>JAAUXT010093478.1_pt1 | contig 24906 bp, 20 predicted proteins | sample 7278171 | NCBI WGS metagenome assembly JAAUXT01 (sample SAMN14350112, study PRJNA611818) | marine sediment metagenome | isolation source: surface marine sediment (1.8m) | place: French Polynesia: Moorea | collected 2018-08
GAAAAACACCCCCCAGTCCAAGGTGGTCATTGCCTGGTCCTGAAATTTCAGGACCAGAGAATGACCAAATAGTGTGGTCGTTGTCTGGTCCTGGTCGTTGTCTGGTCCTGTCACACCGGGCAAAAAATTATCTTGGCAAGAAATATTGGGGCGCAATCGAAGCTCAGGAAATCTGCTCGAACAAAACTCCAGTGAAATGGAAACGCAAACATGTCTTTTTGCAGGAGGAGTGGGTTCCCTTCCACTTTCCTCGAAGGTGGCGTAAAAATTGCTGATCATCAGCCACGAACTGCACTGATGTGTGAACTGATTGAAAGGGCACATTTCTACAGCCTCTGCGTGTTGCACAAATTGTCCATCATTGGCTGGAAGGGACAAAACGAAAACGAAATGAAAACCAAGGTGCCATTCAGATAACGTCCGCACAGAATCAGAATCAATTTCATTTCCTCTTTGTCTGACAGTGCACATGGGAATGCTTCAGACTTTTTCCTCACTTTTTGGCACCTGTGATTTTTTGCAGGCAACGCCCAAGTGTGGCGGGGAGTGAGCGGAACTGAGGCGACTCGGAGCGGCTGCGGCTGCCCGGTGCTGCGGTCGCACTGCAGCTGCAGCGGTTGCGGCGGGAGGAGAGCGGCTCCCGGGCCGAGCCGCCCGCTTCATGGCGGAACCTGCCGGAGCCGGCGCGGCCGCGCCCGCCGATCCCCCTTCCGTGCCCAAACACCACCCTGTTCGCCAGTACGTACAACGAGTCGCCTCCAAGGACATCGAGGACTTCCCTCAGTTCGATCTCAAGGTAAACATGTTTTGAACAAAACCCACTGTTTCTGTACAGAAGACGACAAAAATGAAAGGTTGGAATCGACCGTTTCTCTCAAACAAACAAAGAGAAATAAACGATGGGGTGTTTCGTCCGAAAACGCCAGATATTTTTCTTGTTTTGAAAAAAAAGAGAATTCACCCACGACAGTTCTTACAAAACGGAATTTCATCAAGTGATCTGGAGTCAATTTTGCGTTCAGAGCTTTTGGTCCTGCAACAGGGAACGAAAACCACGCAAAATCTTCCTTGGCTCGGCGTGAGAAACAGACTCGTTCAACCTTCTGAATACCACATTTTCAATCTAATTGAAGCACGGCAAGTTGTCAAACAGAAAAAAAAGAAGAGAAGTTGTTTCAGAGCATGAAAAACATGCAAAGCTTGCTCGCAGGTCAGGTGATAATTTTCTTGCCTCCACGACACAAACGAAACGAAGACTGCTTTCTGAATTCGTGGCAAAAATGACCAGACAGGTCCCGATCGTGTTTACCAAACCCCAGCCCCAAAATCTTCATCATCTGCCAGTAATTATTTTCGACACCATGGTCTTCATGTACTTGACACAAACAGTATGTATTTTATACATTGCACTTTTCGTCTTGAGACCAGACTATGATAATGTGAGAAATTATAATTCTGCATAATGCAGAGCAGAACGCAACTGATCAATATGATTTGGGGTGGTTGGGATCAATTGGCTCTTCCGTTGAAGCTGCCTCAAAATCACCACGGACAGGCAGAGTACTTCTTCGTGTTCTGGAATTTCTTGTTCTCAACAGAGACTTGACAAGATGGGTTGTTTCTGAATGAAGCTATTTTTGGCCGTAAAACAAAGAATCTGGACGGTGTGAGAAGTCAATCAATTTTTAGGTTTCTGAAAACAACTTTGGAAAACGAGCAAAATTTTTCCAGTCAAAATAAGTTTGCTCTGTCCCATCACAACGTTCACTTGTTGTTTTTGTTTTGTTTACTGATGTCTTGTGTCACATCTTATCTTCCCACAAAGGACTGAGAAAACAATGGCACGACAAAGTGAAAGCCACAGAGAACGAACACACAACGACGTAAAGGCAGTTCGAACACTGAACTCGTGCACCACTGCTTGTTGAATGAGCGAACTTTACACAAGGGGCATGTTGTTTTTTTAACTTGAGGCGCGTATCTTGTCAATGCACAGAACACGATGACGGAAAAAGATCGACTTTTTTGTTTCACCTTCTCACACCTGTCAAATCTTGGAAACGACCACCAGAAATCCGGCCCTGAAAAGATCGAACGAGATACCTGACAATTTTTCGCAATGTGGAACAGTGGCGAAAGATTTCCCTCCCAACACCTTTCTACACTGAGGGGTTTGACCGTCATGGCATCTGCAAGAACACAACGAATCTCACGACGGGGGAGACAATTTGGAAGACGATGCAGCAGTCGATGAGACAACATACTGGGAGGCTGCGTCATGAACTGCAGGGAATTGCCGCTTCAAAGTCAGCCTACCAGCTCCTTCATTCATATTCATGTTCTTGTTAGAAAGTCTGCAAGAAATGCAGTGGAACTACTTTTTCTGCTGCAAGGTGACTTTCAAAATCACCATGTGAGAAGGTCTTTTTTGGAAAAACGGATCATGTGCAAGGTGCCGATTCCCATTGATATGTTCGTGAAAGGCAATTTGCAACACCTTTTGTTCTCCAAAAATCGGCAAAATGCCGTCCTTCAGAGCACACCGAAAAAAGGACAAAAAACAACCAACGAATTTGAGATGATGTGTCAAGGAGTATTTCTGCTCTGGCGAACTTGCTGCATTGAATACTTGTCTCTCCGTCCGTCTGGCATTTGTGAAGAGCTCATACCTACCCTGTGGAGAGGAAATTGCCCAACTATGTCGAAATAGACTGCACAAAAATGTTCAAACTCAGCGGCAGGTCGAGTTCGCGAAAGGGTTTCTGTTTCGTGATTTGTGCTTGGGATTTCGTCTGTGGGCGTTTCTTGGAATTCAATCTGTGTGTGCACGGGTGTGGGTTGACCGACGATATCAGATGCAGTATTTTTGTCAGTCTCGTTCAGAAACAGAGAAGCACGCAATCTGATTGGAACCGCAGTCTCTGTGTTCTTCCGTTGGTGGCATAGATCTACTCAAGGGAGTTGGGAGTGGGAGGCAGACACCCACACGCGCCTGTTTTATTGTTCGTTCTTTCTCAAGGTCTCACAAGGAAAGATTTGTGAGATCCAAAGTCGCTTTGAAGCTGTCAAGGTGAAACCTCAGTAGAAAGGGTTTTGACTTTCTGAAGAGTTGACGCCGGTGCTTTGAAGAGAACAGTTGGACCACCAAAAGTCAAGAACAGCCTGTGCAACATAGATCAAGTGTTTGGTGTGCCAAGAAGAAGCCAGTTGAATATCAATACTTTTGTGCAAGGTCGTTTGCAAAGCCGCGGAACGGGAGATGAGTGAGTCCCCGAAGCATTGCGTTGGGCCCTTTAGATGCAGATGCCACTGTCCTGGCAGTTGCACTGAAGTCAGCGATCGATGAAATCGGACGGGAAATCTTGAGATACTTTCGAGTGTCTGCTTGGCTGAGACGCAGAAATCTCTCACTGCATTGTCTATTTTGCTCGAATTCAAACCTTCGCGCGTCGTTTGACATGTCCATGACAAGAATCTACACTTCATAAAGTTGCGAAGGTGGAAATGCAGTCAAGTCCAGATCATCCAGAATGCGGCATCACATTGCTGGTTTGCGGGCAGGACCAGGGCGATCACACGGGCGGGCTCGAGAGCAAATCGCTCTGAGTGATTCAGAGAAAGGGTCCACTCGGAAAGTGCGGGACACCAACATTGACATTGAGCGCGAGCCAGGCGACGACGATCTTTGGATTCTTTGTCGTCCTGCCAAGACAATTCGAACCGGTGCATTCAGAGGTCAGCTTTCTGTGTTTGTCTTGTTGAGGAGTTCAGCACGGTGGTCCTGTCATGACGTGGACGGCTCCACGCGGGACTGTAATTAACAGTTTTGTTTCGTCTGCGAACCATTGCTTGGTTCGATTTGCTTCTCCTTTTTGGGCACTGGGGACGGTGGCAATTGCAGCGCTGCTGAAACTCGCCATCGTTCTTGGCTGTTCAGAAATGAGGCTTGTCTGAATCTGAGGCTCGAACTCTCAACAGAGTAGCAGACATCCGAATTTCGACAGAGCTGTCTGGACTAATGTGAAACGCTTTGTTTTGGGGGATGGGAAGAACCCGAGTCAAGTTCAGAGCTTCAGTTCTCCATCTCTGCTGAAGCAAAAGAGTGAAGCCGGTGTGGTGCGACTCCTTTTCTGAGTCAGCGTCTGGCATGCACAGAGCATTGGCTTCAAGAATCTTGGTCTGTTCAATCACAGGGGGCTGTGTAACCCGCACACGGTGCATTCGCCACATTTCGTGCACCGTCATTTGTCGTGATGCTTGATGCTGCTGCCCTTCGCACTTAAGAACCTCGGAAAACATCCAGAGAAGCTGAGTCTTCAGGAATGTTTGGACAACTCCTTATCCCCGCGATAAAAAAGGAACTTCAAAGGGAATTTAAGTGCTGCGTGCACCAATTACACCTGTTCAAAGAAACTTTTTCTTCGGGAAATAAAATTCTTGAACAGCTGTCACAACAGTCGAGCGGTGTTTTCTTGTTTCGATTTGGGTAAGAAGGCAAAGAAACCATGATTTTATGCAACTCATGTCAAATTTACTCAGGAAGAATCAATACAATGCTATTAGTCTAAGGCAGATACTTTGCAAGAAGAATCAGCCCAATGTTGGTATTTATTATGGTTCTGTCGATATTTCTGACAGAACGGAGAGATGGGTGGCTCCCTGGGGCACCGCACATGGACTGGCAAATTAGCCAATCGAGTCAAAAGTCACTCTTCTGCGGGTTGTGGCGAAACTAAGAAAAGGCATCGCTGATGTGGAGTGGGAAACACAAGGATGAAGAAGGCGAAAATCTTCAAGGCACAAAGTAATTTCTCCAAAAAAGGATTCTCATCTTTTGGTCCTTCTGTGACCCACACAAAGGAACCAAAGCGCTGCTTCGCGGACCTTCTTCCTCAGTTCAAAGTGATCATGTTGCGTCTGATATTTCTGTCAAAGAATTCACACAAGAAGAGCTGCAGCCACGGTGACGTGACACAAAAATCTAGAACTTAATTTTGGCTTTTCCTTTTCATATTTATTGAATGGATGTGTGACAGAAAACATGTCATTCCAAATAGAAAACAGACATTAGGCAAGTTTGCACAAATCGTTAACGCTCAATGGATGTGAGGAAATTTGATTAGGCCTTTTATGGGAAGGAACAAATTTTACAGCGCCTGTGTTGATCATCAATGTAATTGGCAGCGCAGTGAGTACATCCAGCTGGTAAATTCCTGCGCTGAACAGGCGATAAAGACTTTTATTGGGAGTCGAGGGAGATTCAGCCTGAGCAGGACATAAACTTCCACGGACACACAGCTGGGGTTAGCAGTTGGTAAACATACGACAATAAGATAAAACTCTGGCCTTCAATGGTTGTTTCCAAGATAGGATGAAGTAGTTCCACAGGGTGCGCTTCCCCGCATACATGAACATCGTTATCAATTCAAATGGGAGCCTCATATTGGTTATGAAAAGCTGAGGCATGTTCAAAAATTCCATTGGGAGTTCGGGCTCTCGTAAAAGGTTCCCCGATTGTATGTTTCTGCCAGGAAGGTGCTTTGTATGCAGCCCAGGCTTGAGGAAGGCGAGATGAAGGGTCTTATGGGAGGAGGTGGGAGGGATTTTCTTAAATGAATTTGTTGGGGTCGGTGACTTGAACACGATACACGTTTGCAGAGATCATGAAGAAAGGGCTTCGCTCGGTCAGGCCGGACAAAACTCTGGGATTCGCCGTCCGAAGACGTTTCGGTTGGGAACTTGGAGTTTTGAAAGTTCTTTCGACAAAAAAGTGTTGCACCAAGAAGCGAATTGTCCTCATCGAACTCAAAGTGCTTTGTTGAGTGAAACTGCTCTTCATTGTTTGGATAAACCTGACAATCTCTTTGAAAGACGGAACATTCTCTTGGAGCGAAAAGAGAATGGGAAATTTTTGCCGTTGTTAAGCAAAAGAGATGAAGTAAAAAGTGACCAAAGTGTGGGGTTGACAAAAGTTGCAGGAATGAAGTTACGGGAGGTCGAAGAAGCTGTCTTTCACTCAAAAGAGCCACATCACATTCTGTCAACATTGTCCTCTTCCATGGTAAATATTGGCGTTCTGTGCCTCATTGATAGATAGGCAGCTCACACTTCCCTGTCTTCCCCGTCTTGTTTATTAGATGAGGGGACCCGGTGCCGCATTCAATGCAGCGATGGCCAAATGAAAAAGTAGAAATTATCGCCGTTATAGAAACAGTAACCGACAACAAGTCGAAGAAGGAAAATGGCAAAATTTCCGCGCACAAGGGTGACACAGGGGTGTCTTGGGAGTCAGGCATGAACGATTTTGAGAAGGTCAACAAGGCTGCAGATGTACCTTGTTCGAATTTTTGTGTGCATGAAAAGGGACACAACTGTAACTGGGAAATTCAGTCAGAATTCGTGGAAACTCCACATTACTAGTGCGAAATTCGAGCGTTTGAGTGTTTGGGTACTCGGATGACACCTGTGACCGCCTCGATTCAAATGAGTGGAACAATCTTCAAGTGGTGAAGTAGATCTAACAAGTAATGGTTCTCATTGGTCTAATACAGTGGTTGATGTCTTCTCCTTGTCTGTCCCTGGACTTGAGTTGTTCTGCCCCTTGCTCGTACGTATGGTGTGGAGGACATGTCTGTGTTCCATACACAAAGACGAGATGTGTCAGTGAAGAAGTCTTTGATTCCACTCAGTGAGCCTTTCGTGCTCATCAACGTTAGTTTTGCTGCTTTCAGCTCGAAGCAAAGACTTCAGCAAATGGCTTTTGCTCCACGAAGAAATTGTGATACTTCCTTGAAGCATCTTTCTTCAAGCAATCTGAAAGCTTCGCTCTTTAATTGTTTCAATTTAGATAGACCGCAGGAAGGCGGAAATTTGAAGTCCTGTCAAGAGTAAGATGATTTCGTATATTATCTTACAATTACCCTTTGTATTTACTGGAGAGCTCTTGCTTTGCGTCTCATCAATGCGACAGACTCGCCTGCCGCGCTGACAGCCAATTTCCCACACGACATGTAGGCCACAAATTGTACAGTTTCAGATGAACAAATAAGGTCTTGATGTCCATTTGTCCAAGAGCAGGACAAGACCGTCGCACGTCAGACCAACTCGAACTGTGTGTACTCACAAGGTTCAATCAAAACCATTCAACGACTTTGTTGAAACAAAAATCTTTGTGAGCAGGTTTCCCAATCTGAGATGCGGCATACACGAGTTGCAGTTGGGCTTTCAACTTTTCTTGCCGATGCAAAATCGAATTGGAGGAATTCTTTGGTGATTTGTCTTGGTATTGATTTGAGAGAAGGTAACCCACCAAGCTACAAAACACCTAGAGTTCTCTCCCGCGTTTTTGTCTTTTTCCAGAGGAGAAAATGTGTGAGGCACTATTGAAGCAAAATGACATTCTGCCATCTTTGAGAAGCATTCGCTTGCAACTCGACTTCCGAGAGTTTATTCTGCCCCTCAGTTGAAGCTGGAAGGCCCTCTGTGGAATGAAAATCTGCATATTTTATTGATTGAGCATTATGAACTCTGCAATGTTCTGCCCTCTGGAGCTTTCGGCAGACCAAGAATGGAAAGCTTGGCGAGGCTGTGAGAATGATAAAAATTGTCTTTTGATTTGTTTGGCAGTTGCAAATGTCGTTTTGCCATGTCAACTGGCCCCGATGTGTCCTGATAAACCGTAACACACGGGACACTGCTGCATTTCTGGATTCTTTTCTTTGATTTTTTCTTTCTCTTTGCAGAAACCACTCCCTAAACTGCCAATTCCCAACTTGAGTTCAACGCTGCAACTTTACCTCGAGGGAATCAAGCCCATTTGCTCCAAAGAACAATATGAAAGAACAAAAGCGATCGTGGAAGAATTTCAAAAGGAAGCCGGACAGGGAGAATTCCTACAGCAGAAACTACAAGAGCGCGGCGAAGCGAAAGACAATTGGGTGCGGACAATCTCTTTAAAATCCCGTTTTGATCTTCGAATTTGATTCACTCGTTCTTCGTTTGCTCATTTTCTCACTTCACCCACTGCTGCGTGTGTTCCTCATACAATGCTTGAAAGCAAGACCCGTGCGTGCACGGCCGCACTTCTTCAAGCCAAACAGAAAGAACTGTGTTGCCACACGTCACGTGTATGTCACGAGGTTACTCACCAGCACACTCCGGATATGAAAAGACTAGATTTTTCAGATCTGTTGACAAACAAATCAATTAGAAATCAGAGCACATACCAATTGAAGGTCAGAAACAGATTTTATGTTGTTGTTCTTCAGAGCAAAAGTCAACAAGCAATTTTCAGGGTATCTCCCCATCCCAGTCTGTCTCCAGAGGCTGGTGAGGCCCCCCAAACCAGTGACAAACATGTACAACGAGCCCGGCTGCGACGAGGCTCCGCCTCTGAAACATTTGCTTGATGAAGATCAAAGAGAAATCATACTTGCTTCACGTTCTGCAGGTGTACCAGCTGTGGCTGGACGACATGTACATGAAAATAAGACTGCCGCTACCCATCAACTCCAACGTTGGCATGGTTTTTCCCAGACAAACATTTGAAGATCAACGCGACCAATTGAAGTGAGCAGCACACGTCAGTTTGTCAGTCGCTTTTCTTCTGACTTTTGTTTTCGAGTTTGTTGTCCAGCAGATGTCTTACACAGTGTTCACATATCAGATTTGCAGCGAAATTCATCAGTGGAATTTTGGATTACAAGGTCGTCATCGACACGTAAGTGAAACACAGAATCAATTTCTGACTCACGCAGTAAACAACTGTTTGCTCGTACTTGTGTGCAGACAAGGACCTCGTTTTCGCAAGCGTTGTTTTCCTCTGCAGCAAAACCTTGCCAGTTGACCGTGCCAATTCGAGGGTGAAGGGACAGCCGATGTGTATGGAACAGTATTACCGCCTTTTCTCCTCCTACCGCGTCCCAGGAATAAAGAAGGACGTCCTTGTGTCTTCTGTCCACGACAACATCAACAAACAAGAAACTGACCACATCATTATCATCTGCAAAAACCAGGTACTGACAACCACACAATATTAAATGAACAATTTTGCAGAATGGAATCAAGTCGACAGAGTGAAGCAACCCGAAATTCTTTTGGAAGAATGAACACCAAAGGCCCATTCCCCCAAGGTGAAAGTGGTCCCCACAAATACCGTGCCACTGCATGGTGCCATCCATGAAAATATCGGTTCCTCTCGCGCAGCTGTTCTTGATGGAGTTGAGTGTGAACGGGCAGCGACTGAGCGACGACAACATCTACGCGCAGCTGCGGCGCGTCATGGAGATGGCTGCGGAGGGCGCGGAGGCGGCGCTCGGGGAGCGCGTCGGCATCCTCACCGCCGCCGACCGCGACCGCTGGGCCCGCGGCCGCATGAAGCTCATGGAAGGTGAGCTTCGGCAGAGCAAACTGGGTCTTTTGGACGAGGATACGTGAGATTTTTCGCACACACCAACTATCCTGCTCTTTCTCGATTCATTGAAAACATCTCAAGTCCTTCACATTGGCGTCAAGAAACCGGATTCGTGACAAATCCCATCGTTCCTTTGCTTACAGTTTCTGTGAACCGGGACAGCTTGGATCTGATAGAGCGATGTATTTTCATCGTGTGCCTGGACGATCCCATCCCGCTGTCGTTCAACCACCAAACGAGCATCGACGAGACCAACATGGGCTTCAGGGACGACGTGTCACTTGCCACGCAGATGCTGCACGGCTTCGGCACCAAAGTGAACAGCTGCAACCGCTGGTTCGACAAAACGATGCAGGTGAAGACCACAATCCTGCCCCATCCTTCCCCATGTGGACTTCCTGGAACTACTGATGGGATTTTCCCTGAAGAGAAAACAAGTCCTCGTTTCCACCATCTCATTTTTTGCCACACTTGATCCACACTTGATCTTTGGTACGTCTCCCTTCTGCGATCAGGCAGGAGGATCTCACAACGAAGAGAAACTTGAAGGGAAATTGTTCCGAATTTATGCCTTTAATCAGCAGTTTTGGTGAGGAAAACTTTCCAAACTGAACCTTTGTTTTCTGTTTCCTTGGCAGTTTGTCATTTGCGCGGACGGTGCGTGCGGCCTCAACTACGAACATTCCCCCGCAGAGGGCATCGCGGTGGTACAGCTCATTGAACACCTACTCAAGTACATGTGAGTGTCACCAGCGCACTTCTTATTTGTACACAGAAGGAAAGAGATTTTGTCAGTTCTGCAACAGCTGCCCCTCATTGTTTCAGGGATGAGCTCAAGAAGAGAAAGTTGCCAAGAATGCAGTCGATCTGCGACCTGCCGGCTCCAAGGAAGCTGCGGTGGCACGTCAGCGACGAGATGCAGGAGGAGATCACGCACGCCATGACCACCATGGACGCGTGAGTCCTGCTTTTTGCAGCGACATCGGCCATGTTGTCTTTGACGCTTGATGACCTTGAAACTGGGAAAACCATGTTCATTCTTTGAGGCCAATGACGTTTTTTCCCGTTTGTGTAACACATCTATGAGCGTATTCGCGCAATTGCAATGTTTGTTTTCAGGATGATAAACACTCTGGATCTGTACGTTCTTCGATTCAACGAATTTGGCAAAGAATTCCCCAAGCAGCACAACTGCAGCCCAGACGCCTTCATACAGCTCGCGGTGCAACTCACCTTCTACAAGTGAGGAATCCATTCACCAACACGTCGCTTTTATTGCCACAAACAACACTCCCTCGTGTCAACAATATTCTCAAGTCAAAGCTCACTGTGTCTCTGTGACCGTCTGCAGGATTCACAAGAAGCTCGTGTCGACGTACGAGAGCGCGTCCATCCGCCGCTTCCGCCTCGGACGCGTCGACGTGATCCGCGCGTGCACGCAGGAGGCGCTCGACTGGGCGCGCGCCATGACCGGCGAGGTGGACGCGTCGGTGCGTGCTCACTGCACACGAATAGCAAACGTCTATTGACAAAACAGGAAATTGCGCAGTTGTCGAGACTGAGAATGTCTTGAAGGTACGAGGCTTTGGAGAACAACCTGTGTGAGATTCAACCAGTTATTTGAAAATTTTTCATTTCAGATGGAAGAAAAAACCAGGCTCTTTCGACGCGCCCTGCAGAAGCAAACTGACATCCTCGTTCAGGTGAGAATGGACTGCATGCCATGAACACAACACATGTTGCAAATGAAGACCAGAACCCCAGCTGTCACACTGCACTGCCTTTACTTCAGACCATCTTGGGGCACGGAATCGACAACCACCTGCTCGGCCTGAGGGAGACGGCCGTGGAACTGGGGCTCCCAACTCCCGCCATCTTCGCAGACGAATCCTACGCAATGTCGATCCATTTTACCGTGTCAACGAGCCAGGTAAAACAACGACGGAAGGACACCCTGTGAAACTGTCTGAGTACTCAGCCAGGCCACGGAACTCATCTGGCTTATGGCATGCGAAACCTGATAGTGCAGGTCTTCTGCGGAGTTGTGATCGGTGTTGACAGACGTACTCGTGACCCCTCTGAGCACCCTCGTTTGAAATCAGACGGAAGGATGAAACGTAAATTTTAGCAACACCGTTTCAGGCACCAAATGAAGTGATGGGGTGACCTGTTAGTTGTGATCATGGAAATCGGATCTCTCGGACATAGAGACTGCGCTTGAGATCTTCTGCTTCCTTGCCGTGCACAAATTTTATTTCTCTGTGTTCTGATTGCAGGTCCCGACTTCAATGGACGCTTTCATGTGCTACGGTCCGGTGGTTCCCGACGGCTACGGCATTTGCTACAATCCTCATCCGAACGAGATGGTGGTGGCCGTCACGTCGTTCAGCAGCTGCGGCGAAACGAGGTCGGACCACTTCGCCTTCACGCTGGAGAGCTCCTTCAGGCAGATGCGGGAACTGTGCGAGGCCGAGAACGCGGCCGCAGGGGCGTCGGGACAACCGCAGCTCAACGCGCTCACCAACAACAACGAAGCCAAGAAAGCCGCGCAAGGAACAAACAATACTCAGTGTAACGGCCCCAGCAGCCAATGAACTGAAGACTCAACCCAACTGTGGCCTCAGTAGGCGTTGTTTTCACACTGTCAAGGTGCACGTACGAGTACGTGTGTCCACGCTGTGAGCAGGTGTCGTTTTCAATCAGATGTACTTCCAAGATTAAAAGTTGCGTCTGACTTGTAGTTTGTACTTTTAGCCGATGACAGTGTATTTCTAGTCAAGCAACACAAACCTTGCAAGCAAACCACTTGCATCCGAAATATTCGTCCATCAAAATTAGAAAAAGGAAAGGTACTGTTGTTTTTCAGATAATAATAACAACTGTTAGATCTACACGCGCTGCAATTTGTGTCTACCAATCAAGAAGTTTTTTGGTTAGATCTGTTGCGAAATGTTGCACTTGTAATTTGTACTGCACGAAAGAATGTGGTGGATGTGCCTGAGTGCATGTGCTGGTTGTGAGTGCAGGAGAAGAATGTGTGTGTGTGTGTGTGTGTGTGTGTGTGTGTGTTGACAATCGAAATCTGTTGAAAATGGGACAGCGCATACCGTTGTGAAGATCAATCGGGAGTGATGTCGCGTGTTTGTTTGTGTCTGTGATAAAACAGAGTCAATCAGTGAAAGGTGATTGTTTTCATTTTGACAGTCTGTGGACTGGTGATTTTGCAAAAAGTAATTCTGTATGATTGTCTGATTGTCTGTTTTCAAACAGAACAACACATGCACTGTAGAAGGAGACAGTGTGCTATCTGTGATGACTTGCAGTAACCCAGGCGGGGGATTCAACTTCACCCCCAAAAGGGAAGCTGTGTCCAGGCTGGTTTTCAATCACTTGTACATAAAACTGTGGTGTTGTAGATACAGCGTACAAAAATATCCGTGAAAAATGGAATTACTCTCACTGTGTGATTTTTTGTTGACTCAAGAATTCAGATAAATGTGGTAGCTGGGAGATTCCAGAGTATTCCAAGCAGCTCTTTCAGTATTTTGTGCCCCTCACCGTTGCTTAAAAATGAAGCAGACACCAAGACCGCAACCAAAAGTTTTTTGCGATTGTGATCACAGTCAAAGCAGAACTTTCTTTTTTTTCAGTGAAATGCTGTCTCAGGTTTGTGGATGGTTCAGAATGAACAACCTTGCAGTATCTTGTGATCTGTATGTCACAGAATCAGCTGATTTTAGGTCATTGCAAGAAGAATGACTGTTTTTTTCGTGAGAGAATCGCTTTTGATTCAATCTCAAACAACATTTCAGGTGCGGCGTTTGTGCTCTGCACAAGAACCTGACAACACCGAACACACCTCCACCTCAAGATGTGACCCCTGTTGCTTGTATCGGATCCTGCAAATATGTTCCTGTTCTAGTCTTCAGAGATTTAACTCAGCAAATTCTCCTGTAAGAGAATTGTCAATTGTTTTTCAATTGTAAAATGTTGAAACAGTCGCAATAAATTAGTCAGAAACAAAGGAACATGCTGTTCAAGTTTGTTGCTCAAGATTGAATTTTTTTTTTGGTCAAAATCGAAAAGACTCAAGGTCTCTGTGAAAACAAAGACACATTCAGTTTTCTCAGCGCAGTCTGGTTCACTTGAGTTTCTTCTTACGCGGAGGGTTGAACGAGAAATACCCCGTTCGAAAATCTGCAAGTCGACGCATTTACACCTTGAACGGACCAATGACAAAACCAACTTTTCCTTGTGTTCAACATCTTCCGTGCACTTTTTGGTCAGTCCATAGTGTTCTTGCGTGAGTACTCACAGTTCTTGGATCTAATATTTTGCAGGGTGGGTACTGACAAGTACATTGTCAACAATCCAAGGATTCCGTCAATATGATGTGAATTGTCCAAAGTGTGGTGCGACAACGCAACACAAAAGTACATCAACGTCAGAGCCACACCACAAAACAACACTTGTAGTCTCGATCCCTTGTAGAAGGGAGAGAAGACAAACGTCAGCAGCAGTTGAGTGACACAGGCAATGACACAGTCACTGTCGTCGCTGGAGTGGCTGAACATTTTGAGGAGAGCGACGCGCTCGGTGACCTGAGCTCCCACGTGCCAGATGATCGCGGTCTCAACCCGCTCCTGTTCCTGCTTGGCGTCACCAGCACCCGCAGCATGCTGCATGATGTCAATCTGCTTTGGCACAACCACCTCCTGATCCAAGGCGGGACTGTGAAAAATGTAGATGAGACAAGCAATGCAGCCCGGGACTGGGAAGGAATTCTGAGTGAAATCCCACGTGGCGACTCCAAGTCCCATGAGCTCCCAGTACATGACAACAGCAAACAGGATGATGTGCAGGATCCAACACTGCTGTGGCTGCTTGAAAAGTGGCAGCAGGGCAAACATAAAAAATATCCCGTAGATGAGAATGAAAATGGACACCATATCGTTCAGTGGACGGTCCATTTCGTGGAAGACCACCATGCAGAAGATGACGAGGAAGTCGGCGAAGAAGGCCGTCAGCGCTGCCATGACGAGACTCAAGGACGACGGCCATCTGTAGAAGATCCGGTCGAAGGAGTGCACGATGGTGAACGCGAGCAGCGGAAGGTGCAGGATTTCGAGTCCCTGCAGCAGTTGAAACAGAAATGGCATCGGGTCACCTGTGGAAGTCCCATACCCCATCATCCGCATCTGAAACAGGAAACAACGTGGATTTGCACTGTGCATGTTGAAAAATGTGCACACAGGATCCCGGGACGAAAGAGAAACCACACATTTGTGCTTTTGAAGCCTTGTTTTTTGCTTTTCAACAAATTTAGAGATGTTCAAATCGTTCACAGGATTTTCCACTTGCACGTTCACACAAACAAGCAAAGTCCAAGGAAACCAACCATCACGGCTTTCAAGCGAAAAGAACCGGAACATTTCTATGCTTCTTCCACTTCATACGGTGGAGATCTTTGAGGAAGGGTTCAACCAACGGTGCGGTGACCCTCACCTGGGATATCCACACTCGGTCCACCGCAGAAAGGAAGCCAGCCGTGACTCCAGTGAGCACACCCGTGATGGTCGACTTGCTGTTGTCATCCTGCAGGACAACAAAACAAACAGTTGAAAATCTGAGCCAATCAGGTACCAACTTAGTGCGACGCTATGACTCCAAGTGTCAACAGGTACGTGGAGATGCTTGCCCACCTGGAGTCCCGGAATGTACTTGAAGATCCACGGCAGGCAGCAGAGCGAGACGGGCAGCAGGAGGAAGACGACCGGGAGGCGCACGACGTGCAGCAGGCGCACGAAGGTGCCGCACAGCGCTGCCCCCGACGTCACTCGCACCGCCACCTTCCAGCGATCAGACATTGCCTCTCACCTGCAACACGTCCCACCTGCCTCGCACCAACAGCATAGAGTTTTCATTCAAATTTTAAAAAACGCACGGCAAACCACCAGCACAACAAAGAAAGGCAAAACTCGTGGACTCTTGGAAAGATTCAATTTATCGGTCGTCACTGGTGATTGCTCTTCAGTTGTTTGAAATCTGAGAAACTACCTCCAGAAATTGAAGCACGAACGCATTTCACCTGTAAACAAAAACAAAACATTTCTGAGTGGAAATTTTGTTGCACTCACCACACAACAACGCGCACATGCACACGAACTTTGCTCCACATACGCATCACTCTGTACAGGTAACAGTCACCATTCAGGGCTTCATTCCATTTATGGTAAAGATCATGCAGTGTGCGATGGGAAGCGGCAGGTTGCCTTTGTCAAATGTTGCCTGTAGAAATGAAGAGCAACAATTTGTTAGAGCAGTTTATTGCAACAACTGTCACCAGCTCTGCCGTTATTTTCGATCTCGCATTTTACGTCAGTCTTTCCCCATGATCGCCCATGTTATTCACTCCTGCTCCTTCTTTTCTCCGCTGTTGAGACAACTCAAAATGAAGCGCAATGGAAGGCTTTAAACGAATCTGAGTTGCTTTTGAGCCACGGTGTTTTCCGTGGACCTGCGTCCAGTCTGCACTTGAACCTGCAGAAGGGCAGAGAACTTCTCTCAGATTCACTTGGCGGTATACATCGAAGTATGTGAAGGTGGTTTTCCAGAAAATTTTGTCATCTTGGCGGAGTCCTGAACTTCGCCAAAATATGTGGAGGAATTCCCATTTGGCAGAATGCGCATTTGATCACGGGTGCGGCGAAAAGTGGATCCGACAAATCCACTTTCAAAAAACGTTTACTTTGTCTCTTGATTCCATTGAATCGCGCTTTCATGGAATATTAGGTCCTGAAACCCGTCATCATTTGTGGAGAGAGCGGTGAATGCATCACTCACGCGATATTTCAGAAGCTTATTGGTGGGATTCTATTCAATCAAGCTCCACCCGACCAACAACAAAACAAGATGTTCCACCCGTTGTGAAAACTGCATCAAGCCCCCCTGTGTCACACAAGTTTGCCTGAGTGGACTTTTGTGCGTCAATTTTTTCTTGTGTGGTTTCATCTCGTTATGTGCGCAAATAAAAATGCATTACATCTGCATGTCGGCGACAAAGAGTTCGTTGTATTCAATGGGCAACACGCAGGGCCAAAAAGCCTGACGTTGGAACTTTCCCGTTCTGTGCCAAGCGGATTCGCTTCCGCACCAGACAGAGCCCGAACAACATGGAAGAAATCACCTGGAAAGAAGCTTTCTACACATTCTCGCAGCAGACTACTTTTCACGGAGTCAGATACGTCGTTGCCAGATCTACTGCCATCCTCCGACGGTCAGCATGAAAGGACATATGTTCCTTTGCTCATTCAGTTCTTACTTTTTGTGGGAAATGTATTCTTTGCCAAAAATTGATGGAAACACGAAAGTAACAAGACTTCTACGTCTTCTTTCTGCGGGTTTCAAAAGCTGCTTTTGGCCGCAGAAAAAGAAACATTTGCTTCGTCTACCGGAAAGGGTGTTCACACAAACAGGAAATTTTGGAATCACGTGTTTGAAAATGTCAGCTCACTTAATTTTTTGCAGCAACCAAAACATGTATTTTCAAAACAAAAAAGCAATCAAGTTTGATTTGTTTGCCAAGATTTTTTCTTGTTCAACTGCTCTTGTTTAGATCTGTGTTTGAAATGTGAACTTCTTGAAAGTTTAACAAATCAGTTTCTCCCACTTTAATTTTGAAAAAGAACCAAGTGGCTGATTTTGTAAATTGTTTCTCTTTTACAAAAGGGACATTTGACAACCAAAAAGGCATGGAATGAAAAAGAACAAAACATACATGTCAAAAGAGGGACTATTCAAGCAGACAGAACACTCATACACACCTGTCTGAACAGGTGGATGTGTGTGGGCTGAGTGAGAGTGCCATCGGTGATCGTGCAAGAGGATGAATGATGGTGGGTGAGGGTGAACCAGCACCACTTGCATCGTTCACCATCACTGCAAACCGTCTCGACCATTTTTGAGTGCCACCAGACTGGCATTGGTCCCAACACCATGCTGAGATTATGTACCCAATGTGTGAAGCTGGGAGGCGTGAAAAGTAGTGGCGTTCTCTGATGTTCTGCACACAAACACAAACTGAATGCTCCTTTCGCAACTTTTGAACAATATGTCTCAGTTATCACGGGCATACAACGTGAACGATGATCACCACTGTTTTCCAGGCTGTGCTGGGCATTAGCAGTGAGCGCCGTGACAGGAACGTTCCTCTTCTTCATCATGGATAGAACCACTAAATACATCAGCTATGACAAAAACGTCAACGTGGAAATTGTGTACGACTCCGCCATCGACTTTCCTGCAGTAACAATCTGCAACCAAAATTTCTACAGGTTTGCTCACACTGCAGTTGCGAGACCTACATAATACAAAAAGTTGCTTTGCCACACACACTTGTACCGACAGAACTGTCTTTCAACAACAGGGCAACCAAGGCAAAGAAAGAGGGTATTTACGACATCGTCCACAATTACTTCGCAGACACTCATGACGTTTATCCCGATCCAGGTAAGGGCTGTGCACACTCACATTAAATTGATACATGACCAAGAATCAGTTTGTGTGACTGCATGCAAAGCTGTCTTGGTATTTTTTCAGTGATTCCAAAATGCAATCGAGTGCACATTGGTCACAGGGGCGTCACCTTCGCAGAGTTGAGCACGAGTTTCGAATTCAGCGAATTCGCAGACACCCTCTTGTCGGTGTGCCACGCCCTGTGTCTGAACTCGGCCAAACTGTCGCCGTCCAGGTCGCACCACGACTCCGCGCACCACGAGTCCGCCGAACCCAACCTGGAGTGCCTCGGGTTCACTTACAACAAAAAGACCCATGTTTGTCGTCTGGCGATGACCACAAGGTATCCACAGAAGCTTCTGGTTTATCTTCAGGCAAAATCCTCGACAGCCAGACGGATGTGTTTTGCGCCTATGGTTCGCTGGGCAGTTACCAGGCCTCACAGCGCCCACCTGGAAATAATGCAATGAAAACAAGATTCAGCCAAAATCTCCCAAGATATGAGCTATTTGAAATAAAATTTGAAACAAATTTTTTACAATTTCATAAATTGTGATCTTGAGTCTGGATCTAGTCTTCCCTTTACATTTTTGTTCAGCAAGGGCAAGACCCCTTCCCTCTCCTTATGAGGTTGAGCTCTGAAGACAAAACCTCCGAGGCGTAACTGCAGGAGCGTAGGGTTGAAAGGTTCTTGCAAATTGGGGCAACAAAGACAAATGTGTGAAATGGTCTGTCTCTCAGCCCTTCTGCTTTCAGGCGATCGTCAGTGTGAGATGAGTTTTGCGGAAGATAAATCGCCAAACAGGCTTTTCTCATTTCAGGTTCTATTTTCACGAACAAACTGGTGAAATGATTTACGTCCACGAAAATTTAATTTTAATTCCTGCCAACGACAGCAAGGATGTGTTTTTCTTCGAGAAAATGCCCTGCAACACGCCCATAGACATCAGAAAGATGTCGAAAGTGAGCGACGCGCTGTGGCTGACGAAATCAGACAAGGAATACATGGAGTTCACCAAATGGATGTGTGAGAACCGCGGCATTTTATTCTCTTTGACGTACCTGATTCACATCGTGTGACGCTCGTTCCATCAGGCAGACTCATTTGGTTGTGTTGTATGATCACGCAGCTTTTGTGTTTCGCAGACAACATGACGGATCTGATTCACTACGCTGGACACAACAGCGTCAACATGTTCCACAGGTGAGATCAGAGTCGCTTTTGTTTGCAACACTGTTACAATCCAGATGGCCGAAAAAGGAACAACGACAGGGGACCTCGTCAAAGACTCAATGTCGAGTTGGGTGGATGTCTGTCCCAAATCAAGATTTAATCGGCATCTCCACGGTCGATCATGTGTCCAGATGCTTAATCTTTGGCACATTTTTCCTCAATGGTCCAGTTACACAAACAATTGCAACCTTCTCTTCGCTTCAGCTGCACCTACGCCGGGCAGTCGTGCTCGGCTGCGGACTTTGTTCCCGTCGTCACAGACTACGGACTCTGTCACACCTTCAACTCGGGACAAAACAACCGCTCCATCGTCGTTTCCAACAGAACTGGTGAAAACCGAATGTATGGAATTCGTCTGCTGTCAATTGGTTTTTGCTCGACGCTAGTCTAGACCATTTCTACCAACAGGCTCAACATACGGCTTGAAATTGGTGGTGAACATGGAGAGTTACGAGTACATGTCCGGCCCTCACAAGGACGCAGGCATCAAGGTACAAACAACGTGGATAATTTGGACAAAGCCAAACATTCGTGACACATTCCTGCAGCCTTCTCCACAGACCTCTGCTCACGTCATTGCAGATGTTCTTGCACGCCCAGGATGAGATTCCCATGATCACGGATCTGGGGTTTGCTGTACCTCCGGGCAGACACTCCCTGATCGCGGTGAAAACGTCAGAGGTACAGATCGCATTCACAAGCCCTGTGCTATCCTGCAGGTGTCCATGGTTGCAACACACACTTCAACCCAGTCCGCCGTGACAACAACAACACAATTCTGCCTGTCAACCTTTTGCAGTTAATAAACATAAAGAAGCCGTGGGGTGAGTGCGGCACGAAGCAGCTCGAGTTCTATGACGAGTACTCTTGGTTCCGATGTCAAGAAGACTGCAAAACTCAACTTCTCAGGGCTGTGTGCGGATGTAGAGCACCGCACATGCATTCTCATTCAGGTGACTCTGTGATTCGTAATTATCAGCTGTCATCTCAAACTGAAAACAATTTCGTCTTTTCTCAAAAACAGAAACAACAAAACCAACCAACAAACAAAACCGTCATTTTTCAGGACAGCCTCTGGTCTGCAACATGACTCACTTTTTCCGGTGTGCGGTTCCGGCAATAGGTGAAAACCATACTTTCAATCTTAACTGTTTGTTTTTGTCCTGTTGCTCTGTGTTTTGCTGTGTGCTTCTAATACAGCTACAAAATGGAGCAGTTTGCACATTTGAATGTGGTGTTCCACCTGATCAAGAACCTGAAATGTTCACCTTGTGTTCGTTGCAGAAAACATGCCAGAGAAGGCAGAGGGTTTGACATCCTGGCTCAACTTGACAGAATTGACCTCAAACCCAACGACCCCACGAGAGGAGAACAGCACGGGTAAAGCTTTGTCTGGAACTTTGAGAAACCACGTTGATATGGAAACGAAAGGAGAATAACATCGTGTCTTTCTGATCCCCCCAGAAACAGCTGGCGTCACAGGAAAAGCGGATGAGTTGTGTCGATGCGTGCAGCCGTGCCACCGCTTCATCTACGAACCGTCCATGTCCAACGCGGCTCTGTCCGAACTCGCCATTGAGGCCATCATGGACGGAGAACACAAAGAGCTGTCGGAAAGCGTCGAGTGCGTAGCCTCTCCACCACATCTTAGTCTCTGACCTCCTCAGCAACCAACAGAATGTGCAGTGGCACACCTGAAACAATTGTCAATTTGTGACCTTTTGTGTTTGTGTTCAATTTTAGTCGAGCCATCGAGGTCCGACACAGGGTGCGCGCGTCCGACTTCATGAAGACAGCTTCGTCGCTGATCTCGGCGCTGAATGGTTACGAACACCTGCTCGCGCAGTGCGAAGACAAGGCGACGCATTTTCAGAACAAAGTCATCGTGCCTGCCATAGACTCAATCGCCGCTCTGGGCGACATTTTTCAATACGACATGGACCACATCCTGTTCGATGGACTCCAAGCTGCCATGCATGAAATCACGACCATCTACGGACCGAGTAGAGAAGCTCTTTACTTCTTTCTGGATCGAGTGATGCTCAACTCGAAGCAAATAAGCTTTTACTTGAAGCAGCTGTTGTTGACCAATCACCACGTGGACGGCCTCGTCGAGTTGGTTCACACGACGCGATTTTACGCTGAGGAGGCGATCGAAGCACTGCCGAGCTACCACAAGATGGTCACCAACACCACGTACACGCTGGAGGGAATTCACTGGGAAATCCACGATCTGGGCTTCTTGCCCAGCAATCTGGCTAAATCCACAAAAGAATGCAAGGCGGAGCTTCACCTCTTTGTCAACCTGACTTGGGACATCGACTTCTTCTTGGAGGAAGTGCTGCACAGCATGCAGCTGTACGAAGAGGGCCACACAGAGATAGATCTCGAGCGGATTCTGAAAGATCTGTACTTGAAAATATCAGAATACGAGGATCACTACCACTTCTTCAAGGAAGAGTGTTTGGAACAATTCCTTAATTCAGTCAATGACCTCGCTCATTTTAACGACACGTACCACGAGCGACTGTACAGGCACACGCATCTGGAATATACCTTTGACTACGAGGAAGACTCAAAACTGGTGTCTGCAGACTACGATTTCCTCAAAGACATGGCAGTTGAGTACTTGCTGCACGCGAACACGACCAAGTACGTCATTCAGTACAACCTGACGGAGTTCGTCATTGATGACATGATCGCTCGCGCCCTCGAACTCGTCACCAACATCAAGTTCCGCCTCATGGAGAGGTTCCGCCTCCAGCTGGACGACATCAGACACGACTTCACCGAGTGGTACGTCGACATGCAGCACCGAGCCATCAAGTTCGACGAGTACGTCGCACCGTATTACATGGAGCACAGGGCGAGGGAGATGTACGTCTGGAAGAACCCAGTCGCCATCACCCCTGAGGACCACGTGCACGAGAGATTTCACGGCGAGCCTTTCTACTTCTCCAACACCAAGTTCGCTGAGAACTGGACTGACCACGAATTCTTGCACGAAGTCAGTATCAACGCGACTCATGACATTATCGAGGACTTCTTCAAGCCGATCAACGGCGTGCTGAACGACCAGGAGCACGTCCTCGCCTTCTACGAGCGCGAGCTGGAGACGGCGCTCAAGGAAATGATGGGCTGGATGACGCACTTGCGAAGTGAAGATGAAAACAGCCAAAAATTCGTTCTGTGAGCGCCAACAATTTTTCAAATTGCTGCAGTGTTTTTCAACAGAGAACAAGAACACTTTTCTGACTCGACACGCGCCTCAAGTATCGAAAACAGCCACATGAACCTCAATTGCACAGGGGTCGGCTCCAGGATGTGATGCATGTGGCTTCTTGTTTCGGGGGAGACTTTGCACCTTGGACGAAATGCTTCGACAGTCTTTGATCAAACACACAGAACGGTGTAAGAGTACAACCAGAAGTTCAGATACAAATTGGTCTTGTTTCTTGAATGTTTGTTTCAGGGGCAACTTTCTCCAGGTTGATGTTTACTTCGCAGAACTGAGGACTCAACAAATTATTCAGCAGGCTTCATACGGCTTGCTTGATCTTGCGGGTATACATCTCAGTTTGTTTCGCTGCACGATCGTATCATCTCACAGCATTCGTGCCTCTCTCGCAACAAAACGTGGTCCGTCGATGTATTTCTTTCCCGTGTTGCAGGGGACATCGGCGGCTACATGGGGCTGCTGCTCGGCGCCAGTGTTGTCACCGTCGTCGAGCTCTTCGATGTCCTCCTCGTCACCAGCCTCTCAAAGGCCGCCGCCTGGTTCAAACAGGCCGGGAAGAGCTCAACAAAAACCACCTACTCAGAGGCGAACGGCCCGGGTAACAGCAACCACCTCATCAAGGCTCCGTCCGTGCACTCGCTCCACACCGGGACGGAGCACGCCGAACAAACGCCGCCGCCAGGGCTCGGGCAACTCATCACCGCCTTCAACCCAAAGAACTATGCCGGCTCCATGAGCTCCAGCACCCAACTCGTCCCCAACACCAACTATGCCTTCGAGAGGTCGGTCTTCTCCTTTGATCCTGGCGCAGACAACTTTGGTCGCTGAGGCAGCAGTTTCTGTTTGCAGGGAGACAGGTGTTTCAGCAGCAGCAAACCGACGTGCGAAATTGACGCCTGTATAGAAAACACACAAAATGAACTGCAGTTTGCTTTTGTGCACGGGAATAAACAACCAATACACACAAAATAAGCGTCATGTTCTTCATGCGGCAACAGACTTCTGACTGACACATCCAAGTCTGAGAGTACACGAGAACTTCTTTCTCTCCACAGCTTGTCTTGCAACAGAGCAGAGTCGAAGAGTGCCACCGGGAAACGCAACCAGAAAGCTTCACTCCCAAAATTTTCACCGGACATAAATTTCAGAAACTGTTCAGAAACCTCAGTCCTGACTTTTTACTTGCCAAAGGGTCTGGTCTTGAACACGATGGTGATTCAACTTGTGCATTTGGAAAATGCGTGCAAAACGTAAGTCCCAACTTTCCAGATCACACATGTATGAAAGTCAAAGTTTAATTTTCACAAAGGCAAGGACAAAATTCCAGGAAACCAAAAGTTTATTTTGGAAAACGTGCGTGAAACCCTTTGTCATAACTTTGACCAACAGGATGGGCTCCGAAGGAAAACCCTTCCCAGAAATGTACACAAAAGCCCAAGTCACAACGTTTCACTTCAAAGTGGAGGGCGGTTCCTGCACAAATATTTCATGTCAAGGACCCCGTCGTCGTTGTAAAATAGAAGCGTGGTGGAAAACCTCTTACATCTCAAACAGAATCGAAAGCCTGGTCTGCCTTGCTGAGCACTTCCCACAAATCTGCCCGCCTCCCACCTGAGCATCAGATCAAGTGGACACGCTTTGGCGTCTGCATTCCATGTGAGCAACTTTCCATGTCGAGTCGGGAGAAACTTTCACAACGCACAACAACCAGCCTTTTTTCCAATATCAAAAGGAGAGTTGCCAAGATCGGCCTTGCATGCAGTTCAGTATTGATTTGTGCAAGCGCACATTCGTTGATAACGGAGATCTACTCGTACAGCACAACAAAGAACTTGTGCAGCCTCCACCATATATGTGACTCAGACGGCAGAACCGTGCAGTCAGACTGCTGTGTCAACGAAATGGAAGCCCTGTTGGGAGACAAGCTGATTCGAAACGACGGAAGTGAAATCTCAACAAAGGACATCACTGCGAAACATCTAGGTTCGTGGACATTATCATATCACAATCACTTTCTTTGAACGGCTGAACCGAAATTTGCAGAGGTTGTGTTGACAGAGCCAAGTCCTCGTGCCCTGGTTCTCACCTGTGTGTGTTCTCGACCACACAAGGCACTGCGGCACACGGCTCTCAGCAAGTGCTCGTACTGGAGTCCCGGGAAATGCGTCTCTTGCTCTAAGAGGAAACGAAACAGACACGAAAATGCTCCGATTCACCAACGAAACCGAAGATTCCCTCCACAATCTCTTCTCTTCTCTTTCGATCCCACTTTCAGTGGTAACAAGTCAAATACCATGCGGATCCTGATATTTGTGCCAATAAATCGAAGAAAGGATGGGTGTAGTGTTCCAGACCCACGCCAGCAAAAACCAACAGGAAAATTATGTGCACGTCACAACCTCCGAACAAGAATGCTATGCATAAAAAGCGGCTGGCCCAAACACCCGTTCGCAGTTCATAAACCCCTTCACGTTTGGGGGGGGGGGGTTGGACCCACTTTGGGAAAAA
>JAAUXT010146495.1_pt1 | contig 24904 bp, 29 predicted proteins | sample 7278171 | NCBI WGS metagenome assembly JAAUXT01 (sample SAMN14350112, study PRJNA611818) | marine sediment metagenome | isolation source: surface marine sediment (1.8m) | place: French Polynesia: Moorea | collected 2018-08
CATGTTTGTTGACTGTTTTTGTCATGTCACCTTTTGTTTCGCCTTTTGTTCCAAGTGCTCGCACAAAAGAAATTGTGTCAAATGCCTTCATCATGTTCAGCAACATTTCTCATTTCTCGCCTGAAAAGAAGGCCCCCTCGTAAGTGACACCCCGGAGTAAAGTTCAGTTTCGTGTCTCTGCCTGGCATGCATGCACGTGAACGTATCATTGACGGTGCACCGCAGACGCTCTCCTTGACAAGGCAATGTGGCTTTCCACCCCCCACCAACCTGTATTCAAAGCTTCAGGCATCCTGGAGTGATTGATGCTGCAGGATATTTGGTTCACACAACACATGCATGCATGCATGATGCAGCAGAGATAAAACTTGTCGCCTACCGAAACTCAGTTTTGCCTTGTCGGGACTGCGACCAGACTCCACAATTTCCAAGACAGACTGCATGACAGACCAAGCTGCAACGCCAGCTCCAATCGATTTGCCACAGGAGTCGAAGCAACCACAGACAACTTCAATGAATCCGTCCTGGTTTCCACCCCAAATCTTTTCACACAGAAGCCAGTCCGCATACAACCATGCAGAACGCAACATTCGTCTTCGCTCAGAGCTGATTGTTCTCGCTGGGAATTTCAGTATCGAAGGACAGATTTGAGCGTCAGAATGTTCAACAAAACATTCAAGCAAAGGGCTCGATTTTCGTCCTTTTCTATTGACATGCATGCAGGTCATGTCGAAACAATTTCATTTTGGAGGGTGGTACATCCAAACAAGATATTTCGCAGGGTAGTCCCAATTGGATATATTTTTTGTGGGCGAATCCCAACTGTGTTCTGGTGCTTCAACTCGCCAATGACCAATCGAAGGCACTTCACATTTTGTGCAAACGGACTTTCTAATGCTGAACTTCTGATAGTTGCCTTCGCGTGCATCTCGCATGCACTTATCCCAAAGACTGACAGCCTGGTTGTTTCGTGAATGGGGCCAGTACCCCCACATCACCATGCTGATGGCGTCCTGAAATCCCTCTAGGTCGTCCGTCGAACTCGAGTCCATCACTTCACTGAATTCAGAGGACTTCAGTGTGCGAAAGTCTGAGCCGACCTTTTTCTTTTGTCACACGCGCGCGTGCACGACAGGTCATATCTGAGATCACCGAGGTTGTGCGCAGGATTAGAAACATGATTTATTGTCGTCCATAGTTATGATGACTAGCACAGTAACGTTCTACCACCCACACGGGGTGATTCGCATTTAAAATCCTTTTCGTACAGATTCTCGTGAAAGAAGGGAAAATCAGCCAGCGCCCCAAAGAGGAACTATACGTGTCCTTTGTACAGTATTCACACGTTTAAAAGTGATGCTCAACAAAGGATTTTTCAATTGCTTCAAATAAAATAATCCCTCCTTCCGAACTTGAAATTAAATTAAAATGTACGCAAACATGCCAACAAAAATTTACAAAACGTACAGCACTATTTACAATTCGATTTACACTGCACAAACCCCGACCCCCCAGCACACACAGTAGCTAAGGATTGTGACACTGCCCTGATCAGAAGAAATCCCTGGCGCCCCAACCCCGCAAATCGGAACTTTCCAGCCCAAACCCGTGGCGCAGGACCAGGTGTCATTGCACTTCGTGCGACATTTCAACTTGCGCATCACACGTCAACGATGACATGTTGGTTTCTTCTTCGTTTGAGCGCCGACAATTTGAAAACTTGAAGCTGCCAGAATTTTCACAATTAAAACTGCTGCTGAATCAAAGGCAACAAATTTCATTCGCAAATACATCATGATAACGACAAAGAACGCTGCACAAACGAACATGGTGAAAAACTCAATCCCGAACGAGAAGAAAACGTTGATTGTCAAACGAGAATTTGTGGTCACGAGGCGTTCAGGCTGACCAGAGTTGCCAGTCGAAACCAACAAGGGCAAACAGGGTATTGGACGACTGCTTGACAGCTTGGTTTCTTTTCTAGAATCAGCCTGCAGTCGGCAATTGTGCCTTGTTTCCGAACAAAGCTTGAAAACAGCTACCCAAATCAGAATTGATGATTCGACATCTTCCGTTTTCAGAAAGACCGGAAAACAGCAACAGTCTTGTTGAGCAACTAATTCGTCCAATGATATTTTCCTGTGCGCCCGACCGTCGAACTGTTGTATTCGAGAACCCGTTTCCTGTTTCGGACAACACCAGAGTTCCAGAATTTTGCAAGGTGTCGTGGAAACTTGCGAACCACTTCATTCAAGACAAACAAAGTGATAAAGCTCACAAATCTGTGCGAACCACTTCATTCAAGACAAAGTGATAAAGCTCACAGATTTGAACATCTGTGAGACTGCGACAGTTCAGTTTGCACTCGCAGTTTGCGTCCTAAACAGACCAACAAATAGGACGCGACCACTCACGGGTGAAGGGACACTCACTCATTTCTACACTTTGTTCAACCTGCTCAGCCAAGCGACGAAACCAACACCTGCAGGTTTACTTTCGTGGGACAAACAAAGTTGTCACAACAGTTCACGAGAAGTGCAGAATCTCAGGGAGCACAAGTCTTCGATGAGCGCGTTATGGCACAGGACTGGGAGCTGAAATAAAACAATGTTCAAGGTTTATGCACGGCAACAAAAGTCAATATTTGCACGCAGACACATTTCGCGACTTTTCTTGAACGTATTCTTCGTTGACGTGCGTCTCTTGCTGTCCTTTCACTCGCATCGCATCGCACTACTGAAACACACACAAACGCCATGTACAGACGCGACGTCAATCGGAAGCACCGCCTCTCTCACCAAACACCAGGAATGCCTGCAGCCCAATCTGACGTGTTCCCAAAACGACTCGCCGAAGCACCTTGAAACAGCTAAAATCATCAGCCCAGCCTGGTTCAGCACCGGGGGCCAAGATCAGGTCAGCGGTCTGAATATCTCACGAAACCTCTGGTTGTCTCGCCTCTCGTTCTCGCACACCCTGAAAGTGTGGTTGATCTTGTGGTCCGGCGAGCTCGGGTCCCTGCCCCACAGAAAGTGTCGTCGTGCGCCTGTTTCTTGACCTTTGTTCTTCTCCGCGAAGAACCAGCTTTCTTCTTCTGTTCACTCTTGGCACGTTTATTGACACTTGGATTTCTCTTCACCTCAACATTTCTGAGTGTTTCAGGGAATTGCTGCTTCCGCCGTTTCGGGTCCCTGTTGCACCAGGAGTTCGGACCAGGGCCTCGTTCTCGCTTCCGGTCACTTCCGCCGACGCTTGACTCCGTCCCACAGACCGAAGCTTGACCTTGAGCTTGCTTGACCTTCTCTTCGCTTGACCTTGTAACTGTCGCGCCACCTTGACCTTGACCTCTACGCCCTACAAGCGCCTCACCTCTGGTTCTCTGCGCCGACCCGATGACCTGCATGAGGCAGCGGCCGAACTCCTCGAGGATGATGCGCTCCTGGATCACGTCGATTTGGCGATGTCGCTCGGCCTCTTCCGCCTGCGCCAGCAGACACGCGCACGTCGCCTCCGACACCTCCCGTGTGATGAACGTGTACGGCAGCCTGCAACCGACAAGGGTTCGTGTTTCCATGTTGCAGGCAAACAGAGAAGAACGAAGCACAAATCGTTGCACACAGACTGGGTGTGTGGCTGCTGACCTCTCTCCCTCGGCGGGTGCAACGCGAGGCGCCACCTCTTGGATCTGCGACGACAGCTTCGTCTTGGCGGCGTTCTGCTGCTGCGCGCGCACCTCGGCGGCGTCCGCCAGGTGGAGCAGCGTCTTCCGGTCAGCGCTCTCCTCGAAGTTCTTGCAGCCGACGCATTTGCATAGATTTGAACACATAATTTTTGCCTGCAATGGAAGAAAAGAGTTCAAGGTCACTAGACTTCCCGGATTGTCAATTTGTTGGGAACAATAAATTTCCAAACCCTCTCTCACCCGTATTGAAAACAAGTGCCACTCACCTCGTAACATTCGCAGTAATTCTTCAAGCACCCCGACCGTTTGCAGTTGCAGCCCTTGTTATGCCTCCGGTTCCCCGTGCCACCCCGCCCTTTGCCTACAAAATGACAAACGAATGCGAATGATGTCGCTCAACGTACAGCTGTTTCAGGTTGGAAAAATTCCCGCTGTTTTAACAGTGTGCCAATTCGCTTTGACGATAAGAACTGAAGAAATTTTTTTGCGCCTGCGATCAAAATTGGAAGCGCAACATTGTCTGGTAATTCTTCAAAACAAAGCACCTATTTTGGGGTGAAAGGCGAACGGGTTTCTGTCGAGGCAGGACTTGATGGCGCGCGCGCGCTCCTCCTCGTGCTCCAGGTTGTTGGCGCAGCCGGCGCAGTTGCAGTTGTTGCAGAACTCCCCGTTCGCGAAGCAATCACAGTAGCTGCAGAGGAAGACAAGGGCAACGTGTGAAACACCGACACGCCGAAATCAAACGCCAGAGTGTTAAATCTTCGTGTCCACGCCAAATGAGCTGCTCAGGGCAGGATTGCAGAAACATGGGCCAATGAGAATCCACTTACAGCTTGAGGCATTGTGATTTCGTGCAGTTGCATGGTTTTCTCGGTCGCGTTGTGCCACCATCAGCCCTGTGAGAGAAACAGCAAATGAGACAAACTCGCGCTCCGACAATGCCACACTGCACAGGCAGATAATCCTGGGATCACGGTCAACAACAAACACGGATGTGGCAATCTTTGAAGGAGGCAGGAGGTGGGCTGATAATATTGACTTATTTGGGTGCCATTGTCTGATTTTGTGGCTGCTGCTCACCCGTTGACGCTGGGTCTGTTGGCGGCGGCGCTGACGGCCGGGTTGGTGCTCGCGATCGGCACGTAGCTGCTGCTCTCCTGCCGAGACTGCTGAGCCGCCGACGACGACGACGTCGACAGCTGGTTCAACTGTGCACATGAAATGTTTGCAGACGGTTAGTTTCACTCACTTTCACGTGAACGAGTCAGTCACCAAATGACACAGTTTGAGACCTTTTCTTGCGATATCGGTGAGAAAACTTTCTTGCGTTCCAGTGCTGGAAATGCAGTCACATTCGTTGCCACAAGCTTCGCGCAAAACGTTTGAATGGTTAATTTCTGTGACAAACCGAGGTCCAATCAAGGTGCTGCAGGCACGAAAGACACGTGCTGCACCAATCAGTTCACACAACCGTCTCACCTGTGTGACGTACTGTGCAGGAACGAGCGCAAAACCCTGGACGCCGCCGCCCAGGTTCTGCCCGCCCGAGATGATGGTGGTGCCGGGCGGGAGCTGCGGGAACCCGCCGCCGCCGCCGCTGCTGCCCGCGCCGCCGCCTCCCCCGCCGTGCTGCTGCTGCGACCCGGCGGGCCGCAGGGGCGCCAGTTGCTGCTGCTGCTGCGCCGCCGAGCTCGACTGCGACGTGGCGGGAAGGAGAACGCGATGCGTCGTGGTCGAGCCCTGACTCGCAGGACGGCTCAGTACCTGGTGGGTGCACGAAGGAAACCACATCAAAGATCTGGGGCCAAAATCTTCTTGTAGATTCTCCAATAGACACAACCAGGGAGAAACACGCCCACCACAAGTGGGGATACTTCACCTGCTGCCCCTGCGCGACGGGCATGGCGATCTTCATGTGTTGCTGCTGTTGCTGCTGGGACTGCGCGCCACTGATGAGGGACTGCGCCGCCGGCGTCCCGCTGCTCAGTTGGGACTTGGTCTGCAGCGGCGCCGGCGCGATGGACGCCATCGTGACCGGCCGGGCACCAGAGCCTGGTGAAGGAGAAAGGCTTGTGAAATGGGCGGAGGCCTCAAAGATCAGGCTGAACTGTTGGTTCTGTCGGCGTGTGACATGCAAACAAATTGCGGCGTGAAGCCGTAGGAAGATGCACTCAGACATTTCGTATTCACACGGGACGTGTGACATTGCAATCGTAACACCTTTGCACTGGACAACTTTTCCCGACCAGTTGCGTCTCTCACACACTTCTCAGATACTGCTGTCGGGTCGGTAGACGTCTATTCGATCAACCAGAGCATTGAGCTGTGCGTACCAGAAGCGGTGGACGGCGTCTGCGCGACGAGGCGCACGTACTGGAACTTGCTGCCGGAGACCGACAGCGGCTGCATGTTGGCGGCGGCAGCGGCGCCGGTGGCGGCGGGGGCTCCGGGGACGGCGCCGCTCTGCTGCCGCGGCGCGTTCAGCTGCTGCACCATCACCGGCTTCCCCGCCTGCTGCGAGACGACAGCGGTCAATTAGCAAAACCCTCCAAATGCCCTCGTCTCTTCACACGGAAATTGTTGTTGTCTGTCCTCATTCAACAAACCAATTCGCTCAAACCAACCAGTTCGCTCAAACCACAGAAAGTTTCGCTAGCTGTGAGGTTGGCGCACGCAGACACAGAAGGTTAATTCACACTCGCAGACAGACGACGCCAAACAACAAGCAGAAGTTGCCACCCTTCGCCAGCGGTTGACTGGCGTCAACTTTTTTTTCCATTGACACCCTGCAACATTTTCTGAGCTGAAACAAGGCCAAATCCTTTTTATGCGCTGGATGCTGATCTGTGTGAAAAACTCTTTCGACACACGAACGCGTGTTTGACCCACAACTGTCAACCACAAAAATGCGTGGCGTAAAAAAACAACAACAAAATCTGGCCACAGAGGAGTCATGATGATTCTGGTCTACATTCTTACCATTGCCTGCATTCGGTAAAAATGGTCGAAATCCATTGCAACAGACTCTGCCTGGCTCAATGTGATACTGAACACAGGTACGCGTGGATGCGCGTGCGTGGTGTTCGTTCACCACAAATGAAGACACAATCGCAGTTAGGGCGGCAACATAGAGTCTAGAAATGCCCAATTTGGTCAATGATAAGCAGTTGAGCATTCACTCTGAATTGTGTTGATTGCAAAATAAATTTGGTCCCTTTTCACGCAGACCTCGCCAGACAAAGGCCGTGTGGATTTTAATCGCTGATGTCACTTGCAAGAACTTTTCTGAGCCATCAGCAAACAATACATCAACGAACAATTGCTGAAACTTTCCCGCCAAAGGTAAGAGTCTAATTGATTGCAAAATATCAGTCAGTGTGTCTACGAATCACCAAAAGTTGCAAACACTTCGCCCTGGTAGCTTCATGTAGAGAAAGAAGGACGCAGAACGCATCGTCTCGTCGTGACAGAATGATATTTGGCCGCGGTACTCGAATCCGGGTAAGTATTTGATCTATTCTTTCCTTCTGAACAAGCTGAGTGGACACTTTCTGCTTGTGACTGGAAAACTACTGCGCTGTTGTTGAAATTGTTTGCTGTGACCACTGCCTGCCACTGGAGATGCACTGAAGAAGATTTTGCATTGAGTCCAGTCCATCGTTGATGCCCCCACCCAATTTACGCGGGACTTTGAACTGTACTGTTTGGTATCAACTACTGTGGACCAAATTCTGGTTCGCTTCCACGTTGGTGGGTCTCGGTGAAAAGCAAGACTTTCAAGTAGAATACGAGTATCAGCCGCTTGCCGCGTAGATCGACTGCAGACTGCACCAAACACACTGAGAAAGTCAACTCACATAACAGTGATGCGAATGTGGCCAGGGAGAGGTGGGGAGGGAAACTGGACAACTCAGCCTTTTCAGACAAAACCCGAAATGGACAAAAACGACAAGTCCAAATTTTTTTCAGACCCAAAATGGACAAAAATAAGTCCAAATTTTTCTTTTGTGACCGAGGGTGGGGGGTGGGGACAAACCAGAAAGATACAGAATGGACAAAAAATGACAAATCCAACTTTCAGACAAGACCAACAAGGCCAACTTTTGGACAAGACTCAAAATGGCAAGCCCAACTTTCGGAGAAGACCAAAGGTGGGGTGGGGAGAGGCAAAGGTCAACAAGAGCACATCGGACAGGTGCCCTAAACGCGGATAAAACAATATCAGAGCAAGCGGCTGACAAACCAAAACGAGGGTCATCCAGAAGACAGACAGGATTCCCACTGTCGGCCCCAAATTTGACCCAGATTTTTCCAGAAATACTTTTCATTCTCGGTTTGGAAATCCTTGACTGGAAAGAGTCTGGTTCATTCCAAGGATTTCCAAACCGAGTGGGAACACTGTATGGAACACTTGCTCAGAAGACCTGGGCGTCACTCGTTTGGAAACCGTTGAAGATGGGAGCATCCAGACATCGAACATTTGGTCAGTTCAACTGTGGATCTCAACTGCAAAAGAGAACCTATTCAGTGTTTGTGCAAGTTTCGGCGGACGCCATCTTTTTGACCCCCCCCCCCCCCCAAATAAGCCCACGAAAGAGAAAAAGCGCACGTACCCCGGAGGCTCCAGGTTGCTGCGGTCGGATGATCACTTTCTGAGGCGAGAACGTCAGCTTCTTGGGTTGGATGCCTCCGCTGGTCACGGTGCTCGTCACGCCCCCGATGGACTGAGCGCTCACGATCTTGAACTGCCCAGACTGCAGCAGTTTCTGCGGGGACTGCTGGTTGATCGGGATGGCAATTTTCGTCGGGGACTTCCCCGCGGTGAATGTCTTGCCCGAGAAAATGAGTTTGGTGGGAGTCGTCGATGTCGCCAGCTTGGTGGGTGAAAGTAGGCTGGCCTGTGTGACCACGACCCCAGATGCGTTGCTGTTGTTCACGGCAGCCAAAATCTGGGGAGTCACTGGCGCGGAAAACACGATTTCAGATGCTCCGGACACTGCTGCTGCTCCCACAGTGGAGCCAGATGGCATCGCCTGGGTCTTGCCACTGTTGGGGTTTTTGGTGATGATCACCTTTGTCACCACCTGTCCAGGGGCCCCAGGTCTTTTCAGCAAAGTCTGACCCGGTAATACTGTCGTTGTTGCTGCCTCAGCAACGCTGCCTTTCGCAACTGCAGGAGTGTTCAGCAAGGATTTTGCAGGTGATATTTGCACGGTGTGGCCTGCAGTACTGCCAGGCAACAGTGAAGCACCAGGGGAAAGTGAAAACTGTTGCAGTCGTCCCTGGTTTGTCGATGTGGCCACAACTACTGTTTCCACCTCGGCCTCCTGCCCCACATCCTGCAGTTTCTCCAACTCGAACTGGATGTTTTCCAAGGCGGTGATGTCCGGCAGCTGCGAGCTGGTCGTGCTCTCCAGCGCGGACAGGTCCGAACTCTGGCTGCTCGATTCGAGCGTCGCTGACTCAACTCCAGATGAATTGGAGCTGTCTTCTTTCAGATTTTTGTAGTCTAAGGTCTGAACTTCAGTTCCAGTGCCGTTCGCTCCTGCGCTGCCACTTTCCTCGGAGAATAATCCACTAGAAACTTTTGCCACTGCAAACCGACGAAAACAATAATCAGACTTGGTGGGTTGCGAATATTTGGTACACGACAGACACAGCTAGATCATTCCATTGGAACTTAACTTTGAACACTGAGGTGCACAACGAGCAAAGCAATGAAAGAACAGATGGTGTTGCATTCTGCATTATGCCAGGGAATTAACGGAACGCCAGCAAATGGTCATAAACGAAGCCAAGAAAAGAGCAGGCCCGAAACAGAACCTGTATTTTACCACCCGCACCACCTTTGATTGAAAGGAGGCACAAAAATCACTCAGAACTGGGGACATTTCAAGGTGCAGATGACGGGGACTGGTCAACTCGAGAGCCCAGAGCCGTAAACTTGATGGTAAAATACAGATTTTGCTGTAGTAGCATGACGTGAGAGTAAATACCATTATTTAAAGGATGAGAGGTGCTCTCTGCGTGCTAGAAAAGTCTCTTGACTGAATGAAGCCTGCAAGTAAACACGAAGAAACTGCACAACAGCAAGCAACGGGTCGACATGGAGCAAACGAACTTAACGTGTGTAAAACATGCAAGAACGTCAAAATCTACACAACAGCCAACAAACACGACTCTTGACAACATCGAATGACGTCCAAACTTTGAAAGCATACGATCATGCAACATTTGTGTTTTTCCACAAGTTGTTTGCAATCAGCAACAGACTGACAGCGAGGCAGCCGATTCACTTGACCGGAACGGGCTGTTGTTTGACGCGGCATTTTGGTGAAAACACAGACACGGAAGTGAGAAATTTCGATTCCGTCCAGGAGGTCCCAACTCTCGCAAGAACTGCGGGGCAACGCCACTCACCCCAGAAACTCTGAAGGGCCTAGTGATGTGTGAACCATGACTGAGCAAGAACAAAGAGGTCACTCCAGGAAGGCAATTTGGCCTGCTCTCCATTTTTATTTTTCGTTTGCAGATTTTGTTGATTCTTCAAAAAGGTTCTTTTTGTCTTTCTTGAGACCTCAGCAATAGATCTAGATGTCTATTTGTCGTTCGTGGTCGCAAACCTGGAAATCTGGACAATAGATTGACCCAGTGAGTGCCTTTGAATGTGGTCTCTCACAAATTGAATGTGGCTTCACACAAAATTGATCAACAACTCAGAAACTGGTCGTAGCAAGTGTTGAAATGCTTATCAAGCTCGTTGATGTGGCGGTTTTGGACAAATCTGGTGCGAAAACTGACACTGGAAATGCAAAGCACAAATTTGGATCTGGGCGGGGAAGCCAGGGAGAAAGAAGTGCATCTGGTGGATCCCTGCTTGGGACGCCGCCATTCGATCCAGTGAACCAAAAGCGCCCATGATCACGCGTTTTCAAGCAAGATTAATCCAAATTGATTGAAATCAGGCCTTGCTGACAAAGTTTCTGCTGTTTACAAAGTTTTCTGTCAATTTTTGGAGGGATTTTTTGACACAATTTTGGGTGACGCAAACCACCAAAACAAACGCGCCATTTGCCCCTCCATCTCTCTCTATTGACTTCCTGCAACCTTCCTCTCGCCGCATTCACTTCCCAACCAACCAATGCTTCTCCTTGAAGGGATACAGACAAATCTGAGTTCTCACAAACTTACTTGTTTCTGTTGTTGGCATTCTCAAAATGTTCAAAATCACGCGCCCACCATGTCCATCCCATAATAGTTGCTCCGCGGAGCCGAGACACGTCGCCCGCGATGGCGCCAACATTCGATTTCATTGGCCAAAATAGGTCATCGCTTTTTCAGGGTAAAAACACCACTTTTCTCTCATTTGGATGCACAGAACTGCTTTTGTACCTCGTTCTCACAAAACTGTAATTCTATGGGATCAAATAACTGCAGAATGTCCGTCAAAGAAGGTTATTGTATGGCAGATAAAACGAAAATTGAACTTCCCGCCACAGGTGCTCGTTCGAAGATGAGCCACCGTAGATATTTCAAGACACTATTTTTGGCAAAATCTGCAGTTTCTAGAAGAATTTCCTTTTTCTAACTTTATAATGTTCAAGCTGGCATTTTACTACACTCGTTGCGTAATCTTCTTGTGCATGTTCTGCTTTTCACAGCTTCCCTGTTTCGATGTCTGCCGCTGATTTTTGAATAAACCCAAACGATCGCCATTTGCAATTCTCGACGGCAGGGAGACGAAATCCTTCTCAAAATATTCAATTCGTTTACCTGAAGTGAAGAATGGGACGAAAAAAGAAGAAGCAACTCAAGCCCTGGTGCTGGTATCCTTTTACAACGAGTAGATCTAGTAACTGTTTGGCAAACTGCTGTCAAAAACAGTTTTCGTCTGTTCTTGACGTCCGCGATGACCAATTCATTTCTCAGTCAGATTGAGGTTTACCCAAAGAATAGACCCAACGGAACAGGTTGTTCTTAACAGGCGATCAGGTATTGCAACAGGGAGTTCGACGAAGAAAAGATCCTGATCCAGCATCAAAAAGCGAAACATTTCAAATGTCACATTTGCCACAAAAAGCTCTACACTGGACCTGGTCTGTCGATCCACTGTATGCAGGTGAGTTCCATGTTCATGTGTGTGTCAATTGTTTGCCAAGAAAGTTCTTCCAGTTGGGATTACTGAAGTGTCACGATCGCAGCTTTCAAAGTTTCCGAATCCCCTTCCAGGTGCACAAGGAAAAAGTGGACAAAGTTCCAAATGCGTTGCCGGGCAGAAACAATGTGGAGATCGAGATATACGGAATGGAGGGCATTCCTGAAGACGACCAAAAGGAACACGAGCGACAAAAAATGGGAGACAAAGGTACAGTGGAACACGATTGAATTTACAGCCTTGAAAAAGTTTCTCAAACTGGAATCTCTCCCGTGTTTGCAAGTTGTGACGCTATCAATGGTCAGTCCCGTGTTTTGCAGCTGTTCTTTCATTGCAGGTGGCGGAAAGAAAGGAGGAGACAGCGACGATGAGTCGGGTCCGGCTCCCGGCATGATGGGTGGGCCCATGATGCCTCCGGGGCCTGGAATGCCACCTATGCACGGGCATGGCGGTCATGGACATGGCGGGCATGGACCGATGGGTATGCCGCCAATGGGCCCCATGGGTCCAATGGGCCCCATGGGCCCGATGCCTCCGATGGGTGAGTGTGTGTCGAATTGTTCTGCTTGGTTCGAGCAATCAGCTGCTTTTGCTGTGAAACACCAAACAAAGAGGATGGAAAAACAATGATGCTGATCGTTGACGTAATTTTTCGTACCTTTCCCTTTGCAGGACCAATGGGACCGATGGGCCCAATGGGACCGTGAGTGTCTTTCAAATCTTTGATTCGTTATTCGCACCAGAATTCTCCCAAGCTTGTGTTCTCTCACGGAATCGCAAGTTGTGCAGATTACCGATGTGTCTTTCCGTAGATTTGGTTGGGCATCGCGGCACGTTTTTGACAGAAATAAACATTGAAAACATTTTCTCTTCAGTCGGATGGGGCCGATGGGTCCAATGGGCCCGATGATGGGTGGACCCATGGGCGGGCCGATGAGGCCGCCCATGTACCCGGGAGGGAGCGGCGGTGGTGGCAGCGGACCTCCCGGTCCCTCCGCGCCGCCCTCCTCGAGCAACACGTCAAGCACGCAGAGCGGCCCATCTCGACCGCTCTTCCCTTCTGCCAGTCAAGCTGCATCTGTGAGGGTAAGTAAAGCAGCAAAACAAATCTTCACTGTTCTTTCTGGTGTTAAATTTTCTTGCGACAAGGTTATCGATATGTTGAGGTGAACGGAAAATTCTCATTTCCTTTCTGCAACTTCGCAGCCTGCGGCGCAGAAACCGATGTCGCAGCCCCCGATGCCGGCAGCAGCGCCGCCGCCGATGAAACCCACATTCCCCGCCTACTCGACGAGCGCCGCCGGCGGCGCCATGCACTCATCGGGCGGCGTCACCCACAGCGCTGCCCCCCAGATGGCGTCGCCAGCAACCATCTCTGCCCTGCCGACCATCAAGAAGCCGGAGTCGTCCTCAGGCATGACAATTAAATTGGTACATCCCGATGAGGACATTTCACTGGTATGTATTGGTCGTGCGTTTGAGACTGTTTCTTTCCCTCATTCAGGTCTGCAGGTTAGTTCAACTGTTGTCTGTTGATGGTCATCTGGTTCCAGTTATTCATGTTTGCTGAAACAAGTCAAATTTTGCGATGTATTGTGTTGAATTGCGGAAAATTTGATCGTCGCATGCCGAAGACTTTGTTTGCAGGACATACCAACGCGTTACTTCGACGCAAAGGTCAGTTTGAGTGTCGAACTTGTTGGCGGCTGAAAACTAATTTCTCGTCGTTTGTCGTGTTTGTGTCTTTACAGGAGGAAATGAGAGCAAACCTTCCCCGCTACAAGACTGCTATGACCATGTCTATGGGTGGAATGAGAGGTAAGAGAAACAACATTTTGAGTTCCCCTGTGGCGGAACTCGCGCTGACTTCGAGTTCTGATCAATGAGCTCGTTTCACTCGCAGATCGTCTTGGCTGCTTCTCGCCGGAAAGGTCGGACCTTTTGAGCATTGTGTTACGAAAACTAGGGCCCAGTTGATATCAACACTTCGTCACAAAGTCTAACACGCAAGAGGTTGTGCTTTCTCATCACAGGCTCGATGGGTCGCTCAGCGATGGGTGGTCTGGGCGGACCGCCCATGGGATACGGAGCGGGCGGTGGCATGATGCGACCGGGCGTGGGCGCGCAGTATTGAGAAGAGTTCGCAGCTAAGTTCGCACAAGAGGGACAAGTTTTCAGTCAAGAGAATGTTTTGAAACCATGTGGGTTGATGTCAGATCGCGATGTATTCAGAACTTTGGTCATGCTTCCGAGGTACTTCAACTTCTTCTGACTTTTCAAATTTGTTGGACGTAGCGCTTGTGTTGACGTTTGAACGAGCTTGTGTTGACGTTTGAACGAAAGGTCCCAGTTTGTTGGGGTAAGTTCGTTCAGATTTTAATGTGAGTACAGGTCGTAACACCAGACGAAAGAGCAACTCACCAAGCAATTCCCCGTCCATCCATTCTGGTCGGATTCATTCGGTCTCTGGGTTGAACCTGTACTTGCGAAGGTGTTGTTTATGTGAAGGTAAGAAGTTCGACCAGTTACATTGCGCGTGATGTTACTGAACCATTTCTGCTGTAAATAAACAAAAACTCAAGACTTTTCATCCTATTGTGACGCCTCCGGCTGGTAGGTGAAGGCCTGTGATCTGTAGGAAATAAAGAGCATGCAATTGACCTGCAAGAAAATGGACCACGCATGCGAGGTTTTGTCGCAGGTGAGAAGTTGACACTGCCCAACGTTCTGAAAGTGCATGCTCACATTTTCTCAACCAGGGTTGTTGTGTGTGATCGCTTGACACAGGTTCGAGTGGGAGCCTTTGTGCAACAAACACGGGAGAAAACATCCCCGTTTGGGTTGGTTATTCAGTGTTTGGTAGTTGTAGCTGCAGCGAGTGTCCTGGAAATGTCAGGCAAGTGAGTGTCACAGCGTCCAGCTGTTGGGCTGAAGCCCCCAACAAATCTGTTGGCGACAGTTCTTTGTGTGTAAAATTGTGTGGTCTCTGGAAATGCAAAAGATGCAGGCAAGTGAACAGCAGTCACAGCCTTGTGGGCTGTTGGGTCAAGGCCCCCAACCTTGTGTTGGTGACTGATTTTGTGATTGTGCAGCTGTTGTGAGCACCAAGGAGAAACTTCCAAGGCAAGTTTTGCACTGGTTGGGCCAGAGCCCTGGTCGTTTTGAAAATGAAATCGTTGCAGATTTTTTGAAGAGTTTTTTGCAGAATGAAAACACTTGCAACACGACTCCAAGGCAAGTGATTTTGTCACAGCATCGTTTTGTGATGCTGTTGGGCTGTTTCGGCCCCCAACTTCCAGTTGGTGACAAGTTCTCAGTTAGACAGCAGAACAGGATTCAGTCACAGCAAAATTTGCTGTTGGGCACAAGCCCCCAACAAATGTTGGCGACTGATACGTAGCAACGTCATGATGAGCGTAAATTTTGTCCATAAGAAAAAAATTCAATCGTCGCAGCGTATCACATGCTGTTGGGCCGACTTGGCCCCCAACTTCCAAGTTGGCGATGACTAAAAGTAGGATTTCTTTTTGCGTTTGGTTGCCTTCTATTTTTTAGAGGGTGCTTCACAAGTTTTATTCCCTTCTCACCACAAAGGTAAGTGATGGAAGGGAGGTAAGGCTTTGCATTTGTTTGGAAATTGACAGATTTTGGATCGAAGGTCAAGTTTGATTGGTTCAGATAACGGTGTGCGCGATGGCAGTTGAATTCACCCAAAAGACACTGATTTGAGCCGTGGGCTAGCAATTTGTGAGCTGCACGGTAGGACCAAGAGCAAATGCTGCGACACGTTGCAAAACACGAGGGCAGCGCGTTTCATGACCGAATGTGATCATTTGAGCGAAAAATGTCAGCGGCAACCAAACTGGTGTTTGAACAACTTGCGAGGAATTCGGGTGCCGTCATCACCCAAGTACAATGCGCACCCACGTGTGTTGCGCACTCGAAATTTTGGACCAAAAATAGTTCTTGTTACTTTTTTTGCGCACCCATGGTTTGGCTTAGAGGTAAAAAAAAAAGGATCAAGACTTCAATTAGTTTCTTTGAAAATTCACCAATATCCCTGCTTCTGTACCAAAGAGGCAAAAATACATCAGTAAGAAAGGACCTACAGTTCCTAGTTTTGCCCAATTCACGTGCCTTTCGTTCTCCAACAGTGAGAAATTCCCATAGTTACCCAAAGGCTGGTAGTACCCCTCCTTTTGATGTGCATTTTCGTGGCAAAAAAAGAGGGCGCTTTATACATGGGTGGTTTCGGTAGTATTGTGCTCAAAATACTCGAGCTGACAGTTGCGTTTGTCTTTTCTTGAAACGCAAACAAGGAGAAAGTAATAAATGTTTTCACCTGTTCATTTGGTCGTTTTGTTGAGCTTTCGAGAGATTGTGCGCCGCCGGAACAACACTGGGTCGTCTGCGCAGAAACCGTCATTGAGAACCCCACTCGCGCGGTTCTACAACTCTTGCGATCACAAAATCTGTCGTATGTCCTCACATCGGGGTAGTAATCGGTTCTCACCTTGCAACAAGTGTGCTCAAGAGCACGTAGTCCCACGGGGTTTGACCTCTCCTTTTAGTGTGGACCCCAAGCTGCGGATAGGTGGAGACTGATGCAATGGTGTCGGCCTCAATGTTGTGAATCCACCTCTTTCGACCACACACAAGAAGTGGGGGTGTCTCGTGCAAATTGAGTGCAGCAAATTGACATTCAAACAATTACATTCAAGAAATTGGCGGTGTCTGGAGATTTGGGTCGGGGATCATTGATGGTCGCGTAGCCGGCATCTGTGTGCCGCTGACGGCTTAAAAACCCTTAGCATTCATGTGTGCGTCTGTCCACACTTTGGAATGTAACCTCCCACCCCCACCCCCACCCCCACCCCCACCCCTAACCCGGAAAAGGCTGACAGAAGTGACGCGACCATCATCTGGGTCCGTTCACCGGACTTACTTGTTTACTCCACTGGGAGAGAAAAGTTTCCTGTTCAATCTGACAATTTTTACCACCAAAGGTCTCGAAAAGTCTTGATTTCACAGGAACCAGAATCCAGTCTTCCCAAACGCAATTTCGATACGCCGAGTGCGAAGCGCTTCGGCGTGCATTCCTACTTTTGCAATCACGCTGCTCCTCACCCCATGCACTTTCGAATATTGCACCTTCTGCAAGATTTTGCTGTTGGATGAGTTTATGCTGGTCAGAAATTTTGCCCGAAACTGTCGATTCCTGCAGGTTGGCCAGGAGCTTGCAGAAACAAGATCACCTGGCGGTGAAGACACGCCGTGTCACAGTTGAGATGTGTGCTCCACGCATGCAAAGATACAGGTGATGGTGTGTTGATTCATCACCAGGGGGTGGGGGGTCCCGCTGGCTGAAAATTTTCTTAGTCCAAAACCCTTAACAAAATTGAATTTTTTTTTTAACTTCAGATCTGCATCTCCCAGCTGGGGGGGGGGGGGTCCCTCATGACCAAAAATTTTATAATTCCGAAACCGGGGGAGGGAGGGGGTGGGGGTCCGACCACGAACCTATCACCGTTGCATAACACACGCCGCTCCCTGAAGACGGCGTATGTAAAACTTGTTGCCAAGTTCCATTTGGGTAGTTTGGCATGTGTCCACACTGCTCAGTGTTCTTGTTCTACGTTGCGGCATTTTCATTCGACCAGTTCCGTGGCAGCGTGTGACGCAAGCGGACATGTCGATCGAAAAATGGGTTTGAATCCTCGACTTTATTCAGTTTCCTGGTTCGTAAACTTCACAACACAAATCGTCCATTTCTGATTTCACGGCGAAAGCGTCCACAGCGAACACTTCTCGGTTGCATGCGCTCCAAGACAAACACGTTTCCAACACTATCAGTCATCGTCAGGAGGCGCTACTGATTGGCCTTTGCCATCGCTGTCGCCATCCAATCCGGGTTGACCTGCGATATCTTCTCAATGATGGTGTTCACTTGAAAACACAAACTCTGGATCTGTTTGTCCCAGCTCGGCAGTGCTTCCCGTGCTGCAAGCAAAAGCGTTGGCACGTTGTGGACGTTGGAGGTTCACGTGATTCAGATTTGGACATGAAATGCTGGTGGACCGACTTACATTCGAAATGCACGATGGAGTCGATCTGGTCGACGTAACCGTTCATGCGTTCCTCTGTGATCATCTGTGACGCGATTTTCTCTGCCTGCGATCGATAGAAAAGTTTGCAGCAGTCAGGAGAGCAAGAACGACTTGAAATGAAGGCGCCGCAGCTAATTCGGCTCGCGCATCAAATCATTTTCATTGTGAACGTTTTCAAGCAGCAAGAATGGTCCGCTCAATGGTCGATCCAACTTTCCACGTTAGCCTGAATGTTCTCTCGTGGTGTGTGTGTGTCACTGGGAGGGGGCCGACTTACTTTGGCGGGAGGGATCTCAAGCAGCGATCCCAGCTCTTCGAAGCTGATGTTGTTGTACAGTTTGCTGGCGGACAGCAAGTTGTGCTCGATAACCGCGCGGTCCAGAATGGTGGACCCTGCGAAGAAACCACCACGCCAATTTCACAAGTTACGTGTACATGCAAGACGAGCGGGACCTTGTCGTTTCTGAACGCGAGGCTGACAGTTCAGGTCAAAGCTGAAGGGACAGTTTTGGTCTTTGTCGGCGGGCCTCACTTCTACACACAGAAGGTGTGGAAAACTTGACACCTGAAAAGCGCAATTCAAAAACATGTTGCTCACCATCGGAGGTGACTGCTTTTTGATGCGGTTGCAGAAGAGCCGAGAATTCCTGGAGATCGCTTCCTCGTATGATGCGGTCCAGGTACCTTCAAACAAACAGTCAGCTCGTGAACTGAGAAATTATGTGCAATTGTTTCACATCCAGAAACATGGTGAAAATTGGCAATTTCGGAAAGATAGCCCGACGGTAATTTGCCAAACAATTTGATAAAAGTGAGAGAGGAACGCACATTTTCTCCAGAATGGCGTACGCTGGCAACTGTTGGCATCGCTCGTCTTTGAACAAGGTCGCCAGCATCCGCGACCTCTGCTGCCCTGGAAAGCACGGGAAAATGTGTGAGGATCCGGATGGCACATCGCAACCGAACGCGACAAACCCAACTGCAAGCGACTTGTTCCACCAACCTGCGGATGCGAGCACAGTGCAGATGAGCGCCTTCTTGAGCGCTTGCATCCGCTCGTCCTCTGCCACGATCGACTTGTACGACAGCTCGTTGTACCGCTGCGCCGCTTCAATGAACTTCCTCCGGTAATCTAACACCCGCGCGTAGCACACCTGGGCACAAGAGTAAACAAGAGAAGTGAATTTTAGTGCTCATTCGGTGGGAGAAGTGAATCTTTGAGCTTTCAGTTCCAAGTCTGGTCGCAAAATTGTAAAGCTGTACATCCTCACGAAACGCACCTTGTAGTAGATTTGCAGTTCTTTGTTTTGAGAGTCTGCTTGCAATATGGACGCTCTGTTTATGTATGCCTCTGCCTGAACGGGGTCTTCGTCCTCCAGAAACAAGCGCGCAATCTTCAAATACGTCTCCAATTTGTAGTCTGTTGAATATTGCCTGTGTGAAAAGAAATCCGGTGGTGTTTGAACAGTCAAAACCCGTTGTGGAAGGAGGGAATGTGAACTTGCCTCAGGGCATGCCAAACAAACACCACAAGATGAAATTGCCGGAGCGCCAAAAACAATCAACACGATAAATTTTTACTTCAGTGCCTCAGCCGTTCAACGTCTGATGGTCTCCGATCTTTTACTGTTCAGCAAAGACTCCCGATCAAACCTCACTCACTTCTGTGCCGTTTCCAATGGAATTCCTACGAGTGTGTTTGCTGCTTCTCTCCATGCACCTTCGCGTTCGTAGATGCATCCCAGGTGCTGTCTGATTGACGCAACCTGAAACGACACAATGACCTGCTGTGCAAACACGCTCACGTTTGAAACGCAATTCCATGAAATCAACATGTGAACGAATCCAAAAATGACCTGCTCTTCGAACGAGATGACTCTGGGCTGCACTTTCTCCAGAGTAAAGTGCGACACCTCCTTGGAAACTGGATCGGGTAATTTTGGCAGCTGTGTGCACAGTTCTGACAAAATCTGTCGTGATATCACAAGGCTGACATTTTCGTTCACCACTGAAACAAATCATCAAACACCACGCTTGGAGTACGTTTTTTTCATGCGAAGTACACGTATCATCGGAAACTAGTTACTCTTTGCAAAAGTTGCGGGTCAGGTGCTGGTTTTTCTTTTTCTTTTGTGTAGTGATATCACAAACACACTGGTTGGTATCTCAGGAGAGACTGTCCCCGAGGGCGGGAACCTCCATATTTATTGACCTCATTCTAACCATGCCATCTGGGGAGTGGTGGTTCTAAATTCACAGCTGGTGTGTCACACCAGGGGGTGGAGGGGTTCAACTATAATTTTTAATATTCTGAATATTTTTATAATAATTAATTAGAAAGAAAATAGATGCATAATAGCACAATATCACTATTTTGCTGGGTTTTCCCAGCATCCCTCCCCCATGGGGTGGTCACGTGACCCCTGGAGGTTTTCCTTTTCAAAATGGCTGCCAATGCACTGAGGTACATCACAAACGAAATTGAGTTATTGAGTTTTTTGAGGCAGAACATGGTGAGAAAACTATTGGAGGAAGCAAGCAGGCAAAATAGGGACAAGAGGGACCTACTAGTAATTGCTGTGGTTGTTGCCTATTTCAACCTAGCACCAGCCCCACATGGGCTATTCTACAACATGGTTCATCAAATTGCCCATTCTTTTTAAGGTGAGTGGTTTTCCGCATTTGGTCCATGTCACCCCACATTAGACATTTCCCCTCAAAAGTTGCGACACTCACTGGCTTCCACAAATGCCCTCGTCTTCTCCACCAAATCTTTCTCTCCACTGCTCAATATGTCATCCAGAATTTTCTTGTATCTGAAATGAAAAAAAGGCTTCGTTTTCACAATCCGACATGTCCAACAACTGCCGTTTGTCGAATCGGAAATTAAATCCGATCCCAACAGCTCCAGAAACCCATCCCGTCATCTGCCGGTGTTTTGGCCCCACAGGTGTAAATGATAAATCGAAGAACCGAACTCGAGAGTGCTGGCCAGAATTCCCCAAAACGGACTCGTTTCCCCCCAGATGTCACAAAACAGCCAGGCGTCTTTCGTGAAGCCTTTTCTGAACGTAGGGATCCACGGCTAGCAATTTTCTTCATTCAACCTTGTATTATCGCTCACCAAGACCCTCAACAAGACGACAAAAACGAGTCAAAATGAACGTATATCCAGGTGTGCCGCAAAAATTCACTCTTACAATCAACAACAAATGTTTACTTTTCGGTTTTATCCTTGTGAGAACCACTTCCAGTTGCCAAACCAGCGAGTTGTTGTTTTACACCAGCCATTTTCGGATCAGTGCTTTAATCATGCGTGGGATTAAAAACAAAAATACAATATTTTTTCAAGCCAAGTGTGCTCGGATTTGTCAGGTTCAACACCCGATTCTTAGAGGCCATCTTCTCAAACCGTCCTCTTCTGAGCTTAAAAACATTTGAGTACGTGTGGCACAAGTCAAGAAGTTTGTCCAGAATTTCGTGTAGTCTACCGCCATTATTTGAAAGAACCATCGTAACAAGGGACAACATTTCACAGCTGCGAAAGTTTCAAAGCTAGTTTTCATCAACTTATCTTCTGAATATGGCCACCAAAATTCAGGCCGTCAGAGAGACAACCTCCTCGGTATTACCTAAGCAGAGCATCAGAGTAATTTCTGGTGTCAAATCCAAGAGTCGACGTCAACAGAGGTAGGCCGGACAGATCTGTCGAAATCGAAACAAGGACCTCACTCACAACGCGAAATTCACCACCGGAAGTCCAGCTGCTTGATCTTTGTCAACTCTGCCCATCTCTTTGATCTTCCGTGAACAATTCAACCCGAACTGATTCGTGTCGGTCCGTCGTCTGGTTTTGTCTCTCAGCCCAAAGCAAAATGTCGGTATCTGAAGTCAGTGGGTCACCCAGACTGTGGTGCTGCGAACCTGATCCGTGAATCCGAAACGACGTTTGTTCATTTGATTTTGTGTGCTGTCGATCTGATCTACTTTGTGTGCAACAACGGTGTTGTGGGAAAAGCAAACTGACCGAGATTTGTCCTCAACGAATCGTGCTGACCCGTATCGACCTGAATGTTTTGACAGAGGAGTCAGCAAGAATTTGTGCGATTTTTCAGCAGACAAATGTGCGTGCCTGTTCTTGTGACTCGGGGAATGACAAAAGAATCTGTCAAGACTCAAAACACGTGGAAACTGAATTTATGGATAGAACGTTGTGGACTCTCCGGTCTTGACGGGTCTCAACCTGGATGCCGAGAGATCAGTTTCAGAGCTGGGTGGTGTGAAGGAGTTTGTGCTCTCATTTCGAAGTCGGTGCGGTGTCGGCTTCCGATCTGACTGTGCATTGAGACAACTTCTTTCAGAGAGAACCACGCGGTGTTGCCCAGTAAACCCGCAAGTGCAGTTGCTACGAAGGTGCCTCAACAGAATGCAAAGACGGCACCGGTCAAGGTACGAATGTGTTTGTGCATTGTTTCATTCAGAACAATCAGAACCAGTTTGTGTCTCTTTCACAGAGTCCAAGTCCTCGTAACCTCAACAAATTTCTCACATCATATTTTTGTCCCTCCAGGTAACTTCTGCGACAAACGTTGACCGACGTAGAGTTGCGCCAGCAGGTTCCCACAAGAGCAGATCGGCCACTGAAGTCAACAATGTCCGTCAAGTCAGTTCAACGCCAGTCACAGAAGTTGACGGTGAGGAAATTTCTCTGATGTCTTGTTCACGCTCGTACAAGGCTGGTCACAAAAAATCTTTGCCGCTGGATACGAGGTCATGTTGATTGTTTTGCCGTTCAACCACTTTGCAATCCAATTGGTGAGCATTGGTATCAAGTACGCACAGTTGGGCAGGTCTTTGCATCATTCCAAGTTTAGTGATCTCTCAACAGATTTGCCGAACGGAAACGGTGACTCGTCGGATTCTGAAGAGGATCGAGTCGCTCTCATAAACATTCCCAGTCAAAACGAGCTGAGTCAGGAATGTGGTCGACCCATCGTCCCTGAAGAAGTGGTGAGGGCAAAAACAACGGGCAACTTCGTCCAACTCAAATCTCAGCAAAATGCGTTGTGCGTGCTACAGTACTCGTTTGTGAACAGGTCTGTGTTCTTTAACATGTTTTGAATGTTGACTTGTCATTTCAGCTTGCTGCATCTCAGGAAAGAGATTATGGCCAAGTGTATGAGATTGATCTGCATGGGGCACGGGTATCTCACATAAACAACCTGGAAAAGGTGAGACCGTCTATGAGGGCTGTATTTAAAAGTGGACATGGATTGTTTTACTGGACCAAGAAACAACGTGTTTCCGCTTTCCTTGTGCAGTTTACCAAGGTGCGCATTTTGGACTTGTCCTGCAACTGCATCCACCGAATCGAAAATTTGGACAAGCTCCAGGTAATGGGTGATCGTCCAACAAGCCAAAAACGATTGAAGCTGGAAGAGGTGTTGCGGGAGGATATTGACGTGGTGTTTGCTTCACTTTCAGGATGTTCGAGAATTGAAATTGTATGACAACCGCATCAGTATTGTGGAAGGGCTTGACAGGTGAGTTTGACCAGTGATCCTTCCGTAATTTTTCTGTGTGCATTTTGGAAACTAGATCACAGAGCAACAGGAAATCTGGAAATTGTATTTGCCGATCTGTTTGAAGGTTGAAGGAATTGTGCCATCTACAATTGCAGCACAACAGAATAAAATCTGTCGGTGAGATTTTTCAATTTTGGACCTGGAGATCCTTTCAGATTTTGGCTAATCCGCTCACTCACGCTGCATCCAATTGTGTCGTTCGTGAACAATCGGCCCGAGTCAATTGGCTTTTCAAGTCAACCGCCAGCTCTGCTCCAAGGGTGTTCTTGGAACTATTCAGGGAAAGGTTTCGCCACTCAAAAGAAGCTGAAGATCTTGCGGCTGGACGGGAATCACCTGCTCAAGCTGGAGCCGCGGGACCTGGCGGGGTGCTCCCAGCTGACGTCGCTCGACGTCTGCAACAACAAACTCGACAACCTCACAGTGCGTCCTCAATTCGTCGACCACTTTCCAAAGCATTGTCGTGGTTTCGTTCACTGATGTGGACTGTTTTTCACACTTCAGGCGATCAACTGCCTTCCGTGCCTGGAAGAACTATACGCAGCAAACAATCGACTTAGAAACCTGTGCGACCTCTCTCGCTGCAAACGGGTGAGAATTGCTGTTTCGTTTGCTTCACAGGCGCGCAATACGTTGACACTGGATCAATCGTGCATTTGTGGACCTGGAATTTAGCGTGACTTCACTTTTGCACTCAACAGTTGCAAGAAGTTGACGTGTCTGGCAACAAACTACAGGATCTCAGTGGGCTGAAAGGGCTTTCAAACCTGATGGTCAGTGCTACAGAGTTTTGTCTGCTCTCCTTGCAATAATTGACGTCCCTTACTCATATCCACACACCCTGATCGAATGGTTTTCTTTTGTGTGATTTATTGGAGGAGTTGCCAGCCGAATGCAAGAATGTTTTTGTCAGCGTCTCGTGAGTGACAGCAGGGCTGTTTGTATTGTCAGATTTTGCGAGTGAGTGAGAACGCGCTGAGTTCGGTCAAGTCGCTGGGGAAGCTGCGGCGCCTCGAGGAGCTGTACGTGGCGGGAAACCGCGTCTCCGACACGTCGCACGTCGTCACACTCTTTCCCGACCTGCACATTCTCGACGTGGCCTGCAACCACCTGGAAACCTGGGAGCAAGTGGTGCGTACTTTTGTGACATGTTGGGATGAAGGAGTACAATGCAGAGTACAGGATTGAACACTTTTTTGCAGGGTAAAGCTGATGCACTGCGCACGCGGTGTGTGTGTGTGTGTGTGTGTGTGTGTGTGTGTGTGTGACCACCCCCTAAGACTGCCATGGCCTTCCATAGCCACAGCAACAGCCACAGCCAATCATATCATTCCCTAGATGGAGCCACTATCCTAAGCTGGGCACATGACCCAGA
>JAAUXT010152857.1_pt1 | contig 24904 bp, 27 predicted proteins | sample 7278171 | NCBI WGS metagenome assembly JAAUXT01 (sample SAMN14350112, study PRJNA611818) | marine sediment metagenome | isolation source: surface marine sediment (1.8m) | place: French Polynesia: Moorea | collected 2018-08
ATTTGTAAAAAACAAAAACAAAACGACAAAAACAAACAAGAAGGCTACGCCTAATAAGCGTGTGGTCCATAACTCAACATGGTGAAATTTTGCCAGAATCATTTTTAGCCCATTTTAAGAAAAAAAAATTCACCATCTTGAGTTATGGACCACACGCTTTTTAGGCGTAGCCTTCTTGTTTGTTTTTGTCGTTTTGTTTTTGTTTTTTACAAATGATTCGCAATGTGCTTTGGTGGGAATGATGTCTGGTTGACTTCCATGAATAAAGCCAAGCGAGTGAGGGGTGTTTCATTTACTTACCAACAAGAAGGTCAGCGACGCTGAGTGAAATGACGTAGTAGTTGGTGACTGTCCTCAGGTTAGGATACTTGATGAAAACGAGAATGACAAACGAGTTCCCTGGCAAGAGAAATATGGAATCAAGGATTTAATTCCAACACCCGGACTTCCGACCGGAAAACACAACGCCAGTGAGTCCAGGTTCTAAAGCCTGACCTATTGTCCCACCAGGTACCCACGGGAAGCTTTATCCTTTCACCGCTTGACCATAAATTTATCTTTCCGCCTGGAAAACAAGTGGTCTGGTGTGATTCTTACAAATCTTGCAAACCACCGCGGGACAATTGTCGTGATTTACAGGAACGAGAAGGGCATTACATTTTGCGCGTGTTTTGATCGGAGAAGGAAATTTTCTGTTCGTACGAGTAGAAACACAGCCAAGATCATGTTACGTCTGTTGATCATGCCAGAGGAAAAGTCTTCAATGTTCCCAATTTGTTAATGCACACAAAATCCCCGTTGATTTTCACAAAACAACTGAATTCCCTCTGTCTGCTTTGGAGCCTGCGCGTACATATTGTGCCAACCACCATTGTTTGTGAAAGCCACAATGCAGTTTTTGCAATCATTTTGTTTTTCAATATGCTCGCCTGTTTTCCCGGAAAGTTTACAACGTTTCAACGCGGGGAGACAAAAACCCTGAAAAATCTTTTGTCCGTCGGTCCCCTCTCCCATATAAAGTATTCAGGATGCCCAGGGGACCAAAATTGTAAGTTGGGTGCCAACAAAGGGAACAACAGCCTCAGACATGTCCATTACGGGTTGCCTTCACACACCAGCAAAAGTGAAGCAACATATTCTTCTCACCTATAACTGCAGCAATTGCAGTTATGATTTCAACGACGGTGTACACATTGTCCAACCCTCGAACTTCCACCGGCGGTTCCTTGGTGATGTTGTCGCTTATTGTGTATGACAGTGTGTTGTACTGCTGCTCAACCTGTTTCGTCTCATTCAAGAACTGAAAGGACAGGTGAGACTGGGACATCAGTCTCACATCCTCTGTCGTCCGAAGCACTCTGCTGAGCGCGTAATCCATTACGGCTGTGCTCAGGGATCACACTCGGCTTCTATCATTCATGCGCGGCGCTGTCCACAGCCGACGTCTTCATCCAGTCCGCTGATGTATGTTGAGGCTAACTCCGGCGTCATTTGTTTTGTACATCTGCGCGTCCTGCAAGCAAACGACAGAAAATCTTTGTCAGAGGAGGCACTTGTTTTGGAAACCCAAGTTACTGCAGGTTGCATTCTCGTGAAACCACTGTCATTTCTTTTCACAGTGATGGGTTGACGTGCGGGCCGACACGCTCTCCAACGAAACAATAAGAACGTCTGACTCCTAATTTCCGTTGGGAGCAACTGTTGCAGCAGTGACGTGGTTCTCGTACGCGTAGACACAAAAGGCAGGAGCGAAGGAGCTTTGGCGGGTGCAGAGGTCCAACACCTCGGTCGAGTTCACCACAGAATGAACAAATGACCCCCCCCCCCTGTTTTGTGATGCATGTAGAAAACCCTTTGCTTTTTCACACGTTAAAATTGTCAAGATTAGGGATCACTACAAGGTTTGTTCCTCGCCCAGCCCAGCCCAGCCCAGTATAAGTACGCCATGCAGAGAGAGCTGTCAAGCGGATCCGTCATGTGCAATGGCGTTGTTCTCCTTTGTCCTTTCTTGGGACGAAACCTTTTGTGAGTTTCGTTTCTGCTCCCAAACACCTCACAAATACTTTTTGGGATGTTGGGCATTTTTTTCAGTGAACTCGTACACGGAAGCCTTCATAAGTAAGAAACCCGAAAATGAGATAATCTTTGCTTTATTTGTTTGTGACAGGTGGAAGTGAACAGTGTATGACAAACAAGTGATATCTGGTGTGAGGGGTATGGGGTTTCAGGATTCCATCGCTGTGGTCCTGAGCTGGGACAAGGGTCAAGCGTTTCGCCGAGGTCTGCTTCAACGTCGAGAAACATTCAGCAAACGCACAGAGGGCATTGACAGGTTGACAGTGCGCCCATCTGTCACGACGAAAATGCGTCTCTCATCTCGAGCGAGCAGTGTTGTTCTCAAACAGAGGTTGTTTGGAAAACTTCGTACTCACCGTGATCGAGCACAAAAGATTCCTTGCAAGAAGGATAGTGTTTTTCTCTGAATCTGGAGCTTTAGATCCTCCAGATTCGTCTCCAACACGCAACACTTGACAGCAAGGAGATGTCGCGCGAGATTCGCTGCTGATTAAAAGCAGCTCCTTGGAACGCGTACCAATTTACACCTTTCGACAAGGCTTTGAGTTCGAAAGGAAGGCGGCGAATGTCATTGTTTGCTGTGCTTTTGGTTGGATAAGCTGTACCTTTGATTGGTGACGAGTTACGCTTTGAGGAAACATTAGAATAGGGAATAATGAGAAAGAACTGCATTAGCTGATAATAGTTTCCGATGTTCAGCACAAGGTTCTGTTCGGCTTCATTCATCCCGATCCTGAAGAGACACTACTGTACCGGTCTACGAGCACAGAATCGCTGTACGAGTGGGTGCACAGAAGACTTGCCCATGAGATCATGCAGACATTGGCATTGCTGGAAACACACGGAAGCATTGTCATGTTGACAAACTCGTCAGTCTTTTTCTCCAGAAGACAGTCGTTGACGCTCAGTCATCGGCATTGTGTTGCGCTTGTCTTGCGGTTTATGTGGTCTGAGGATTTCAAATGTGTATTGTGCTTGAAAAGCCGAGTCTAAACCTTGAGTGAAGTAGCATTGGGAAGACCAGGGTCGGGTGCATGATTTGGTCAGGCGGTTACCGTTGATAATGTTTTGGGTCTCCGGGAAAGGCCTGCTCCATACTCGGGCTCTCGGCATGTGGGGTATTTGTCCATGATCAGGTCGCAGCAAATCAGACTCGGTGCACTCGAAACTCTTGCTGCTTGCAAACTGGACAGCATTGACGACAATTGTTGCGTGTCAACTGATATTTGCCGAAACAATTGAAACCCTTGACAAGCACTGGAAGGTCCTGTCCCCAACCAAGGCCATATCAGTTTTGGAACCCTCCACAAGCAATTTCAATTGGGCAGGCCACGAAAGCTCAGCTTTACGTGCAGAGCCTTTCAGTTGAATTCAGCTCTATTCAGTCTGACTCTTGACGCACACGTCGCACCGAAGTTGTTGCAGTGACCCTGTTGAGCAACAGGATGAACTTGTGAACTGCTCGGTGGACAGACAATGTTGGACTCAGCAGAAACGTTGCCACTCCAAAGCACGACACCAAACAGGGATTCCGAGTTGCTACTGACACCAGTGTAATTGCACCACACCAGATCAGTTGAATATCAGAGCAGATTCTTGAACTGCACCGAGTCGTCTCTTGATCAGGTTAAAGAATGTTCAGGCACGGTGAAGGGGCAGTAACGAGGGCTCCGGAGATATCACAGCTCGTGCTCGGGGCTCCAGATCTACACCGACCAGTTTGTCCACACTTTCTCATGTACTCGTACATCGACTTTCAAAATTTCCTGCTGAACCTTGTCGAGTTCATGTCTTTCCAAGAGAGCCACGGCTGATGCAGTCGGATGAAGAGATATTCTTTGAGAGTGCGGCGCTGGAAATCTACATGTTGCTCCATGGCACAGAAAAAAGCCAAGATCGTGGCATGATGCTGCAGGGGAAACGCAAAAACTCAAATCTGGCTGTGACTGTGACGCTCCTGCAGCACAGAAAGGACTGCTGACGAGAGGAAGCAAAAATTGGGCACAGAAGCACGCATGGCACACAATGGAGTGAAGCGATACAGGAAGGTTATCGGCGGTAAGCCTGATACAAAGCAGGTGATGACAAGTGTCAATGCCATTAGCTCCGTGTGAAGAGCGATATTTTCAAACAGGCTGTGATCAACGTGCGTTCCTGACCCGTTTCTGACACACGTTTTCGGAACTTCGAGCCACAGAATTCATCAAATGTTTTGTACTCTTGAATCGTCTGCTTGCAAACAGTTCTCTTCGTTTGGTTGTTCTCTTTTTGACTCGTTTCCACAAAAAAGTTTCTTTTTTTTTACAGTCCCTTGGTTCTCACAAAGCCAGTTCCTCTGCGTAAGATCCACCCACCACTTCTAAATTCTTAATTTGTGCTCTTGAGGGATTGCAATGGGACAAAGATGATCCATTATAATTTCAAGATTCTTCTCAGCAAGGGTTTTTGTTTCTTGCTGGTAAATGGAAACAGATTGCACAAATTTGGCTTGTCCATTTCTTCAAAACGTTTGGTGTGAAGGCCCAACTGGATTTCAATGGTCGTTTTGGATCTCACGTGGAATACTTGTCAGACAAGAAGATGAAGGAGTGAAGGTTTTCTTGTGTCATTGGAGAAAACTTTGTGAAGACACATGAAGCACAACTGGTGTGATCTCACAAACCCTATGGTGTGTGTGCACTCACAAAATTTAGGTTCTTCGTGGTATCCTGCTCATTCAAACATTTTGTGAGCCACAACGAATCCCCACGAAGAAGTGGTTCCTTCAACTTTTATCACACAATTGATGACTGTCAACCTCAATTGTCGCTTTTAAATAAATAACTGGTCGTAAAACAAGTCCTTTCAGTTCCGAGGCCAGTCAGTCTCCTTCCCGTGATCATGAATTAAAAGGCTCCTGTCCAGAGCTTTGTTTGCACAGCAAAATGCAGCTTATGGCCTGACTCATGTTTTTGTGTCTTTCTTTTTCTTTTTAAAAATCTTGAAGAGCTCTGCAAAAACAAAATTTTGTAAAAGCGAGCTTGGTTGTGTTGTGTTGTTGTTTTTTTTTCTGAATGCAAGGCGATGAGGCGATGACGTATTTGTGTCGTGTATCAGCAGAAGAATATTCGGTACACCGAGTTCATTTGGAGCTTTCTGCTTTTGTTTGGTCAGTTCTCACAACGGGATGTGTGAGTCCCACAAAGGCAACGCACTCATGAACCTACATGTACCGCTGCATAAAAGAACACAGCTTCGTTCGTTAACAATGAATGTACGACGCTCGTTCCCACTGCTTAGTCCATAAATCTACAGTCTGACCACTTTATTCACTCTGCAAGTTACGCGGTCATAATTCAATGATCTGTATTGCTGAGAGTGAATGAGGTCTTCCGCAGGCAAAAATACTGAAAAGTTGCCACCCGGAAAGAAAAGTCAGTTGGATCTGTTGTTGGGGAGGTATCCTTTGCCACTTTGTCCAGTGTGAAAATAAAATCACCTGTGTTGCAGCAACTCCTCACCCCCAAAACACACCGAATGCGTTTTCGTAATGCGCTGCGTCAAAATGACCAGTTGTGACACACCCATGAGTCGAACTCGAGGCAAAGCAATGAGATGAAACACATTGGATGTGTCTGGCGATGCATCAACTTGAGACGCAAAACAAGGGTCACGAGAAATGTGACCCATGCATTGCATCAAGCAATGCATCTCAGAGATTTTGGCTATTTTTAGCAAGGTATTGCTTTTTTGTTGAATGCAGCACATTCCAAATTTGAATATTTCAGGAAGAGCAGCATTAGTTTTTCAAGCAGCTCAATTGCAAAAATATTTTAAAGATAGGAATGCATTCCTGACATCAACTGCTCCATCTCAAAATCAAATTTGAGAAAGGAAATCTTTGGTCTGTTGAGCAGCTCCATTCAAATTGCATCACAGAATTATTTGAAAGAAAGGAAGGTGTCGTAAACAAAAGAAGCTCCATCACAAATTATTTTTTTGAGAAGAAAGGCATTGGTGCATTTACACACTTGATAAGACTCACAAGGGAGACGTATCCAGTATGTTTTACCCAAAAAATGGATGCAGCAGAATTGCCGCGGCGCATCACAAATTGACGCAGAGCATTCGGTGTTTCCGGGGTCACAATTTCAATTGTTGAACAAGCAAGCCTGTGTTTTCATTCACTCAAATCTTCGAGGACACAAAGTCAATTTCTTTGATGTTTGCCACTCTAATTTTGGAATCCGATGAGTGATATTTGCACGTGTGCCAATCAATTGTGGCAATAATAATTCTCTTTTCGCGTATTCAACTCCCGTGATTTGTCAACGCAAAAGGGTAATTTGGCGTGCTGCAAAGAAATCAATTTTGCAAGATTCTACAAATATTTACCGCGAATGGAAAACTTGTCAGATTTTGGGTGAACGAAAAGCTCAAATCAAACTGCAGTGATGAATGCAGATAGAATTTGTTTGTGAAAATTCGGGTGGATTCAACCAATCAAGATTGACACTTTTGCTCCACAGAACTCCCACAACTCCCTGAAGAGACTGGTATCATTTTCTCTTCTTTCTGTGTTGGCCGAAGCCAACCGCTGAAATGAATATTCAGCGGAGAGTGAACCTCCATGTCTGTCTGTGCTCAGTTGCATTTTGGCTCTGGCTTTTGGCATTGGGTGTAGGGGCCTGTCTTTCAAGGTGGTACTCCTGCAGCCGCCTGGTGTGCAGAGAAAACACACCGGACAAACCACACCGTGGGTCTTTTGGCGCCTGTCCCCAGAACAACCTTTTTGACATGAGTTGTTGGGTGCAAGATCATTATGAAAATTTTCAATAGAGTGATGGCCCCACTGAGGCACATAGATCTAATTGAACATCCTGATGTGAGCAGAAAAAAATTTGAGTGGAACAGACAGAACCACACCATTTGTGGTACCTTGTGTTTTGAGATCCAGATTCAGGTGGTGACTCCAGCACTTTGGACAAGCCCCACCAAGGGACTTCACTCAAGTCTAGGGAAAGACATCAATGACCATTTGTGTTGCCACGTAGGTGCACTGCGTGATTCTAGATGTGGAGACAACTCACAACCTTCCCCACTTGACAAATAGTCACAGAGCAGTATTATTTTGCAGTTTGACAAGTGAAAACTTGTGTGTAAACTTGTCTGCAATCTCCCAGCCTGCATGTTCTCACTCAAGAATTTTTGACAGGAAAACATTTGGGCACGTAAAGAGTCTTCGAGTCTCGTCAGTTGATGACATCGTGAGCCTCTCTCACTCTCTCTCTCTCTCTCTCTCTCTCTCTCTCTCTTTCTCTCTCTCTCCCTCTCCCTCTCTCTCTCTCTCTCTCACTCTCTCTCCAGATGTGAGTTCAGTGAAAGAGTTTCAAACTGAACGACTCAAATAAATTGCCAGATCCAGGCACAAAACCACAGCAAACAATGAAGGCATCTAACTCTGAGAAATGCCTCCAATGTTTTGCTTTGTGTTTTTGGCTTGAGGTGAGTAAGTTCCAATGGGTTCCGCAGGGTGTGGCCTCAACCCAGTTTGGAGATGCAGTGAATGTGGTCTCACCTGTCGGAATGGTGTTCTGAGTCTGAGCACCTGGTGGACTTTAAGTGCGTGACACCTCCCTTGGTGGCGGACTCAGGGGGTGGTCCCAGAGCTGAGCTCCGACTCAAAATGATTTTTGATTTGTCCACCCAACTTTGTGCACCAAAAGAAGCAAATGTCATCATTTTGCCATTTTGCATTTATCAGTTATCAAAGTTGTAATCGGCCTCCCTGGGAGTCGTTCCTTCAATCAGAACCTGGACCGGCCTCCGTCCCCCAACGTGGGAAGTATCTGACAGAAAGAGTTGAACTGCTTCGCCAGCTCCAGTGACTTTTTCCATGCTGCCTTATCTAAACTGTTTTCCTCTTCTTATCTGTCCCAGCGGACTCGTATGTACATGAACAACACTCGTGTGATCAGAATGCTTGCCATTCTTGGTATTTGTTGAATTGCAGAAGGTTCTGTACTCTCTGAACGTTTCGCTACCTTTGTTTGGCGCAAGCCTCGATTGATAGAAGCAGTCCGGTTTGAGAATTCGTGAGGAAACAAAATGGGACAGGAGTCTCAAACGTTTTTCCCTACAAAGTGCGACGCTAAAAGCGCGTGAGTTGCACAATCAAGAAAAACATGCTTCAAATATTGAACGTGGTGAATAAAGCTGCATTATAACCCATCTGTCATTGACTGTTTTCTCCTTTTGTGATCAATGGCGTTCTCCTGCACCAAAACAGGGGAACTGAACGTGTTATGGAAACGCGAAAAACCGGTTGGACGTTCGTATTGGATGTGTGACGGGCGGAAAGTCTGCTCACTCTGGACATGTCTTCCTTCATGTCGCAGGTCCCAAAGCAGTCCCGTCGAACCTTTGCGCAAGGGGAAGAGGGGAAGAGGTACGAATCAAATTTCGCAAATACACCAGAAGTTGTTTGCTCAGTGACATTATGAGAAAGAAGCAGTTTCTACAAACAACATCAAGCCGAACGAATGGTTCTCTCGTTGGCAGAACAATTGTTCTTCCAGTGCTTTGCAGCTGTGATGCTTTCCTTTGTCAAGCATACGGCGGCGCAATTTTTGCGCAATAAATAATGCAAAAGGCAGTTCCACATTTAGGTATCACACTTCCATTGAAGTACATTAATTGCAAAGCAAAACTTTCTCTGAAAGTGAAACTTCGCCACGATGCAAAACTGAGCGCTCCCACTTTTTCTGCATTTGCCGGCGTGATCATTTTCTTCACTTGTTGCGCATTCAAGACTCTCCGCCTTGACTGGGAACTCGCAGTGCGGGACAATGTGTGAAAAATTATTTTTGCAGCACAGATCATGTGCCAAAGATTTGATTGCACACACGCTTTCCTTCAGGACGTGATGTTGATGCTCTCGACAGACCCAACACCTGCCCTGAAGGTGCAGGAATGAAGATTTTGTTCAATCCCAATTGGCAAGCCCTGTGCAGCATGTCTATTCGCTCTGTGCATGTCCGAAGAATCAAGCATCTGCAAGGGCCTCACCTCCATGGAGTGCTTCAGACAAACTTCGGGAACGTCCACATGTTTCCAGAACGCCAAAGAGGATTCTCATCTGTTCATGGCACAAAGACACAAAGTCCTAATGAGTGAGACACAGTTTGTCTCGACCTTGGCCTCACCTTCTGATCCAGTTTCTGACACTTTCAAATCATCGGCCCACTTCTGCGAAAGTCGTTTTTGAGCAAATGTTTAGAACTTCAGTTCAGACTTTGCCGAGAACGAGTGTTCAGTCGTCAAGGCACAGATACCCTTGTGGGAGGCAGAGGACATTTGACTTGCGGGCGCCGCAGGTATTGATGCTGCAGGGGAAGCTCCAACAGGAACCTGACTGGGAACCTCAGATGTCCATCGACGCTGTCTTTTTCTGTAAGTCATCCACAATTTTTTCAACCGGCAAGACTTGTGTTGACTTCCTGCCATGTGAAAGCGCAGTTTGGTTGGGATTCCAGCTATCACTGTCATTTCAAACGCTTTGAGGAAGCTTGGTTGCATTCAGCCTCCAGCTGTCTGTGCGATTATTGTTGTTATGCTGATGAGCATATCACGCTATCAGAGGGACAACAACCATTACAAACAGAAAGTTAATGAAAAAGGCTAAAATATTAATGACGTCCAACCACATGTCAATGGAAAGTGATACAACAAAATTGTTTGTCTCCGCCCAAGTGAGGAACACAATGTCAGACAGGAAACCCATTGTGAATGATGTGTACTTTCAGCTCCACAATCTTGTTGGTCTTTGTTCTCTGGGTGATGCTAATCCTGAGAGTTCATTCAGCCTCATCTCGGCTCCTTTATATGTTTACAATTCCGTTGCGATACTAAGGTTTGGGAGCCAAGTCAGGTGCTCTGTTTTGCGTGAGTGTGACTTTTGCTTTCGCCACGTACATCGTACGAGTGACCATCGTCAATGATCGAACCATTGTGTTCGAATCCGCCGCATTCTGCTGTGGAACTTGAAGCACTCAGCATCACGCACTGTGATGTTGCTCTTTGGTTCCATTTCGAGGGCAGTTCCTTGATGACGGTGGAAGTCTGCATGGGATTTAATTTTCCTGCAGGTTGGTAAAGTGTGGTGACAAAGAACGGAGACCACTTTGTGTGAGGGTGACTGATCTACCGTGGAAGGGACTTTTGCAGAAGTGGTCCAATTGAGTTCTCATATCACACCAAACAGTTCACACCAAACAGTAATTTTTGGGAGCAGCTCTGTGATTGTTGCGTCCGTCTTGTTTTTTCTGTGTGCTCCGTTGGTTCATGACTTCAGTTTTTCACCGAGAGATACGAGTACAAGTACCTCCACAACTTCCCACGTACCGCGATTTCCTGTCAAGTTTTCCGTCAGAACAAGTTCGCGGACAAAACGAAATGAAGCAGTACGGTTCCGTTTTGTTCTTGTGGCTGCTGGATACCTTTTGCTGCCAACATCTGGTTTGACAAACCTTGTTTTACCAAGCAAAGTTTCGTTTCACTTACCTGTCGGTGTCGCTGTGAGTGTCCCGAAATTGATTTGCGGTTGGGTCGCTTGTGGATTTAGTCTGGAATCGGCAGCACAACTCTGTTAGTTTAGATTCTGGCAGCTGTTCATGGCGCACGCGCTACAGAACATATCCATGAATGGCATGAATGGATCCTGGAGCTGCTGTCGATGTACATACCCGCCGCGTCCCAAACACACGGGCTGGGGGAATTTTCATTACACAAATGTACACGTGGTTGGATGTGAAAAGCCGATTCAGAAACTGACTTGACGCCGACGTGACATGAAGAGACCGATGGGACTTCTTTCATGCAATTGATGTGATAGATAGTCGCAATGGAAGGTAAAACACCACTTGTGATGGTGGTGTGAACGATAATTTATATTTCGTCCCATGATTCGACAACGACAAAGGTCGGGAAGGACCCATGTGGTTGAGAAATTTCGAAAGAATGTGCAAGGTTGGATTGTCGAATGTGTTGTGAGATACCTTAGGTTGGAGTCATATTCATGTTGTCCAGTTGCCTTCCAGTTTCTTCTTCCTCTCTGACAATTCTGATGGCTTCCTGAAGCATTCAATGTGATCCCGTCCATTAAAAACTTGAACATCCTTCGAGGTGCCAGAGGTACTGATGTGAAAGAAAAATTTGATAAGAAAAACTCGTACTTTCAAGCATCAAGGATACTCTTTGCCAGCACGGACCACAGATGGACTTTTCTTCAGTTCCTGACCTGCATCAAAGATGTGTTAGCTGGATAGAAGATGTCAAATTTATGTTCAGTGGTTTGATGCACAACAAGCCAAAAGCCTCCATCTTTTTGAAAGTCTGGAAAGGAGCACTTGGCAAAAAACAAACTTTTACACCCAACTTCTGATGAGGAGAACAACCCAAAGTGGACCTTGAACAGACTCAAATGAACTTCAAGCGTTGAAGTTGACAGATTTGAGCAAAGGATCCAAAGCCTTTTCAGCCAATATTGACAAAACTACAATTTTGTGTGATTGGTGTGATGGTGTGACTCTCCAGAGGATACCGCACAGGGATTCTCTCAAGGCAAAAGTTCAAGTGAGTCCAGAAGGGATCAGACTTGGTGCTTCAGGAAGCCACCAGGATTGCCAGAGCGGAAAAGAAACTGGAAGGCAACTTGACAGCACGAATGCTGCGATCGAAGGCATCTCACCGCAGAGTGCTCTTCTGCAGAACTTGTACAAGGAAAAACGTGACGTTCGAAAAGATCCTCCTTGCATCCACCGGGGGCGTGCGACATTTTCTCACAACCATTTTGGTGCGTGCATGACTGAATTTCTGTGGGATTTGGCAGGACACAATTTCTGTTTTGTTCTGATTTTTGGGGGGTTTTGGAAGTGTCAAGTTGGTTTTGGCAGTGTTGGTTGAAGCCGAAATTGCGTTTTTCGTTCGAAATCACGGGATAAAGTGAAATGAGGCAATGCCCAAGCAAGGACTGCAGTGTCCCCACTCAGAAAAGACTGTGAACAAAGCGGGATTCTGAACTTTCCGGTCACGAGTTTACCAATCCAGAAGGTATTCAGCAAAGGTTTTGCCGTTGATCTGTGGTGAGCGACTCAATCAAAAACTGCTTCTGTTGAAGTCAAGAACTGGGGGTTGCGGAAATACCCGTCTGAAGAAGATTGGCCGAAAAAAAACTCCGCAGGTTACTGCTGCTGTCCTTTTTCTGTTGTGCGTTTTTCTCCAAAATACGAGTAAAGTGTCCTGCTTCCTGTGATGGGGTAAACTTGCAGACATTGAACGGTGCCCAAGAAAGGGCCAGCCTCTGTGACTGTTCCTCGCAATCCTACTGCAATGCGGGAAGGGCAATATGGCTGCAGATTTTCAGTCGGTACGCTGACGTTGAGCTGCTACGAGTGTTCTGCAGACACAGAAACAAAACGTCTTCACTTGCCGAATGTGGCGTGTTCATCACAGCTTCGCATTCATGTTCTCAGCCAAAAATGTTGTAGATTCTGGGTGAGGTAGGAGGTGATCAAGGTCTCGCAACTGCACACTGGAATTCGTAACACAAATTCAAAAGTGTGCAGTCATACGTCGCTGATCAGTGTGACCCTCGCATGGTCACAGGCCTCCCAGTTGTGCGGGTACACTTGCACGGTGTCACTGCAATGACCGTTCCGCAAGTACTTTATTATCTGGATCCTTGGTGCCATGAACCTGCAGGGAGCAGGAGAGGGATAGCCGCCCGACCAGTCGAATTTCTGCGTTTTGGGCAGTTTAAAGTCAAAACCGGATTTGAAACACCCTTGTACGAGGAACAATGTCCAATTCTGATCACAAGCTGTTGTCTCGTCTATCCCCTCCTCTGGCCGAAACCCGGAACGTGCCTCACCCGTGCAGCGATACCCCGACACCGACACCTGCGCTTCCACAAATTCCTTGTTACTTATTCGCACGCACAGAGACTACGAAGTATTGACTATTTGTGTCTTTGGTGTGTGTACTGTTGACATGTATACGGTCCCGAACACTGACATACCTGTGCACATACCTTCAGGGACCTGGCGTGGTGCGCTCTGCAGCGCTTGGCTGGACAGGAGCTTTGTCGGCAGCAAATGGACTGCGAATGATGGGTTTCCTGCGCATGTCACATGTATTTGCACTCATGTCGAGTTTGGCCTCCTTTGAAGTGGGAAATTACCAAAACGCAAAAAGAGAAACAACAACAATTTGTGGTTTGTGCAAGTTGATTAGAATACAGAATTTGACTGAATTGCATCACAAGTCGTGTTGCCATATTTCTTGAGGTGATTTGTGCAAAACTTTTTTTCTGATCGGCATGTTGAAAATGCGCTTGTTTCATCCGTTTTGGCAACTCAGTGATCAATGCAAGGGAAAAACAGTTGAACAAGACTGATGGCGTCTGTAAAAATATTATTTCATACCCCAATTTTTCTGTGCTTCGGTTTTGTTTGGGAGGGTTAGAGTTACTGAGGCTTGCACAGTGAACAGTGTTGTGTCATATGCTGCTCGGTGATCTCGAGGGTGACGAGGCCAACCCGCTTACCTGTGTATTTTCCCGTGCAGCCACGTCTTGCGGATCGGTGCTTCGAATTTCCGCAGACACTGAGGAGGAAAGGGCTCACATTTGGAGCAGAGAGCATTGCACAGGTGCGACAACGTCAAGATGGGCTCAAGGGATCGAGACCCAAATGTGGACAAAGTGGAGGAGGACTGGAGGACCTTCGAGACGCGGGCGTGCAGGTGGAAATTGGGATCCAACAAGTGGTTTCGCTTGGACTTCAACCCAATCGTGACCTTCCTGTCGGCCGCCATCATCTGGGCGTTGGTTATCTGGTGCATCCTCCAACCTGACACGGTTTGATTCGAATACATTCTTTGCAACTTCTTTCACCAGCAAAATACAAACACAAGTGCATTATTTTGGGCTTTGTGTTGTTGCAACCAATCTGGACATTACCTTGTGAGTGTGTGATCAAGTGTTTTTGCGCAGCTGGAGTGATGAAGACGAACTCCTCCGCAAAAATATTTCAGATTCTGAAGTTATTTCACACCAGTCCCCGCTGCGTCTCTGGAGGAAGGGATGTTGCAAGAACACTTTCAGGACAACCCTATTCTAAAATCTGTTGAAATGACCCCCTGCCATGTTGTCATCCGAACTGAGCTCGTGATACCACCACCTCTTTGGAAATCTAAACAGTCCAGCCCTGTCAGCTCTTTGGAGCGACGAACGTCTCTTGAACCACCAGAACTGTCAGCATATAGCCTGTGTCACGCCCACAGTGTTTCCGTCCGTTTGTGTCCTTGACATAGACACTGGAACCTTGTGGTCATCAGAGAATCAGGACGCACCTTGAGGTCCTAGGAAACAAATGTTTGGTTTCGGATGGCGCGGCATGCTCCACCTGCAGTTTTCATCCCATTGGAATTCACCGCCCTAGCAGCGTGGTTCCTTCCGTTCATGTTGCAAGTCTTCTTGCATGTCCACTGTGAATCTGGGGTGTACTGAGAATCCAGTATGCATCCCTGAGCCTTTCTATTATGACCATTACTTCCTCAGCAAAGTTGCAAGGAATTGCACAGGAGTCGCAATGGAGCGCAGTGAAAACCTCGTAAACGCAATACTCAATACGAGAACCAAAGTCGTACACATGACAGCACGAATCCACAGTTCTACCCTGCATGGCTTGCGATTTTGTTTGGACTCTTGCCTGACATTCGAACACTTACTTTGACACTTCGTTTTGCCAAGTTGCGTGTCTTGTTCTGCCTGTATACCACGACAAGAAGTGTTGGCTTGATGCCAGATCAGGAGAGACCCAACCAAGAACGAAACTAAATTTTGTTTTCAATGTTTCCCCCAGTAAATAAGTAAATATGTGTGCACAGACAGTGACGGTGGCCGATCAAATTGCATGGGGTCTGTATATATGTACGTATTACATGTGTTGTGCCAACAGAATAAAGTTTCGTATTTGATGGCTTTGGGCTGGGCTGGTGCACACAAAGACCAGATCTCGGCTCCAGAGGCCCCTTCTACACCCATACATGAAGAGATGGGTTCACCACAAATTCCTCGTTTTTGCTTGTGCTTTGCTGAGGATCCCTCGCGCTGTGTTCTGAACCATTCCAACTCCACGGTTCACGAGAACGTCTCATTCCTGTTTTTTGACATCGGACCATTCACGTATGTGCGTCCTGTTACCTGTCTGAAATGAAGTCACTAGTCCACACACAAAAAAAATCAAGAACTTTCTTTTGCTTGTGCAACCAGCACGATCCGATCTCACAAGTTGGTTTCTCGCCTCATCTCGTGCATCTGTCCTCGTAGACGTCTGCCACAAGGAATTCAAGCAGAAGTGTGCATTGCACCAAGTTCTGAATCCTTTTTACTCGTATCATCAACACGCGCGCCGAGCTCTGCAACTTTGAGCTGTTCGTTTTGCAGGCGAACGCTGAAATCACGTCGTGGATCGAGTGGATTACAGACACGTCGACGTGGCTCTACGTGGGCACCCAGCAGATTTGGTTTATCTTCATCCTGTACATCCTCTTCACCAAGTATGGCAACCTCAAGATGGGCAGGGACGATGAGGAGCCCGAGTTCAGGTGTGCTGGAAAGGAGAATTCATGTCTTCGGTTCAGACTTGTTGTACCTGGTGCAATGTTTGATTGATATTTTCATTTTCACCAGCAATGCGTCGTACTTTGCTATGCTGTTTGCGGCTGGAATTGGAATTGGGATGTTTTACTACGGAGTGGCTGAACCAATCCTGCACTACGCTCCCGGTCCGTGGGGAAACAGATTCTGGGACAGGTTGGTTCCTTGATGCCAAAGGGACTTCAAAGGACGCAATTTTACGTTCCCATTCAATCTACTCAAATGCAAAAGAAGTTACATTTTCATCTTTTTTTGCAGATACTCGGACAACCAGCGGGCGCAGGACGCCATCAACCTTTCGCTGTTCCACTGGGGAATCCACGGCTGGATTGTTTTTGTTGTCGTTGGCATGAACCTTGGGTTCGTCGCGTATCGCTGGAATCTTCCCATGACGATACGAACTTGTTTCTATCCCATTATTGGTAAGTCTTTGGCTTATGTTGAGGCTTCAAATGAGCATGCAGAAGAACGGACACAGATTCTTCGACCTCAATTGTCAGGACATTCTTGCGCGAGGTTCTTCTCGACGTATGCCTTAAATGAAGTGATTTTTCCTCAGGCGACAAAATCTACGGGTGGATTGGCGATGCGATTGACGTGCTGTCTGTCGTGGCGTCGATGTACGGCGTGTGCACCAGTCTGGGCATGGGCGTCTCGGGCCTGAACGCTGGTCTGCACCGCCTCAACAGCGACATCGAGGAGACGACGAGAAACCAAGTCATCATCATTTGGAGCGTCACAGCGTGTGAGCCTCAACCCAAATGCGCTTCTCCTGATGGCTTTGCGTGTTTCCATGTCGTCTGACTGGAGGCGACTCAACCACGACGGGGTGTTGAACCTTTTGCCAGCATTTCAAGATATGTGCCTGTTTTGTTGCTGTGACAGACAGACCTTGTTTGCAGCGAACCTGCAATACGCAAGCGGACAAACTTTTGGCCGTTTTCGTTTCGTTTCGTTTCGTTTCATTTATTTATTTATTTATTTATTTATTTATTTATTTATTTATTTATTTGTTTATTTATTGCGCAAATTCTACAAATCTCGAGCTACTTTCCGATCACCCCATCCTTTGTCCATTTTGAACCCACAACTTCTTCAAATCTGTCGCTGCACCCCATGCACTCTCCACCGTCCGACCATTTGTTGTCTGAAACCACACAATTTGCACAGAGAAAATGAACGTAGAAACGATTGTTTTTTCAGTGGCCACGATTTCTGTTGTCAGTGGAATTCACATCGGTATTCGACGCTTGAGTGAAATCTGCTTCGGACTCGGTACGGAGGGGGGTTGCGCAATTCTCTTTACGTACTCCCGTCTGTTGTGTGGCGGTCAAGTCCTTTGATGGCTGACCATAAGAAGCTGAGCCTACAGCTCAAGACTGTTTCAGGCTCGTTCATCATGCTGGTCGTTCTCTTCTACGACGATACCTGGTACCTACTGAACGTGTACGTGCAGAGCTGCGGCTACTACCTCCAGTACATCTTGCAGCTCGGATGCCACACAGGTCCGATTCAGCGCTGCGACCACTAAGCACGGCGTCCAGTGTTTGTTTCGTTTACTCACATGATAATTGCAAACGAACCACACAAGTGCAGCATGCAAGACGCTTGTGCTTGGTTTTTGCAGACGCGTTCGCACAGCAGGACGACGCTCCAGATGGAAAGAGCGCGCCGAACTGGATGAATGGGTGGACCGTGTTTCTTTGGGGCTGGTGGATCGCCTGGTCACCTTTCATTGGCATGTTCCTGGCTAAAATCTCCCGAGGTGGGTCATTTGAACATCGAGCACAGCATGAAACATGTGTGGCACTTCTGTTTGCAATCTGATTTGAATGCGCCGTGGTGATGACAGGGAGGACGTTGAAGGAGTTTATCACGTACGGCCTCACCGTTCCCTGCATCTACATCTTCTTCTGGTTCTGCGTCTTCGGCGGCGTCGCCCTCAAGATGGAGCGGGCTGCGGAGAATATGGGCATCCAGTGCACCGATCTCCTCGGCGGAACCAACTCGACCGAGGCGAACAACGGAATCTGGAGATTGTCCTGCAGGTGCGCAGCGATTCGAGGCAACACGCACCAAACATTGCAAATTTTTCTTTTGTAGATTTCTGACGTGAAGCAATGTTTTTCTTGTAGATCCCAGGGTGAGATGTGGTATGATGTGATGACTCAGTACGAAGGGCTTGGTGAGTTTTTGACTTGTTGCATCGAAACTGCTCAAATGAGATTTGTAGGATTCCACCAAAGGAAATTTTGTTCCAGAAATTTTGTTCATTTTTTGGAGTGCTTTTTTTGGCATTGCAGGCACGTTCTTGTCGATTCTGTCTGTGGCGGGATTAATTCTCTACTTCGTGACGTCGTCGGACAGCGGGTCCCTCGTCATCGACTGTTTGTGCGCAAATGGCCACCCAGACCCACCGATGATCCAGCGCCTCTTCTGGGCGCTGACGGAGGGCGCGACAGCGACAGCGCTGCTCGTGGCCGGGGGTCAGGACGCCCTCGCCGCCTTACAGGTGTCACTGTTGGCATTGATGATTATCATTCATTCTGGCTTTTGCAAGCTTTCCATTGAAGATTGCAGCTGGGATCACAAGCTGATTTTCCGAGATCCTTTGATTTTTTTGTTGCTTTCCAGTCCACGTCCATCGCGTCTGCCTTGCCGTACACCATCATCGTCAACTTCATGTGCATGGGCATTTACCGGTCGGTGAAGGTGGAGATGGGAGAGCTGGACTTGCACGGTCCCGCGTTCTCCGTTGACATCATCGACACCTTCATGTCCCCGAAGCGGTGGCCGAAGTTGCTGCTGTGCATCATCGCGCCTTGGTTCTTCTTCGCGCGACCCTACGCCAAGGTGACCAGTACGCGGGTGTACATGATCGTGCACATGGTGGTCCTGTGCATCATGTTCTACGCAATATGGCTGCTGGTCGGTTTGCACGCCGTGCAGCCGGGCCTCGCCTACGTCGGCGCCGCCATCAGCATCTTCTGGGCCTTCTACGCCGGCATGATGCGAACCGTCGTCAGGGAGCATTTCTCCATCAACGGTGAGCGACACGTGTTCACAGCGAACAACAGTGAAACCGCCGTCTCTGTCTCTGTCTCTGTCTCTGTCTCTGTCTCTCTCGCTGTCTGTCTGTCTGTCTCTATCTCACACAAGTTTGAACGTCAAAATTACCACAACGCAACAAGATAGAATGCCACCAGCAAGACAAAACTTGTTGCAAACACAGGGGATATCTGCCTCACTGACTGGCCCCACTGCTTTCAGGGAACATGGTTGAGGATCTGTTCGTCGTGTTGTTCCTCTACCCGTGCGCCGCGTACCAGATGGACCAACACCTGCTCGACGTTGAAGAGGAGCACACCGTTCCGTCTGTCACGCACGTCGACGTGCCGCGTCATAACAACGACTTGCAACCCGACCTGCCTCCGAGTTACTACAAAAGCGAGCCGCAGCCACGGGTGAATGAGGCTTACGTGCTGAGTGAGATGCCGAGGGAGAGCGTGCACCTGTAGAGGACCGAATGCCCTCCGTACTTCGCACTTGTTCCTTTCCACTGCTGTGAATTGCATTTACTTTGCAACAGAAGTTCTGAGCCGTAACTTTTCGCGTCGAAGATATGTGAAGGTCAATCACAATTAAAGCAGCACAGTTATTGTACACTTGAAGCTTCCGACCACAGGACTATGAACACTTGATCTGAACAGACTGACACCGCACTTGAATGCATAGTTCTTGATTCACCACAAGGGTCCGTGGAAAAGGTGGGCAGCACCAGTTGGATCTGCCACTGAACATTGATCGAAGTTTCAGGGATAAAAATATTGGGTTGTGTTTGTACGGTGTGTTTATCAGGTACGAGGGAGATTCTCTATCTCTTAGTTTTTTCGCCGGCACGGGGACACTTTTTGCGATGCATGAGAAATGACTTTTATTCAAGCTTCTGCAGTAACTTTGCCATGCATTATGCAGTAAAATTTAACAGAACATGTGCAAGAACACTAATAAAATGGCTCTCAAAAATTTCAACAGTCAAATAACAGGCGATGCCAAGAACAGACTATGAGCGTGCTTCTGCCTCCGGTTCTGAGTCACTGTCATCATCTGAGGGCTCACCAAAGAACAAACCAAAGTCTCCTTCTGGGTCTACTGCGAGGTGAGAACCCTCGAAATAGTCACCTTCCGCTTTTATGCATTTCATCCATCGGATGGGTAGGGAATCCATGCAATTCCGGAACTCTTCTGGAGGGATCCTTCTGAGAATCACCATGACAGAGTCCTGCATCTCTGGCACTCTCCTGAACTGATGCCCTCTGAGCTCTGACTTCAATCTTGGGAAGAGAAAGAAGTCACAGGGCACCAGATCAGGAGAGTAAGGTGGGTGTGGCACCATATCCATGTCATTGGAACTGATGTAGGCCAAGGTTGGAACTGAGGTGTGAGGGCTGGCATTGTCGTGGTGTAAAAGAAACTGTCTTCCTTCCCACAGGTGGGGCCTCTTTTTGCGAATCTTCTCTCTGAGCCTTCTCAATGTGTCACAATAAGCATCGGAGTCAATGGTCTCTCCCCTGGGGGTGAACTCTGCATGGACAACACCGTTGCAATCCATGAATGCAGTCAGCATGGACTTGGTCATGGAGCGTGCCCTGAGAGCTTTGTGAGGTCTGACCGCGTCCTTGCCACGCCTTGTCCATTGGGCTGAAGACTGCTTGGTCTCAATTTCCCTCAAACTGATGGGGCTTTCATCTCCTGAAACAATTTTCTGCAGGAAGGTGGGGTCTTCTTGAAGTGATGTGATGTTCAGGCGGCACATTCTCACTCGGAATTCCTTCTGTTCTTGTGTCAAGACCCTCGGAACCATCTTAGGAGCCAGCTTTGACAGATGCAAATCCTTCTTCATCATCTTAAACACTGTCGTCTTTCCCAAGCTCACAGCTTCTGCGACCTCTGTAACTGTCTGTCTTTTGTCCTGCTCAATCACTTGTCTCACTCTCTCCAAGTTGTTTGCTGTGCGCACTGACCTGGGTCTCCCGGGGCATGGTCGGTCTTTGGTGCTTGTTTCTCCTTCTTTGAACCGGTTCAGCCAGTAGGCAACTGTGCTCTTGGACAAGGCTCCTTCGGGGAATGCTGCTTGCAGTTCTCTCCAGCAGTCCACAGGGTGACGCCCATTCCGAGCCATGAACTTGAGTATGGCACGCTGCTCCTTGCGGGATTCAGAATTCATGTCTGCACACTCACAAAGCATGAACACAACCAAAACAACATGCAAAAGGAACAAAAACTTGAGTAACATCTCCGTAAAAATTCACCACTAAGAACTGTTTCACCAAAGATCTGCCTGTGTCCTCACAAATAGGTCACCTTTGAGGTCAAAAGATCGACTTGTCACACCTGAGTGGCAGGCATGATCATCGTGAGTAGGCCTGCTTTGGCAAACCCATCGCACAACCAAATCGGATGTGAAGTGTCCCCGTGCCGGCGAAAAAACTAAGAGATAGAGAATCTCCCTCGTACCCTCAAAATTAGCATACTCTTGCCTCTGTTCTTGACAAAAACAAAATAAAACCGACAACTTTAACTGGATGGGGGACAGAATTATGCAATGTCAGGATGAAACTTCCGAGCGTTCCGTCTGTTCTTCAGGAAGATGATCTGTAGCACCGGCTGTCATATTTTTCTACAGCGGATTTACCACTTGAAACGCACAGGCTGAGCGGAGCGGCGATACACAAACAACGAAGCAAATCAATTTGCTTGGTCTCAACACTGTCGTTTTTTTTCTGAAAGAGAAACGACTTCTGTTCTGGTTGTATCAGAGGAAAGGCGATCTTTGTATAAAAACCGAGAACATTTGCAAAATAAATGTCAAATTTCGTGCAAAAATGCGTCGTTAGATGGAAGAACCTGGTGGATCAACCATCGGGTAGGTTGCGGTGCATGACCTCAGTCTTGGCCATGGAGCGTCCGACCCTCAGAAGATGGAAATATTTAGTTTGGTAAGATTGGGGCCACCTACGTTTGCTTGAAAAAAAAATCAACACAAGAACAGGGAAAACAGTACAGGCAAACTGTTTTGGTTCTGTTAGAGCTGGCGTCGATGTTCAACTTGGCATCACAAAACGGTCCCTCCTTTGACTCATGCAGTGTGGGCAGCTGGTGTGCCTCTTGTGTTCTTCATGCAGAACACCAAATGTTTCCCCGTGCAAGTTTTGAGCTGATATTTTTGGAGCTGTGCGACCCGATATGCGAGCGACTGTCAGTGTGTCACCACACCTTGATCGAGAGGAATGCACAAAGGTTTAAAACACTAATGTTGCAAACCAGGAAAGTTCAAGATGACTTGGTTTCATTTTTGTGTTGTGCCCGGAAAGGGTCGAGCTTTGCTGAGATCCACCAGAAATCCACATGGTTCGAAATCATGATGCGAGCATCAACAACGTTTGTTTTATTTTGGTGCTGGTGGTGCGAGGGGTACATGTGGTCTGGTCAAGATATCACATATTCAAAATTACAGTACAAATCTTCTTCCCATCACGTAAATCATCACTACAGTGTGCAAGGTTTGTTCCGAATTTCTTTAACCTGTATGTTAGCTGAAGTGGAAAACAACACTGTTACCTTGCCCTGAATCTCAACTGCACACGGCAATAAGTTCCTTGTTTGTAAAAAGCGTCATTTTCAGGTGTATCGTGGTTTCAAATGTGCGTTGTGACATCTTGGAGTCCAGAACATCGTCCAACGTGAGCGATACGTAACTCAATTGCGCCGAAGGAATCAAAGAAGTGCAGAAATGTCGCTTCCAAATCACTATACTCCTGGGATCTTGCCGATTCCCAATGGTTCTGCACAAGACCAGAGGACATGCCGCCGTCGGAGAGAACCGAAGAGGGTGAAGCATGCGCTGAGCGACAAATTCCGGATCGACTGCAACCCGCTGGTCACGATTGTCTGCGCTGTTCTCATCTGGGGCTTCATCATCTGCTGTTTCATCATCCCGCAGAAGGTGGGGCAAATAAAGAAAGTTCGTTTTGCCTGTGCTTCAGATTTCCTTCGAGTGATGTGCTCACACTCTGTTTCTGGCATCTCAAAATACCAGTTCGGGTTTTCTCTGCAGTCCCGCGGGCTTTTCCCAAAACGCAGAAAGAACGAACATGTTTACATGTTCTGGTCGTGGGTCTCGAGGGTCTGCTTGGTTTTGGTCCACTGAAATTGTCTCTGGATTGAGTGAACACTATCCAACATGTATTTTCAGGTCTCTGCAAATATCAACCCCTCACACATGTGGATCACGGACAAGTTCAGTTGGCTGTACGTTGTGGCAGAAAATATTTGGGTGATTTTTCTGTTGGTAATATTTTGGAAATTCGGAGACTTCAAACTCGGCAAAGAAGACGAAAAGCCAGAGTACAGGTGTGTATGCTTGTGCGAACTACAAATCGCATTTCACCACTTGTTTCTTGTTCGTTGCATTCAGTCGATGTGCATCCGCAATGTCTTTTCATTCCAGCAATGCTTCATATTTCTCCATGCTGTTTGCTGCCGGAGTTGGCATTGGCATGTACTATTTCGGAGTATCAGAAGTGATTGACCATTACGCACCGATGGGTAAAAAGAATCGCCATTGGGGGATCAGGTACGATTGAAGTTTCGTCGTCGTGTGCAGAAACAGGCAGAACTCTCGCAAGATTTCTACTTTTGTTTTGTTCCAGGTTTTCTCAAATAATGAACAAATTTATTTTCGTTTGCAGTGCCACACAGAACGAGAGAGCTCAGAATGCACTGACACAGGTTCTGCTGCACTGGGGGTTGCACGCCTGGTGCTCGTACGCGGTCGTCGGGTTGAGCATCAGCGTAGTGTCTCACCGATTGGATCTCCCAATTACCATCCGGAGCAGCCTCTACCCAATTATTGGCATGTACATCTCACTCATCTCACAATAGATCAACCCCTGTTTGGCCTTCTTGCTGACTGGTGCTGATTGAAACCTTTGAAATTGTAAAGGACTCAAATACAACCCGTTTATTCGACACAAGCAGCTCAGTTCTCCAGAATCCGACACTGCACACTGCACACTGCAACCCAGCTTTGGGTTTGATTCCGACCCACTGTTCTTCAGTCCACCGAGAGCCAACTATCGTTGCAGGTGACCACATTTATGGATGGCTGGGTGACGTGGTGGACATTCTGTCAGTGATTGTCACCATGATGGGAGTGTGTACGAGCCTGGGACTTGGCGCTGGACAGTTGAATTTTGGATTGCACAGAATCAACTCAGATATTGTGAAAGGAGACGCAACTAAGTTTGTGATCATCTGGATTGTAACAGGAAGTGAGCTGCCCGTTTTGTTGACTTTCTTTGCGTGTTTTGTGCTGAGAAACATTTTGTCTTTCTGGACAGCAGGGTGCAAAACACTTCCAACGCGTTTGCAAACGGCCAAAAAAAACCCCCCAAATGTACACTTCTTTGCAGTCACAACTTTGTCAGTGGCAAGTGGAGTCAATGTTGGGATTCGTCGTTTGAGTGAAGTTTGCTTCTCTGTAGGTGAGGATCCAGAAGTGCGAAAGAGTATGAAAGGAACACCAATTTGGTTGCGTAAAGACCTGGACACTCAAAATTTTAAATTTTATCCTGCAGGGAGTTTCATTCTGCTGGTCGTGCTCATCACTGACGACACTTGGTATCTCCTGAACCTCAGCGTACAAAGTGGTGGTCACTACGTACACAGCATCCTTCCGTTGGGTTATCACACAGGTGCGCAGGTCACTTTTTCTTTCACACAGACTGGTCAAATAAAAGAAGTGGAAGGTATGGCTTTCGTTGAAACTTTTTCTTTCTTTCTTTCTTTATTATTGGCCCATTTTCGGACAATATTGTTTTCAGACGTGTCGGTTTATTATTGGCCGATTTTCGGACAATATTGTTTTCAGACGTGTCGGTTTATTTATTTATTATTGGCCGATTTTCGGACAATATTGTTTTCAGACGTGTCGGTTTATTTATTTATTTATTTTTTTTGTTTGTTTTTTTGTTTGTTTGTTTGTTTGTTTGTTTGTTTGTTTGTTTGTTTGTTTGTTTGTTTGTTTGTTTGTTTGTTTGTTTGTTTGTTTGTTTGTTTGTTTGTTTG
>JAAUXT010018839.1_pt1 | contig 24894 bp, 17 predicted proteins | sample 7278171 | NCBI WGS metagenome assembly JAAUXT01 (sample SAMN14350112, study PRJNA611818) | marine sediment metagenome | isolation source: surface marine sediment (1.8m) | place: French Polynesia: Moorea | collected 2018-08
AAAAACCTGGCACGGCTAAAAGAGGCCATCATTCAAAATGAAGATGCCATATTAAAAGCCCTCAACCAGGACCTTTCTAAATCAGGCTATGAAGGCTACCTGTCTGAAGTGGGCTTTATTTTGAATGAAATCCGCCTGGTCAGTTGCAAGCTAAATTCATGGGCCCGGCCGCGGCGTGTCAAAACACCATTTGTCCTGTGGGTGGCTTCAAGCCGCATTTATGTTGAGCCCTACGGGATCGCCTTGATCATTGCCTCCTGGAACTACCCGTTGCAGCTGTCACTGGCGCCATTGATCGGGTCTATTGCAGCCGGCAATTGCAGTGTCATTAAACCATCTGAATATGCGCCCCACACAGCTGCCATAATTTCTGAAATCATCTCTTCTCACTTTGATGATAACTATATTGCCGTCATCGAGGGTGATGCCCAGACGGGTCAAGCGTTGCTTGAAGAGCGTTTCGATTATATCTTTTTTACCGGCAGCGCTGCTGTCGGCAAATTGGTGATGACCGCAGCTGCCAGGCATCTGACTCCTGTCACCCTTGAGTTGGGGGGCAAAAGCCCCTGTATTGTCGATCAGGATGTCAATATCGATCAGGCCGCCCGCCGGATTGTTTTCGGCAAATTTCTCAATGCCGGACAAACATGTATTGCGCCGGATTATCTGCTTGTGCACACATCCAGCAGCCAAAAACTGCGGGAGCTCATTAAAAAATACGTGCGCCAGTTTTATGGAAACAACCCCCATAAAAGCACGGATTATGCCCGAATTATCAACCGGCGCCATTTCGATCGATTGGTTGGTTTGCTGAACGGCAGTCGGATCGTATTCGGCGGTCAAAGTGACCCGCAGGACCTTTATATCGCGCCAACTCTGGTCGAAGATCCTTCCTGGGAGCATCCGGTTATGCAGGAAGAAATCTTTGGTCCCATCCTTCCTCTGCTCGAATTTGATAATTTATCCGAGGTTGTTTCACTGTTGAATTCACACCCGAAGCCCCTGGCACTGTATATCTTTTCGAACCAACCGCAAAACTGTCAACAAGTGATTGATGCGGTATCTTTCGGCACCGGTTGCATCAACGATACGGTCATTCAGGCCGGCAACGCCCATCTCCCGTTTGGCGGGGTGGGAAACAGCGGTATGGGGTGTTATCATGGCAAAGCCAGTTTTGATACGTTCTCCCATCATAAAAGCATTATGAAAAAATCGTTTACGTACGAGCCGCCTTTGCGTTATCCACCTTATAAAAATAAACTTTCCATTCTTAAAAAAATTCTGAGATAACTGTTCCATGACCAGCGCAAATCTGAAAGTTCTCCAAAAACAATTAATAACCTGGTATCAAGAGAATCTGCGGGATTTGCCGTGGCGTCGATCCAGCAACCCGTATCATATTTGGGTTTCTGAGGTCATGCTGCAGCAAACCCAGGTCAATACCGTTTTAAAATATTACCGGCGTTTTATTAAAGCATTTCCGAGCGTAAAACGCCTGGCGCAGGCGGATGGGCAGTCGGTTCTCAAAATGTGGGAAGGGTTGGGATATTACGCACGGGCCCGCAACCTGCATCGGGCTGCACGGAGCGTTGTCCAACAGCAAAGCGGAAAGATACCGGACACCTGGGATGCTTTTCACGCTCTGCCCGGTGTGGGCGATTACATCGCCGCTGCTGTACTGAGCATCGCCTTTGAGCAGCCATATGCGGTGGTGGATGGCAATGTCAAACGCGTGCTGGCCCGCCTGTATAAAATCAGCGCCGCGGTCAATCAACCCCAATCCTATCGCCGGTTTAAATCAACCGCGCAAAAGCTGTTGGATGTAAAGCGGCCGGGCACCTTTAACCAGGCCATGATGGAACTCGGCGCCTTAATCTGCAAACCGCGCCATCCCGCTTGTGATGTCTGCCCGCTAAATCAAATCTGTCGGGCATATCAAACTCAGCAGGTGGCCCTTTTTCCGAAACGGATAAAACGCGCAGCCACGCCGCAATATCATATTGCGGTGGGGGTGGTTTTTAAAAATGACCAAGTTCTCATCACCCAGCGCAAGCCCGAAGGGCTGCTGGGTGGCTTATGGGAATTTCCGGGCGGCAAAATCAGAGATGGTGAATCAGCGTCTGCAGCCTGTATCAGAGAAATCAAAGAGGAAGTTAACCTGCGGGTAAAGATCGATCACCATCTGACGCAGGTAAAACACGCCTATACCCATTTTAAAATTGTCATGGAGGTGTTTTGCTGCAAGTATGTCTCCGGCAGGGTGTATTTGCGCGGACCGCAGGCATTTCGCTGGATCCGCCTCGCTGAATGCAAACAGTACCCGTTTCCCCGGGCCAATCATAAGTTCATTCCATTATTAGAGCGCTTTCAGCGCTCATCGGAGGCGCCATGACATCAGCAGATATGACGAACATCCTGCTTGTGCAGCCGCCTATCCGCGATTTTTATTTAACAACCAAACGCACCATTCCCCTCGGGTTGGCCGGCATTGCCGCCGCTTTGAGGGATGCCGGCTTTTCAGTTCATATCCTGGATGCCCTGGCCACCCAGAAATCGCGCAAACTCAAGCTGCCCGCTGAAATGGCCTATTTACAACCTTACTATAATAGATCCGATCGATCCCCGTTCGCCCTGTTCCATAATTACAAACATTTTGGCTATAGCTTCGACACCATAGGGCAACGGGTTAAAACCGCACAGCCGTTTCTGGTGGGTATTTCTTCACTTTTTACGGCTTACGCGCCAGAGACCCTCCGCACTGCAAAGGTGATTAAGACCCATCATCCAACCTGCAAGATCGTCGTTGGCGGTCACCACCCCAGTGTGCTGCCCGAACAGGTGATGGCCTCATCAGCTGTCGATTTTGTCATCCGCGGCGAAGGTGAAGTGTCAATGCCGTTGCTGGCCAAAGCGCTTCTAGATGGGTCGTCATATGAAAACATACCCGGTCTGGTTTTCCGCAAATCGGACGGCTGCCTGCATATCGGCGATCCGGCCATTATGGAGCATTTAGAAGACTACCCGTTGCCGGCCACCGACCTGATCGCCCGGCGCTATTACGGTCGCAACAAAAAAACCAGCACAGCGGTGGTTGCCAGCAGGGGATGCCCCTGGAATTGCAGCTATTGTTCGATGGGGGCTGCATCGCCTTTTCGCTATCGCAGAAGAAGCGTGGCTTCGGTGATCGCTGAAATCGAAAAAGCAGCCGATCAGGCCGAGATCGGGTTTATCGATTTTGAAGATGAAAATCTTTCGCTCGAGCGGGCCTGGTTTCTGCAATTATTGGAAGCTATCCGCAAGCGCTTCAAGGGGGCTTTGCCGGAGTTGCGTGCCATGAACGGGCTGCTGCCGTCCACTCTGGATGAGCAGGTCATCGTTGCTATGCGGGCGGCCGGTTTTCGAACACTGAACCTGTCGCTGGGCAGCATGGAAGCTGCGCAACTATATCGATTCCAAAGACCGGATGTTCGCCGCGCATTTGAACGCGCCCTGGAAATAGCCTGCAGCAACGGTCTACAGGTAGTCGGCTATATTATCATTGGGGCACCGTTTCAAAAACCAGACGATTCTCTGAATGATTTACTGTATTTGAGCAAGCGTAGCGTTCTGGTCGGTGCCTCCGTCTTCTACCCGGCACCGGGCAGCAAAGATTATGCGCATTGTGCCGCCTTGGGTTTGCTGCCCGAAACCTTCTCCTGCTTTCGGTCCAGCGCCCTGCCCTTATCCCACACCACCACCCGCAAAGAAACGGTGACGTTGTTGCGGTTGACGCGAATCGTGAACTTTATGAAATCCCTTGTGGATAGCGGTCACAAATTGCCGCAACCGACACCCGCCAGCAAAGCTGTCAACGTATCGCAAGATCGCCAAGCTATCGGAAAACAACTATTGCAATTCTTTTTGCACGATGGAAAGATCAGAGGTATCACCTCGCAAGGTGAGATTTACGAACATGAGGCTAGCGTCGAATTGATCCGGGAATTTCATCACCGGTTGACGGTAACTGACATAAAAGGGGTTGTGGTCGACGGATAACATCATTTTAGTAACCATCGCACGATCAAATTAGAGACAACGCGCTTTTATACAAGCCTGAATCTTGTATGATAATTAATGTGAAGAGATGAAAACATACGATCCCAGAATGCATTCAGCCGAGCATCTTCTCAACCAGACAATGGACCGGTTGTATCAATGCGGCCGTTGCTTTAACGCTCACATTGAGCGTAAAAAATCCAAGTGTGATTACCATTTCGACAAAGCCCTGAGCGCAGCTGAAATCGAGGAAATCCAAAAGCAGGTCAACCAAAGGATTCAATCCGATTTGCCGGTGAGCGAAAACTTTATCTCAAGATCAGACGCAGAGAAACGATTCAATGTTGAAAAACTGCCGCCCGATGCCGGAGACAGAATTCGGATTGTCAGTATCGGTGATTATGACCACTGCCCCTGCATTGGCCCGCATGTCCGTTCAACCGCAGAAATCGGCATATTTAAAATAACTTCCACCAGCTTCGAAAATGGCGTCTGCAGGATTCGCTATAAACTCGAGAGTTGATTATCCTGCGCAGTTGGCAATGGATACCGAGGATGATTGAAAGACCGCTGCCTAATCTCGTACTCGTCCTCGTACTCGATAATGAAATTTTTTGAAAAGAGTTAAAGTTGTCTCAAAAATAGGTGATCATCCACAAGGGCTTAAGCACAAGACGGGATTTCGCATTAGACCTTGTTTAGATTGAGGTGATGAAAAGGCAAATATCTCTCAACCTAATTTAAAAAATCCTCACCGAAAATCTGGCTAAAGCTAAACAACAGTGCCAGAAAATAGAAATTTAAACCCATCTAAAAAAGCGTGGATAAGGGTTCATGGCAAGGCGCGCTTCGGCGAAAAAGCGGAGCATACACGTCAGTATGTGAGCATTTTGAGGCGAATCGCAACACAGCCATGGGCCCTTTAGACGCGTTTTTTTAGATGGGTTTTAGAAGAGTTGAAGGCGGGTCCGATAGGCCTCAACAACCTCTTCAGGATCATCGGTGATCACAATATTTTCCTGAATCCAGGCGGGCGCCCGGCCATGATGGACCATATCCTGAATTTGCTGATCAATGCCGTTCCAGTATCCCTTGCGGCTTTCGGTATCAAACAAAATGACCGGCACCTGTTCCAGGATAGAAAGCTTCATATTGCACAGTGTTATTCCCAGCTCCTCAAGGGATCCCAGACCGCCGACATTAAAAATCGGAAAAGATGCCACCTCAAACCATTTTTGCCGGCTGTGTCGACAGGTGGCCTGAAAGACCTGACAAAAATCGACATCGGTGGTCATGGATTGATCGGTAATATCCAAAAAATTGGCCCCGGACAAAATACCGCGGTTGCGCGCAAGCGTATTGGCTTGCTCCATGACACCGCTGCCACCGCCGGTAACAATGCCGATGCTTTGGCCCCAGAATGCGATCAATGCATCCATTAGATGCCCCAGACGTCCCTGACCCTCTTTTGAAAGCCGCATATTTGAGCCATAGAAGGCAAACAGCATCGACTTGTGAAAATCAGCCATTCGTTCAGGCAGTACGAAATAACCCATGCCGTCGCGCATGGTGTGGACCATGAGGCAGCCGTTCAAGCCCGATACCCAATACACTTCAATGCCGAACGCGTGGTATTCCTGTAAGCGATTGTGATCCAGTTGTGACAGAAACGGGCCATGCTCGCAGGAGGGCTCGTAAAAATATAGTGCCTTGAGTTTTCCGTCGCAGGCCAAATTGATGATATCGCGATGCTCAATTAAATTCGGGAAATACTTGATGGCCATAACACCCGGTGAATCTTTAAAGCTATCTGCCAGCTTGGAGGTCGCATATTCATGATTGCATTCACTGGTCGGGGAAAAATCGCGGCGTGCAACCGCACACAATGCATGGGTCGCTTCACAGGCACTGTCGGGTCCGTTTAAATAGATGCGCGCATTTTTGAGGGCATTCATTTTATCTTCAATAATTGCGACTGGTTTGTCCAGGTAGTGACAACTAATGGGTTTGGGAGGCTCAAATCGCTTTTCCAGCTCGCGCATTTGCCGGTAGCTGAAAAAAGTACCGTTGTCACTGCTTTTTTCCGGATTCATGCTGTTTTTGGATTTGGCAACATTGTACACTTTGGCGCTGATCAGCGGATTCACTATGGGATGACGTGTGTGGTTGACGATTTCCAGATATATGCGAATGCCGCGGGTCTTGATGGGGTCCAGAACTGTGGCCGGTAAATTTCGGCCCAATTCAAAACCGCTTTGCAAAACAACATAATGCTCATTGAGATACATGGAGCAGGTCGTCACAGCACCTTCGCCGGGTGCAATATTGAGCGCTGTTACCGATTTGCGCACCTGGTAGCGATTTAACAGTTCCCGTCCGTCTTCGCGAAGCAATATACGCCCCAGTGCTTCCTGATCGAGGGGCTCCTTCAACTCGCAGATGACTTTGTGGGGAGCAATCACGATACTGCCGTCGGCTGAAATCGTGGTGGAAGCCGGTAATTTGAGCTGGGAGTGTTCGATGGCCTCTAAAACTTCATCAGAGGTCAAAAGCGCTTCAGGATCGCAGAATACCAATCGCCCGACCGGCAATCCCAGGGTAATAAATTCACGCAACGCTTTGAGTCCAGGATAGCCTGGAATGACCGGTGAGGCCACTTGGTTTAAAGTGATCTGATCACCTGCCAAGGCTTCGGCTGTCGGCGGTTCGCATTTGATCTGGACACCCAGACGGGCAATTCTGGATCGTTCGCTAAAAACAATATGCTCGGATTGTTTTTCCAGTCGCGCAACAAGCGGATCGTTTAAGCCGAAAGTCGTTTGGAAAGTTATTTCCCGGGAATTTGAATCCACTATTTTGGTGATGACCCCATCAGCGGATTGTATCAATCCACGGTAAGTAAGATTTTCCCGCTCTGCTTTGGCCATTTATCAGTCCTCAATTCAATTATGTATGATATTTATTGGTATGACCGCCCTCAATTACAACGACCATGAATGCCGGACACTTGAATGGGTCCAGCTGAGGATGGTTTGCAATTCATGTGATAGATTGGTAACGCGTTGGTGATTCGCAACAATAGACTGAAGTGGCAGGGAACCGCTGCCATGCGTTTATTATACAGTTTATAAACGGTTTCATCTATAAAAACTTAAGAATTTATGGGCTGTTGACAACTATTGATGTGTGAACGTCGCGATCAAAAGGCTGGTGGTGAGATGAATTGAATTAAAAATCACGCAGCATCCAATAAACGAATTTTGACATACATGGGGTGTTAGATGTTAGATGTTCGGATTTTCAGTCAACATGTTTTCGATAATCTTAATCAGCGATGTATCGGTGATCAGTTCATCTCGTATTCTATTGAGCTTTATTTCCTTTAGCATCATATTGTCCAGAACCCACCCGAATCCCAGTTGCTCAAAAAAAATTATGGTCTCCTTATCTACTGCCAAAACGCATCCTCCGATCAATATATGAATTTCGCTATCCTGCCGTTGTATTTTTTTTCGTCCTCGAGCTCATCTCGGCCTGTTCTTCAGGTGTTTTGTGTGCAATCAAATTCTAAAAACATCCTGATTTCCATGTATTTTATATATCGTCACTTTGGGCCGATAGCTTTAGGTAATTATCAATGTCGGAAAATCCAACACTCGAAGTTGCCTCAAAAATGCATCTAACTCTCAAGGGCTTTGTTGAAAACCAATTTAAAATACTCGAATACTATCGTGTATGCTCCGTTTTTAAATTGGTTTTCGCCGCGCCCTTGAGCGTAACCTACTATTTTTGAGACAACTTCAACTTATGGATAGTTAAAATTATTAAATGTTTTAAGAGGGTTATAATAATAATGCAAAAAGGAGTAAAATTCATGACATAGGGTTTTTATTTGACAGGGTAAAGTCTTGATTCTATTATTCTATTATTCTTGCAAACGAAGAATCCACATAGAGTAAAACTTCAGGTAAGGATTAAAAAACGCTTTTGATGCCATGAGTATTTCTTACGAAATGTCGCGATCTGAATGGGGAATTGAGAACAATTTTAAAGGGTTGTTCGTTTGTGATTTTGATGGGACTTTGCTGCGATCAGACCGCAGTTTTTCCGATCAGGATTTGGAAGCCTTAAAACACATCGGTGAGCTTGGTATCGTCAGAGCGATTGCCACCGGCCGTTCATTCTACTCAATCAATACGATTTCAATTTCACATCTGCCGATTGATTTTCTTATATTTTCCAGCGGTGCCGGTATCAATCGGCATCCTGCGGGCTGGCTGATCCGCAGTTCGGGTCTGGAAGAGCATCAGGTGCACCAGGCGATAAAAATCCTAAAGACAAATAACCTTGATTTTATGGTTCACCGCCCGGTTCCGGAAAACCATGCATTCAGCTATTATGAAGCCACCAAAAACAACTCGGATTTCAAAAAACGCATCGAGATCTATCAGCAGTTTGCACAGCCGCTGGAAGCCAACCCGGATGGATTTGACATGGCGGCGCAGCTGCTTGCCGTGGTTCCGCCCGAAGATACCCGCCCGCTGATGCAAACCCTGCGCAAGGATTTACCGGGCTTCAGTGTAATCCAGACGACATCGCCGTTAGATGGGCGCTCCACCTGGATTGAGATTTTCCCGGCAACTGTATCAAAAAGTCTCGCTACCGCTTGGCTGGCCGAAATGTTTAACCTGGACGCCCATCAGGCGCTTTCGGTTGGCAATGATTATAATGACCTAGATCTGCTGGAATGGGCTGGAAGCAGCTTTGTGGTTGCCAATGCGCCGCCGGATCTGGTCGAACGATTCCCGACCGTTGCCTCCAATGACGATGGCGGTGTGGCGGAAGCCATTCATCGCTGGCTGGCCTCAAGTTTATTCAATCACACATAAGCTTCTTGTTGCGCGCTGCGGGTTGCGGGTTTCGCGTTGCAGGTTGAATGGTCGGGCGGGCGCGGTTTATTCCCGCCCGCATGGAATCAAAATCGATCTTATTGACCTATACATTCCAAAAATGTTTCAAGTATTGAGATTATTTTGACCATAAAATAGAAGCTGCCTGCAAAATAGCAGATCACGCTTAAGGGCAAGGCGCAAACCGATTCAAAAGTGGAGCATACACGTAAGTATTCGAGCATTTTGAATCGGTTTGTAACACAGCCCTTGAGTGTTAGATGCATTTTGCAGGCAGCTTCTGATTAGCCGGCAACTTCCTTGACTGCCTCTTCAAAAATAGTCAACCCCAGATCGATTTCCTTAGCACTGACCGTCAACGCCGGGCAAAACCGGATGCTGTTTGCGCCGCAGCCTAAAATCAGCAGGCCTTTTTCAAAGGCCTTGCGAATGATGGCCGGCCGCCATTTGGTGGCCGGCGCTTTGGTCTCCCGGTCTTTGACAAATTCGACCCCCACCATCAGGCCTTTGCCGCGGACATCTCCCATGCATTCATAGGTCTTTTGGAGCTCGTGCAGGCCCTTCATCAGCCGTTTTCCCTGAGCAGTGGCATTTTTCATCAAACCCTTTTCCAGCAGTTCAATGGTTGCCATGGCAGCCTGGCATGAAATCGGATTACCGCCGAAAGTGGACGCATGCGAGCCGGCCTCCCAGTTCATAATCTTGGCCGGCGCGACCATGGCGCCCAGCGGCATACCGGAAGCAATCCCTTTGGCAATAGCGATAATGTCGGCTTTGGCCTTGAAGTGCTCGATGGCAAACATCGTACCGGTGCGTCCCATGCCCGACTGCACTTCATCGGCAACGTAAAGGATCCCGTACTTTTTAGCGATGCGATACATTTCCTTGTGGAATCCCGGAGGTGGAACGATGTAGCCGCCCTCACCCTGGATGGGCTCGATAAATATGGCAGCCACCTCCTCTGGCGGAACGGTGGTGCGAAATAAGGTATCTTCAATCCATTTGACGCAGAACAGGTCGCAATCTGGATAGCACAAATTGTAGGCACATCGATAGCAATAGGCATACGGAATATGGGTAATGCCGGGCACAAAGGGGTTATAGTGTTTTTTCTGAACGGTTTTGCTGGCTGTCAAAGATAAAGCGCCCATGGTACGCCCATGAAAAGCACCGAAAAAAGCGATATTCAGCTCGCGTTTGGTATGCCAGCGCGCCAGTTTAAACGCTGCTTCTACAGCTTCTGCTCCCGAGTTTCCAAAATACACCCGTTTGGATCCATTGCTCGGAACGACGGATGCCAGTTTCTCCGCCAGCTGAATCTGCGGCGTGTAGTAAAAGTCAGTTCCGGACATGTGCAGCAGCTGCTCGGCCTGGTTTTGAATGGCTTTCACCACTTGCGGATGGCAATGGCCGGTGGCATTCACGGCAATACCGGCCGTAAAGTCCAGAAAAGTGTTGCCATCAACATCATGAACCCACATGCCTTCGGCCTTATCAACCACCAGCGGGTAAACCCGGGTGTAAGATGGCGAAACGTATTTTTTATCCAGTTTAATTAGTTTTTTGGCGCGCGGTCCCGGCAGTTTCGTTTTAATCGTCGGTTTCTTTGGCATGGCTCCTCCAGCAAGAGATTCAAACCCAATCTGAATATCAGCCTTAGCTGTGATTCAAATTCTATCTATATGCTTATATTACAATAGTTTACCTTATTATTGGAAAAAGTGCAAGAACGTGCTGCCTTTCGCAAAAATACCGTTAAGAATGCAGATAAGCAAACAGCATGAATCTGCTACAGTTTTAGTTGCTTCTGACCGATAATCGTATGGTTACCCTTAAATTAGAGAGGTTACATGATCGCACCCTTAAATACGCATTTTGCATCCGCACCGTTGGAGCATATCGGCGGCAAACAGCCCGTACCGCAAGGCATATCGACAGATGGGCAACAGCGGCCAGAAAAAGCGGACAAGGTGCGGATATCTGATCAAGCGCGCGAAAAACAAAGCGCCCAGGCAAATGAAAGTGCCGGCATCAAAGATCAAAACAACCTCAGTGAAGAAGAAAAACGTGAAGTCGAGAAACTGAAACAGCAGGACCAGGAGATCAAGGCCCATGAAAGGGCCCATATGGCAGCCGGTGCAGGTGTCGTCAGGGGCGGTGCCAGCTATAAATATGAACACGGTCCGGACGGGAAGATGTACGCTGTCAGTGGCGAGGTCAAGATTGATACATCCAAAGAAAATGACCCCGAAGCGACCATTCGCAAAATGCAGCAGGTAAAAAAAGCCGCCCTGGCACCGGCCCAGCCTTCAGCACAGGACCGCAGTGTAGCTGCCAAGGCCGCCCAGATCGAAGCTGAAGCCCGCATAGAGTTACAGGAACAAAAAGCAAAAGAAGCTGAAGAAAATTCCCCTAACCCTGAAGAATCCCCTTTTGGTATTGCCGCAGATCCATTTGCTGATCCAAGCAATTCTGACTCAATAGGTCACAATCTGAGTACTATGGCATAATTCAGATAATCTGAGGTTCGCGCTACAGCTATTTTTTACATTTTAGACCTAATTGTGATAAGATCCATTCTTCACTATAAAATTCAGAAAACCGCGAGATTGGAGCCCTTATATGACGGCAGTAATCAACAGGAGTGTAACGCTTCACCAGGGGCGGGTGTTTAATCTGGTAAAAGAAAATTACACTCTGGATAATGGCGTGACTTCGGAGATGGACTTTATTCAACATCCAGGCGCAGCGGCCATGGTGCCCATGTTGAATTCGACCGACGTCATTTTAATCAAACAATATCGGCACGCCCTGCGGGAATTTATCTGGGAAATTCCGGCCGGCACTTTAGATCCCTCAGAATCGCCCTTGAATTGCGCTCAGAGAGAGTTGATTGAAGAAATCGGGTATTCGGCAGCCGACTGGCAGCCACTGGGAACCATTACCCCTTTGCCGGGCTGCTCGGATGAACGTATTCATATTTTTCTGGCATCGGATTTGCGGCAGGCTGAACAGGATCTGGATGATGATGAATTACTAAAAGTGCATCCGATAAAGCTGGAGAAGGCTATGCAGATGATTTTGACAGGTGACATCAGCGACGGCAAGACCATCTCCGGGCTATATCTGGCCTACAACTGGCTTCAAAATAATTAACCTGGTATTTGCACTGATTTTTTTTATTAACCGCAGACGCACGCAGACATTCGCAGACACTATCTTTTCCTTGCTCGAGCCGTCTTCGCTCCGGTGAGCTTCGCAGCGGCAGACCTGAGCAAGGAAAAACTGCATGCCCTTCGGGCAAACAGTTTTTTTCTTTAAATAAAAATTGGTAACTTTATTGTGCCCAAATGCCACAGACAAACCTTGGGATTTGAGTTTTAATCGCAAAGCGATTGGAGGATTTTGTCCGGTCAGGTCGACCGGATAAAAAAATTAAGTCTGCGGGCGTCTGCGCCTGTCTGCGGTAAATTAAAACTCAAAGCCTCTGACGGCTCTTCTTAATCATCAATCGGATTTTTTGCCGGTCATACTATGAATTTCCACTTTTATGACCAGCGTTTTGCTTAACGCTTTATCGGCATATTCAAAATCACCGTCTGCATACTGCCCCATGATAATATCAAGCGCCCGGCACTTTTCCGCAGGATCCTCTACAAAACTGGCCGTTCCATAGCCAATCACACTTCGGAAATTCATCCCCCAGGCACAGGCGGTTTTACCGGGGTTGATCTTCGTGTCGACCTCAAATTCAAAACACACCCGGTTATTGCGGTTTAAGATCTCAATTTTTCGACCTTCCCGGGCCGAATGGAAATACAAATGATTGCCATCATAACCAAAGCACAGCGGCACAATGTAAGCCACGCCTGCATCCGCCAATCCCAGCCGGCAAACCTGTGAATCACGTATAATGGCATCCATTTCAGTTTTATCGGTGATTTCCTTTTCTTTTCTGCGCATACCTAACCCCTTTTTATTTATTGATCGTAGACACACATGGCGAGTCCAGTGGTAAAGTGACCGCAACTCTCTATCATAAACCTTCTTAAAATATCAATATAGTGAGATAACTTAACCTCTGCAGATCGGTTTAATGTGAAAGTTGTTTAACGATTGTACGCCGTTATGCAGCACAGCTTAGATTCTGTTTTTTTATTTTATGATGATAGTTAGAATTCGGAGTTTCAAAATGAGGAATGGTGATAGATCATCTAACGGTGGCAAGCCTGGGAGCGGGTGATTCTTGTTCCTGAGCCTGCTCCTGGTGCTGCCGTTCCAGAGTGGGTAGAACAGCGATGATGCCGGCAATAAACCAGAAAGGCTCCATGATCCGTACAATTATGAAGGTATTGGCTCCGATTGCATGGACTAAAAGCCCAACATAGCCAGCCAAAAATCCTAACGCAAGCCCCTTATAGTATGGTATTTTTACGGTCTTCATACAGTCTATAGCCATTTTCAAAACAGAAAACACAAGGTACAGGAAGGCCATTAGTCCCAATAAACCGGTTTCGATAAGCACTCGGGGATATTGAGCGTCTAAGAAATTATAACCGGTAACACCGTAACCAATTATCGGTTTCTTGGGCCAGTCTGACAGAAGCTTTTGTAAACTTGCTATTCTGGCAGATGTCGATGTATCCAGCTGGACATCCCCGATCTGGACCTGACCGGCTTCCTCGGGTTGTGTAAATGTATAAAGTACGCGATCCTTAACTTCCTGGGGAAGAAACAATGGACTTGATAGAAGAGCCAGAGTTAAAAATCCCGTAATAATGATGCGATGTTTGCTAAGCATTGCAAAAGCAAAACATGTCGCAACTAAACCCAGATATGAAGTACGGGATTGGGTAAACAGAAAAGCGGGTATGATCGCGATAATCAAAAACAGATACAACTGTTTAGACCTTGCGCTTTCTGACTTTAGCAATAGGCCAGCCGTCATTGAACCCAATAACAAAAGATAGCCGCCAAAGGTATTGGGCTCACCGATTTCGCCTTCAAACGGGGCACTGACACGCTCTCCAGTCGGAATTTGAAGAATTCCAATAGCGGATGTAATAAAGCAGGTCAGCAAAAGGCAAAAAACAAAGCGTTTTACCTGATCGCTGCTCTTTAGATGATTGACCACCATAAAATAAACAATAAAATATTCGATGTACTTTAATACAAATAAAGGCCCGGTTTTAGCATCCACTGTTCCCGCTAAAATGCCAATGCCTGTCGGCACCAGACAGGCAAGTATGTAAATGAATATGGGTTTATTCAATGGTGTTTTTAGGAAGAGACCGATTTCTTTGTCGACGGCAGTTCTGGCAAACCAGCTAAAACCAATGATAACCAGCAAAAAATCTTCGAACCGCAGCGTAACACCCCTCTGCAATGATCCACCGGAAGTCTCAGCGACGTTGAGTTCCGGGCTCAACAGCATTGAAAATATCAGGATATACAGACCCCACTCAACATTGATAAAAGAAATAACAAATATAGCAGCCACGAGAGCTATGATGATGACAATAGAAGACGAAAATTGCGAGATCAGAAAACTCGCAATGAGGGACAGAGCAATAAAGCAGACCAGTAGGATATTGGGTCGCACAATTATTTCCTGAAATCTAAAAATAGAATAGAAATGTCACATGAAGAATAAATGCTATGAGCTGGCAACTTTTCTTTTGGGTTTAATTTTATTTGATTTGTTGGGGTTTTTTATTTGCTTTTCTTTTTTAGCTGTAGATTCATTCCCATAATAGTAATAGGAATGATACTGGTAGTATTCTGGCCCCGCATCTGATTTTACTTTGTTTAAAATGACACCGGTTAACTTGGCATCGACATTTTCAAGATTGCCCTTGACCCGCTTTAACACACCCCTTCCGATTTTGCCGGTCATGTAAACCAGGATGACCCCGTCTACCAGGGTTGCAATATCCGAAGCATCGGCCACCGGCATCACCGGCGGTGCATCAATAAAAATGAAATCATAGGCGCTTCCGGCTTCTTTTAAGAACTTTTTGAAGCGATGGGATGTTAGAATTTCAGATGGATTCGGCGGTTTGGTCCCGGCCGTTATGATGTGCAGCGTATCCATGCCCGGCGTTCTCAGGATGTCGTCAATTCCAAAATCACCGAGCATGATGTCGGAGATGGCATTGGTGACTTCATTCCAGTGGTAATTTCCCAGAACATAATCCGTCAGTCCCGGAGAAATGGGCAGTCCATAATACTTGTTGACCAGTGGCTTGCGCAAATCACCATCTACCAGCAGCACTTTGTTGCCGGCCTGGGCCATAATCAGGGCCAGGTTAATGGCATTAACGGTTTTCCCCTCCTGCACGAAAGCACTGGTAATCAGGTACGATTTCCCCTTGGTTTCCACCCGCAAAAACTGTAGGTTGGTCCTCAGAGCACGGAAGGCCTCTGCGCCCATCGAACCGGGTTTGAAGTGCGTCACCAGATCACGCGTCCGCGTCCTTTCCGGTTCCCTGCGCTTGCCGCCATTTTTTTTATCAGTTTCTTCACTCTGCAGGAGCGGGATGACACCCAGCACCGGCACCTGTAACAACTCTTCTACATCCTCGATTCGGCCCATAGAGGTGTCAAACACTTCGGCCATAAAAGCAAACACAATGCCAATGATCAATCCGATGACCAGTCCGGTCGATACAATGATCAATTTAGATGGAATGTTGGAAGGTTTGTTCGGCGGCACCGCCGGTTTGACAATAGAAACCTGCTCCACTTTACTGGATTCGGCAATCAAGGTTTCCTGGTATCTTTCTTTGAGCTGGGAATATAATGAGGCCTGCAGATCGACCTCTCTCTGGAGCCTGACCAGCTGCAGTGCTTTTTCCGGCAACCGTTTGTTTTCCTCCTGCAGTTGCGAAAGCCTTTCCGCATGGTTTTTGACTTTGGCTTGCAGTGACTTGAGTAAGGTATTGAGCTCTTTTTCAGCTTCGTAGATGATCGCCCGAATTTGATTGTCGACTTCCTGCACCTGCGGGTGCTTGGCCGTGAAATTGATCAGCAAGGTCTGGCGTTTAATAAACAGCTCGCTGAGTTTCTTTTTGTATGTGTATAAAGGCGATTCCTGACCGGTAGAAAAAAACACTTCCTTGAAGCGCTTTATGGAACCTTTTTTGCTTGAGCCCAGCGCCTTTATCTGGGCGGCAACCTCCTCTGCTTCCGATTTTAGATCATCATATTCTTTTTCGACGCTATAGAGCCTGTCCAGGGTATTCTGGGTCTGGGTATCCATCGAAATCAGGGCATAACCTTCTTTGAAAGCTTGGAGATTTTTTTCGGCTTCTTTGAGTTTGACAGATGTCACGCTTAACTGTTCTTCGATAAAAGTTTTGGTCTCAAATGTCTGTTTGTTTCTTTCGCGAGTGTTGAAATTCTTATAAGCGCGGGCAAAGCCATTGGCAATGGCAGCGGCTTCCACAGGATCTTTCAAGGTGACTTTGATATCGATGATATTGGTGCCATCCTGATGTTCGGCTTCAACGATAGATTTGAGATGTTGAATAACAGAAAGGAACTGCTTGTCGCTGCGGATATCATCCGACGAAACATCTTTGGGTATTTTGCCTAAAATTTGGGCTGCATTTGCCAGTACCGGGAAGCTTTGAATGATGTAGGCATGGGTATCCATATTTTCTGCCTGGGCCCAGTAAGCACCCGTCAAAATGGAACCAATATTGGCGGATCGATCAATTTTAATGGCAGCAACCGCCTCGTAAAGCGGCACAGGCTCTTTGAACTTGGCAAATCCGAAACTGCAAATGCCCACCAAAACAATCAGAAACAGAATCGGCGCTTTTCGTTTACGGATAATTTGCCAGTATTCTCTTAAATCTACGTCATATTGCGCCATACCTAATTTCCTTGATTTACCCCTGTCATCAAATCGGGATTTATCTCTGGTCCACTTGATGGTCGCCAACCACTAAAAATATTTATATTTTTGAGGTTTTCGCCTGGAGGATAACTGATCTAAAATAAAAACACCGAACAATCATTTTATCTTTTGTAGACCCTCCAGGTCTTACCCGGCGCCTGAAGGAGTTCAAAGATAGGCCTGACCTGTTCCCAGAAGCGGTTGAAATCGCCAATCCGGCTGCGCGGCACATACACCAGATCTCCGGGGGCTAAGACCACATTTTGAGATTGATCTCCTGCTTCGAGCAGAAGATCTAAATTTGCTGATATGACTTCGGGCCGGGTAATGTCACCCCGAATGACCCGGGTATTGGATTCAGTGGCAAAAACCGTGGGTCCGCCGGCTTCGGCAATGACATTCGCAAGCCGGATATTCGCGTCATTGAATGAGTACGTGCCCGGCTGCACGACCTCACCAAATACGTGGATGCGGTTGCCATCCTTGGATAAGGTCGGAATAAAAATCACATCACGATTGTCCAGTATGAAATCCTTGCCGGGGTCTCCCTGCTGGATGGCCTTGAACAGATTTACCGAAATGGTTTCACCGCTTGCGCGTCGAATATTAACGCCGCTCAGGTTCGCATTTTCAGTTGGTCCTCCAGCTTTTGTCACCATTTCCAGCAGTGTTGTCTTGCCCGTCAGACGATACTCACCCGGACCTGTCCCAGCGGTATTCCTGAAGGCAATCGCTCCGAGAAGCGTTATTGTTTTACTTATATGCTCTTTGATAACCACATCAATTTTGGGTTTTCTGATATAGCTTTTTAGCCTTTTTGTCAGTTGTTGATCCAACTCTAGGGCGGTCAGTCCATCGACAGGAAAATCTTCAACAAAACGGAAGGAAATTTTGCCGTCCGGGCGAACTTGAATTTCCTCTTTTGTGGCCTTTGTCCCTTCCCAGTTGGTGATCTCAAGGATATCACCGGGGCCGATTTTATATTCCACGTACCCATTGGTTGTTTTAAAAACTTCGTTTTCGGTGGGCACTGCTAAGGCCGCCAGTCGATCCACACTTGCCAGTTGTTGAATTTCCATGTTACGGGTGCGAACGACAGGGCCCGAATTAGCAGGCAGAATCTGAATGCCTTCACCATAATTGGCAGCACAGATCTCCGCATGGCCATCAGCATTCAAATCAGCCAGGGCCAGGCCATAATAATTGCCTTCAGCAGGGAATTTCCCCTTGAAGAGTTCCCATCCAAGGTTGCCTTTATTTCTTAAGGCAATAAGCCCTTTTGAGTCCAGAGAACCCGCCACCAGGTCAACAAAAGTATCGCCATCCAGATCAACCGGTACCACATACCAAAAACTGGGCTTTTCCGGAAACGGCATTTTTTGCTTTCCGGGGGTGGTGTCCGATCGCTTGCGCCTTCTAACATCTTTTACCGGTCCGACAACGTATGTAAAATTACCATTGCCATCTCCCAGGAATGTCTGAACACCCGCTTGAAAAGTTGCGGCTAAAATATCCTGATTGCCGTCGCTGTTGATATCACCGACATTGACGCCGTAAAAATTTCCGTCATCCAGGGGTTCTGTCGATAGCCATCTTCCGGTGCCGTCACCCAGCCAGACCCGCAAGCTGCCATGCAGACCCCAGCCGGCGCCAATCAAATCCGGAAAGCCGTCTTTATTTACGTCCGCCACCGCAACGCCGATGTACCGCCCGAGTGTTGTGGGGCATGTCTCTACCACCCAGTCGCCCCTGCCATCTCCCAGCCACACCTGGACACCGGCTTTTTTATCCTCGGTGGAATTGGCGGCAATAATATCCATGTGCCCGTCAGAATTGACATCCGCCGTTGTTACGATTTCATATTTGTTGATTTTGACGGGCCCGTTTTGCTGCTGCCATTGCCGATCGGATTGATTCATCCACAAACGGATGCCGGAGGTTTCTTTTTGAACCGAAAAGACAATGTCATTGAGCCCGTCGCCGTTGAAATCCGCAACGGCGACCGAGCGCACCTCACCATGGACCGGCAGGATCTGAGGTTCAGAAACCGCACCCTGGCCATCCCCGTAACTGATGGTTATCATGCCGGGCGACGCTGCGCCACCGACAACATCCAGGTTTCCATCATTGTCCATATCCTCGATTACCACCGCCCGGAATTTGCCGGCAACGACAAAATTCTCCGCCTTAGGCGGACCGGCCGATCGAGGTTTGGCCTCATAGGCTTTGTGCTGCGCACAGCCCAAAACCATCAACATGATAAGGCATCCTGCCCATACCAATCCAATTCTTGAACGGGTATTCATTTTTCCAATCCTGCTATGTTTTTTTACAATGTATGTTTATGAATTTAGATCTTCGATAGCTTCTTCAACCACTTTCGTGTCTACTACCTTGGCCTTTTTCATCAATCCGATCAGCAGACAGCGATCACATACATTGTTGACGCGCAATGGAATTCCGCCTGAATATTCGTACAGTTTTTCGATGGCCTCGCGCGTGAAAATGCCGCGTGTGGCCCCTGCACTTTTCAGGCGAAAAACGACATATCTTAAAGTGTTTTCAACATCCAACGGTTCAAGGTTAAACTTTATGCTGATTCTTTCTTTTAGCGGTTGTAATTCAGAAATATTCTTTAGCAGCGGCGGCTGCCCTAACAATACCAGGGTAATCAGAAATTCATCTTCCGACTGGATGTTGAGCAACATCCGCAGTTCATCCAGAGTGGCCTGATTGGATATTACATGGGCTTCATCGATCGCCAATACCGTGCAGATCCCCTGCTCGCCATTTTGAATGAGTAATTTCTGCAAACGATCCAACAAGATGGTTTTAGACCCATTGTCGGAATTGGTATCGCCAAGTTTGAGCAGGATGGCCTTAATCAGATCCGTTGGTTGCAATGCCGGATTCGACAGTATCTGGAACTGGAACTGGTCCCGGCTGAGGTGATTGTTCAGTGCCTTGGTGACGGTCGTCTTACCGCAGCCCACCTCACCGGTGAGCATAGCAACCCCTTTACGGTGCTCGATGGCGTAAAGCAGCCGTCGAAGCGCTTCTTCATGTTGAGGGGATCGGTAAAAGACGTCCCGCGATGGCACATTGCCAAAGGGCGTTTTTTGAAGACCCCAATGCTCTAAATACATGAAAAATTATTTCCCTGTTGATGGATTTTTGTTGACCAAAGTGTTTGCGGTCAACCATTATGAACATACTTTAACTTAAAAGTTAATCTAACTATTTGAAGTTACTTAATTATATATCTTTAAACATTCAGTTCTATTCCACACATGATATATCGGCAAAAAGACTTAAAGACTTAAAGATTTAATCTCAATTTTATTTTATATTCACTTTTTTAATCACTTATTGCTTTTGATCAGTCAATCGCATCACGAATCTGTCATTTGCCTGACTTCCTTTTCACTGATTGAGTCAATAATATTCAAGAGCGGATCTTCGGGCAGCGCCACAATCTTTTCTGTTAACACTTTTCTTTTTTGAGAATCGTACATAATTTTAATTTTAGGCCTCAAAGGCTGATCCGGATAGGTTTCGATGACCTTACCGATCGCATCCGAATTCAGACGGACATAGCTGTGAATTGGAAAAGCGGTAAAAATACTCAACAGCGCCTTTAAGTATTGTTTGCCAAATTTATTTTTACTGGTGTTAATAATTTCTTTGACGGCGGCAAAAGGTGTCCATTTACCCCGTTGCGGTCGGGAATGAATCAAAGACTCGTACATATCCAAAAGGCCGATAATCTGGGCATATTCATGCATTTCATCCGCCTTAAGACCGCGCGGATAGCCACTGCCGTCCGTCCTTTCATAAACCTGAGCCGCACATTCAGCCGTGTAGGCATATTTGGCGTCCAGAGTTCGCAAAATTTTGGAACTTAAATTCGGACGCTGTCTGAAGATTTTGACCTCGTTATTGTTGAGCCGGCCCTGTTTAAAAAGAATGTTTTCCGGAATGGCTGCCATCCCCACATCATGCAGCAAACCCGCCATGCCGATCTCCACCTGTTTGCTGCGGTCAAAACCAAGATGATCGGCCATCTTTATCGCGAAAATGGCAACATTAACCGCATGATAAATGACATACTTGCGCCAGTCGTCCTTATGCAGTGCCATGACCAGAACCGGATCCTGCGGGTGACTATAGTTTACAATTTTTCTAATAATTTCAAAACCTTTATCCAGATCAAACCCTTTGCGGTTGCGCAATGCCTTTAGGACTACATCCATATAGGTTGCAGCTTCTTCATACAAAAGGTTGCGGCTCTTATCCGGCATGGGCGAGGTCGCCAATTTAGTGCTTGCGAGTGATTCCTCAGGCAGCTTGGAAAAATTTAATTTGCCTGTATTAAAGGCAGATCCCCGCTTTGTTGTTGGCGGTTGGTTGACGATTTTTCTAAATTGAACCACAATATCAATCCCTTAAGTAACGTTTAGATTTTAGCGTTCCATTGGCCAATCGGCCCCGTCGTTCCAGTACTGTAATCAACACAACCATGATGCACGCTTGGATAATGAGCAAAACCGCATCCGTTGGTCGGGCATTGCGCAGGACCACCGCACTGGTCCCCAGACATAGCCCCAGTAAATAGATAAAAAGAACACTTTGCTTGCGACCTCCCAGAACATTGGCCAGACGGTGATGAAGGTGATCTTTGCCGACGTAATCGATCCATTGTTTGAAATTATTGACTTTGCCGGTGATGATTCGATCGATGGTGATGTGCACCATATCAAATATGAGGATCCAGAAAATCAATATCGGTGAGACCAGCGCCACAACCGGATCACTCTGAGCCCAATCGCCATATACCGCCAAGCATGCAAGGATAAAGCCGATCACCACACTGCCGGCATCTCCCAGAAAAATGGCCGCATTTTTTTTGCGCCGGAAATTAAACGGCAAAAAACCAAGACAGGCACCCAGCATGGCAACGGCGATCCATCCTAAAAACGGTTGAGCGGTTTGAAAAGCCACCACACCCAAAAAGAATGAAATTAATGCGCCCAGTCCGGCAGCCAATCCGTCCATGCCGTCAAAAAAATTCATGGCATTGGTGATCCCGATAATCCAGAAAACGGTCAGTAAATAATTGCCAATCAGCCCCAGAATACCCAGGTCGGTCGGTAAAACCCGCAGCACAATCCCGTAGCTCATCACCAGCAGCGTGCACACCATCTGCGTCGCCAATTTAAACCCGGCCGATATTTCTTTAAAATCGTCGATGATTCCAATCCCGAACAACATCAATGAAGTAATCAGAATGATCAAAACCTGTTGCGAAAAAATACCATTCATCAGCAAAGCAACACCGAAACCAATAAAAACAGCAGCGCCACCCAGCAGCGGAGTGGCTTCTTTATGAAGTTTGCGGGTATCGGGTATGTCAAGGATATTCAATTTTCTGGCTATCCCGGCAAAAACAGGGTTCAGGCAAAAAGAAAGCGAAAATGAAAGACTCAGGATATGCGCCCATCTCAAGCCGGTCTGACTAAAAAATTGCTGCACCTGAGGCGTAAACAGCATAACGGTTAAGGCCGCAATCACAGTGTAAAGGAAAAAGTTGACGTTCAAAGACTGAGAAAGTTCCTGGATGAGGCCCGCCTTTTTAACCGTTTGGTCCTGACCAACAATCAGTTTGACAGGCGGGTGCCTGTCTGTGGGTTTAGCCGGCAAAGCAACAGAATTAATCAAGCTGTTTGCCGCTTCGTCTTTTACGATTTCAGCCATAAAGTGTTTTAAATATTATTAAAAATTTCAAATTCGTTTTGTGAAAACCCGGATAAGGGATATTCTATTTTTACGCTCAAACCGATGAAGGCAGATCGTAACACACTGAATAAATTCACAAATTTAAATTAGTTCGATCAAGAATGAAATAAAATCAATGCTTGCATTGCAATCTGCACATTTCGTGCCATTTGGCAGGAGGTCGGGCAGGGTTATAAATATATGATTTTTATTGTAAAATTTACACTGTCATGTTTTTACCCATTCATACTGTCAAAATACCGGCAATTTATTCCTTGTCCGTCATTGGGTTGCCGATTTTTAGCGGTATTTTTCATAATTCCTGATAAAACAGTCAGATACTCTGTCGATAGCCGCGGATGGCAATGAAGGATAAATGGGAATGGACAAGGTGGTTTTCCAGGCGTGGTCGGTTATTGGATAACCATCTGTTTTTAAATGCCGGTGAATCGGCAAAAATATCGGCCGGGCGCTTCCGATCTCCTGCTTTCCCAGATTTCGAATCATAGCCTCGCAATCAGAATCCAGACCAACAGTAAACCGGTAATAGATGTGCTCATCCTGTTCCACAGGCAATTTAACCGCTAGGCTATCAAATGCCTGGATATAGTTTTGGGCAATCTTTCGCCTGCGCGAAATAAACTCATCGAGCCGCCCCAGCTGCACTTTTCCGAGGGCCGCCTGCATGTCGGTCATCTTATAATTGTATCGGGTTCGATCCGCCGCCTTCTCATCATAGGTTTTTAAATCTCGAATCCGTTCCAACAATTCCGGCGATTTGGAAATAACCATTCCGCCTTCGCCGGCGGCCATTACTTTGGTGGCATAAAAGGAAAATATGGCCGCCTGACCGAATGTGCCGAGCATTTTATTATGGTAGGTTCCCCCCACCGCCTGGGCGCAGTCTTCGATAAGCGGGACATTCAAATCTAAAAACCGATCCAGATCAACTGCTAAACCAAACAGATGCGGGACAATGATGGCTTTGGTTTGCTCCGTTATTCGCTTTTGGACATCTGATGCATCCAGATTATACGACCGCGGATCAATTTCGGCCAACACGGGCTTTGCCCCGACGTATTCAATTGCATGCAGCAGGGCCGTACACACATAGCTGGGAATGATGACCTCATTGCCGGGCCCCACATCCATTGCCAGAAGGGTTAGGTGCAGCGCTGCCGTCCCGGAGCTCACCGCCACGGCATCCCGAATACCCATTTTTTGGGCAAAAGCCTTTTCGAAATCTGAAACGACCTTTCCCTCGGCAATATGGCCCGAGCTGACTACCGCGGCAACTGCCCGAGCTTCATCTTCGCCAAGGGTTGGTTGTGAATGAGGGATAAAAGTGTTGCTAATGTTGGGGGTGCTGGCCATAACAATTCATAAAGAGTGAATTTCTATTTGTTGCTTTTTTCTTTCAAAACTCGAAATCCGAATTCCTAAATCATCTTTTTTTAAATTTTTGTCTTTGTTCATTCGGACCTGCACGGTGGAATGCCGCCATTTGCGACCCTCCTACGGAGGATTCCACTGGGTAAATTTCGGTTTTCGAGATTCGAATTTCGGATTTATTAATAATTAAACATATTTTGCCACAAGAAATTGGTAAGCTCTTTTAAATATTAATAAAAAGGCGTAGGCTATGGAATGCTTCTGCAAATTTAACCCTGCCCTGGATACCGCGAAAATTGGCGCTCGAACGGGCGACCTCAACAATGGACAAATCTTCGATATTGGTTTTCATTACCTGGGATCGATGTGCCTGGAGCGCTTTGATTTTTTTGTCGAGGGTATCGGCGATATCCACAAATACATGGGGCTTGAAGTTTTGAGTGGTGGGACCTTCAAAAAATAGGACGTTGCGAATGTACCGAGTGGCTGACATGACGGCCTGGGTCAGATGGCGGTGGTCCTGGTGGGTATCATCCGGATAATGGCAAAAAATAAAATCCGGCTTGATTTTTTTGATAACCGCTTCGATCTTGCCAATCAACTCAATATCCACCTGCAGGTGTGTATCCTCATATCCGCCCCAGAAAATATCCTCTGCACCCAATATGGCTTTGGATGCTTCCTGCTCTTCGGCCCGCGTGGCAGAATCCGCGCCTGAGCCGCCTTTGGTCATAATATGCAAAAATAGGCGATGACCTCCCTCGGTATATTTAATTAGCGTTCCACCGCAGCCGAATTCAATATCGTCCGGATGCGCACCAATTGCCAGAATGGTTGCTTTTTGCATGGCTCCCCTTCAAATGCATTCAAGTTTTTCTT
>JAAUXT010076683.1_pt1 | contig 24890 bp, 29 predicted proteins | sample 7278171 | NCBI WGS metagenome assembly JAAUXT01 (sample SAMN14350112, study PRJNA611818) | marine sediment metagenome | isolation source: surface marine sediment (1.8m) | place: French Polynesia: Moorea | collected 2018-08
CAACTTCCAAGTAAGAATTGATCCTGCAATACATCACAGTCAATCAATACGGGATATGTGTTATTGTTTTCAACAGAACAGACTCCTACTACTCACTGCTCAGTCATATACCACATCCACCGTTATTGCATTACCTTCAGAAAAGAGCATCCAGGAGAAAGAAAATATGGCCGCCCCAATGGGCCCACACATTTGCGATTCCCAAACAGGGAAACCAGAGACAGGACAAGGGTTTTGTTGTTGCGTCGAATCCACAAATTTTTATAAGAACAAAAATGGCAAACGAGTTGTCCTTGCGCGTTCACCCAAAGTGGCTCCCGAACTTGCACAAAGGTTCCACATTGGAAAACTGTCAACAACCAGCTTCAAGTTTCCCGGAACTGTCCGTTGCAGGAGTGTACATCGAGACAAAGGGGACAGACATTGCTGTTCCACTTCCATTTTACCAAAGTTTGGTCACAAGCAGGCAAAAGCAAAAAACATTTATTGTCGAAAGGCACGTCAGAATCTCCTTTGTGAGTTCCCAAAACATTTGGTCTGGGCATTTTCACTAGTTGTGTCATTCCACTCTTTTCCTCCCCATTTTGTTGAACACTGTCATGAGAATGAAGTCCACAACTTCACACACAGTGAGGACTGAAGCTCCCAGCAAGAGTCCAAGAAAACCTCCGATGTCACTGAGTAGACTCAGGAACTCAAATGCCTTATTTTGCTCCATTACTTGGAAACTTATCTCCTGGTAGAAAATGTCCACATTCAGAAAGTTAGTCCTGAAAAAAAAAACAAGTGCAGTTCTACATTTTTCAATGCAAAAAGCATCTCATGCACAGGACTGTCAAGCTACAACACTGTTGTGGTGTGGTAAAGAGGTTCAAAACATGGAACTCTGAAGGATAATACTCACAAATAAAAATTGGTGTTCATATCAGTTTGGTCTTCGTATTTGTCCAACATTTTCTGCCTTGTGGTGAGAGCCGACCTCAGGCTGTGAACAGTGGTCACCATAGTTTGTTGTCTCCTGTCCAGTTTTGCTCCAATGTTGAATATGTGAACGTTCAGACTTTCGAAAAGATCGTAAAATTTATCAAAGCTGACATTGGCATTTGCCATGTTGTAGAGTAGCGTTTGAATTTCACTGTTGGGTATGTGATTGGCGGCCAAGAGAAAGAGGTTCGTGTCACCGAAATTGGAAGAGTTCAGCACATTTATGGGGGCGTTGGGAGCAAGGGTGTGCAAGTTAATCACTTCTTCAGCAGATGCTATGGCGGCCATGTTGTTGTTGACGAGGAAACTCAGATGCTCAGACAAGCTTCTCAGTCTTTCCAAAACTTGCTGGAACTCGGATGTGGTGGCCTGGGCCTCAGCGTCAGTGATTGACATCTCCGCTTGGTCGACTAGCTCCTTCATAGCGTTCTCCAGGAACCTTTGGAAAAAGAACATTTCCCTCCGCAATTGAGAGAAAGTGCTCTCGCTGAATTCAAACGACTGCATCCTGTCCACTTGCTGTTCCCAAAGGGATACAGACCACTCAAACTCTCCCTCGAATTCCCTGCAGTTGGTGCGAATGTGGACGGCTTCTTCTTCTGTGAACTTCACTTCCTCAAAGGATCCTGTGATTTTCACCGCAAGATGCAGAGCTTTTGTTGCACTGTTTGACACCAACAACTCCAGGGCAAGGTCAACTTGTCTCTTGAGAGAATCTCTCTTCTCAAAAAGTCTCCTTCTCTGGACTGGGCAAGCTGGTTGATACAAATATTGACCCCACGATGGGCTTTGATAATTGTCACCAAACAACAGCTTCAGGTTTTCCTCATAGTGAATCAAGGCAGTGAAGTCCGTGTCAATACCTGTCGTCAGGGCTTCAAAAAATGTGTCATTGAGATCAACAAAAATTGATGCGCATGAATGAGTCATGTTCCAAAATATTGATCCGTTGAGATTTGTGTCGTTCGGCGTGAACAGAATGGCAGAACCGTTTGTGGTGCAGGTTTGCAGGGCATCTTCCAGGAGAGAGCTGGTTCCATTGTTGTACATTCCCACCATATCCTGCAGAACCTCGCTGAGTGCCTGAAGAGGCCTCAAGTCGTACACTGGTACCCGAGCCTGTCTGTAAGTTTGCTTCAGGTTCTTCAGGATTTTTCTGAGAAATTTTGCGTCGCCCTGCAAATCAAAAGCATTTTGATATCTTCGGTCTGGGGTGGTGCATGGTGCTCTGGAGGAACTAGGATTGGAGCTCAGGCACCAAACCTGGTCTTGACTGAGGCCCAAAACGGATTCAATTGGTCAGTGCAGACACGCGCCTCAAGTGCGTTTCTTCCAAAGTACGAGCTCACTGCCAGGAACCAATCAACATTTCTTACCACGATATTCCTGGGATCTTCCGCAAAGGAACGTGTGAAGTAATCCCACAGAAACAACCGCTTGCCGTTCCAGGGGTCCAGGGCGTCCGTGACTCCCTGTGTGTCTCTGAGTAGCTGGTGGAAGCTGGAGTTGAGACTGAGAACCTCCTGCTCCTCCAGGGTCCTCAGCTCCTTCACGTGGAGATAGGCCACTTCCACTGCTGTCGACAGACGGCCCTGCAAACAAGTGGCAGGGAGTGTCGACCTGCGATTTCTCTTGATATCATCTTGCAGTCCATGTGCAAGGGCGGATACAGGGTTCAACCTCCCGCCAGTCCCAGCCCAAACTTCCCGTCACCCTGAAAAGCAATTGAGTCCCGAATCGCGGGAATGACTGTGTAGGGATTCCCCTGCCCTCCCCTGCCCCCTTGTCCAGTGGAGCACAGATGATTAGGTCTGTCTCTCTGTGACGGCAATACCATGTCTTAGACATTCACACATTCAGCTCCAGACATTTCTGCCAAACACTTCCTGGAGGGCCTGTCGTCCTGATGTTTTGTGCATCAGCATGCGGTGCGACACGAAGGGCAAGACATCTGTTCACAAAACAGTCACGTTGAGTCCTTTTGGGCAGAACAACAAACGACAACGACACAAAACACCACAGGACCACGACATGTGCGTTCTGTACGGGTCGTTGCGTGAGCCAACAACAAAGATTCTGTGATGCGGCTTCTACTCACGTGGTGTGAACAACGTCTCAATTGTCTGGCTTCACGGAGCCTTCCATTGTCACTGAGTGGAATGCGAAAAGAAATAGGAAACTCACCTAACAGTAGAACACATACCCACAATAATTTCTTGAGAAACCTTCAACATATTGTTTCAAGACGAAGAGAGGCAAAACTTGTGTTCGAAAAGTGACAGTGCCCATTTGAATTTGTTGGGTGTTTCTGCATGCAAATACGAGTATAAGTGCGTTTCCAAAAGGCACCACTTCATATGCGGTGTTGGCGAAACGTCAAAGTTTTCCGATTTCAAGACTGATCCTGATCAGTGTCATTTCACTCAAGATTTGTGCAGCAATTGATCCACAACGTCTCGCAGTGTCTCTGTTTTGTTGTCACGTCTGTTTTTATCAGCAGTAATCTCTTGTGCAGGATCCAGTGTCGCTTGTGTCTTTTTCTTGTTATGTCTCTCACAAAGTCGAATTTCTCTTCTGTTTTTCACTTGTTACACAGACTCTCTTGTGCAACCAGTAGTGTCTCTGAAACAGCAGCATCTGAGAAACAAAGTCTCTCTCACAGCAGCATCTGAGAAACAAAGTCTCTCTCACAGCAGCATCTAAGAGACAGTCTCTCTCACAGGAGCATCTGAGACACAGTCTCTCTCACAGCAGCATCTAAGAGACCAGTGTCTCTCTCACAGCAGCATCTGAAAGGGAGTCTCTTCTATACAGCAGTTTGAAGTCTCTCTCATACTTCAGCATCCAAGAGGCTAATGTGTCTCTCACACAGCAGGAACAAGAGACAATGTTTCTCTCACATCGTAATACCTGAGAGACCAGTATGTCTCTCACAGCAGTATCTAAGACCATGCAGTCTCAACAATATGCAGAAGACCAGTACCTGAGACATCATTGTCTACCCCCCACACAAATGTTTTGAGAGGCGAACTGGTGTCTCTCTGGTGTCTCTCTCACACAGCAATGTCTACAAAACCAGTGTCTCTCACACACATTAGTGTCAAAAAGACCAATGTCAATCTCACACAGTGGTGTCCTGCAGACCAGTGTCTCCTTCACACAAAGCATTCCTTTCACACAGTCGTAGTTCTGTGGCTCACGCAGTGGCGTCTTGAAACAGCGTTTTTCTAATGCTCACGTGAAAATACTTCTCCACAATTTGTGTTGACTTGCTGAAGTGTTTCAGTGTCGGAGGCAGGAAGGAGAACAAACTGCAAATCTATCTGAAAGCTCCATGAAATTATGCAAAAGCCAGAAGGAATTTTGTTGTCACTGCTGATTTGGGATGAGATTCTCAGTTTCTTGGTGCAAGCTCAGTCACTTATCATCCTTTTCTGTGCAACAGGTCCAGGTTGGAGCCACAAAACAACCCGTTCTCACCACACACAGACTCTGGATCTCAAGACCCGAGCCTTGTCTTGGTATGTTCCCTGACAACTTATTTCCTGAAGCAATATCGTCTTGCAGACAACATCAATGTTTTTTTGAGACGACATGAGTAGTTCAAAAGCCGTCCATAAAAACAAGTCCTTCTTTGTATCCTTAGTTGGTGTGGGCTGATTCAACACTTTGTTTGTTTCGTTGCATTTGCAGTAGCCAAGAGTATGTAGTCCAAAAGTTCACAAAGGGTGAGGACTGAGGCCCCCAGCAGGAGGCCCATGAACCCTCCGACCTCACTGAGCAGACTCAGGAACTCAAACGCCTTGTTCTGTTCCATGTTTTGATAAGCAATCTCTTGATAAAATATGTCCACATGCAGAAAATTTTTTCTGAAAAAAAGTGAGAGTGTGTTTTTTCTTGTTTTCTTCCAACTGTTTCAACACAGCAACCCTGATCTCTGTCTCACAATTTTTTTCATGAAAATGCAAACAAAAATCACACACAAAGAACTCACATGAAGAACTCAGTTCCCATGTTATTCTCCTTGTCATATTTCTGCAGGTTTTCCCTGAAAGTGATGATATTGTCATTGACATCATCCACCATGAATTCCACATTTGAAATTTTGTCCACCTGGTTGACATATCTTGGAAGTATTTTGCTAGTGTATTCTTTCAGCAGATTGGTGCGTTGATCGTACGTTAGAGAAGGATCAGAAAGGTTTTGTCGCAGTTCTTTCACTTGTTCATCAGTCATGTTTGATCCCAACGACAAGAGAGCCAAGTCCTGAATGTCAGAGGAGGAGACTACTCTGACAGGGAGAATTAACGAATTCAGCATTGCCAGAAGAGCTTCTGCTCCTCTGATCATCTCTTCCGTGTAGCTGTTGACATCGGTCACAAGATCGCTGGCCTTATGCAACAGTTTGTTCACCTTTTTCCCAAATTGGAGGGAAAGAAATCTCACAGCCAATTCCCCTTTAGATGTCGTTCCAGATAAATATGCCTTTGTCTCTTTGAGATAGGGGGCAATGGAATGGCTCAGGAACTTGTGCAGCGTTGTGACTGCGTTTTCCAATCTTCTTTGCATGACATCAGGAATGTCGACAGACTCCATCAGACCAACTGCTCTGTCCCAAATTTTGATATCCAGGTTGAAAAGTTTTGTGAATACATTGCATTCATCGAACAGTTTTGTTGTCGAAAAATCCGTGAAATCTGGTTGTGCCACAGACATGGTGATGTTGCTGGCAAACTGAAAAGCTTCTGGCAATGTATTTGCAATTGTCAGTGCCAGAGCAAGATCCGCCAGGCTTTGGAGAGAGGCAGCCTTTTCGAGCAACTCACGTTTCAACAGTGAACATTGTTCATATCCATTGGTAAGGTCTGGAATTTTTTGAATGTTTCGGAACAACAGCTTCATGTTTTCTTCGTAGGGAATCAATTCGGAGAAATCAACATCAAACTCCTGGAGAAATTTGTTTGAGAAAGTCTGGTTCAGGTGAGGAAGAACAGATATACACGGAAAATTGCTGCTCCAGAATGAGCTGTTACTTGAAGTCAAATTGTTTTTTTCATCTTCGTTGTTTGACAAATTCATGGCAGCACAAGTCTGAAGTTTGTCTTCAAGTAAAGACCTGGTGCCATTGTGATAGAATCCCATCATGTCACGAAGTGCCTCGCTGACAGTTTGCAAGGAACTCAAGTTGTACACAGGTACCACCGCATTTTTGCTAATTTGTTTCAGTCTCTTCAGTCTGTTTCTCAAGAAGTGCGCATCAGCCTGCAAAAGTGCAAGATTTTTCACCCACAGATGCGAATGAAGGTTTCCTGCCGTAACAAGACACTGCATCACGATACGCAACAATCAAGCGCTCACCAGCGCACGACAGAAAGGACTTGGACCCAAACTTTGAGCCTCGTGGTCTGAGACAGATCTTCTGTCTTGAAGTTGACAGACACCCCAAATCACACTGCAAAATCACGGGGCCAGGGGGAACTGGGGTGTGCGTAGTGACAACACCACTGCGCACACTTCAGTTCCCCCTAGCCTTGTCACGCTTTCTCATCCTTCTTTTTTCCAGAAGTGGCCCTGAGAGGAACTGCAGATTCTCCCGCGCATCACTTACCTTTATGCCAGGTTCAACAAATGCTTGCTGAACCATATACGACACGGCGAAGTCTCGGATCTCGTTGGCGCTGCTGACGGACGCCTCTGATTGGTTCATCTCCCGCAGCAGGGAGTCAAACTTCCGGTTCAGTGCATAAATCTGCCACTCGTCCCTGGATGCGAGATCCTTCACGTTCCGGTACGCAGCCTCCACGGCTGCCGTGAGGTGCGTCTGCAAAGCGAATCCAGCTGCCAAGCGTGACAACAACGGAGATGAAACTCCCTGACCTGGTTCTGCTCCACACGCTGGCTCGACGTCGGGTCCCTGTGTCGTCGTGGATTTTGCGTGTCTGGGACTAACTACGTTTATGCAGTTGCAGGGGTTGACTACACGACGCACACGAACGCGTAAAACGTGCTTTGCTGTGCTTTTCATGGTCATTGGCAGCTGCAGCATGCACCGAAAGAACCGACGTTTGCAAAACAGAAATGGAAGAGGGGGGGCGGGTCTGTTGAGCATTTCAGAATGGACACATGCGTATGTCATGTTGCAATCACAACAATTCCGGACACAAATTCCGGTGCCACCAATCCACAACACTGATTCACAGCCACAACAAAAATATTCTTGCAGTTCTTGGACAAGCAGACTTGTTTCCCCCACTCTGGAAGTCTTGTTCGGTCCCTTGATTCCCTTTGCGAAGTGCAACTTACCCTGGTCGAGAAGGTCAACAGGCCCTACCTACATCCACAGGGCTCAACAACGATCGGTACGTCCACGTTGCGACGACCGTGTGTCAAATCAAACCCGGCCAGGAGCATTGGACATGGTGTGAACCTTTGGACAGCTGGGGGCTCTGGGGATTGTTCACGGTGGAAGCTGCATAGATCGCTGTCTCCAGTCAGTGCCAGAGTCGAGCAGGAATCCACCAAGCATGGAACCCAACTCAATGAGGGAGGAAATATTTCGGGAGTTCAGGGGGGGGGGGCTTGGTGCGGAGTCAGGTGCCCAGTGGGAGGGTCCCCTGGACTGCACCATGTTCTGTGGCACCACGGACTTTCACATCAGACGCGCCAGGGTGACCAGGGTGGTGTTTACCGAAGTACCACCAGCAGAATTGGGGTGGCAGGGCTTCACACCTTGCACCTAAACGTCTCCACTAAACTTGGAACTACGTGCCCCAGCCTTCAATTCCGAACAGCTGGTCTGGCAATGCACATGCAGAGCAGGCAGTTCAAGAGTGGTACGGAAGAGGGTTGGGTACACGTGCAGGTTATCGGATAGAGCACCAAGCAGGAAGACACTGGGTGGGTTGGGTGGGTTGGCAGGCAGGTTCACAGACAAGAGCTCATGGGAGACAAGGGCAACTGATAAAGGTGTGAATAAAATATGGTGTTTCTCAGTGTTCAATCAAAGGAGTGAGCCTTTCAGAGGTTTCTTCTCTCAGTACGGCTACAATCTGCTGTCCACAATGGAGCTTCCACTGCTCTGTTCGCTTTTCTGCAGGAAAGCTTGTGTACGTCTTGCGCTTTATTTGCTAAAATATGATGTGTTACGACACAAAGGGAATCACAACAGAAAACACAACGAATGGTCGCACAACAACAAAGTGGGTGTCACCAAGTAATGATTCTCAACAGAAACCAGTTTTGTCTTCTTGTTCATATCTCAATAATGCGTAATTTCAAAAGCAGCAGTGATATATCTGTGGCAGTTTCTCATTCAGCAGTTTCCATTTTGAGCAGCAGTGACTTCATTTGCAGCAGGTTTTGTGCAGCAGTGTGTGTCTTCGCCAGCAGTTCGGTGTCGTGCAGCAGTTTTCAACTGTGTGGCACCACCTCATTCAGCAGTTTCTTTTTTGTTCAGCAGTTTCATTCAGCAGTCTCTATGCAGCAGTTTCTGTCACATGCAACAGTTCCTATCTCAGTTTCTGTTGTTTGCAGCAGAATGACACCTGCTTCAGGCATGGTTGCATAGAACTGTGTGTTGAAGTCATTACCTTTCCTTGTGTTTTTGATTGTTCACAAAAACCACAAAGAGGCACTCAATAAATCATTTAGGCACACCAAACAGAAATTTTAGTTTGTGCGACTCTGTTTGATTTTCTTCTGTATTATTTTGACGATAGCCACAATGAGGAAATCCACCATTTCGCAGACAGTGAGGACTGAAGCCCCCAGCAGGAGGCCCATGAACCCTCCGACCTCACTGAGCAGACTCAGGAACTCAAATGCCTTGTTCTGCTGTATTTCTTGGAAATTCAACTCCTGATAAAATATGTCCACATGTACGAAGTTGATCCTGAAAAAAACAACTTGACAACTGCTGGCTTCAGATGTGCAGACAGAGTTTGGTGGGTAATGACACAAACACAGACAATGCTGACAGAAGAACTTACATGTGGAAATCAATGCTCATCTGAGTTTGTTTGCCATAGTGTTCCAAATTTGTTTGCAGAATCAGTGTATTTTCATGGAGATCATCTGCACCGCGAACCACCTTCTTTATGTCAGTGACTTGCTTGGTATAGTTTGTGAAAATTGCTCTGGTGTACGCGTCAACCAAATGTCGAAATTCATAATGTGTGAGAGTGGGATTTGAAAGATTTTGTTTCAGGTTTTCCACTTCTTCAATCTCGATGTCAGCAGCAGAGGACCAGAGAAACAAGTCCTCAATGTTATGCTGGGTTATCACTCTCATTGGAAACCACATTGCAACAGTCATTCGATCAAAAATTTCACCTCCTATTCTCAGTGCTTCCTCGAGAAGGTTCACGTAAGTTTCCACTTCCTGAGCCTCCTCTTTGAACAGATTCACGTTGTCTGCAAATGACTGTGTCAGAAAAGTTGCAGTCAGTTCCCCTTTGGACATGGATCTGTTCTTTGACAAATACTCCAAAATTTCATTCAGGTGAGGCACCAGAAAATTTTTGAAATGGTTGTTTGCCTTCTCAGTTCTGTCATTTAATGAGTTCATCAAACTACTGGTGGTGTCAAAGGATTCTATTTGACTCACAGCTCCATCCCACAACAAGGTTCCCAACAGGTAGGAATCCTGGAAGGAGCACTCATCATGAATAGCCACAGCTTCATTTTCAGTAAACCTGAGTTGTGTAATAGACTCAGTGATTTTCGCAGCAAACTGAAGAGCCTCCAGTGGTGTTTCTGTGGCAATCAATGCCAGAGCCAGCTCCACGAGATTTTGAAGCGAAGTGGTCTTGTTGAGCAACTTATTTCTCAAGGACAAGCATTTCTCTAAGACAAAATTGTCAGCAAACAGCAGGTTCAAATTCTTCTCATAGTCTTTCAATTCAGAGAATTCAGTGTCAAAATTCTTGGCTATGTCATTTGAATATGTGTTGTTTAGATTGATCAGAAATAATTCACATGTTTGGGTGTTGTTCCACAGGTTTGTGCTGTTCAGATTTGAAGTAATATTAGTCAGAGTCCTCCTTGCAGAAAAATCAACACAAATCCTGAGCAAGTCTTGAAGTTGTGATCTTGTTCCATTGTTGTAGAATCCCATCATACCTTGAATTGTGTTACTGACTGACTGGAAGGATGTAAAATTGTAAACTGGTACTGTTGCGTTAGCGCTTATTTGTTCCAGTTCGTTCATCCATTCTCTTTCTTATGTATTTTGCATCCTTCTACAAAATAGACAAAACCTTTGCCAACACCTTTTGCAAAGCAGATCGAAGTGTGTGGTTTTGAACACGGGCGTTCCAGCACAGAAACGAACGCACACACACACACACACACACACACACACACACACACACACACACACACACACAAACACACCTGTACACTGGTCGAGAATACTGACCAAAATGTCTCTCGGAAAAAACTGGTGTCCCAGCAGATAAGTCCAAATGTAGTTTCGGATAACGTTCTCTCCACTCAGGGCAACGTCTGAGTGCCTGAATGCGTGACGCAGGGACTGCAGTGTCTTGTTCAGGGCCAAAATCTCTTTCTCATCTCTGGACTTCAGCTCCTTAACCTTCTGGTATGAAGCCTCCACAGCTGCTGTCAAGGACGTCTGCAATGTGAATCAAGCTGCAACCAAACTGATGAAACTGCTGCTGTGTGGCCTCCATACCTGGATGGATTGGTTCAGGAATTTGTGTGACACTTCGTCAGGTGTTTCTGTGTGCTGTTTGGGCCTCACAGACACGTCAAGCAACAGTTTGTGTTCTGGTGATGCAATGTAGATATTTGGCACACAAATTGGTGGAGTGGTAAGCAGCAAGGCTTGTTGCTCAGCAGACAAGCAGGTGGGTTGGGAGATGATTGCAGGGAAGCAGAGGTCAGTCAAGCCAAGGATCTGGTGTGTGGGACACAACCCATGGTCATCCAAAGCTGCAGCTTTGTTGGCCCAGAACAGCAGTCAGTCCCTGGTCTTCTGTTTCTTTTGTTTCTCTCCCTCTTGCTCTCTCTCTCTCTCTCTCTCTCTCTCTCTCTCTCTCTCTCTCTCTGAGTGTTACGCTGTTCATTGTGGATGCTTGCTGTTTGGGTGAGAGCAGTTGAAAGTCTTGTTGCACTTCTTTTGTCATGTCTTCAGGTTTTCCATCATCCTGCTCCTTTCATTTCTTGCTTGTTCTGTGGAATTGGAATTCACAACAGCAAACAACATCCGAGTTGGTGCAGATATGTGCTGAACATTGAAACAAACGTGGCACGTTTTTGGGTGGTGAAAAGCAAGGCAGTCCACTGCAACCTGTCTCTGCTTCATCAGCAAAATTTTCAGTTTGTGCTTTGGAGCAGCAGCACCCTCCTTCACTGGAGGTGATTTTTGGTGACTTGAACCAATGAACAACAACACAAAATTTTGGTTCCGAATCACCCACAGACATCGCGAAAGCAAACCCACCAGTTTTCGTCAACTGTCTGATGTTCAGTTACTGTCGATCAATTTTCTAAAAAAAACCAAAACAATCAGTTTGATTCTTGATGATGCATAAAGTTTTTTTTCTGTTTTCTTTTGAAACTTAAAAACCAAAATGTTCAGCAAAATGGTCAGCAAAGGAAATTCAGATGGGGAAGGGACAAATGGGTTTATTTTGACCAAGGCAAAATGATTCAACACGATTTTGGTGGGTCAGAAACAGTTTTGATCCTCTTTTATTTCTGAAAATAATTAGTGGCCAATTTTCATCGTTTGTGTTCATATCGGGGCTTTTTTGTGTGATAAAACAAGGATTACTGCATTCGAAACAGACGATAGTGGACAGCAAGTATTTACAGTTTCAAGTATGTTGGCCAGATTTGTAAAGATGGTCATTCATCAGAAACGGTTGTCAATACATGAAAACAGTAATTTTTAGATTAATGCGGATCAGTTTGCATGTTGTGCACCTTTGTGAGTGTTTGGTTGTGAGGTTTGTGCCAAGGACGCAACCCTAGTGAGTCTGGTTGGTCGCCAGAGACGCACGCTGTGCTTGTGTCCACTCAGTTCAAATCACCACAAACACCACAACACGAGTTCTTGAGCACCCAGCAGTCTCTCTCTCTCTCTCTCTCTCTCTCTCTCTCTCTCTCTCTCTCTCTGTGCAGTGCGTGTGATCTGGTCCGTCCTCCCGGTGCAGGAGGAATCCTTTCCCAGGATAACGACGAAGAACAGCACGTCTCTTCCTCTTCTCAGTTCTCTGTATCTGCCTTGTCGACTGACTTCCATCAGACGATGTCTTGAAGCGTGTGGAGTCCAGAACTTCAGATTCCTTGCGCAGTGGGAGTAATGTGCTGCTGAGGTCAGTTGCCCTCCGTGATGAGTCTCCTGGCGTGTTTGAACGCTTGAATCTTGCAATTTATACTTGTTTCAATAAGAACGTTTGCAAACCGAAAATTATTGGCAGACCCTCTTGTGAAACTGCAGTTGGAATTTATAACTTCTTCACTGAAGTCTGTTGCTGTGGCTATTCGCTTCACCCCTGCTCCTCCCCGTGACAGAAGGCTACATGACGTTCCCTTTCTGTTCAGCTGCAGATGTTCCCCGACGACTGTGCTTTGTTGTGCTTCTTGGCATCAATTTGCCAATGATTGTCAGAACGAGGAAATCCACCCATTCACAGAGAGTGAGGACCGAGGCCCCGAGCAGCAGCCCCAGAAACCCTCCAACATCGCTCAGAAGACCCAGGAACTCAAACGCCTTGTTCTGCTGGATGTCTTCGTATCTCATCTCCTGGTAGAAAACATCAAGGTGCAGAAAGTTGCGTCTGAAAGAAAAACAAAATCCTTCAATTTTGCCACTCACAACAAACAATCCTTCACTGCTCTCCAGTCTTTGAATGATCAGCAAATGTGTGTCTGCTACATTGACCAAACAATTTAAATGCGTGTACTCACAAACAGAAGTCAGTGTCCATCTCGATGTCAGCCTCAAACTCCCTCAGATGATCTTGGAGGATGTGAATATCATCGCTGAGAGCATCGACACCTGACACCACCTTCTTCAATTCGTCGATGTCCTCGTGAAATTCGCCAAAAATCGTCCACAAATATTCGTCCATCAAGTCCAGGAAACTTTGTTTGCTGAGAGAAGGGTCAGTCAGATTTTTCCGCAAAGTCTGAACTTTTTCATCTGTCATTTTGGACGACAGGGAGAGAAGGTACAAATTTTCAATGTTGGAAGGGTTCAGAACTCTTGTATTGGAACTCATAGCCGAACTCAAAGCTGCCACGGCATCCAATCCAGCGTGTATCTCTTCAATGTTGTCGTTCAATTTTATTTCCAACTCACGGGTTACATCATTCAGTTCCTCCACATCATCATCAAACTCGTCTGACAAAAGCGCCGTACTGAGTTCCTTGAAACTGATGTTCGCCGAGAGATACATCAGGCATTTGTCAGTCTGAGGCAAAATGGATTCTCTGAGGATGTTGTGGGCATTTTGGTTTGCGAGCACCAGGTGCCTCAGCTCTGTCATTGTGTAATCAATTGAGTCCATGAAGCTGACAGCTCTTTCCCACGCAGGGATACTCAACTGGTACACTTCCTCAAATTCACCACAGTGTAAAAATATGTCCAGAATACCCTCATAAGTGAACTCCAGATCCCTAAGAGAATTGCTGAGGTTGGCAGTAAATTGAACAGCATCTTTTGGAGTTTCTACAGCTGCAATTCTCAAAGCTAGGTCCACCAGATGACTCAAAGAATCTGCCGTCTCCAGAAAATCATTGATCTTTGCTGTGCATCTTTGAGAACCTTCATTCCCAAAGAGAAATTCAACATTTTCAATGTACGTTTCCAAGGTGGAAATCTCAGCACCAAAGTTCCGAGTCAGATCTTCGTAAAATGTGTCATTGAGGGCAACAACAATGGATGCGCACGCGTGGTTCCTGTTCCAAAATTTGCTTTTGGTTTGTTTTGGGTTTCCTTCAGCCAAAAACAGGGCAGACGTGTTCGCAACACAGGCGTCCAAAATATCTTGCAGAAACGATCCTGTTTCGTTGTTGTACAGACCGACAAAATCTTGCAGAGCTTCACTGACTGATTGAACATTGGTCAAGTTCACAAGGGCTGCTGATGCATCTTTATGTTTCTCGTCAAGTTCATCCAGTCTGTTGCTTATTTTTGCCGCATCTGCCTGAAAAATTTTGAAATGAAACGTACTTGAAGCTTTTCCCACTTCAACACCAAACACACCCGAGCAAGCCACCACGGGGACAGAGAACATGGAGCCGGGGAAGGCACTGACCTGAATTCGTCTGGCATGTGAACCATCCTCTATCAAGTAGGCAACCAGGAACCTGAGCTTTTCATTCTCCCAGTCCAAGAATTCATGCGCGTTATCGAACTCGTGTAGCAATGGCAGCAGAGTCTCGTCTAGATTTCCTATCTCCTTCTCATTTATGGCTCTCAAGCGGTCCACACTTCTGTGTGCAACTTCGAAAGCTGATGTGAGGTGGGTCTGCAAAGTGAACAGAGCTACAACCCCCATTTACACTCATCAGAGCAGCAGCCGTGACACCTGCCCTGTGGCAACCTCACACCAATGTTGTGCAGAAGACGACGTATTTTCCTGAAAGAACAACGCAGCGCCCAACGCAACACAACAAATCTCACATTCAACATGCAGGACACATGCATCGCGGTTGTTTTGTCCACTGTGACATCAGTTGTTGCACTGACTGAACAACATACACAACGACAGGGGTCTTTGTCCAGTACGGAACGGTGAGGAAGGGAGGGGGAGGGACACGTTTACAACACCAAGGATGCAGGTTTGCGTGCAGACATGGGAGACAATGATGTGGTGCTTGGGGGAGGAGTAATCTTGGCGAGGTATGCAATGCCAGATTCGCTTTGGTATTTTGTGACCCTTCAACTCCGATCCGGAGAACCCGTGGTTTGGTGCAGGTTCTCCCGCATCGGCGCGCCTGAAGCGGTCAGCGCCATCTCCCGGGGGTCAAGGTCTCCCGCCCGGGGGATTCCAGTGAACTGACTGACGTTCAGTTCCAGGAATTCACTCACCTGAGCTTTGTCTTGGTCTCATCCTAACTGAGCCCAGGAGTGAATCCAGGGTTTGTCGCAACATTGGGGCTGAGTGCAAATATTTGCGTGAACCTGGTGCAGTGTCCCCTGGATCTCACACTGTGACCCCTGGATCTCACACTGGGGCCCCTGGATCTCACACTGGGGCCCCTGGATCTCACACTGCCGCCCCTGGACCTCACTCTGTGGCCCTTGGACCTCACACTGTAGGTCCCTGGACCTCACACTGCGGCCCCTGGACCTCACACTGCGGCCCCTGGACCTCACACTGCAGCCCCTGGACCTCACTCTGTGGCCCCTGGACCTCACACTGTGACCCCTGGACCTCACACTGTGACCCCTTGGCCTCACACTGCAGACCCTGGACCTCACTCTGTGGCCCCTGGACCTCACACTGTGACCCCTGGACCTCACACTGTGACCCCTTGGCCTCACACTGCAGACCCTGGATCTCACACTGTGAGCCCCTGGATCTCACACTGCCGCCCCTGCACTTCACACTGTGGACCTCACATTGCAGCCCCTGGACCCCACACGGTACTTACCTGGAGCTCGCGCCGCTCCTCCTCAGACCTGATGATGAAGCGCTCGACGTTGATGCTGGACAGCACGGCGTAGGACAGGCGCGGGTTGTAGTGGATCTGCTCACACGGGATGTTGCACTCGCACGTTTCCCCCTCTTCCTCCTCACCAGCGCTCTCTGCAGTGTCAAAGAGAGAGTGCTCATAAAGCGTCAGTGACGTTTCATTCACGAGACACACAAGGGCCTAATGGTGCGCACAAGATGAGGAGTGACTCGATTTTCTGCAACCCTGCGATCTCTAAACATGTCGTACGAGTTCGCATTGTGGTCGAAATGGGTTCTCACCCCACAAAAAGGTTCCTGTTCAATCACACAACTCCTTGCTTGACCAAAGGTCTCGAAAAGTCATTGTGTGATTTCACAGGAACCATTTTTGTGCAGTGTGAGAACCCTGTCGGAACACTCAAAATGGGCCCCAGGTGCCGAGACTCCTTGATTCGGCTCTTTGCACAAGCGCGGAGAACATTTACAACTGTGGCATCTCGTCTCATTGTTTGACCCTACTTGTGACACAGTGTGCGAGTAGTACTTCTCACACTCAACTACATACACATCAGACGATCTGTTATCATGTTGTAGAAACAACAGCTCACATTCAGTGCAGTTTGAGAATACCTTTCCCATTCTGACTCAAAATACACCATTCTCAATGCAATGCATCTGGACTGCCATGAATATTATTCGTCTGCCGTGGTGAGAAGGAGGCGACTTCTCACACTGCGCTGAGTCTGAGATCCTATTCCTCACCTGAGCGGATGTCGCAGGCGGCCTGCACGATGGCGGCCTCGACCCCCGGGAGCGAGTCGAAGTCCGCGGTCGGGACGGCGAGTTCCGGGGCGGACGCGACGCAGCGCAGCTCGTCATCGCTCCCGTTCAGCGAGACGCCGATCGCGAGCGTGGCGATGCCCCGAGCCCTGTCGGAGGGAGAGGGCGCCACCGTCAGTCAGCGCTGAACGTACCGTGATGTCTCGTGTGTAAGACGTCCTCGTGCAGAAGACGCACCTCAACATTTGGCCTTTATTTTGGTGCCATAGTCATGTATAAGGAGCACCCCTTCTTTGGTGTTTAATTGTGTGGAAATACAAGTGCGTTTTGTGTACGAGACGGTACGGTAAGTCTTCACTTTTAGCAACAACCATTGGCACTGATTGCGCCTTTTATCTGCGAGTACTGAGAGTGAGTGATGCCCCAAGTGCCAACTTGAGCGACGAATGCAGCAATGACTGTGTGAACTGACTCTCACTGGCCACAAGTACTGACTGCATGAACTTTCTGACTGTGAGCGTGGCCTTGCGCCCTGACCTCGATTGATGATTGTGACTTCTGGTGGTGGGTGTTGACAGTGTGGACTGATTGGATGTGCTGATTTCTTTTTCTGATCAGAAGCAGTGAGTACCCTGGATTTGTGCTGGCCATGAGTGCTGAATGAGTGCTGATCGCAGCGCCAAACATGAGTGCTTCTGTTGAGTGTTGACCACAGGTGCTCATCATGAGTGGTGACCCTGGCTGATGTGAGAATTGAACGCTGGTGGCTACTGACCTGGCCTCGCTCGAGTAGTTGCAGGTCAGGTGGCCGTCAATGGTGGACAGTCCGTCGGTCAAGACCACGATGAGATCCGGGGCGTTGTTCCTGCCGTCCTGCTCCAGCAGCTGCATCGCCAGCCACAGGCCTGGGAGGTAAACGTGCGTCCGTGCCTCAGGAAGTGGCATTGTTGTGTGACCCAAGGGCAGCAAGCTCTCTCGAAGATCTTGAGTGCACAAGACACGCACTGTGCGAAAACCAGTGTGTTATGATCAGCACACACGCACACACACACACACACACACACACACCTCCGGACGTGTTGGTCTTGCCCCCCGCGTAGTTGACCGAGTCGACGGCGTCAGCCACGGCGTCCCTCCGCCAGCCGCGCGTGTCGTTGAGACGCAGCTCCGTCTGCCCCGCGTCACTGTAGGAGACGATTCCGACGCGCGTCCTGCAGGGAGGGAGGAGGACGAGACAGATGAGGGACATGATCCTGGGTCCTGGTGACGGGCAGACGGACAGATGGACGGAAGGACGGAGGATCGATGAACAAACAGATGGACAGAGAGAGAGAGAGAGAGAGAGAGAGAGATATGAATGGATGGATGGACTGATCAGATGACCAGTGGTGGGTGGATAGACAGGTGAATGGATAGAAGAACAGACAGGCCAACTGACAGACAGGCCAACTGACAGACTGACTGACTGAATAACAGGTGGATAGATGGATGGATGGATGGATGGATGGATGGATGGATGGATGGATGGACAGATGGATGGATGGATGGATGGATGGACGGAGGGGTAGTTGGGTGGATGGACCGACAGGAGAAACAGAAAAGGTAATGATCAACCTGACAGACAGAGAAATACGAAGACGAATAGACATAGAAATGGGCGGAGGGATGGGCGAACCAACGTTCGGATGGCTCTCACGACCTCCCTGTGCTCGGTACGTAGCTCGTTGTGATATGAACTCACCCGTACTCGCCGACGGGCAGGTCTCTCACGATCTCCTTGACGAAGTCCTTGAGCTTGACCCAGTTGTCCTCGCCCGGAGCGCTGCTCGCCCTGATGCTGTTGCTCGTGTCGAGCACGAACACCACGTCAGCCTTGCCGCACGCTGAAAAGGCGAGTCTTTTCCTGAGTGCTTTTCTACGCTTTTCGCAGCTTCTGTTCTCACACCAGGGATTCGGTCAGGCATTGCCCAGTGCTCCTGGGAAGAAGAACTGACGACGTCGAAGTTCAAGACTGTAAATGTTGAGGCGAAGCCTTTTGTGTCTTTGGCCCAACATGAGGAGAACCACACTTTTCAGAGCTGGGGTTCCAACCCAGGACCCGCCCCTGACCCGTCAGAATCAAGCATGTAGGACCTCGCTTCCCCATATATATATATAATACGTACAATGTTCCTGAGCTGGTACAGTGTATACTCACTGATGTTCTGCACGCAAGTGAACTTGCTCTCCAAGTTGCACACTGGAACTGCAAGCACAACACATGTTTCTCATGAGTTCTGACGTGTTGCGTATCCCACAAGAAGTTCAGCCACAGGAAGGTCACGCCTTGGTCACGTCCACTGCATAATTCTGAACCCATTTCCTCAAAGATTCTTGTTCACTGTCAGTAATTGTGGCGAAGAGTGAAGAAGCCTCCACTCTGTGCCATGAGTACTCAGAGCTTCTGCTTTACCCTCGCTGGGTGTGCATCCAGGTACCATGGATGTATGCAGAGCTTCACATTCTCGTTTTGTCTGCTTCAGGTGCTTCATGCAATGCTTTCTGCACCCTTTTAACTGAAAAATAACCACAAAATGCGCACATCGTGGTGTGGGTTCCATGTAGACGTCGACGCAGCCGCAGTCTTCCGCGAGTCGATCTGTCTCGCACACGAGTTGGCATCGCGACACCGGGGGCGGGTCCGAGTCGTCGCAGTTTCCGTACGGGTCCGACAGGCTGTACACCTGCAGGGAGGCGCGTGGGAGATGGGCATGGGTCAACCAACACAGGGAGATTTGAATCTGTCTGTGTGTGAGTCTGTCTGGTTGCCGTGTGTGTGTGTGTGTGTGTGCGTGTGTGTGTGTGAGAGAGAGAGAGGAGAGAGAGACACACACAGACGTGGATCAACGAACACAAAACGAGAAGGATTGAATGAGTGCGTGTTTTCCTCTGTCTACTGACTTCTGTGTGCGCGTGTGTGTGTTTCTTTGTGTGTGTGTATGTGCGTGTGCGTGTGCGTGTGCATGTGCGTGTGTGCATGTCGTGGTGTGCGCCTTGTGTTTGTGCTCCCTGGCACCTGTTGTCCTTCGACAGACGATTGTGTTGAGGTAGCTCTGCGTGTGTGTGTGTGTGTGTGTGTGTGTGTGTGTGTGCAGCTTTCCTACAGGTGCCTCCAGCAGCAAGCCTCACCTCTTGTCTCTCGATGGCCGCCAGTGTGTGGCTACCCGGCGCCACTGCGAAGCCCTGGTCCTTCATCGCTGGAACATCGCGGTGATCGTGCAGCAGGATCTGAAGGACGAAGCAACCGGTACATTATTTCTGACTGCGTGCCTTTTCCAAGCAGGCTCGTGCCTTGGCACCTAAGCACACGCACAACCATTCAGAGACGCACGCTCCCTCACCTTGGCTCCTGCGTCGTTTTGAGGACCTCGCATGTGCTCGTACTGCTCGATGTTCAAAACCAGAGTCAACGCGTTACGCGCACCTGGAGGACAAAGAGCTGTTGTCTGAGGTTTGCTTCGGTGGGCGTGCACAGACAGACAGACAGACAGACAGACAGACAGACAGACAGACAGACAGACAGAACAACTTTTGCCAAATCTTGCTTCGTCCGTTTAAATCAGGCTCTGCCAATAAAAAAAGCCAAATAAGAATTTGGCACCAAAAAGCGCCAGAAAATTATGTAGAAGATTGACAACGAGTTGCGTCGTGGTTGGTTGGTTTGGGAGAAGCGGATGTTTGCACCTGGTTTGGTGACGAACCGATCCCCGGTCGGGTTGAAGGTGTAGCAGACGCCCAGGTCCGTCAGGATGGTCTTGAAGTCGGCGGAGATGTTGCACGGCGTGTTCTTCCAGAGACACCTGAAGTTACGTACAAATACGAGCATCATAACGATGAAATCACGAGTCAACCCGGATCGATCCCCGTGTGTTGTCGTGGTGCGTGTGGATGACAGCTGCACCGTGTGGGGGAGTGCCACCGTCGGTGCTGTGCAACCGGCAGAAGAGTGCCCCTTGCAGAGTTGTGCACCCTGAACAAGAACACACTCTTCCTTGGAGTGCACCCCGTATGAAAGTGCACCCTACAGACCAGTGCACCCGGCAGGTTGGTGAACCCTGTGGGGAAATTCCCTCTGAAAACACGCGTCTCTGACAGAAAAACAAAGACTGGAGACTGGATTGAGTTGAGGGGAGTTGGGTGTGGAGCACTGAGATTGAAGGCACGCTGAGACAGCATGTTCTCCGGGCTGTGAGTTGTGTGGAGGAGTGCGCCTTGGTTGAGTACTCCCTGTTGGCATGGGGAACACTGTAACTTACGCAACTTTGATTTGTTTCCAGCTTTCAGGGAAACAGAATTTCCCAGATTGCACACGTAACTCAAAATCAGAAACAATCCACACATTTTTGTAAAATGCATACGTATCAACGCTCGTTCGATACACCGCGCAGCTATTCGTATGCAACCGAACCGCGAAAACAAATGCGGGATGGAGCGGAGTGGTTGTTGGACTTGGTGAATGAAAGTTAATGCGTCCATTAATAAGGGATGAAAGCGTTGAAAGCGTGTTGTTCGGCAACGCCAATTTGCAGGATTATCATCGCATTGGTGCGTGCTTGTTTGCGACCGAACACCTGTGCGTAAATCACAGGAGACGCAGCGCTCTACTGTCTGCAATGACGCAACGCAGGTGCGAAACGGCGTCCCCAGCCGACCACACCCTGAGGTGGAAAGTGTGCCCGCAGTGGGTGAACAACAAATGCACCCAGATATCAGGAGCAGAATGAGACCCCAGGCCCCTCCGGTCTCCCCATGCTCGTGCACAAATCACATTTGATGACGCACCCTGTCTGGCAGAAAAGTTTCATTTTTCCACCTGAACCTGCTGTTGTGATTTCCAGTTTCAGCCAGCAATGGAGATGTCTCATGTACTGAGCTTCATCTGTGTATTCGCGTGTTTGACGTGTGCTTTGATGCGTGTTCTGTGGTGACGTACATTTTCAGTTTCAAAATAAATCGTACATGTCGGGGTCTGCGTGTTTTTGTGAGTGAACAACGCTGTGTGCGGATGTGTTTCAGGAGGGAGAAAACGATACCACATCATAAAATCATTTTTGTGTGGCCAAAAAAACGTTGTTCTCAAAACCATGTTGCCCTTGTTTGCCACAGGGTCTTCACAACGTGCAACTCACAACTGACTTTAATGTGAGGACCAGACAACGTTGTAGTGATCAGACCAGCCTGACGGTCAAGTGTTGACCAGACAGTTTTGACCAGGCCTCGGCGGGTTGCCCTGACCCGGTAGTCCTGATCCTGCCCCAGTGTCAGCTCCACTGATCCTGCCTCAGTGCCAGGTCGTCCTGACGGGCCCCACTGACCTGTGTATGAGCTGCTCCTTCTGGTGCCCGACGGAGCGGATGAAGTCTCTCGTGTTCACCCCGGTCAGGTTGTTGTCGCTGACGGCGTCCAGCAACACTGCAAACACAATCATCTCAGTGACATTGCGCAGGTTCAGGTAATGCGTCCGCTCCCTTTTCCAACGTGCCCTTATTGTCAGATAGGTGACACGGATCTGTGCCATTTGGTCACTTGTCATCAGCTCTCAGTACAAATTCAGGGCCGGTTTGGTGATCTGTGCCACTGATATGGGTTTCATTCGGTTCTCTGAACACCTTGGTCACACAAGCGCTGCCAAACATCGTTGGAAACAAAGTTTGGAACACGAGAAGAAAAGTTTTCAAATTGGTTCACAAAAGAAACCTGAACAATTGTGACAATGAAGGTTCTGCCTGACTTGAGCTCACTGATTTCAGGTCAAAGGTGGGAGTTGTTTCGAGGTCCACACAAACACAACATGGAGAATCGGTCACGATCTCTGGTACGAAAAGACATCATCACCTGTCTGACGTATGTTATTGTTCCCTGCCGTGTGCTTGGTTTGAAAGTGGGTCAGGCAGTCCCCAGGGGCTGCCCCTCTTTTTGTCAGGATTCGACGACGCGCATGCATGATGCAAAATTGTAACGCGTGGAATAAAATCGCGAACAAATGAACCCAGCCATGCGAAACGACCTGGTTGTCTCCAGAGACAGATCACCAATCTCGATCAAATGGCACCAGAGGTGGATCCGTGGGCATCAGTCCGAAGAAGAGGGTAGGATTCCAATTCTCCGACGTTCAATTCAGAAGAATACCTGGGTGGTGCAAGACGATCCGAAAAAAATTCTTCGAGGTTCCTGGTGACTCAGAATTGGGTGGGTTCGTTGCAGCAGATTTTTAGCCCTTGGCAAGACATAGGTTTTGCACTCCCACGTGTGTTTTGAACGAACCATTTGTGACACATTTTTAGATTAAAAAAATAGCACGTGGTGGGCCCTTGTGAGTGCGCGCCACTTCCATGGCTGTCTCTGCAGGAGTTCCAACTGAACGTTCCCCCCTGACTTACGGATTTTGTGGGTCAGAGCACTTCTCGTGGCTTTGAGTCTGGATCTGATGGAGGCATCCTGAAATTCTCGCCATTCAGGTCGAAGCTGCACACGCCCATTTCGCACAATGCGTGACAGGAGTGTATGTCTCTGGACGGGTGACGCTTCAGCGGACTTCTGCAGGGGCCCAGCGCGTGACATTCAGTGTGAACCAGGTTCACAAGAAAGAGAGACTCACTGCTGATGTTGGAGGCGGAGAAGGCCCTTTCTATGAAGTCGTAGAGACCCCATTCAACTGCGGCAGTCAGTCTGCAACACACACGACAAACATGCACGCAATTCTCAAATCGTTCAGTCCAGTTCAGAGGTTTTAAGTTGTTGTCTGACTCGCTCGCAATGCCATCTCTTTCAACGATCTTTCGGTCCTGTTCCTTTGATACGAGAAGTTGATCACTGCCGTCATTGTTTCTTCCTCCACCACAACTTCGCCTGGCTCGTTCTCTCAAACTGAAGACCTTATCCAGCTTCTTCTGGCTCGTTGTCTATCTCAAACTAAATACTTATCCAGCTTCTTCTCTTGCCTTTTATGACTTCAGTCGGTCTTTTTCTGTCACCTGTCCTTCCCTGTCTCTCTTTCGCCTCTTCTGTTCGTCTATCTCACTCGCGATTGCTCTGATTGCAGGCGATCCCTCCGCAAACCGGAAACCAGAGTCCCAACTCATGGGAAACCACCTTCAGTCTTCCCACCACTTCATTCCTCCTGAGTGTTCCTCCCTCTGTCCATCTCACTCGCCTGTAGTTGTTCTGGTTGCAGATGGTCACGCTGGGGAACTGGAGCCTGCCGTCCTCAGGGTAGACCACCTTCACGTCCACGTTGCTCTTGTGCTGCAGGAAGACCTGGGTCCTGAGCCCAACCTGCGTCACCCAGAGCCCGATGGCCACGCCCACCACGATGAACCAGAGCACCCTGCAGCGGAACCGGAAGTCAACAACCGGAAGTGAAGTGTGATCATACCCGCAGTTGAGGCAAGGAATGAAGGAAGAAAGGAAGAAAGAAGTTTCGAGAAGAGGAAATGACAGACGATGACTGACTGAATGAAAGAAACAAGGATAAGAACAAATGAACATTGAAAAGAAGGAACAATAAGAAGACACCTTTGACATCTTGACAAAGATGAAGTCGGTCTCTTCAACAGAATTCTGACGAGAGTTGCAATGGAGAAAGAATGAACAGAAGAATGGGCTGACCTTGTGAGGGCAAGTCTGATTGAGCTCGATGCTTTGGAGTGAAAGGACGGATTGAAGGAAGGAAGAACATCAGAACTGAGAGAATCCTAACCTCCTGATGGGGAAGAATCTGGTGTCGAAGATGAACCGGATGCCGTGGAACGTGGTCGAGTTGATGAACTCGTCGAACGTGAGCACGCTGCGCTCCTCACCACCCGGGGGAGCCACGTCCCTGCAACGTGACAGAACGTGAACGTGGTACAACGTGACAGAACGTGAGCACGCTACAACGTCACTGAACGTGAGCACGCTGCAACGTCACTGAACATTAGAACTAGTGGCCCTCACTCCAAGCAACGCTACCTCCATACAACGGGACTCGTACGTCGGCGTTAAAATTATTACTTCTCAAGAGACATAATTACCTCAAAGAAAAACTCGAGCAATGGAGCTCCAAGCAAAAATGTTCTGTTAAGCCTGAGCCTTGTTTGACTTTCAGTGCAACCAGAAGAGCTGAACTTTGTGTGGACTGAGTTGACCTGTGGCAGTGTGAGTGTGCTGGTCAATGGGCTGGCCTGGAAGAATTTCCGATTAAGCACCTGCGTTCTGTGGCGTGCTTGTTACGTCAGGTGAAACTGAAGTCACTGAAACGGATTTTGCGTGAGCTGTTTTTTGTGCGCCAATTCAAAAGCTCGTCTGATCGTCGGCTCACCGCAGACCGAGCAACGGTATTCATTGTACGTAGACCGTCTCAAAATAGACCGATCGAAGGACCGTAAAATGTGCTCACAAGTATAATTGTTTGTGTACTCACAAGAACATCACAAGTACATCTTGCCCTGCCCAACA
>JAAUXT010097911.1_pt1 | contig 24887 bp, 21 predicted proteins | sample 7278171 | NCBI WGS metagenome assembly JAAUXT01 (sample SAMN14350112, study PRJNA611818) | marine sediment metagenome | isolation source: surface marine sediment (1.8m) | place: French Polynesia: Moorea | collected 2018-08
AAAACAGATTGACTCCTTACCTGAGGCATGTTATCTTTTTATTCCATGCTAGCTTGCAAACCTTGGGGCCGTCCAGAGAACATGAAAGGGACGATGGGTGTGCACCAGAAGTTCAGGGCCCAGCAACCAACATTCCTTATGGACAGGGCGGACCACTGAAGCCTTCTGTTCGCGGGCCGAGAAATGTCTCGGCCACAGCCAGTATGCTAGTGCCAATGCGTTTTTGGCGTACTTTGTCTTTATACGTTCCCATTTTTGGACGCAAGGAAAGCTCACAACCGACTGCGATGGATCGGTAAAACACGGAAAATGGCAGGAACCAGCGGGAACTCTTTCAGTGGCTCTTACCGCGTACAACCGCATCTCCCATTTCATGCTTCACGCTTGACCCTTCTGACCTCAATCCTGGAAGCGCTGCAGGTTCGGCGCCCGATCCCTTCTTCACTGGATGATGTGTTTCTTCAGTTCGTGAATTTTGCCCTGACCTCAACCCTGGATCCGCTGGAGGCTTCGGGTCCCTGACCTCAATCCTGGGCCCTCGCGTGGTGGAACAAAGAGACAGCTGCTGTTTCCACACAGGTTCCAGAAAATAGGACATGAATTGATGCGCAGAACAATGATTGATCTGCTGTCATGAGGCAATTACAGTTTTGTAGGGGTCAACTCAAATACAGCTGAAACATGTTTTTGAGTTTTTTACACTTAAATTTACGATCTGCTCAAACGAGACCTTCGTTTGGGCTATGGAGGCAACAGAATCGCATTTCTGCAGGAAAGATGCAGGCTGTGGAGCAGGCGGTCTGTCACTGTTTGAGTTGTGAGGTAGATCTGTCCTCTGCGTCACCCGATTGACAAATTAGTTTGACGTTTTTCCACAGGTACCACTTCAAGACGAACTTGGTTTCGTTGATTCTCAATTTTTGAGTGACCAAAACAGGGCGATCTACTCAAATCCACCAAAACTATATGCACAGCAGCTTCATGGTCAAGATGAGGATCAATTCAGGATATTTTGGGCTTCTCTGGTTCAATTTGGGTTGAGGATAATGCACAAGGAATGAAAATGTGAAGTTTGAATTTTTGGCTTCTTCAGATCAAAAAGTTCAAATTTGGAGGGGCAGAAAATTTAGGACATGCTTGAGTGTTTGAAAGGTAGTGTTTGATTTTTGATGTTCAAGAATTTTTTTGCATAGTTTTCAGGTGGGGTCAAAGTTTGGGTACAAATTTGGGAATTGAGGAAATATTCATAATAGATATTTGGCATAGATTTCAGTAAGCTTTATATATAGACAGTTGAGAAGTTTCAATGTATAGAAAATTTGGATAGATTTGACTGCATTTGAAGAGATAAAAATAGCACAAATATTTGTTGAAATTGATCAATTTGTACATCTGCTTGTTTGTGTTTGGGTCACTGTTTAGGCTGCTGTGCTTAGGTTGCTGTGTTTGGGTCACTGTGTTTGGGTTGATGTGTTTCTCAAATCACCGGGAGCCCCATGGAGCTATTTTTGACACAAGAAAGAAGAAATTTGCTTTACTTCTTTGCGTCTTTGCAGGTTTTGGTCTTTGAAAGAGTTCTGAGGAAGTAGTCACAATGCTCAAGATTTTCCAAGCAACTCGCTTCAAAAGTTCACTGTTGAGAGGAGCCAGGAGTCTGACCAGACCTGACAGTAGGAGCTCCAGGCAGTGTTCCTCAGACACACTGCAGCGGTTCAAAGTCAAGGATGATGATGACAACCTTTTTGCAGATGTTGAACCTTTCAAGATCAAGATGGTGGAGCCCATCAACATCCTCCCCAGGGAGGTGAGGGAAAAGAAGCTCCAAGAGGCTGGGTTGAACATCTTCCTCCTGAGAGGAGAGAGTGTCTTCATTGACCTGTTGAGTGATTCTGGGACTGGTGCCATGTCTGACAGACAGTGGGCAGGACTCATGATGGGGGATGAGACCTATGCTGGGTCCAGAAACTTCTACAACCTGGAGGCTGCTGTCAAAGATGTTCTGGGTTTTGAGCATGTGCTTCCATGTCATCAAGGAAGAGGAGCTGAGCATGTCCTCCACACTGCCTTCATCAAGAGTGGTGATGTTCTGCCAGGAAATACCCATTTTGATACAACAAAGGCTCACATTGAGTACAACAAGGGGAAAGCCATTGACTGTACCATTGATGAATCTGCTGATCCATACGTTGATCATCCCTTCAAGGGAAACATTGACCTGCAGAAGCTGGAAAAAGTGTACAAGGAGTATGGAAAGGAGCGCATCCCATTCACTGTGGTTACAGCCACGTGTAATTCAGGTGGAGGCCAACCTGTGTCCATGGCAAACATGAGGGAAGTCCACGACCTGTCCAAGAAGTATGGGATACCTGTCTGCCTGGATGGGGCAAGATTTGCAGAAAACTGCTGCTTCATCAAGAAGAGAGAACCAAACATGGAGAAGTACTCCATCAAGGAGATTTCCAGGATGCAGACAGAGTGCTTTGACATGATGACCATGTCATCAAAGAAAGATGCTCTTGTCAACATTGGAGGCTTTGTAGCCACCAAACATCCCAACATCTACAAGAGTATCAAGGACTATGGTGTCCTTTTTGAGGGTTTTGTCACCTATGGTGGACTGGCTGGAAGGGATCTTCAGGCCATGACAATAGGATTATATGAAGGTATTGAGGAGGATTACCTCACATACAGGACAGGCCAAGTGAGATATCTTGGTGAGAGGATGAAGGAAGAAGGGATCCCGGTACTTTGGCCTCCTGGAGGACACGCAATTTACATTGACATGAAAAATTTCTTGCCATCTATTCCACAAGAACACTTCCCTGGTGCGGCATTCTGTGCCCATCTGTACCTTGAATCTGGTGTGAGAGGTGCTGAGGTGGGCACATTGTTGAATGGTAGAGATCCGTTGTCAGGAAAGGAAAGACCTGCCAAACTGGAAATGGTGAGATTGGCCATTCCAAGAAGGGTCTACACTCACAAACATTTGGATTTTGTGGTGAAAGCAGTGAAGAAAGTTTGGGAGAAAAGGGACCAAATAAAGGGAGTCCAGTTCACACAAGAACCTCATATCCTCAGGCATTTCACAGCCAGGTTCAAATGGATAGAATAGGTGTTGGTCCCAGTGTAGGTCAGGTGGCAACAGATACCTGCAACGTGTGTTTATATTCCTCAGAGGATCATTATGTGTTGTAATTTTGAAAAATAATTTTTGCAGAACGGACAAAAGACGGAACCTGGTGGACTGGTTTGGTCACAGTCACGGGAGATTTGTTAATGTTGTGTTGTGTTGTGTGGCAGTCACCACACATTTGTCCCAAAGCCTCTGCACAATGCTTGCAAGCCCCCACACTGGCCAAGTCAAACAAACTCATTGCATAGAATTGCAAACACACACTGAAATACATTTATTGTCCTCAACATCTGTACTCTATCACAATCAGGTACTATGTGTAACAATAACAACAACCCCAAGCTGCTCATGGGACAGCTTGAGACACCCAGAATTCCTCAGGGTATGCTCACAGGTGAAGCTGCTCCACAGTTTCAAGCAGGATTGGTGGGAAGGTTCAGTTGCAAGTGAAAACATGTGGTTTCACGCGTCACATTGACAAACCCTCAATCACCCAGGACTTGAACAAAAAAAGAAACAGGGTGTGACCACTCAACCACACTCGGAAGACAGACTTTATGTTATATCACAACCCTCCAATGCAAGAAAACTTTCGCTACAACTTGCCTTCACGCTGTAAGGTTCACGATCTTGTATGTCAAAATTTTGGCAGACCAGAATTCTTTTTGGTCCTTTTCTGTTATCTGCCTTGCATCTGGTGCATCACACCATCACACAGTGAGGCCCTCAACGCAATCTGATAACCGGGTGATATCACTTCAGCCTCCAGCAGTCTCTTTGGCGGATCCAGAGGAGGAAGCCTGACGATCCAGGCCCAATAAACTTCACATACTTCAGGCTCCCTGAATGGCTGTTTCAGCGTCGCAAACTCAAATATTTGTCGACAAAATGTGCGTTTTATCGAGTTTTTATTTATTGCTTCAGTGCGTCATGGTGTCACCTGTTATCTTTGTAGTGCCTCACAGATAAAGTGTGGGGAAATTTACCCTGTCTTTTGACCAGTTGTCTTGGCTTTGTCTGCCACTCGTCGTTGTATGTTCCACCCGATCCACTGGGTGTGAGGTCAGTCGCCTGAGAGGTCGATAAACAGGTCAGATCAGAGGTCAGTTGAGAGGTCAGGGGCCAGTGAAGAGGTCAGATGAGGTCGAGCGAGGTCAGATGAGAGTTCCAGTGAAAGGAAGTCGGTTGAAAGGGTTACATTCGGGGTCAGTTGAGGGGTACGTGGGAGGTCAAATTGAAAGGTCAATGTCAAGGTCAGTTCAGAGACAATGTGTCTCACTTTCACACTGATCACCCAAGAAAATAACGCACACCTTTCTGAGCAATGAAGTGACCTCCATTGTTAGGGTGCGCACAAGGCCAAGTACACAATTTTGAGTATATTTATGTGAAAGATGTGGCAATTGTTCACCCCACGGGTGCGTATTTTACACGGTGAGTGGCACACTGCAGTGATTTTCGTAAGAACAGGTAAGTTGGGGGTCAGATCAAGGCGTGCCGTTGATATGGTTCATGATGAAATTGTACGCGCGGGTCCCTATCTGGGTCCCTATGGCCTGGCCCGCCGGGATGGACGCCTCGAAGTGCACGCCGCTCCAGAACCGGCTGCGTCCGCAGTCCTCGCTGAACTGGGTCCACGTGTTCCAGCCGATGGTGATGTTCCTGCGAGGTGTCACTCCGGGCTCGATGACTGACGAGCCCTGTGCCTCAGGGATGAACCAGCCAAGCGTATCTGACTGCAAGTAGAGTCGAGATGCCTGCGCCACCGCCGCACAGAAGGAAGCTGATGCTGAGGGGTACTCAGGGTGGTCTGCCACGTCCAGGTAGCTGCGCCATTGGGTGGCGGGGATGGACTGGGTGCCATGCCCGACGCCGGCCCACGCCGTCACCAGGGCGTTGCCATAGAGATGCCGGATGGCACTGAAAGGACGGACGGCGTCATGACGCCGCTTCTCCGCCCAGATCAGGATGCCTGCGTCGAACGCCGCAATATTCGCCATCGTGTCATACAAGACGAATTCCTCGGTGGTCCAGTTCCGGGATGTGGAGACAAAGAGCTCAGCAAACCCCAGGGAACGAATCTTGTCGTTGAAACGCTCAGCCATGATCTTCTGTTCGTCGGTCAGGTCCGCGGACGCCCGGAGAACGGCATCAGCCTGCGCGCGGTACTCGGCGGTGTTGTTGGGGTCACTGTCCCTTGGCGGTGGTGCTGTGAACTGGGACGGGTCTGAGTAGCTGAAGGGTGTGGTCAAGGCCCACTGGGGTGTTACAAACTGCTGAACCCTGAAGATCCCAGACCCACTGTCAGTGATCCTGGGTTGCCATCTTGCAGAGTTTATGAGTCGGTATGCTGTGTTAACTGGCTCATAGCCTGTGTAATCCCAGTACCTGCGTCCCTGGTCAGTTCTCTCAGTCAGGGCAGGGTTGACCTCATCTCCCAGTTGGTTCATGCCGTCCCTCTCCCTCTTCTCAGCCACCATCCTCCCAGCGTAGTTCCCAATACCCTGGGGGGTCGTCAGGTCCTCGCTGCGGTCATTGGGGTCAAGGCCGAGGTCGCGCAGGATCTGGGCCCAGTCGTCCCGGAATTCCGGCATCAGGCTGTCCAGAACCCGCCGCCCTGCGTATATCACCGCGATGTTCCTGGGGAGACGAAACGACTCGGTGTGTGTGTGTGTGTGTGCGTGTGTGTGTGCGTGTGTGTGTGCGTGTGTGTGTTTGTGTGTATGTGTGTGTGTGTTTGTGTATGTATGTGTATGTATGTGACCGTACCCTGCTATGACGGGTGAAGCTTTGTTGACGGACTCAGGCTGCTGCAGTGTGTGTGTGTGTGTGTGCCTGTCTGTCTGTCTGTCTGTCTGTCTGTCTGTCTGTCTGTCTGTCTGCCTGTCTGTCTGTCTGTGTGGTGTTGGTGTTTGGGCTTGTGATGTGTGTGTGTGTGCTTGTGTGTGTGTTTGACTGTGCCCTGCTCTGACGGGTGAAGCCCAGAGTCAGGCTGCGCTGTGTGTGCATGTGTGTGTGTGTGTCTTGTGTGGTGTGCTTTGTGTGCACGCGAATGCACACACACACACACACACACTCACAGAGAGAATCTGCGCAGACTGTGAGACCCCATTCTCCCCACCTGTTCCTCCCTGTCCGCTCGCTCGCAGGACGCCTCGGGATCCTGGAGCAGATGCCGACGGCCGTCACGTGGTACGGGGCGATGGCGTCGAACCAGGCGACGAGGACGAACGTCGTGACCCGCAGTACGATGGAGGCGTCACTGAAGGAGGGCGCCACCAGCTGCGCGAGGCGCGGCACGACCTCGGGGATGATCCGCAGGGGGACGTTTCCCGTCGCCAGGTCGAATGGAGGGGGACCAGGGGGCGGGGCCGGGGGCGGGGACGGGGGACCTGCAAACAAGCATCAACCTCACACATTGCTCGCCCACTGCCTTTTGCAAGAATGGCGTGAGTGTTTCCGCGTGTGATTGGAGAGGTTTAGCACGACCTTGAAATTCTTTCGTGCGACGCCCCAATTGCCAGATCAGTGGCACAGAACACAAACGTTTGCACTGAGAAACAATGACAAGCAAACAAATGGTTTCCTCCGTACTTTCTCCTGCCCTTCCCACAAATTCGGATTCCACTTGGACTTTGCCTGCCCCTTTCTCCCAAGGAGAGTTTCACGAACTCGTTGCCATGGTTTCTGTGAGTACTCACCGAGTACACAGTCGCGACCGTTCCGAATGTAACCAGCTGAGCACACTGCAAACAAACAAGAACACTTGTGAGTGTTGACACGCGACCAGCACACATAACCCCGGCAGGTGGCACAAGTCCAAGTGCGTGAGTGTTGATGGTAAGCTGCACCACCTTGCATCTTCCCATTCTGGCAATACGATGGGCATTGGACGGAATTTACTTTGAACATTGTGAAGTTTTATTACGCCTTAAATTTCACAGGTGAGGTGCCCCAAATTCCAGATTGGTGACACAGACACCAAACCAGGTTTCTAAAGTCACTCTCAGAGCCAATGACAAGTGACCAAATGAATCTGGTTTACCGATCTGGCGATTGGGGCACGTCTGAAAAGGACCGGATGTATCTGCTAAACCTCCATACTCGTAGAGACAGGTCAAATTGAAAACAGGTGTGAAGTGAAGCGGTTTGGCACAGACAGCTCCACCTGGGGTGGGTGGGACAACCCAAAATCTGCGTCTGAGGGAAAGCCTTTCACAGTTTAATTGTAACTTCAAGGAAATTTTATTCGAAACAGTGCATTTTCTCAGATAAATTTCTCGTCTTGGGAGCTTTCTAGCTGCCATTGCTGCGGAGCTGAAGCCATGTTACCTTGACACGTGGTTCCCTGGTAGCCTCGGAAGCAGACGCAGGCGCCGTCACGACACCTGCCGCCGACACACGTGACCCCGTCGCAGGAGTTCGGTCGAGAGGGGGAGCCGCCATCTGCAGTGCAGAGAGGGAAACCTATTGCGCTCTGAGTCACACCAGTGTGTGTGTGTGTGTGTGTGTGTGTGTGTGTGTGTGTGTGTGTGAGGTTTTTGAGGTGTTCCTCATGCAGACACCTTGTTGCATGACTGGAGTACTGTTCAACTGGTGAGGTTACCAAGTGACACACGTGCTCCCACCCGAAAAAAATAGTTCCCCCCAAATTTGTGTCTCTGAAGAGTTGGATACTGAGTGTGATTCAGGCTGACCGGACCCCACCCTGGTCCGACATGTGAGCTGCAGATTTGTCCCTGAGACACAACCTCACCGTTGTTGTCATTGTTCAGGAGAACGACCGGTAGTACGATGGCGACGATGACGACGATGAGCGCGATCGCGATGACGGCGACGAGTCCGATGACGAGACGCGGGCCGCAGACGCCGTGAACGTAGCGCCGCCGCGGGCGTCGCGAGATGGCGTCGTCGTCGTAGACCGGTGCGCGGCGATCCTCATACACCCGACCGCTGCGAGGAGACGGGGGAGGTTGGCGACGACAAGCAAATCCGCGTGTTCCATGCGTGGCTGACTTACAGCGCGGGAAGGGGTTTGCTGATTTCAAGAGAAATCTTCCAAAGTTCTGTGCTTGACTCTGATGGGTCGGTTTCACGAAACACCACACACACACACACACACACACACACACACACACACACACACACACACACATGACCGCACGTTCCGTTCACGTGTCTGTCTTGTGAGTTTTTCACGGGACACGCAATACGTTTCAAGGTAGGTTCAAAATACCGTGCACGTTCGATTTACGCGTGAGGCTGCGCACCGGCGAAATCGCGGGTCATTTCCCCTGGGTTGAAGATGGGGCGATGTCAGCATTTTCAACTCCACACGTGTGTCAATCGAACACGCCCATTCAGGGAGGTAGCAACGCCAATGTGCCCTGTCACTCTGGGCGTAGCGCTCTCATGAGGCATGACTCAGGACCACGTGGTCCAGGCGACACGACACGACACCCGATCAGAGCAAGAGCACGTTGCAAAACAGTCACCAGGTGTCCCTGTTGGAGAAATGTACTCACTAGGGGTCGCTGTAGGAGTGTCGTCTTCCCCAGGAGGCTTCGCGATACGCGGTGGCGTACGGCTTCTGAAGGATGGAAGAAGAGAGTTGCGTTTCACGTCAAGGGTAGACGAGGGAAACGAAGAAATAGGCTGACAGACAGACAGACACACAGACACACAGACACACAGACACACAGACTGTTCTTTGTGAGTGTGTGTGTGTGCGATTGTGTGTGTGAGAGAGAGAATGCAAGAGATTGACAGATTGACATGGGAGAGAGAGAGAAAGACAGACAGACAGACAGACAGAAAGACAGAAAGAAAGACAGACAGAAAGACAGAAAGACAGAAAGACAGAAAGACAGAAAGACAGAAAGACACAGAGAGAGAGAGAGAGAGTGAGAGAGAGAGAGAGAGAGTGTGTACATGGATGTAGAAGGTGTGAATAGTGACACAGACAAAGAGGCAAGAAAGAGGCAAAAGCAAAAACAGGGAGAGGTGAAAGAATGGGACGGAGGGAGGGAGGGAGTTTGTGGGGGAGACGGAGACAGAAAGGGAGAGAGGATTGAGACAAGCGAAGGATAGCGAGAAGGACAAAAGGAGGCCAGAGAGGAGAGAGAGCTGGAGGGATGCTGTGCATGGTGTGTGATTTGTGAGCAAGCTGACGTGTGTTTGTGTGTGTGCGTGTCGAAAAGAGAGAACTGGTGACAGACAGACAGACAGACAGACAGATTGAGGGCCGAGAAGGGCAGAGATGAAGAGAAAAAGAGACATTGAGCCAGAAAGACACACACACACGCACACACACGCACACACACAGAGAACTGTGTGTGTGTGGGCGGTAACTTTGTGTGGGTATAGATATTTGTGTACGTGTGTGTCTGTGTGTCTGCGTGCACGCATACTAACCACATTGGAGTGAGAGTTGTAGAGCGAGCCCCGGGGGCTGTGGCGTCGGTACGACATCTCGCGCTCAGCTTCACCGCGACGAACACCAGGTGGCGCTCTGGAAATCTGTTCAAAGTGAGCGGAATTGTGGAAACAACCGAGTTCGCATCAGATGCCCATACCCACAGCACCTGGTCCATACCCAAGCAATTCGATCTGGGTTGGTTCAGAATTGTAACAAAAACGGGTCACTTTTGGCAAAAGTCCTCCATTTTCGAATGGGATCGGGTGTGCGTGTTTCAACACCGTTCCGTCGCACGCAAACCTTTTTCAACCCCGTTTTTCGTTGGTTAGCCTTGGAAAACTGGTTCTCACGCAACCTGTGCATCACGGAACAGTTCGCATGGGAGAGTAGTTCGCGGGATCTCACGTAGATCTCCCGGTGCAGTACACCTGTCCATGCAGTCACCCAAGCGAACTGACCGCGATACCATGTGAACGTCTCGTGAATGGCTGTTTCACACTGGACACGCAAGACGTTGCGTCCTCTTCTCTGAGTGGCTGGGTCGAACATTTTTCACGCTGAGCTGACGTCGGCGTCAAAAACACTGCGTCAGCGTCAAATATTTGATGACAGCATGAAAATTGGTACAATGACAATGGTGTCAGATTATTTTGTACCCCGTCATTGTGAAAAGAATTTTACCACAGTTGCAAGAAAAATTTATACGGCGTCAACTCTTTTGACTCCGCATCGCCTAAACCCCTTCACGTGTGTATGTATGTATGTATGTATGTATGTATGTATGTATGTATGTATGTATGTATGTATGTGTGTGTCGCTGCAAGAGGCCTTTCACGCTTTGCATGTATCACCCGTTTCATCACAAAGCTTCGGCATGCAGCCCCAAATTTGTGGCGATGCAGCGGCTATTGAGTTGTGTGAAACAGGCTTGAGACACACGTGTGTGCACAATGTGAAACAGGTCTGAACCACACACACACACACACGCACACACAGATGCAACGCGTAGGGCGCACGCACCCGGTGTGAAACACACCCCTGGCTTGATGGCAAAATTTTTTCAGCCAGAAGCATCTGACAGACTGAATACTGATTGAAGACTTCGGTGCGCTCTCAAGACCTCCTTTCTGGCATGTGATGCAAACTTTGATGCAGGTCGACTCTTTTTCCGTCTGCAAGTCTGAAAACTGAACATCCCAGGCCTGGTTCGCACAGTGCGTCACGCAGTGTCCCTATGTGTGTCAGGTCTGGTTTACACTAGGCACGTCAGGTATTGCATTCCTTCCACGATTGGAGGAAAAGTTGTCTGATTGGCTGAAGGCATCTCCACAAGAGGAGCAGTGAAAGACAGCAAATGGACCATGAGGTATGGACCATGAGGTCAGTTGGGAGCCTCACGTACCACAGCAAAGTGAGTTGGGAACCTCACTAATCACAGTGAAGAAAGTTGAGAGCCCCACGTACCACAGTGGGGCGAGTTGGGAGCCTAACGCACCTGCGTACTCGTCTTTGGTGTCAGAATTGACCTGACCTGAGGATTCTATATGGCTGTGGTGAACCCATCATGAATGAAGTTGGCCTCATACGATTTTAAGTAGTTTCTCAGAAAAACAGCACGATGTGAATGGGGCGCAACGACATCAGGTGGTCGACTTTAATGCTACCATGCACCAATTGACGTTTTTCATGCTCCATGTAGTACTCACGACATTTGTGGTATTTGCCAAAGAACTGCTCCTACCGGTTCTATATATCCCTGAGCGTTGTCTTTTGCAGGAATAGGCAACTGAGCGCAGTTATCACTCTGATGTCATCGGCGTCAAAAGTTGACGTCAACGTCAAAAATGGGCGATTGACGCTGAAATTAATATGGGCCCAACAGTGGGCCCGAAAGCAAAGTGGTGCAGACCATTCCTGATGTCAGCCTTCATAGCGTCAAAAGTTGATGCGCGTCGAGGCGGCTTCATATAGAAATTCCTGTTTCATGCGTTTTGCGGCAAAAGCTGGGTGGCGTCAAAATTGAACATGATGCCCAATGTGATGCAGGTAGCTTGCCGCAGATAATCGCTGGGAATCGATTCTTCACGCAAGAAATGTGCGGACACAGGAGTCAATGACTTTTGCCGCAAAACGCAAAACGCAACAGTTCTATATGAAGCCACCTTCGCCCATTTTGAAACTGCATTACGCACTGAACGTGGGGGGCGGGGGCGGGGGCAGTGGGCTTCAGCAGATTCGGGAGAACCCAGCGACGCCCCTCAGCGCCCACAAAGGAAAACACCCCTGCTCGGTGAAAGTGACCTTTGTGGTACGTCCCCCACTTCTTCCAAGAGCCAATGTTTCAATAAACCCTGCTTTTTCCAATGCAAACCCAAATGGAAGTGCACTGGCCACGCATGTCGCCTCTAAAAGTGTCTCGGGATTGGCCAGGGAACCAAGCAAACCGAGTTCAAACTGAGAGGGTCCTGCAGTTCACCTTTGCACTTTTCTCGACAGTTTCTTGTTTTGTGATATTTTTTTCTTTTTTTGGTCCTGCTTTGTCTACGTTTCAGTGGCCATGGAGACCCTGATGACGATTCCAACAATTGGCACCCGCAACCAAGAGCGTGCACCGTCCTGTCGCAGCTGTTGTCGGTCCATCCAGAACAGAGTAGAGCAGCAAGGTGGGGGACCAACTGACCACACACACACACACGCACACACGCACACACACACACACACACACAAACACCCGGACATGGGTACGCCTTGGGCGCAGCACTTCTTGAGTGTAGCCCCACCCTACACCGCGACCAATTCCTCAAACAGGATAATGTTCTCACCTGAGTTCATAAGGGTCAAGATTCTTGTCCTTCGACGGTGGGATGTATCCTCCGACTTAAAGATGCGACCAGAAAATTTGTGGGACCAGAGAAGTTATGTGCCCTTTTGAATCGATCGCAAGTTTTATATATGCAAAATTGTGTGTACATCCCTGTGGAGATAAGTGCATCAGAAGTCACCCATTTAACGTCATTTTGAAGTGTATTTGACACGGAAAATGCTATTTCAGCGGAAACTTCGCGTGAGTGAATCTTTGGAGCAGAACTCCGTGGAGCTCTGGGTATAGAACCTTCAGAACCCATTCAGGGTGTTGATGTTGTGGTAACGGATCAGTTGGTCCCCAGACAACAGTGACTTTGACACAGACGGCTGACTGCCAAGTGCACAGGCGTTGGCTGAGGTTGCACGTACACGCCAACAGACGCTACTCCGTCAAGTTGACGTGTTTCACACTACATGCGTCACGAGAAGCGTCTAGCAGTGGATCCAAAGATCAATGCCAAAGGAAAAGTGGTTCCAGAAGGATAATGGCAGTGTTCGATTTTCGCGTGCAGCTCCAGTGGCCCCCGGCGAAGTGGCGCCACTGCGCCCCTGGTTTGGAGACGGGGCGAAGAGGGCGAAGTCAGCTACAATGACTCAAGCGGCTTTCACATTGGTGACGCGGGGTCATCATTTTGACGTCGGCCTCAAATTTTCACATTGAGCCCAATGGTGAAAATTTTGACGCCAGCCTAAAAACTACCGCGCGTCACCCAATGTAAAAACCCCCTCAGTCGGTTCGCCGGCACTCGCAAATCGAACGTGCCCTGTACTATTGTTGCTCAGCTGTACAGGTGAAACTTCACACCCCGTTCTGTGACGTCGTGTCAGTCGACACAGTCCACTCAGAGCCTTCATGTGTGCTTGAGGTGGGAATTGACATGATGGGGCACGCACCTTTGGTATTGGGCCTCAGCCCTTGTTTCCTGGTTCGGATGTCTGACCATTTCATTGAAGGGGAGAAACGTTTTTTTCCCGAGGTCAGGTGGGTTGAGCCGTACATCCCTGGGTTCTCCCCAGGACGCGTGCAGGGGTCTTGTCACACACGCGAATGGAACCAGATGTTGGTCTGAGCCTGGGTTACTTTCAAGCTGACTGATGGGCACTTGCATCGGGCCGCTCAAACACAGCCACTTGTCATGACAAAGGTGTGGTCAGGTCTGTCACAAAAACAAACCAGGTTTCATCAAGTACGTTGTTGCTTGGGTTTGTTCGAGGGTCGGCTGATTCGAAGAAATTTTGGCCTGTCAAAAACAGTTCAAATCGACTGAACTCGGGTGCGCTTCCAGATGCTGCAGTGAACTCCAGGATCCGTACCAAGATCCACTTTTGTGGTGATTGAAGACTGGCCAAAACGAATTGAAATCACAAAACAAGATTGTGCGTGACGCTGAAAATTTGAGCGAAAATCACCAACAGAAACAACGGTTGTCAGAGTAGTCAATGCTGTTGAACAGAACAATTGAAATTTGTGTGTGTGAAAAGTTTGAAAAGGCAACACACAAACAGAACATGTTACTCAATTTCAGAAGCTCCTGTCATCTAGTTGAATGGGAAGGGAATTACTGAAAAGAAAAAGCAAAAACGGAAGGAGCATGCCTGTCCCTGTTGGGGTGTTGTTTGTGTGGGTTTTCTTCTGCAGGGTTACTGGTGAGAAAATTTCTCTGAAATACAAAACAAAGATTTTCCAATTCAAATCAGGCATTTTCGTCACCAGTATGAAGCTGTGAGTTTCCTATTTCAAACACTTCCTGACAGCAAAGAAAAGAGACACACAGGGATTGACAATACAATTGACTGACACAATGCCAACGGTTGACAAGATGATGGTATCAAAACGGAGTCGCACTTTTTCACTCAGGGATATCAATTCAGGAACACAACTTGCCAAAAGATCTTTTGGGTATTTCTCAACATTGTGCTCAAGCTCATGCACAAGAAAAACAGGACTAAAAATTCTTCAATATGTCTGTGAAGCCTTTGCACCTGAATTGTTTTCACAAAAAACTTTAAATTGGCAATTTGCTCTTCACACAGCAAGACTTCAACTTCATTCTGCATTCAGAACAGCTTGGGCGTGACAGATAGGAGGAACAAAACATGCAAATTGGCAATTTGCAGGTCTATGAATATTCAACCTGTGTTCTCAGGAAAGATGTTGTTAAAAGATTGAAGAAGCAGCCTTATTCACACATTGTACTCACTGAACAAATGTTCACCACAAGAGAGGTGACTTGTATAGTTGAGAGAAAAATGCACAGATGAACTGGTGAAAAGATTACCAAATACTGGTAAAACCAGTCCAACTTGGACAGAAACTGTCAGAAGTAACAGCAAATTTGACTTGTTTTGAGAAAGTTGTGATGTGAAAGTCAAAATTTTGCCAGTCTACTCTGTGCTCAACTCTGTGAAGGAGCACAACAAGGTGCCCGAACAGCTTTGTTGGGAAATGAAATGAGTTTTTGATGTTTCTGAGGATTGAAGCAAAAAAACAACCTGAAAAATTTCTCACCCAAAGTGCGCTGTGTCAATTCGCTTTCAAACTATGTAGCAAAAGACGGAGACACAAAATGGCAAGCTTTGAGTGAAGTTGTTCTGGACCGAATTTGGCTTTTTATAGAAAAGACTGAACAATGTTAATGTGAATTGATCTCACTACTCTCTTCTGCAGGAAATGTTCTTTGGATCAACAGGCATTTTCAGGGAATTTTGGATAAATTGATGGAGGAGAAATCGCAATAGAATTTTTTTTCAGCTGATCCAATTTGACAAGGAGTTGGCATTTTCCAGGAGAACACAAGTTTGGCTTTTTCTGTTGGTTTTCACCAGTGAGTGCAAAATCTTCCAAAACATTCAGTCCGATGCAAATAAGTCCCTTTCTGGTATTTGAATTAATTTGAAAGTTTTTTCTGTTCCAAAGATTTGCTGGATTTGTGCAGTGGAATCACCTGCCCTGTGGACTGGTGGAAGTATTCGGACAACATCAAGTGCATCCAAGAGTACAAGGTGTGTGATAGAACCTTTTTGGAAGGCTGCTATGATGGCTCGGATGAAGTAGATCTAGAGTGTGAGAATTGGGACTGTACTCAGGGCAGGTGGAAATTTGTCAACAACCAAGCAACAGACAGAGGGGGTGCTCTATTTGCATCTGGCGAATGTCTGATTCTCACCATCTCTAAATCTTCATTTGAAGTACGTGACCAATTGTTTGATTCACCAAGAGGTGTTTTTGTTTTCTCACTTTCAACAATCTCAATAGCTGCAAGTGTTTTCTCCAGAAATTTGACCCAACCCTCTCCATCCTTGCTGGAAATGGAAATGCTCTCCGATGGGGCACAAATTGGATATTTGAACTTCACTGTTCAGTGTCATGCTTGGTTCTCCTTGAATGAGGCAACATCTGTTCTCAAGCAGTCAAAAGATTTGAAAGTTATGTGCAAATCATGTCCTGCATCCTTTTCTGCTCCATCAGAGGGACATTATCTGGTTTCATTTCTTGCAAATGAAAGTTCAGTGTCTCTTGAAAGTATGCCTTCAAAATCACTGCAACCCAATTGTATATTGTGTCCTGCAGGAGCTAACTGTCCTGGATATGATTTGACAGCCAGTCCAAATTGTTGGGGTCACAACACTGGAATAGGTATCACCATGTGTCAATGTCCAGCAGAGTATTGTTGTTCACAGGACTGCACCGGATACAATGAATGTGAAGGTGTGTTATGTGGAAGTTGTGAAGAGATTTATTCCCTCTCATTGCTTTCATCTCAGTGCCTTTATGAAAATACTTGCACTGCTCATTGGTTGTGGCTTGTTGTTCTGGTGGCAATGGCAATGTCCATGTTGTGGTACACTTTCAAATACGATATTTTTGACATTCCCTTGTTGGCATGATATTCAAAAGAAAAGCCAACCCCTCAAGTGACACAGATGTGAATCACATCGACAAGGGTTACTTTGGCATTCTTGCTTACTTCACTCACTTCGCAGTGTTGGTTGTTGACAACAACAGTGAAAAGTGAAAAGTTATCTTCAAATGCAGTCTGTCATTGAGTTCATGCTTGACTTTAAATTGACAAACTTGTCGAATGACTCATGTGCAATAAAAGGGACAACAACAACACGAAAATCAATTTTAAAGTTCTTCTTTTTGATTGGCATAATTTTAGCCTGGAGCATCTTTTTCAGTTCCATTCTGTTTACGAAACATTTTCTGCCAGTTGACAGCACAGTAATCAATAAACTCAGACTCAAATTAATTTCTGGTCTGTTGGAAATTGTCATTGTGTTCTATTCTTTGATTTGCATCACTGTTGCTGAGAAACAGGTTTGGCTTCATGATGGAACTGTTGAGTGTTTCAGCAAATGGCAGATTGTTATGGCAATTTTGGCTGTCATTTGCATCTTTCCTTGTCCCCTTCTGTTTTTCATTGGTTTAAAGCTGCTGCTCAAAGGGAAAATTTCTGGAAAATCATTCTTGGTAGCCTGTTGCTTTCCTTTGCCATATCTCTTGAATTGGATATTTGTTGAAGTTTGCAGAACAGGCAAGAACAAACAACTTCTGATTCTTTGGGTGAGTGACATTGAGTCAACAATCTATGATAGACTCACAGGAGGTTTCAGAGAATCAAATGAAGGGACACAACACTGAGAAGCTGTTCTGATGATGAGAAGACTTTTAATCAGTTCAACTATGTTGATACCTGATGCACAAATTCAGTTGTGCATTTGCTTGACCCTCTCTCTGATGGCATTGATTCGTCACACATACATCCTTTTGAGTTTCACCTGTCAAACAAAGCAGAAACATTTTCTTTGTTTCTGTTATGTGCTGTTGCAGGCTGTTGGATGAAGCTGTCATGGCAATAGAACTTGATGTTTCTGTTTCTGACACACAACCAGATGAAACTACAGAGAACACGCAAGAACAATTGGATATCTGAAAGATGCAGGAAGACATTTACTTAAACACAAACAACCCACATCTGCTAAAAAGACAGTCCAATCCAAAGCAAGTCAAACCTAGCAAGGTTCACCTTCCACAAGCACATGGAGGTGAACTACCAAGTTCCTGTCTGCACACCTGTGTGGTCTCCACCGCTCATCGTTTCTTTCATCCAAGTTGTGTTCAGCACGCCAAACCATCATCTCTTGTTTCTGTTACACTCTATACCTGGGTGACAGTCTTCACACATGACGCTGCCACGTGATAGTCGTTTCTGCCTTTTCTTGTTCACATGAATCTTTGACAAGGAAATTTGTCCGTCTGCTGCATATTTCTGCCTCATAAAAACCAAACCATCTCCAACAAAAGTGTTGATGTTGGGTGAACATTTTGAGGGGACCTTTTTGTTTGTCATTGTGTGTGTTTCTTTTTCTGGGAAAAGACCTTGGCCCAGAAGCAGTGTTCGAGGGTTCACCTGGACAGTGAACATCCAGCCGCGATCCTGTGGTTCCTCTTGTTTCTCTGGGTGCCCAATCCTTTTGCTGAAAGGCGAGCCTCGTTTTGAAATATTGATTTCTCCAATCACAAATGTTGACCTGTGCTATTTCTGAAGTATTGCTGTTTTGTTTGGAGAAATCCTGACAGACCTGTGGTTGAAGCAGCCTAATTTCAGTGCTACCACAGGGTCAGAATTTCTCAGACTAATGTTGTGTCGTGTTAAACCTTTGCTTCAGTTTCACCACTTGAACAAGCAATTACTCAACAACTTCATTGTATGGCAGATGACAGACCTGTGGTTGACGCAGCCTCATTTCAGTACCACCACAGGTCAGAATTTCTCACACAATATTTTGAAGACAGTCATCTGGTATCCAAATATTTTCTTTGTAATCTTTCATTTCAAACAGCCGAACAACGAGTCTGAATGGATGCGTTTCTTTTGCTGTTGGATCATTGTTTTGCTTTAAGAAATTCTGACAGACCTGTGGTTGAAGCAGCCTCATTTCAGTACCACCACAGGGTCAGAATTTCTCACACAATGTATGATGTGTCAAAAAACTGGGTTGGTTCTCAGTTTCAGTTTCCCCACGGAAACCGAACAGTCCCGGACCAAATTGTGACCATAAGTTGTGAAACAGGAGAATCATGCAGGGATGTGATGATTTTGTCACTGAGAATGAAAGCAGGAAAAATGAAGAAGAGGAGTACTGTTGTGAAATCAAACAAAGCAATCGTGACGTGTGCACATGTCTGAAAATTTCACAATGTCTGCAGTCAATACGTCATCAAAAGCTGTTCCTTGTGTTTCAGTGATACGTTGATGAAGGTTGTCAAAGGTAGAGTCGGGTGTGCCCGTGCCCAAGAATTATGGAGTGTCTGCCACCTGATATTCAGTGCTTGTTGTCCCAAACGGTCTTCTGAAAAACATGACAAAAATGAAGAACAACAAATAAAGGGTGAGATGTGCCAATGCAAAAGAATTATGGGATGTCTGCCACCTCAAAATTGATGTACTGTCCTGAACAAAGATATTGAACTCCTCGGTGTGTGGATAAAGTGTGAACAGAGAACACCACAACATAATTGTTGTCAATGTCCGATTGGTGGAGAGTACAATTATGCGAAAAAATTTTTTTTGCAATAACAATTTCATGCTTAAGTTTTAGCCCTGATACGGTTTAGTCATTTTCTGGATTCCAACAGGACAACAACAACACTTTCCACTTGATTAAATCACACCTGGGATGACTTCTAAGCACGTAAATATCTTACATTTCAGTTCCTGTGTGTTTCAGAGAATGTGACTGCCACGGTCAATGCAGCACTGAAGTTACTTTTCGGTTTGGAATCTGCCTGTTGGGGTGTGTTGTGTTCTCCATCCCTACCTCTGCCTCCGTTTCTGTCTCTGTGTGTCTGTGTGTCTCTGTTTCCGTCTGTCTGTCTGTCTGTTTGTCTGTTTGTCTGTCTGTCTGTCTGTCTGTCTATCTGTCTCTCCCTATTTACCTTGCTCTCTGTTCTGGTCTGTCTGTTTGTCTCTCCTTCCCCTCTCTGCCTCTCTTTTTCTCTCCTTCTGTCTCCTTCGTGTTTCTTCCATCTCTCTCAAGCCAATAGATAAACTTGAACATGCTTTTTGACCACCGTGGATAAAACTTTAGCGACAAACCTTCATACTTGTTATGCGGGCCTTGGGTGCCATAAGTAAGCAAAACTAGTATGTTGGGAGCAGGAACACCTGCTCGATTTTAGAATCTATGGTAGTGACGAGAATGGAGGGCACCCGACATATAACGTGTCCCAACAGAAACAAATTGAATGTTACGTGACACCCCCAGTCACCTGACTTCCAAGTGTCACACAACATTAAAAATTTGATGTTGGGTGCCCTGACATGAAAAGAGATACCCAACAAGAATACACAAAAATGTTAGTCAGGTGACACCCCCTGCCAACATCTGTGAGCCAGCATCTGAGGGTTGGGGGGTGTGGATGTTGGTGAGGAGAAAGCGCTAAAAAACTTGACACACACAACGGCAGAGCATGACACTTGTGTCTGGCAAGGAACAAAGTCCGGACAAAGCGATGCAGATTGAAGGGTTCTTGACCCAGGCTGGAAGAACGCGACGCAGGTTGGTGTGAACGCAGACCTTCTGAGAAGGTGAGTGCACACACCCCATCCCATGTACCTGTGGGATCGTGCTGAGTCAGGCCACTTTCATCTCTGAGTCCAGGGCAGCCCAGCTCTATGAGGTATCCTTTGCTCCTATGAATCAAAGGCCCACCCGTTCACCGGCTCTGCTACCATTTGGATGCACCCCAAATCCTTTTCGTCTCCTCTCTGGGCGCCTCCCCCCCTGCGTCCCCCTCCCCTGCACCCTGGATCCCCCCTTCAGTTCCCTGGCTCCGCGCCTGCCTGAGACACGGTGCCACGAGTAACACAACAGAGCGGTGAGCGAACGCGACTATTGATCCGATATGGAGCTGCTGTCTGTCTGTCTGTCCGTCTGCGTGAGGCCGTGTACACTGGGTGCGTCAGAGCACCGCGTGGGGCGGTTCAGGTAGTGTCTGCATGGCTGGCTTCACACCAGATGCACTGGTGTGGATACACTGTGTGTGCCAGAAACATTCCCAACAGGTGTTTCACGCTGGGTGAGCCTGGCGATACTATGGGTGTAGGTGCCTTGCGAAGAGTACAAAGGAGAAGGATCTCTCAAGATCCATGTCCCGTACCAAGCAGTACCCAGCGTGAACCCATGCAGCCTGTGATGCAGCACACAATCACCCTGGCCAGGTACGCAGCACAAGACGCTCCTGGGACGCAGTGCGTGACGCACTGGGGGAGGTTCTGCAGTTCCTCAGATGTACCTCCATTGACACCATTACAAATTCTCACGTTCGCGCTCACAGAAGGTTGTCCTATGTTCAGAGAATATGGGACTTGCACTTTTCACATCAGAGGAAAGTGTAGCTCCAGCTCAGCATGTTTTGTTCTTCTCCCAGTTGGGTGCTTTGTGGTCACTTCAAGGTAAAGTTCAGCTGTTCTGTTTTCCTTTCTGCGTGTTCCATCAACATTTTTCAAGCTGAAAAAAGCATCTGTGGTACCTTGGAATTCGTTCCAATGTGTACGTCTACGTTTGTGCGTTTCTCCAGAACACACAGCGCATGACGCACCCTGGGACGCAGCGCGTGACGCACCCTCCACGCCTACCCCGGGCGCCATGTCAGTGTGGTTGCCTCAGCTCCCCTCAGATCGGATTTGTTAGCAGCAGATCGATATCCCTGATCTACGAACTGCGGAGTCACGTGTCCAGGGGTCGTCCACGTGACCTGCTGAGAACCATCCAAAGAGGCCTGACACGTGCACACACAGGTCATTGGATGCAATCCAGGTGACCCATGGGGCCTCGAGGGCCATCCTCAAGCCCAAAAATATTTCCATCGTGACTTGGTGCTGCAGACATGTTTTGGAACTCAAAACAGGTTTAAAGTTTGCAAAGGTAAAGTTGGGCCCCCTGACTCCAAACATAAATTCAACCCCCTTTTGAGAATTCAGGACCTGGATACCGGGACATCAGTGGGTGTCCCCAAAGAGACAAATTTCACACATTGGATGTGGTGCAAAATTGCACAAAATTAAAAGCAGGGTTTTCTGGGTTATCTTTTGTGTATCTTTTTCCAATCGTTATTGCATTTTGTGAGACAAGAATAAGTTCTTACGTTTGCAATCTTCCATCACCAAATCCAAAAGAGCAGATTGACAACAGAAACACTGATCATTGTCATTCTTCTGCTTGTGTGGATAGTCCGTGGTTGCTGGATTCATCAAACAACACTTCTGAGAAATTTATTTGTTTTGATTGTCAGCTGGTTTGGTTGTTTCCCCTTGTATGGAAGCAAGTTTATCTCTGAAGACAGAGTCGAAGCGATACTCTGCACTCTTTAGCATGTGATCAAAACGATTATTTCACAAAGATAAACCTTGATACAGACAGCAGAACCAACAGAAAGATTGAACTGTTGGTGACAAACAGAAGAGAAAACCAAAGTGCTAAAAATTGCATTCAGGTCTACCAATCCACTCATTTCTTGATCAATAGAAACTGTCTCCAGAAAACCACAAACTCAGTGTCTGTGTGATCACGACACCCAAAATTCCTTGATTGTGGTTTCTGACCAACTGTGTCCCAAACACACAGGAGAGAACAAGAATTGATGAAATTGTGCTCAAACAGCCACAGATTCTTTCCGCAGTTTATTTCAATCTTTGACCATCAAGCAATCAGGTTGTTCTGCTCCTGTGGTAACTGGCAGTGAAACATTCTTTCCATGCAAGGAAAGTGAGAGATTACAGAAGTTGAGACTTTGGCATGTATCTCTGAATGTCCTGGCTTGTGTGAATTGTTTGCCATCAAACACTCTCTTGATGCATCGAAAATGTGTGAAATATCTTGGTGTCATTTGGTATTCTTTGGTGTCAAAGCAAGTGCTTCTTTGAAAAAGGTTTTGAGAAGACACACTGAGTGTTGAAGTCTGGCAAAGAAGGAATTCCTTCCAGATTCGCAGTCTTTACCAGACAACGTTCAAAAACAAGGAGAGCGAATTTGCACGCACACCTCAGATTTCCATCGTCTTAAAATTGTTTTGGATCCAAATATTTCTTGAATTTTTCTGTTGAATTGTGAGTGTCATTCAAATAAAACAAGCTCAAGACAGCATTGTGGCCAAGCACTGAACAATACAAACAACAAGGAGGTCTGAACATTTCCCCAGGATTTCGACGAAAGAGGCCTGACTTGACTGTCTTGACACAGGATTGGTGTTTTGTGAAACTTCGGCTGTTGAAACTGTGTAAATCTGGGAGTATGTCCTGAGCTTCTGGAATCTGACTTCAGGTAGATACACAAAGAGATTGTGAGATTTAACGGCAAACAAACTCATGAAGTGAGTCTTGATGTTCTAGATCGGAGTCAACAGGAACTGAAGCAAAAACAATTTTCATTTCAACGGAAACAAAATTTCTCACAGCTGGTTTGCTTCTTGTCCCGTCCAGCAAAAGTTGTTGAGTGACAGAGCCCGATCAACCAATCCCTGGACCCACAAAAGGAAAACCATGTCAAGCAGCACTGTCCTTGTTTGCGCACAAATTTCCTGCTCTGATTGTTGGTTGGAGAAGATCTCACGATTCTCACACAAAAGAAAGCGGTGGTCTCCAACATGAAGGCCTCTGTGTGTGCTTCCATTTCTTTCTGGAGAAGACACAGGGAGACAGAAGCGCAGAGGGAAACACGTACTCACACGTGCACACACTCACAAAAGATGCACTTACACACGCGTACGTCCTTTGTGCAGTGCAGTCTCTCTCTCTCTCTCTCTCTCTCTCTCTCTCTCTCTCTGTCGGTGTCTCTGTCTGTCTGTCTGTCTGTCTGTCTCTCTCACACACACAAATGCTGTCACACACACTGTCTCTCTGTCTCCCTCTGTCCGTTTCTTTCACACCACATCAGCCGCCTGCTCTTTCTCAGCGGAATCCCATGCACTCGTGTGTTTGCACAGAAACCGCGACGGTGCTGTTGCTCTGCCCCAAGTCGCACTCCAGGCTACCGTGAGTTGGTGTTTGCGAAATACATTTTGGCTGACCTGGTTCCATGCACCCACTACAACCCGCCTGTTGTGTGGGTTGTTCATGATCGCTTGTTGCAACCCAGATCAATTGGCAAGTCAAAGACCAAATTCGTGGACAGCCCTTGAATCAACAGACAGACAGACAGACAGACAGACAGACAGACAGCCAACCAGCCAGACAAACAGACAAACAGACAGACAGACAGACAGACAGACAGATAGACAGACAGACAGAGAGAGACAGAATAGGAAAGAGAAAGGGCCAAAGAGGAGAAAAGAAACAGACAAGGGGCACACCGAGAAAGCAAGTGGGTGAAGAAAGAAAAGAAGAAAGGCAGTTCTAAAGAACAGATTGTCACGGCACGAAACATTTTCTTCAGCGCACACGAAACCCTGCCGTGTTGCTGCCCACGGACGCCGTGCACCAACGCCGACGCAGCGCCCACTCACCCGTGACGTAGACGTCTAGATCTACGCACGACGCACCCAGACAATAACCGTGCACGAGCACCATGGTAGAGACGCTACTTGAACCTCCAGTCACAACGGCCCCCTTCAGCCCTTTTGAGCTGAACGCAACATGCCATATTTGGCAAAAACACACAGACACAAGGCAAGGCAAAGGCAAGCCGACTTGTTTTTCAAAAGGACAAACGGAGTCAGGGGGAGCATCTCAAAACCTCCGTGCGGCGGCGCGCACGGCGCGGCGGCGGCTCCCCTCCCTCCCTCCGCGGCGCTCGGCAGAGCCGGCTGCGGAGGAGCAGAGACTGCCCCCAGCACGCCACACACACACACCACCGCACACAAATCAATGGCTCCAGTTGGTATTGAATTTGAAAGCTGCACCTCGGTCCTGTCTCCTGCCTCCCGCCGCCATAGATTTGCCTGGAGGAACAACTGCCCCTCAACTGCCGTGAAAAATGAGGCGTTGGTGGCAGTGTGGACAGGAACACAGGGACGCGAGGAAACGCAAACGCCTTGCACGTACCCACGCACACGCACACACACGCACACCAGCAAAGAAACCAAAATGGCAGTGATGCTGGGTCTTCTGCTTTTTGCAGAGCGAAGGCCTCTAGAATATTTCTTTTGCGGATAATGTTTGCAACGTAAACACAGCACAATACACAGAGGCGAACTGTAAGGGCCTTTTGCATTTCATGGCCACATTGTGAACAGGAGAGTGACGCCTTGGTCTGAAGAGGTACACATTGGAAACCTCCGACATGGCTGTGATGCTCACCACAGTTATATACAACTGGAAGGGCTTTCATTTCACACACACCCACACGACTCACGCATACGTAACATATATTGAACGAATCCGAACACACTATTCTGGATGGAACGAATCCCCGTTGAGGGGTGAGTTGCATCCAGAATAGTGTGTGAGGATGAGTTAAATATATGTC
>JAAUXT010108725.1_pt1 | contig 24876 bp, 17 predicted proteins | sample 7278171 | NCBI WGS metagenome assembly JAAUXT01 (sample SAMN14350112, study PRJNA611818) | marine sediment metagenome | isolation source: surface marine sediment (1.8m) | place: French Polynesia: Moorea | collected 2018-08
AGAGCGAGCCAAATCAGAGTGAGCCAAATCAGAGTGAGCCAAATCAGAGTAAGCCAAATCAGAGCAACTGAAATTTCCTCAAATCACCGCGAGCTCCATGGAGCTATTTTTTTTTGATGTCATCGTTTCTGCTAAACGTCAAAAATGCGACGCAACAAGCCACGAATGCGTGGGTGTGGTCACAGAAGGCTCCGTGTGCTCAGAAATCCCTTCCTCGCGCAGGTGCCATGTCCACGTGGTTCATCTCGTCACGTGGTGATGACGTCGTCGAGTGCGGGACCAACATGACTTCAGCCTGTGCGTCTCTCGACTGGGTCCTCGTCACGTGTCTTGGTGACGGCTTCAATTCCTCCGAAACGTTGCACTTGATCACGGACACCAGTCTCCATTTCAGCAACTACACAATGGTGAGTTTTGAGCAAAACTTCTTTTGCTTCAATGCTGCATGGGTGGGTTCGGGGGGGGGGGCCTGACCTTGGGGCAAAATGCCGCCTCATTAATTTTCGCAGTTGATGCCATTGTTTGTGCTAATTTTTGTTGAAGTTTACGCCGGAGAAAGGGTTGAAGTTCACCAGATCCTCCTTCTTCCTGCTCATGTGCGATTGTTTTCTTTCCGCTTGTCGGCAGAAGCATCACTGTGTGTTATTTTTGGTCACAGGAGAATTATCCAGGGCTCAGTTCCGTCTCAAAAATCTTCTTCTCGGATCCAGCAGGTGGCTCGTTTAAAAATACAACAACCATTACAATGAGGAACGTATCCACAAAAATTCAGCTTTGGAGTTTTCAAAATGTCAAAGTGAACATCATGGATTCCAACCTGTCTGAGACACACATCACCAACAACAATGTGCATTCAGTTTCACACATAACCAACAGCACGATGAGCCTGCTTTTTGCCACAGGAAAACAAAAGCTGAAATTTGTTGATTCCATTGTGGAAGAAATGCGGATGTTTGACACAATCATTGAGGCTACGAGCAGCACTATCGAAATTTCATGGTGCAGATTCAGCACAGAAAGTGCATATGGACTTGGAATTAAAGAGCGTGAAGAAACTATCACCATCATACAGGCGTTCAGAAGCAGTGTGAACATCATGCATTGTGCCATGAGTGAAAATGATGCTGTGTTTTTGAAGGCAGATAATAGCACAGTGTCGGTGAAAAATAGCACTTTTTACAAAAACAGAGCATTGTCTGGCATCGTCCAAGTTCATGATGGGAGTCAGCTATCTCTGAGACACACATTGTTTCAGCAAAATGGCTTCTATGTGTCAACCTCAGCTGTGACAATTTCAAACCTCAGTTCAGCCAACATATCCTCAAGTAATTTCATGTACAATTTAGCCACCAATGGTTCCTGCATTTATCTCAATGGAAAATCAAGTGTCACAATTTTTGACTCAATGTTTGAGGGAAATGCTGCAATAGACAGTGGAGGCGTCGTTCTTGCTGAATCTGAATCTGTCCTTGATCTGTATGGGTGCTCATTCCAGGGAAACAGAGCTGAATTTAGAGGAGTACTCTTCAGAACTTCTCCCTTGATGATCAGTTTGGGTCTAGTCCCCGGGACCAACAGAGGTGGTGGAGTAATTTTTGCTCAAACAAACACCCATATTTCTGTTAAAAACTGCACATTTGAGAAAAACGCTTGTCCCTTTTGCTGTGGAAGCGTCATCAACTCAGGTCAAGGTGGAACACTGACCATCATAGAGTCGCATTTCTTCAACCAGATGGCTCACGTCAACTCAGTCTGTGGGCTCGGGATCGCTCTTGATTTTGCAGCAACATTACATGTATTCCACACTGCATTCACAAACTATGGATCAGCAATCTTTAGTGAAGGTTTTTCTGACGTACGGATGACATCATCGATGTGGAATGGTATGGACGGGTTTGAAAATTCATTTGGCTCAATTCTCTGGTGTCTTGACAGGTGCTCAGTGTCAATCAACCATTGTCATTTCGTCAACATTGCACAAAGAGGGCACAAAATGCGCAAACATAGGGGTGTCTTGATAAGTGTGCATCATGGGGCCATGAGCGTGAATGATACCCTGTTCAAGAACATTACCACGTTGGCTTTGATCTCAGTCAACCACAATTCAGTCTTGTTGGTGAACAACACACTGTTTCACCTCACTGAACGACAATGCATTTTTTTAACAAGAAACAGTTCAGCAGTTGTGATTCAGACAAACTTCACACTGAATAATGTGGGTCCAATTTTACAATTGAAAGAGTCGCTTGTTCTCTTACAAAGCACCATGTTCCTGAGGAATGTTGGCAGAATAATGTTTCTGACACTAAATTCTTCAGTACTTTTCTACGGATCTCTTGTCGCTGTGAACGAGATGCATGGAGATATGTTCAATTTCCAGCCTGAGTGTAGTGTTGAGCTGGACAATGTGACAATCGCTGGAAACTCTGGACGCTTGATGTATTTTTGGAAATCTTCCATCAGGATGAAAAACACAAATATTGTTGGCCAAGACACCTTGGAATCTGATCTGTTTATTGATGGTGGGGCCTCAAAGGTATCGATTCAAAACTGTGACGTGTCAAACCACGCCACTGTCAACAATGAGAAAATCACGATCAGTCCACGTAAGGCCACCTTAAGACTGTTTTTGTCAAATGTGACGATGGACAACACCACATTTCGTCACGTTGCTAACCTTAAACTGGAAAATTCACAAGTAAATGTTACATATTCAACTTGTACGGGAGCAGTGTTTCTGAACTGTACCGAAAAGAGCTCACTCACCATAGAAAACAGCAGAGTGAGTCCTGGACAATTTGTTAGTGTGTCTTCGTTGGTATTGATAGCTGCTTCATGCGTTATCAATGTAGGTCAAAGATCAAGCTTGAACCTCATCAAGACCGAGCTGTTTTGCCCCTTCTGCTATCATTTTGTGTGGCAGAATCTAATTTTGAAGAACGCTTGAAAATGGAACAACTTGTTGTTCTTTTCTCGTCAGCAAAGAAGACATCTCTTGGCTTGTTGATACTCTGTGGAAGAAACGAGGGAAGGGAAACAAAAATTTGGACGTCGAAATTGACTATGGATTTAAACTCTTCATTCATCAGAGAGATTTCATAGCTGGAAGAACAATCATGGCGAATATTCTTGACGGAATTCAGAAAAGTAGAAGAGTCATATTCATACTGTCAAAGTGAGCTGAGTCGAATTCTGTCAAGTACAAAAAATATCGGATGGTGGTTGAGGAAGGTGTCGGTGTCGGACAAACAACAACTGTTTTTCGTGTATTTTCAGCAATTTCTTGAAATCCAAATGGGGGATGGAAGAATTCATCATGGCTGATCACGAAGCTGTGAATGGTAGGAAAAATTTCATGATTATTATTTTGAAAGAAGAACTGGAGAGACAGGGCCTGAGACGGGAGGATAAGACTTACCTCCAAACTCACACGTATATCGATGGCACGAAACATCCAGAGCAGGTACCGCAGAGACTCAGGTGAGAAAAACAAGGACTTCAATTCGTGTTCAGCTGGATTTCGTAGTTTGGATGTTGTGGGGTGGGGGGGGGGGGGGTTCTGCACCGATGTCGCTGTCATCCGTTCAAATGTTGCTCAATTCCGATCAAAGAATTTGAACTGCTTCGCGCGAGACTCCACGCAATTGTTGCTCAGTCGTTTTCCTCCTCAAATTCTCATACATTTTCCACCCATTATGATCTGCTGGACGCAGGTTCGCCATGCCGTTCAGACCGCTGCGGGAACTCAAGCCCGAGCTCTTCGCTGACGAACAAGACATGATGAACGCTCTGACCTTCGATGAGCATGACCCAGTCGAGGACGAAACTGACGACCCGGATCGTGATGATGACGAAACTGACGAGAGCAATGAAGAGTCGAGCAACAGCGAGGAGGAACCAGAGGAGCCTGAGAGAAATGACGGTGTTGTGCTGAACGTGAATGACCTGGTCCTCGAACCAATAGAAATGCAACGCTTTAACCCTGCATTTTTGCACTCAGACTCACAGGCCAATGAGAAGCTTCCCCCGAACCACGTGGGTCGTCACGTGGGTCGTCACGTGGTGCTGACCTGCGCAGACGTACACGTGGAGCACGTGGGGCCGGGGGAAGCGGTGGGAGAAGACGCGCAGACCGTCGGGGAGGAGTGGTCCACGTGGGTCTGATTCATGGATCTAGGGGGGCACCCAGGACACACGCACGAAGCCAAGAGTCTTGCCCATGGATGCATCTCGCAATTTGTGTTGGCATATTTCGTTTGATGTCAATGTTGTTGTTTTTTACAGCCACAAATGCAAACGCAGTTTATTGTCTCATTTGTTTGAACGTGTTTGTTTCAAATAATTTATGCGTTTTTATTCTCGATTTTGGACGGATTATTGTCGATTATTGTCTGCATTCATTGTCAAACTGAATTTTCATTATGAATTTCCTCTCACTATAAAAATAGGTGAAAATTGAACAAAATTGTTTGTGTTTTCTGATGCGTAAGTAATCCTTTCGTGGCAGACACGGTTCCACAACGCAACAAGACACTGTGAGAACACACGAGGGATTCACACAGGATACATTGCGCCGTGTGTTTTTGATGCCAACATGGACGTTTTGCCTTGACCAAAATTCCTCTTTCCGATCAGGGGTCTCAATCCGTTGCATCGTGTAAAACAGACATAGAAAAATCTGAACAAAGCTGAGGAAAAGATTTTCGGCTTTTTTCTCCACAAAACCTCTGCGTTGAGTACTGCAAAGCCAACGCCATGGCGGGTCAACGCATCTCAGTGTAAAACAGGCTTCCCGCACACTTCACACGCACAGTTTAGGAATGTTGCGCGTCTCCTTGTGTGTCTGGATTTTTCGTCGGAGACGATTCGTGCGGCCCGGCTCCGCACGCTCCATTGACCACACCACCGCCAGTTGAACCCAACATTCACTTTCCCAACTCCTGGACGTTTTGTGAGGAAGCAAACTGTTTCACCCTCGGGCTGGAAACAACAGTTGAAGACAACAGTGTCCCAAGTTTGTGAAATGCCATTCATTGAACACACCTCATAAATCATGTGTGAGCTCACCTCATGAAAATATTGGCAGTTCCGGTCTCTCACATTGGGCACAAATATGAACATCTCGTAGCAGACTTTGTTATGACGGTTCGCATTTTGAGGGGTACTCACGAACTGACTGAGACTATTTCGTGCATGGACATTTTCGGTTTGTTTTGAGGCAGCAATTCATGGTTGTGATGCCATAATTTTCTGACGACACTTAGTAGTATACTCGTAAAAAGATCAGATACTGTCTGCAACCCGTCAACACAAGAAATCATCTTGCTCGAGGTGATGTTCCGCACTGTTCCCATTGTTCAACGACATTCATCTCCATGCTTGGTGTGGCCTTATGTCCGTAGGCATGCATTTGTCTGAGCAGCTCTTGTGCCCCTTGTCTATGTTGTGAGAATATGGAGCAGCAGTTTCAATCTGATATCTGGGCTCCCAGTGTACAGCAACAGTCTACACAGTTCTGTTGGCCATTCTGTTTCAAACAAGCAATGGCTTCCACTCTCCTTTTGTTTCGTTGCTGTTTAGACCTTTGTCTGTATGTTTTGGGGGTTCCACACAACAATGTGATTCATTTTTTTGAGTTGTTGAAGAAAGATTGTTTGAGCAACAGAGCAAGCATAGAGAGATAGTCAAATCCCATCAGGAACAACGCTGTTTCATGGAGAAGGTATTGATTTGAGGAAACATATTTTGAAGGTCACGAGGAGAGGGGATGAGAATGGTGAAGTGAGAGAATTACTTTGCCACCGTAAATGATTCAACAAATGACATTTCCAAGATACCAAGCATTGATTTGGGAGACCACATCCAACTGACAAAGCAGAAAAATATAATTTCCCACCTGCAGAAAGAGACATTGCTTTCAATCAAAACCACAAGTTTGTGTTTAAATGTCATCAATGGATCTCATCATCCATCACTGCAGTCCAGAATGTCATTTGTCTGGAACAAACCAGCCAATGTTGGTGCACACAGGAGAAAAGCTGATCAATCAGAACTTCAAAAAGTCTTGCTGTTTTGTGTTGCATCACCAGAATTTCACAAAGAAATACATATGGAAAGGGTTGTTGGCATACTGCTGATCCTGCAACTGGAATTTGTTGGATCAAAGGGCATGAAGTTTAACACCTTCCTCACTCAAATTTTAAACAAGTCACCAAAGATGTGGCATCTGTATGTGGAAAGAATATTGTCCATCTCTCTCAGAGGATCTGAATATTTAAGCCACACTGCATTTGCTGGACCTTGGATTTGTGGATCTTTGTTGACATTGTGCAAAATACAGAAGAGAATCAACAGAGTGTGCACTTTTACCAGACTCGAGAACACTTATAACTCCACGCAAGTTCTTCAGAAGACCAATCGGCAGCTTACAAATTTTGAGGCAGGGAAAAAGGTATCTGTAACACTTGTACATGTTGCATGTCACAGTGAGGCATTGTTGAAATTTCTTTTGCAGATTCGTTGTATTTTGTTTCAGATTGCTGATGATTATGTGCCCCCGACCGCCAACACATCCAGAGAAACAAGAACAATTGGAGTATCAAATATTCTCTATGGAATGTTCCCATTTGGAAGTGATGTTGACGTAGAGACACAGAATTTAGCATTTGATCCAACATTATTTGGGACTGTGCAAAACATGCTCTTCAATTTAGATTCCCAACTTTGGTTGAACATATCATTTCTCAATTTCTTGCTTGGATACCAGAAACTGTTTCACCGTCGTGTAGGATATTTGTCAGTGAAAACAAATGTCTCAAAGCACACATTTCTTGGCCAAAGACCACAGACCAGTGTTTATGTTGGTCACAACAAAATTAATATATCTGTATTTGCTGCATTCAGAGCGCAATGCAAAATTGAAATGTGGTTCTCAATAGTTGACCAGAATATTATTGTCAGTGAATCATTCAGGAACACAGGAACAAGGTCATCAGTACAAGGATCAATTTTGACCTTCCCAGGTCAATTGGTAAAATATTTCCACATTCATATCACTGTGACCAAATGGTGCTCACTTCTCATCAAAGCAGATTTTGAGTCAAACACATCGACCTCCTTTTATGATGGCCCAGACGTTGCTTCTGAAGCTATTGAACCTATTAATATACCAACAATGACAGGAAGCTTTTTCCAGGCCTCTACTTTCCAAGGAGTGGTGCTCCATTGGGGTTCTGCAGGGTCTGGTAGCCTTTCAAAGTTGCGGTTTGGTGCACAGGACCTTCCAAAGATTAATATCTCAGTCACAAGAAATGAATCCCTTGTGATTTTGTATCCTTCCAGAAAGTGCACATTTGATCCCAAAGTGTGTGTTGTTGAATTGAGTGCAAGAACAAGATATCAAATAAACTTGACAGTCCTGGACATGCACATTCAAAGTACTGGCAGTGAGAAACAATTTTATGCGTCCTGTCTGTACGCTGGACTTCATGTCAAAGACTACAAAGCAACAAGTGATATGTGCATGGCTACAGAAGGTTACAAACACAGAAGTGTTTACTCACACACATCAACACTATCACTTGTATTTTATTCATATCCAACACATGCAGATTTCAACACCAGTGTTCTGATCTCACAGTCTTCTTGCAAGGTCACAAGCATAAATACCTGTGTATTTTCCATGCCCCCATATTCATTTGGCAAAGATCACAAGCAATTTGTGGGCCCGGTTGTCAAACCCAACTGCTTTACCACAAGTTCTAGAGGATGCCTGAATTCACCAGATCACCACCTCACGATCAATCCTCAATCTGAAGAATGTGTTGTTGTCCAACTCAACCATGATGCCAGAGAATATGCCAAAATACATGCCAGGAATGGAAATTCGTTTTTTTCTTTCATGGGATCAGAACACTTTCGTTTGGGTGTGTGTACAGTTCGAAACATAATGTTGAATGTTGACTTGGGCAATACTGTCCAGTATATTTACAGTATTTCCGGGCATTTGGCAGGTGCGTGTTGTGTTCTTACAATTTCTGATGAAGTTACATTGTGCCTCAATCAATGAGACTGTTTGACACATTTCAAATTCTCTTGCACAGGTGGTTGTGAGCAAGTTTGGATACAACCCAAGCCAGCCAGAATTAGCATATGGAAAAGAACTATTCCCAATGGGAATGATTCTGTATCATGCGTCACAAAATATCTGGACAGTGAAAGTAGAAAGCAAACAAGATTTTTGGTGAGAAAGAGTGAGCATAATTCTCACCATGGCAAACTGCAGACAAACAAGATGTGCTACACACACAGAACAGAAGAGACAAGTTTCTGGCTTCAATTGGTCTCTTCAAGTTTGGTATCCCACCTCTTGCCATCACTAGGTGTCACTTTTGCACAGAATGTAAAGCACAGCTGGGTTGATGTCGTTATCAAAGTTGGGAACACTGCAATGCAAAATCCACAGATCCTTGAGCAAATTTATCTGACTGAGCAAATTCATCTCTTCAACACATCATCATCAGATGCTGAGACACTTGGGACTCATGAAGATGAAATGATACTTTTGTCATCAAGCAGCTCACATCTTCATAACAAGAGGAAAACTTCCATTGAGATTTCCCTGGAAACCTCGTTTGACAAGATGAGATTTGGCCGTTCTCCTCAGGTTTCCTCGCATCCATTGCAATTGAGCTGGGTGCAAAATATATCACTCTCAAATCAGGAACAGTTCCACGGCATCATGGTTCCAGGCCACCCAACCTACTTGTCGCTCCAAAGTTTTGAAAAGACCACAGTCAATATCTTCTGGTTGCAAGGCAGCAGTACTGAGGCCAGGACGTCAAGCAAATCCTTAACTCCCTGGTGCACGCTCTCTGTTCCTTGTATTGATTTTGATGATTCATGCTCCAAACCCTTGGGTGGAAAAGTTCTCATACCGCGAGAAGATTATGTGATGAACTATTTTGGAGGAAAGTGTACAGAAAGGTGTGTCCCATCGCATAAAGTCCATAATTACTTTGCTGCATCCAGAGCGAACTGCTCTGGCCAACAGCCCAGCCCAACAGGCCAAAGAAGATATGTTTGTCAAGTTGAATATCGTTGTACTAACCAAACATACAGAAATCATAGGTATTTCCTCTTCAGTTATTATGATGGAAACAAAGTTTGCAATCTGCTTTTCTGGGGAAGTTACCCTTGTGCAACTTGCTGGAGACCCCCAACTCAAAAAGTGACTTGGGTTGAAGCAAATATGTTGTGCATGTCTCTCAAGGGCTCCTTGCCAGTTATGAAAAACACCCAACAATTGAATGACCTGTTGACTTTCCTGAAAATTGGGCTTGGAAACCCTCCAATTGAATACCTGTTTATTGGGTTCTTTGTCTCACAAAAGGTATAAATTTTTCTCTGTTTGCTGGACATAACTGCAACAATTTGACAAAACAAGAAACAAAGAGAAAATTCATTCTTGCAGGGGATCAGCTACTGGAAAGACACTGATCCAGTAGCTTTTCAGCTGTGGAGGAAATCCCAATCTGATGACATCCAGTTGCATTATGTGCTCACTTATGGACCAGTACCTTCAACCATAAGATGCAAACAGGAAGTATTTTATCATGTGTTTTATCACATTGCTTACAACAAAACATTACGAACAACATTGTTGAGCCCAAATTATCCACAAAGCACACCAAAAATGAGGCAATGTGCTGCAATGTGGCTGGCAAACCTTGCATATCCAGAGTGGATTCATGTGCCTTGTGAGACGCCATTTGTGTTTGCCCAGCATGTCTTGTGCATTGAAGGAAGTGTATTCGTAAATGTATCTTCAACATTTTCTGCAGAAGGTAATGCAGTGATATTCAACCCAAACTGTGTAAATATGCACGAACATTGTTTTGTATTCAGGTGGCATTCTTTCAAAGAAGCAGTGCCAATTCATGCATGCAGTCAAAAACAAAAATTATACAACATTGTGGAAATATTGAATGCCCTGCAGATTGTATCATACGCAATCAGTGTCATTCTGGCACCAGTAAAGTCTTCAGATTTGTGCACCTCAATGAGCTACTATAAAATGGGACGCTACAACATTTACCAGGTCACAAATGGGACAACAACATCAATGACTCCAGGGTTTGTCATTCAGAAAGGCAGAGGGGAAAACCTGGTGTTTGGGGGGAACATCGTAAAGTGTGATTCATCTATGTTCATATCCATACATTTTCTGAATGACAGTGTCCCTGGTTGCAGAATCTCACTCCCACGAACAAACTTCACCAACAAAAGAGGAGGATGCCCATTGTTTTTGTCGCACCAGCAGGAGGGAAAGTGTGTTCCTTACTCTGATCTTGTTCCCAAGCATTTGCAAAAGAATAGAAAGCAGCATCAAAGTACGAAGATTTCTAGAAGACATACTTGTTCAGTACCTGAATCAATTCCTTGTACACTTGCCAGTTCAGATTGCATGTACATTTCCGACATTTGTACTTTCACTTTGAATGAGGACAATTTTCTGTTGCCATGCTGGGGTGGAGAACACTTGCAAAATTGTACCCAATTTGAATGCAATATGATGTTCAAGTGTCCTGGATATTATTGCATACCATGGGACTACATATGTGATGGAAAACAAGACTGTCCCGGAGGGTACGATGAAAATATATATTTTCAGTGCAATAAGCAAAGGATATGCCCCTATCTGTTCAAATGTGCACAATCTCAGAAATGCGTACACATGCATAAAGTGTGCAATGAGCATGCAGAGTGTCCCTATAGAGATGATGAATATTCCTGTTCTCTGCACAATGTACAATGTCCGACTGAATGCAGATGTCTCACGTTTGTAATTTATTGCCTGGCTGTACCTGCAACAGTAGCATACCTGAAGCATTCACTTCCACACAACAATATTTATGTCAGACAGTCATCTGCTGTTTTTGTCCTTCACCTATTGTCAATGTCATGCAGAGCAGTTCTGTTAGATGTTGCTCAAAACAATCTAACCAATATTTGTACCACTTTGAAAATTGTACTTGCACTGCTTGTCAATGTAAGCCACAACAAGATTGGTGGAATACAATCAGGTTGCTTTTCTAATTATCTCTACCTGAGGCACATAGATCTTCAGCACAATTCAATCAATCAAATTCAGAGCAGAAGTTTCTCGAATCTTCCCAGATTAATGTACATTAATGTGGCTGCAAACATGATAACCTTTCTCTCTGTTAGCTCACTTGAGAAAGTTACCAAATTGTTTCTGTTAGATGTAAGACAAAATAAACACATTCAATTGAATGTACACTTTTTGCTGAAATATCCCACTGTCACTCTCACTTGTAATTACAGAATTTGTTGTATTGTTCAGGATAACACTCATTGCAATAGAAAGCCATTGTGGCCAGAATCATGCCATGACATGCTAAATGGGCAAGCAATAAAAATCTTTCTTTACACAATTTCAGTATCAATAGCATTAGCCAATGGCTGCTCATTATTCTCCCAAATAAGACAGAAAAAGGGTACCAAATATGGTGGAGCTTACAAAGTTATTGTTGCAGCAATAAATCTGACAGACATGCTTTGCAGTTTGCATCTTGTTCTCCTCTGGGGAGCAGATCTGTGGTTTGGAAGTGAAATAGTAATCCGTGAGCACATGTGGACCTCACATTTTGTATGTTTTTTCATATTTAAATTGAGACTCTTGTATTATGTGCTGTCACCTGTGGGACTCTCTGGTTTGTCTGTTGCTAGGTTGATGGTTGTCACATATCCAATGAAGAGCAAGTTCAAAAAGAAGGGATTTGTGGTCAAGTTAATGTTGTTCATTTTCATTTGGTTTCTGACATTTGTTGTTGTTGTAACAGCAATGTCCAGGGTATTTTATGTGAACCTTCCACTGACATTATGTTCTCCACTTGTGGATCCATCTAAAACATTACTTCTTGTGAAAATAAATACTTGGGCAGTGGTTGTTTTTCAACTGTTGTCTGCCATGTTTTTGTGTTGTGTGTATGTGGCCTTGTTCCGGAAACTCCATCAAAAGAAGAAAAAAATCAAGCAAGCTGCCTCAAAACAGAATTCTCTGAATGCTATTTTGATTCAGGTAATTAGTTTGAGCACATCATGTGTGGTGTGTTGGATTCCAGCTTGTTCTGTGTATTTGGTCACATACTTCCATAGTTTCTACCCCATCATGATGGTAATCTGGACCGATGCTGCTGTGGCAACTCTCACTGCTCTCGTTAATCCTATTGTCTTTATAGGCAACGCTATAAGAGACTGATTGTTCTGAGTCACATATGATTTGTGTGGTTGGCTACTGTGTGGCCCGGCAAACAGCTGTTCATTCAATATTGCAGCCAAATTGGACACCTTTTTTCCACGGTCTGCTTACATTTTGAGGGTCTGTTTGGAATCCCTCTGTATGAGAGCATCCAGCAAAAACTTGCCAAACAACTCAAAATATGAAGAAAATGTTCCAGAAGTTTCGAGTTGTCTCTCCTTTATGAAAAATGTGTTTGATCCTGGTGCAGCCTGACTCCACGAACTAATGTTTCTGGCACAATATGCATCATGTGTGTTTTTGAGTGCTGGATGGCCAGGAATACCTGCCTGCTCCCCATTCTCAAGTCGTCAGTTAGCTGCTCTGATTCTTCGATCAGTCGCATTCTATGCTGAAATTCGCACTCAAGACGTCATGGTCACTTCGTTGCAATTGTCACTGCCACAACCCTTTCCAACAAGAAACTGCCCCTTCATGTGACATTCAAATTGCCAAGTTCATTCTCATTCAAAATCAGCTCATCTCGCTTGTTCCACAGACTAAGGCACGATGGTTTGTGTGACATGTTTCGACTCCCCCACAGGTGTTTGGGGCTGCATTCAACAGCATGGGGTCGAGGTGTTAGTGTCTTGCATGTTTGATTCCATATTGAACATCCCAACCAGAAAAAAAAACACATTCTACCTGCTTGCCTATTGGAGATACTTTTACCTTGGTTCCAGGGAGGACTCGGGGTCTTGAGATCTGTGCCTCATCAATGCTGTCAGTTTTGCAACGCAGCCGCAATACGCACCCAATGTGAAGCCTGCCTTGTGCTTGTAAAGCCGTTTTCACATTGGTGCCGTTGACGTCAAAACTTTGACATTGACAGCACAATTTTGATGTCAACATGACTCCCACTTAGTAGGTGTGGGTGTCAAAAAACAGTCCAGGCCATTCTTTGACATCAGTCAAGAAAACTTGCCGTCAACGTCAGAAAAAGCTGACGTCGTCATCAACGTGAAAACCCCCTAAAGAAGCCTTTGTGAGTGGAAGCCGCAAGAAAGCGGCTTTTCTCAGCCTGTGAAACAAATACATCGGATCCAGCCTTCATTTGTCTATTGAGATGCAACGACACCGCGCGTCGGAGGCTTTGTTTCAGAAGCCGCTTTTCTCCGTATCTGAATCCGAGGGACACACGCAAAGGAGCTTTGTGGTTGAATAGCAGGAGTTGAGTTGACTTCTCCTTGGAGACTTGGGAGCAAAACAAACAACTCGCTACAGTTGGTTCGGTCTCATTGGAACTCGCTCAGATTCGAACTCTGCCAAAAATCGAACTCCGCAAATTCGAACTTTGCTGATTTGAGCTGGCTACATTCAAGTTCAAGTGATACGGACTCACACAATTCCAACGTGCCTGTTTCAAATCGTCAATTTCCGACTGGCCCAAACCAATCTGATTGTCTTTGAACTCACCCAAAAAGAGTTGGAAAAGAGTTTGAATCAAGGGGTTGCGACTGTCGATCTCTCTCAACAAGTGTCAAGTATCTTCCACAGAAAACCTGTCTTCTTTGCGATGTTCCGCGTTCAGTGAAAGGAGGACTTTCTATTTTTCCTGGAAGAGAGACTCCCATTTGTGTTTTGAAAAATAGATGACACAAGTTTCCTAGCACGCAGCATTGTTGTTGTCTTGCTCCCACACGACACGAACCGGATATTCCGTTGTCCGTCTGGTGGATCCAAAGTTGAGACTTGGGACTCGTCACCGGAGTCTGATCCGGGGGTCAGTCAGATCCAGGATTGAGCCAAGTGTGTGTGTGTGTGTGTGTGTTGGGGAAGCGGCTTGGCTTTGACCACACCTGACTCAATGGACCGGGCCATCCGAGGACGTCGAGTTTGGTTGTGGGCCTGCCCGGTCTTCACTTGGGTCTGAGTGGGGACTCTTGTCTGTCAGACCAACGATTGGACTGGGGAAAGCTGACCCCTTCCGACTGGGCCTGAAGCTGAGCAATCTCTGATAGAATTTTCATGACAGAATGGTTGTCCAGAGTTTCAACCAGGGATGAGCAAAGAATGAGAAACGAACATTCCCATGGTGAGGGGGCGTACCTGTTCCCTGGATCCACCCAAGTGTTTAGAACTGTCTTTTGCACGAAACAAAATGGATTTTCCTTTGTCCATTGTGGAGAAATATGTTTCATACTTGGACAGCACAAAATGGCAAAGAATATTAAGTTGCATTCTTCCACAGAACGAAAGACACGTTTTGCCTCAAAAACCCAGAAATCAAATATCACACAATTCAAAAGGTTTCGTTGGGATGGGAATTTTTTTTCACCCAGGCTCAAACAGATCGCTGGAGACGGATTGCGTCCCGGTCGTCTGACCATTACCGTTGTCATTTTGAGTCGCAGATTCAAATATTCCGTATCATCCTGCCTGGCGACACTGTCTTGAATTTACCCCGCCCAGAGTCAGGAGAATACTCTTGAACTTTCCTGTTGGACACAGGAGCAACAAAAACAGACCAACCAGAAACTGTTTTGTGGTACATCCCGGTCCTATGAGGTGTATCGCGATGTCCCAAAGTCATGCATTGCAGGGTTTGGCACATATAACCAGCGCCACCCTCGATCCCTCCAAGAGGTTCCGTGTCGTCAACCTGCAAAATTCGTTGCGACCTTGCATCCCTTCACGTGGCACCGTGCCATAAACCAGCTCTCCCTTATTTCGCACCCTGCCTGCGTGCAACACCAGACAGAGGGGATCAGCCTGAGCCCCTGGTCTGGATACCATTTCCACACTGGATGCGTGATGTACTCCGTCTGTCCCGGTGTGACAGATGGAGGATCGCGGCAGGGTCGCTCAACTTCAGTCGCAGCTGACGTTTCACCTTCAGTGGTTCAGGAAAAGACCAAAGAAATTCGTTTGGCGTTGGACAGATTTGACCACCACCCTTGATCCGCTGGAATCCCTGCACAGGTCAATTAAGACTGCGTCGTCGTGCGTTGCAGCCTGAGCCGTGGTTGGTGATGTTTCTGCACTGGACGGGCACGTGACTGGGTCACTGGACGCTGCGTCGTCGCGTGCTACGTCACGCGGGGGGATCAGGCTCCTCGGCGCCCGGGGGATGTCCATCGCGTCCGGGCCGTTCACACTGAGTGCGTCACACGGTGCATTAATGAGCACGGGTACTGGGTCAGACCAGTGCACGCCCCGTCGTGTTTGACACCTGTGGCGCCCATTGACCCACACAGAGATGCACACAGCACGTGACTTGTCTTCAGCAAACGCATCTTTACCCAGGGCAATGGAACATGACGGGTTGAGCTGTGCAAAAACACAACGCACGACGTATCCAGTGTGACACCGTACCTGCTGATCTGAGCAGGTGGACAAGGGACGACGCGTTTGGTGACCCATCCTGTGACACGTTTGCCAAGAGAACAACACTTGACGGGAATGTGAGGCAGGCTCTAATATGATTTGTGTGGACAGGCAACACAGGGCACACATCCACTGTGACATTGCTGACCTGCACAGGAACTCACAGCATCACAGGACGCATCCAGTGTGCAGCAGGTCTGACAGGATTGTGGACACGATTGCAGCCCGGATGCGCAATATACCGCGTCATGCGGACAGGAATCCGATTAACCCAGAAACAACCCGAGAACAGGGCGAATGGGGAGACACCGGAGCAACAGCTGAGTGACAACGACGGATCCCGAGCGGGGCGGTGTGCGTGGTGGGAGGTTTTGGCTCAACACCTCGTTCTGCCCCCACATCACATTTTTGTCGCACGATAGGCTGGAGGAACCAGATCCACAGAGCATTCAAGGGAATGGGTGCAGAACCAAGTTTGCTGTCCATCACACACTCCAATTCACGACAGTTCCAGCAGGGCGGAGGGATGTGACAGGCCCCACACCTCCTGAGCTTGCGCTTTAGGTTTCAGAGGGTGTTTGTTTCCTGTTGTAGGTCAGGCCCCACCGACCCACCCTGACAGGTGTCCCAGTTCTGCTTGAGTATCCCGGCAATCACGATGAAGATTCAAGGGCGGATCTACCCGAGGTTTTGCAAGTGAAAACTTCCAACGACAACAACCGCAATACTTCTTGCATTCAGAGGCACGAATGCAACATTTACAACGTGAACTGTTGCGTTCCATATGGCTCCTCCTGGATAGTCGTTCCCCAGACCAAATCTTGCGTCAGTTCTTGTGATGCGGCATCAGACCGGGTTTTCAATGACAAGACATCACAGATCCCAATGGTCGGCTCACTGCATGATGACCGAACGTTGCAAGTCAAATTACGTCAAACAAGTCCTGATTCTTGACAATTTTCCATGATGAAAGCAATGGGACCTCATTTGTGTGAGCGGGGACCGTTCCTCCTCCAACAACTTCAAGGACACGTGCACCACAACAAGAAGGGCGCACCTTTTGGAGGGTCACAGGGGTCAGCTCCCTGGTTTGTGGGCCAGCACCTGCGTCACTCTGGACTGGCCTCTGGGGTCTGTTGTTGGTCACTGATGGTTTTCTTTGATCAATACCCAGGGGCACGGATGGAGAGGCATTGGGTAAGAGCCCCGGGACAACTTCATGTCATGAGAGGTCAAAATATCAAAGCGCAGGCAGAAATGGGGGTATCAAAAGCATTGGAAGTCTCTGTTTCCCTCTCTCTGTGTCTCTCTCAATGTCTCTCTTTCTCTCTCTTCCTCTCTCTCTCTACCTCTCTCTGTCACTCCCCTGTTTGTGTCTGTCTACGGTTCCATGTCTCTGCTCACTCCTCAACTCGCTGTCTCACTCTGACATTTGTGAGTCTATTCTTTCAGTCCCTCAAAGTTCTTCCCTCTGGTCCCACAATGCATCCCAAGTTCAATGTCGTGGCCAGTCCTGCCCTCGCGTGCGTGCGTTCTTTCAGCCCATCTCCAGCAGAATTTCTTCGTATGTCGCACAATTACTGCAATTATCCTCCCATTGATACAGTGGAGGACGGATTGTCGTGCTATTCCCTGACCACAGGGACCTGCCATGCTGACCAGGCGCCGCTGAACGCCTCTCCAGAAGAAAAGCTCATCTCAACTCAGAACCAAACCTGCTTCAACAGATGAATCGTGCGTTGCGTACCAAAGCCACACGTATTGTTCAATAAATTCACAGAGCATCTTCTTCGTGCGGCACAGAGACAGAGCAATAGTGTGGAACTTTCTGCTGAGAAGTCGAGGCTGAAATTATATTTTGTTGCCAAAACGCCCTGAATCTACCACTGGAGCATTGACGGAGATTCGGGGGCACAGGGCCCAAGGCCTTTGAACACATCCTCAACACAACAGCAGAACAAGAGTATTTCACCCGTTGGTCAGGCGCGCGCTTTCCTGAACTTCCGTCCTGTGCTATTAAGGGTTTTCACATTGGTGACATAGTGACAAAAAATTGATGGCCAGGTAAAAAATTTGTGATTGGTCTGGACCAATAATTTGATGCTCTCCATTGGGCATCATGTTGACTTTGACACCCGCATGTCAAAATTTTGACGCCCTAGTCAAAAAGTCTGACGCCGCCCAGCCTATGTGAAAACCCTTATTCACTCCAGCAGAAATCATGGGAACCGTTTCCCCGCCTGAGGACGAGACTGAGGAAGGTCTTCTCTGCGCATGTGCCTCTGCACTGTTTCCGTCTGTCGTTACTCCCAAATCCGGGTGCTGAGTACCATTCTCAGGGAGAAGGTAATTCAGCCGTGCACACACAAGAGGAGGAACACCAGACAGAGGAGGGATCCACCTCACATAGACTGGGTGTACCCATGAGGGCTGGGTCCCCGAACCCCAAATGTGAACCCCATTTTGACTGGCATGTGAAAATTCTCATCTTATTGAATGCGGCAATTTTCAAAATTGAAATGCAGCCTGCCCCAAAGTTTCTAAGTCAGACCAAATCCTGGATCCCCTGCCGGTTCAACTCTCCGTGGTGCGTCCTGTCTGCCTTCCTTCCTTCTTATTCGGGGCACGGGGTGTGAATCTGGGGGAAGCTGCTAATTCGTCCGTGTGGACATCAGAGGGGCTGCCCCCACCCACCCGCTCCAGACTGTTCTGCCTGGGGCCGCTCACTCCCAAGTGGTTTGCCAAACCCTGCTGCCAGGATGTTTGGGGCTGTGTGTATGTGTCCGCTTTCGTTCCGTTTCCAGGCAGTGTACTGCGTTTAGTCTTCCGCGTGGACATCACAGGAACGCTTCCCAGGAAAGGATGGATGCACCAGCAGGGCTCGCACCAAACCACGCCCAGTTTCATTGTGAAAGGTTTGCGTGCTGCGCTTCCTATATCAGGAACACCACATGGAGAACATACGAATCAGACGCCATTCCCGAAGACACACTTCAATCCCATAGACATGTGAATCCACACCTGATTTCACTCCAAGATCCACACTTGCATAGCTGTTCTGCGTCTGGGTCTGCTTGAAAATCTGTTGACCTTTGATCTTTCCTTTGATTCTCACTGGATCTGCACCAGGATCCACCCATGTATCACCCTTGAATTGGATCCTGGATCCACCCCTGGAGCAACGCTGTTCTGCTCCTGTTTTTCACCTGGATCCTCCCCTGGGTCAGCCCTATTCTTCTCCTGTTTCTCAGCTGGATCCACCCTGGATCAGCCCCAGTTCTGCTCCTGTTTCTCAGCTGGATCCACCCCTGGATCAGCCAAGGCTCTACTCCTGTTTCTCAGCTGGATCCACCCCTGGATCAGCCCTAGTTCTGCTCCTGCTTCTCAGCTGGATCCACCCCTGGATCAGCGCCTGGTTCTGCTCCTGTTTCTCAGCTGGATCCACCCCTGGATCAGCCGTGGATCTGGAGGGATCACTCCGTGCAGCACGCAGCAGACAGTGATAATTATGCGGCTCAGACTCCCCGGGGGCGACGTGTCATGCCACGATATGGATCTCTGCGTGCGAAGCTTCTCCCTGTTCCAGGGACCGCCTGATCCGAATTCGCCTCGTCCGAATGTACTGTTTCCACAATCCGTTTGTTCAAATCTGATCTCACCCAATTCACACTTGGCCAGAGGGATTCTCCTCACCTGAACGTGCTTCAACCAAAGCAGCCTGATTCAAATTCAGCAGATAAGATTTTCTCCAGGTGCATTTTTTCAAGCAAGTCAAAATCTACTCGAGCATTTGCCAGGTCAAACTTACCCAGTTGACCAGACACCTTTGCAATCATCAGTTTTTTTTCCCTTCCATGTTCAAAAACAGACTTTCTGTTTCACTGAGAAAGAAGTGTTCGAATGAGCCGAGTTCGTGTTTGGAGGGGTCGGCTGGATTCCATCGCTTCACCCCTCGCGGAGATACCGCCGTCATTGCGTCTTTGATATGGATCTATCCACGTGCAAACACATCAACCGAGCCGTTCCCACTGAATCCGAACACCACCAAGACGAACAGTCCGATCTGAGTGAGAGGATTCAAAGAATGGCCAAATTCGAAATGCTTGATGTGGTGTTTCAGCCAGCTTGAACACATTACGTTAACCAGTGGCCCCAATAACCTCCAGAAGATCCAGCATTGAAGCAAGAGACCCAGACCAAACGGAGCAAGGAAAGAGTCAGCTTTGGCGTCCGAACAGCAACAGTGTTGCAACTCCACCGCCTTGTTCTATTGGCGGTGGACCTCAGAATTTAGTCACCCTGGATCCACTGAACATCACATCCTGTGAAGTGTCTCGCTTTGGTCGTGTTTCACATCTGCAGGAAATAAGCTTGTTCGCAACACACGTGTTTGAATGAGGCTGACGGTGCAGTCACAGTGAAGCCCCAGACTCCCCCGGGGCCCCGCGGCGCATCATGCTGTGCTGTGATACAGATCTCTCCGCGTGTGAATCCATCAACCATTCAGCCGAGGAGTGACGCAACAGAGGGCGTCCAGCAGAAGTGGATCCGGAGGGTGGTGGGACCTTTCGTCCATCTGATCTCTCAAATCCACCCTTATGTTCCCACACAGGTTGATCTAGGAGTATTTGTGTGCTCTTTATTGTCCCAAGGATGACCCAAACACCGCCAAAAGTGTTTGGAAAGGACTGGATGATCAGGACACCTCGTTCCCCTGGATCTGCACAGGCCTTGAACTTGTGACGCTGCACGAATTCAGTGCGTGTGTTTTCATCAAGGTTCAAGGCGAACAGATCAGCATAGCACCTGTGGGACCGTGGAGTTAGTTCGTTATGCATGCCCCTGGGTCTCACATCTGCTTCTGGTGCATGTGATTTGATCAAAGTTCATTGTGAACAGAGCGACATGGCACGCGTGGGGGTACGGACCAAGTTCATTCTGCATGCCCACCTGGGTGCCATGCCTGGTTCTCAAAGGTTCTTCACATGCAGGTTGCATCCTGTTGATTTTAATTCCGTGATCAGCCACAGGGGAACCAGGGGCCGATGTCAGCAAAAAATAATGTCCATAATTCAGCGGGCTAAAATTACTGGATTGTTAGAGACCATGAGCAGCCTTGTCTGCCTGGATGCGTTCCTGGTCTTCATTTTCCTTTGCTCAAATCCTGAAAGGATAAGATTATTGCTCCAAGAAATTTTGAGTTTTTGAACGTTTGTCGTCGACTGCGCCCGCGGTCAACTCCTCTGTGACCCGAATCACGGATCTGCACAGTCTCACACGGGGTGCACATAGATCTCCGTTCGGATTCGATTGATTGCCGCATGAACAGCTTGAATAGATCAGCCTGGGACCTGTGTAACCGCACTGGACCTTCATTATGCATGAACTTCATTCACAGTGATCATGGCCGTTTCTTCATGCTCACCTGTGCCACACCACAATAGGATTCAGGCCGAAGGAGCCAATGATGTTGACCAGCAAGGGAATCCTCACCACAGTTTCTTTCTTCATTGCCTGAAACCCATTTTTAACCTTTTAAATGTTGCATTTTGTCAAAACACACACAGTTCCTGGGTCGATGAAGGGCCCTACCTCATTCAGCACCAGTTCCCACCTCCCAATCCTGGATCACCCACGGTAAACCACACGTGCAGCAAAACGCAAGCTCTGTTGTGAAAACATGGGACGCACAACAGAGTGGCTGGGCCGAGGGGGACAGTACAATGGGCTCGAGATCACTCACAGACGACCTGTGGGACCGTGGACGGGCCCCATAGATCACGAGTCCCATCAGTGAACCCAACAGGTTCGTCACTCACTCAGTGGGCAAGTCGGTCAAGCGTATAACCTGTACCACGGCACTTCTCATTTGGTTTGTGCTTTCAGATTACAAGAGCAGTGTTGACGTTTTTCATTCCCAGAGAGTTTTGAAAATCACAGATTCCCTTTTGTGAGAACATCAAGCAGTCCAAGAGCCCCAAACCTTCGTGGACAACTTCTTAGAATATTTCTCAGTCTTCTCATGCAAAACTGCCAAAGACACCAAGAAAGCCCAAACTCTCGGGTTCTTTGGTCCATCACCATACATCTGCTTCATCCACCTTGAGTTGTCATTGGTGATTGTGACCGGCCATTGGTGATTCTCACGCTCAGGCCTGAGGATACTTGGCTCACTCTTTCTCACTTGGTGTCTTTGGCCGATTCCCGTGCGTTGTTTGTCGAGTTGTCTCCGGAGGGTTCGTTGCTCTCTCTCTCTCTCTCTCTCACTCTCTCTCTCTCTCACTCTCTCTCTCTCTCTCTCTCTCTGTCTTAGTCTTGTTTCTTCCTTTTCTTCTCTCCTTTTGGTGTGTTTGCTTTACTTCACTGTCACTGCTCAAAATTTAGTCACAGAAGTCTTTCGTTCTTTGTCAGCCTCTGACTGGATTCACCGAAGCTTCATCCGAGTTTCTTGTCGAAATTAAATCACTTCATACTGCTTAATGACCTATTTCAGAGACTCTATTCCGCTAATTAAGGAAGAGATTTGTTATTCAAAACGGGAATATGACGGCATATTCATAAGACAATACGGACGAATTAATTCAGCGAAGTCTCGGCTCCGGAAGAAAGGCGCTTCAGATGCAGAGCACGATGAGTAGCGAGTTTCAGCTGCAGTACAATATCCTCCATAGTACGTGGTCTTTTTGGCTATTCTCAAGGACTGGGGACTCTAGGTCCACTCCCCAGAGACACCAGAAGTACTCCCACCACCAGCGAGCTGGGTCCATGGGCCCCCCCCCGCCCCTGTTACCTGTGAGATTGGCTATTCACCAGGGATGTTTAGCTCTCCTTTCCCGGCAGCCTGGTTTGCGGGGATGGGTCCCAGACAGGGTTGCTCAGTACCTAACCCATTGGAGCCTTGGTCCAAATGCTCGGAAGCCAGCAGCCCCTCCACTGCAGATGACGCTTCTGCCTTGTGGAGAAGCCAAGCCCCTTGCCTCAAACCCGAGGGATCTGGCACACCCTGGGTCTCCCTCCTGTCGGAAGCCTGGGGCTGCTGCTCTAAAAGCAGACGAGTCCTGTTCAATCCCTGACCCGAGGCCACGCGTCCCCATTGGTGCATCCGGCAGCCAGAATGATGGAGATTCTTACCTTTGTGGGTTGTTTCTGTGTCCACAGCGTGTCTGAAATGAGAACAAGACTGTGATTCATATGGTACTGTTGCACCATTCACTGTGAATAGGCTGTGTGAAGGTTTTGGTTTCTTGTATACCCAGGTGTTACGTAACTCCAGCTGTGCCAGCCGGACCTGGATCCGCAAAAAACGCTGAGAATCTGTCATCCGTAATTTATGAAAATCCGCGGATGAGCCTTGCGCGGGAAATTGAACTGCACAGACAGTTTAATTGGCGCGGACCGACGTGAGAGAAATACCAATCGATTTCAAATAGGCCTGATTCACGTTGGATGCGTCACGTGATGTGTCCCTGCACACGTCTGTGGCCGTTGCGTTGTCACTCAAGTCGGATCTCTGTGTCGCACTGAACCCGTAACTTGAAGAGGGAATCCAGGGGCGTGGGAGAGAAACTCGTGTTGCTTCGTTGATTTTCAGAAGGGCTCAAACTTACGCTTCTGTCTGGAACACAGCTCCTAGTGGACTGACTGGGGCCATTTGCGACAAATCCCGGGCAAAACGCGCGTGCGGTCCAGACACGTCATACGGCGCTGCGTCGCTGGATGCGCCATTGTCACTGCCAATAGATACACCGCTGGGTGTGGCGCATCCACTGTGTAATGGGCCGCAGCAATCAATGTCTTCTGGCTCCCTTGGGATCAGCCTCGCACGCTCCAGTAGGAACTGGGCCCCGGAACCACGCGGTATAGAGTACATGCAGCAGAGAGAACTTTGTTGCGGTGCTTTTCCCATGGGGTCGTTGGTATGGTGGGGCCCATGTCGTCTCACGATGCCAGTGGTTACAAGTGGGCATACACTGCCCTCCATGGGCGAGCAGGTTCCACGTGGTTGGAGCCACGCCCAAGGCCAAGAAAGACTCCACCTGGTCCGCGACCTGTCTAGAACAATGTCGCCCAGCCACGCTTTGACCTGGCACGCCCTGGTCTCTGCTTTTTCTGAGTCACTTTCACAACTGCCACGCAACCAACTCCTGCACTCACACGTGCCCTCACCACACTCGCAACAGACTTGACCAGTAAACTGTCCATCTCTTTTCTCCAACTGTTGTCTTGTGTCCTCTTTCTTGCGCCGCACTCACTCACCCGTTTGAACACACTAACACCACCGTCCTCGCTCACCATTTGAACATACCCGTTCTCTCTGGCCCCAAAGATCCGGCCCACGAACACACCCTGAACATGCCCAACTATTGTTGGCTCCGTGAATGAGACTCTTGAATTCAGCTCAGCTCGTGTCTGAAAAGCTGTGTAAATAATGCAGGCTCTTTGACTTTTAATCACCTCCGGGCTCTGCACTCACGCGTCGCAGCCACATCCGCACAAGACAAGCGTGCGAGTGAATCTGCAGTCCAATCGGCCAGGGACAACAACAGAAAATGTGACCCGTCTGGGTATTTCATGTGAGGGTGCGAATTTTATTTGAGACAAGTTGTGGATGCATCAGCCCAGACACTGCTATGACAGGCTTGTGAAGTTTCCCCTTTTGTTGAAAAAAAACACCAATGTTGTTTGCCCCCCCCACAAAGAACACGATCAAATCTTCAAATTCTATTTCTTATACGCGTGTTCAGCGGATAACTATAGCTGTAGGATACACTGTAATTGGTGACACTGCAGAGATGGTCGCTGACCACCTGACTGGACGCACAAAGATTTTCTTTACAAGAAACAGTCAAAAATAACTCCATGGAATTTGCGCGGTGATTGGAAAATTGCAAATGGCGGCGCCCATGACATTGGTTGGTTGGTTGTGGTTTGTTGTCAACACCAGGTGCTGCAACTAACCCAATTTACCAACTTACTCCCTGGAACTTTTTTTTACATTTGCACTAAAATCAAGCAAAGCCTGTATGAGCAGATTCAGCAATAGCAATATCAGCAATATCAAGTACTAGCAATTTCCCAAAAATCAGAAATGCAATTTCCAAACATTTACTATGCTTGATTTGCAAATGAACACTACTGAGGCAGTTGTAATGACTTTACCTAACTACAACAAAAAGGATTTTGTGATCTGTCAAAATTTTTTTTTCCAAATTTTCACAACCCATCAG
>JAAUXT010018879.1_pt1 | contig 24868 bp, 27 predicted proteins | sample 7278171 | NCBI WGS metagenome assembly JAAUXT01 (sample SAMN14350112, study PRJNA611818) | marine sediment metagenome | isolation source: surface marine sediment (1.8m) | place: French Polynesia: Moorea | collected 2018-08
TGAAAACTTCCTGGCAATTTTTTTCAAATGAAAAATATCAATGATAATCTGGTCTTACGCATGTCTGTTAAAATGCTTTGCGGAACTGTTAAAAAAAAATTTACTCTAAAATATTCTGACGTCGTGTACCCCCCCCCCCCCCAATGTTCGTGATCGCGACTAAGCCTGTCAGTTTTCATTGTTGACAGATAACTGAGCCCAACTTGCCTATTAGCCCAGTTTGAGCTTTGTCCACAATGGTGCACTGTATATTTCACAAGGGATCTCCAGCCATGATTAAGTTAGGCTTCTGGTGAGGCTGCAATGTTAAAAATGCATGGGCAACTCGTCGAGCATAGCCGAGCACACCAAGACTGCGTTCGGGGAGTTACAACAAAAATAGATTGTCACACCGTCCACACGTAAAGTGTGTTCGGGAGTTTCTTTTTCTTCATTTGGAAACAACCCAAATTGGGCAATGGATCCAGGCACTGCTTTTACCTTTGCTGGCGTTTTCTTGGCTCGACCAATCTGTTGTTTCTTTCTACCACACACACCTGGGAGACAGGCTGTCATGTTTTCCCAGAACTGACCAAAACCTTCGCTCAATGCCAAAAGCGAGTGTTGACAGGTGTTGGGACTCGTCTCCGGCAGGTGGGCGGACGTGGAGCGGGAGTCGGGTCTGCAGCTCGTGCACATGACGGGCGGCCTGGACCTGACGCGCCGCGGCAGCCCCCGCGAGAGGGTGTTGTCCCAGTACGCGCAGGCGCTGTCCGAGCAGAACATACCGTGAGTCCACGACCCTCTTCTGGACCTCATCCGCACGGCATTTGTTGTGCTGAACACGGGTCCGTCTGCTGCCATCTTTGAGTTTTGGATGCAAAGCAGTATAGAGAATAGATTATGGATACAGTCCCCCGATGTTCACTTCTTTTCACCGCGCACGACACGAGCAAAAAATGTTCAACCACACCAAATGTGGGGGTTTTCTTCAAAAACTCCAGCGGATTTTTTTTTTTTTTTTTTTTGCGCGCACCTATCTATCAACTTTTTCCTTCTCATTTGGTCAAAGGCCCTTCGCGCGTGTTTCATCATGTGTTGAGGAGCCGTCATCCACTGACAAGATTTCAATTAATTTTCCGGCGGCACGATAACTCGGCGTTGCCCCGGTGGTCCTCCTGCCTCCGTGTCTGCGATTCCTCCGGCAGTGATTGAAACCGGTGTTTTCGGGTCCTCATCACCAGATGATCTCACGTGACACAAGAGAACAGAATTGATCGAACCCTGTCGGGATAGATGGGTTTCTCCGTGCGTAAGTTTGGAGAAAATACTCTTGAGTGTCCGCTGCGTGTCCAAAATGTGTGTACGCTGTGCATCAAAAAAGAGATACGCGTCTGGCACCAAGCTCAGAGTGTCTGCTGCGCGTCCATCATTTTTCTGTTCATTTTGTTCTTCAAAGAAACTGCTTTCTCTGACAGCAACTGAAGAAAAAAAATCTGACGTGTGCTTCGCGGAACAAAATTTGAGGAAAAGATTGCGCTGATGATCGATGTGGCCAAACACATTCGGGAGAAATAGATCCGCCGCTGTCCGTCTGGACAACAAGTGGTAACAGTACCTCACAGACTCTTGTAACTCTTGACCGTGCTCACAACAACTGAGCGAGTTTGCTCGTTGCACACAGATTTGAGTACCTGTCGCCAGCCGAGCTGCAGCGCCGCTACCCGCAGTTCACACCCGACGCCGACCTGGTCGCGCTGTACCAGAAGGACGCCGGGCTCGTCGACGCCGCCCTGGGGAACGCGACGCACGTGCAACTCGCCCGCGGATTCGGCGCGACCGTCATCGACAACTGCCCCGTGCTGAACGTCGAGACGACCAAGGACGGACACTCACTGGTGAACAAAGATTCGTTCGATTTGCCACTTGCGTCAATCCAAATACGTAGCAGAAACTCAACTATTCTTGAAAGCTTGGCAAGATGGCCTCGTGATCTTGGCTAGCTGGTGAGGGCGGTCCTGGCCTTGGACTCTCCTCGCTTGTCCCAGTCGTGGATCCTCCACTGTTTGTGCACAGAGAGAGACAGTTTTGTGGTCAGCCTGTCGAGTTGTGACGAGGGATTCCAGGCTTCGGGAATAATTGACCTGGACCTTTGTGACGCCATTACCCAATTCCTGCCTCACAAAAACCACCAACAAAGCCAGGAACAAACAGGTTTTGCACATAATTCCTCACAAATGGACCAGAAGTAGCCACAATAACTCTGGAAAATAAATGTAACACAAATGCAAATGTTCCTGCTGCATCTGCAATTTACAGTTGAAAGTCGGTCAATGGGCCCTTTTTTGCCTTTCAAATTCCAAACAGAAACATTTGTTGCCCAAACAAGTTTGAGTGCCTTTGAAGCCGTGATGCTGACGCTGTTCACTTCGTACCTGGCTCTCACGCACAAGGCGGCCGCACCGTCGTCAGGCTGTTTTCTGGCAGGTCGATGTACGAGACTCTTTTGACTCGTTCGGGATGAGCTGTGCGTGACGGAAAGTGGTCAAAATAAACCATTAGCGGACTGAAACTGACCCATTCTGCGTCTGTTGACTGTCTTTGGCCTCTGAGTCCATCTACACGTAATTGTGTGTGCGAAAAGGGGAACAACAGCGGGTGAATTCTGTGGATGTTCTGTCGACTTCAGGTTCGAGGCGAGATTGAGACGAACTCTGGTGGCACGAATTTCAGTTTGAGACGAAATCCAAATTAGAGAATGAGGATGAATTGCAGACTGGGCCCGAGACCTCCTCTGGATCCAGGGGGCTCACCCGTCGGATTCCCGAAACACTTTCTGGAACCACCTCCCCGCCCCCGCCAAGAATTTTTAAGGCACCACACGCTCAAGCTCCATCTTTCCAGCTTCTTTCCGCTGAGGAACAGTGAACACAAGGAGAAAAGGGCAAAGGCTCAAAGACTGCAGGAGAGAACCTGCTTCCCCGTGACAGAGAACCGCAGTTGCGTCTCTGAACGTTCTGACCTGTTTCGCAGGTTCACACGCCTCAAGGCACCTTCAAGTGTCGCCGCCTGGTGGTGGCTGCAGGAGCCTGGATCAACCACGTGCTCGGCTGCGTCGGGATGCACGTGCCCGTGACGGTGACGCAGGAGCAGGTCACTTACTTCGCCTCGCCACACACCAAGGACTTCACCAAAGACAAGTATGATCATCTCCACTTCGAACTGACCACCAAACTCTGAAAATGTCGCTGTCGTTCACGTGCATGTTTCGAAATCTTGAGGAATCGCGGACTTGACCTTGAAACTCAACAGATCTTTTGTTTTGTCGTTTCCAGGTTTGCTTTTGAGCCGCTTAACAGCCCACACATTTCTTTCAAAAAACTAACTTTTTTCCTGCTCCCGTGGCTGCCCCTCGGGATCTGACACAGAACGTTTCCCTTTACGCACTTTCCAGAAGCGGCTGTCGTGCTGGTGCTTTTGCTATGAAGAAAACAAAGCAAACAAACTGGTCTCGATAAAATTCAGATTTTTACAGTGGACACAAACTCACAAAAAAGTTGCTGACAGACAACATGTGAAAATGAAAGTGACTTTTCTGATGCTGCCTGCTGGTCATCCGGTGTTTATCCCAAAATCGGTTGAAACTTGAAAGACTGCTCAACATCTACCCGACATCTGAACTTTCCAATAAACGAAACCGGTGATTTCCTCGAGGTTTGCAGCTTTGGAAGTTGTTTGCTGGCGAAAATCATTGCAGCGGGTCATTGTGTCGAAAGACAATGATGTGCCCTGACACCTGAGGACCTCTTCCCTTGGCTTGGTTCTGAGAGACCATTGTCTGTGCGATGAGACTGTGTCGTTGCTACTTCCTCATGTGTTAGAGCCCTGCAGGTTACTGCAGGTGAGAGATCTGCAGGTGAAACAGCAGGCACAGAGGGAGACCCAACATGAGCAAATCAAATCAAAGGATTGAAACAAGACTGACGCCCAAGACTCTCCACAATCTGTCTGTCTGTCTGTCTGTCTGTCTGTCTGTCTGTCTGTCTGTCTGTCTGTCCCTACAATTTCTCCCCGATGTGTTTTTGAGCCCCAGCGTCGCGTCATCCTGAACAAACACCTTCGATCGTTCTGTGAACACATGGGGCGGCGCACTACTTTTGCAAGTCTGATCAACTCCCTCTGCACATCCAGGTTCCCCATCTACCTGTACCACGGGGAGGAGACGGACATCTACGGCCTCCCGATCCACGGCAACTCCGGCACGAAGATCGGCATCGACGTCGGGGGTCCTCCCGTCACCCCCGAGACGAGGACCTTCGACCCGGACCCCGTCCGGGAGCAGGTCTGCGTCGACTTCCTCAACAAACTCATTCCCAAGGTAAAGTCTCTCCTATTTGCAGGTCACACTCAACCGCTGAGTTTGCATGCGGGAGCGTCGTTTTTAAGTGCGAAATGTGACACAGCATGAACACACAAAAAACGGACATGGAACAAAGCAAAACGAAGGAAAAAACAAATGGCCTGGCTTATTTTGTGAATCAAATTAGACATATCCGGATGGATAATCTTTGTTCATGCCCACGCCAGCTGTCACAGACCACCTATCTGTTGAGGTTAAATTGTACGGTTCATCCGAGTCGTTTTTTTATCAACCTGAGACGCGTTGTCAACACTGGGCGACGACTGTCAGAGACCTTTCCAGGAGCCTTTCTGAAACTGACACCGTTGTTTTGCGCACATGCCACAACCAAAGTGGATTTAGAAAGTCCTGTGAACACAACCGGACTTTTCACCAAGGCCCTGCGTATGTCAGCTCTTGGCCCTCAACAAACATTTGAGAATTAGTCACACGACACGCTGCTGAAAAAATCGGAGAGTCAAAAACGTCTACTCCTCTGAAAGTTGGTGCGCACGCAGAAGAAACAGAAAGCTTCTTCACCCACTTCCTGTTTTTTCCACCCACCCAGGTCTCACAGATGCCGTTGGCCAAAAAAGACGTGGTTTCAAGCTGCTCTTCCTTTAACAGCTCCGCATTGGTTCACACTGTGTCCGTCTGCAATTCATAGGCCTCTGTCAACCGCTGCAATTGTATGAGTCGCATCTGCAGATACACGAACTTAAACACGCGGGATGAACCAAGAAGAAGATTTACTTCTCTCTTTCCACAGTCAGTGGGACCGATTCTCTACAGCAAGACGTGCCTGTACACGATGCCCAGGGACCGCAACTTCATCGTGGACAGCCTCGCCTTCAAGGGGCTGCCGCAGATCATCGTGTGCTGCGGCGCGGGACACGTCTACAAGTGAGCCGCGCTTACCTTCCTCCACAATCCCTGTCTTGTTTGCTCCATGTGACAAAAACACAAGAAGATGGTGTCTGGTTGCTTGTCGGTAGAAAAGAAATCAGCCGAAGCCGGGGCTGCGTGTTCTGCGCGCGTTTTTGCTGCAGTTGAAAGTTTTGCACTGTGAATTGAAATTGGGGAATATATCTGTTTCATGAAGTTTGACACACGAGTTTTGTTCTCCCTCCCCCGGGAAAATTGTTTTTGTAGGTTTCAGTTTGCATTCAGCTTCAAGTATTCACGAGCACTCTTGTCGGAAAATCCTTTTCCTGGAAATTCTGTCTTTTTTATTTTTGCTGAACATGCAAAACGACAAAAAAGAGCCACTAAATCTGTCCAAATCTAGTTGGATGCGCCCATTAATCAGATTTGAAATCCTGGCTCCCGAGGGAGACTCTCTGCAGTTCCTAAAAGTCATGATCGCATCGAGCTGAAAGATGGCTTTCTCACGTGCCAGCTCACAGCACAATTCCCCCGTCCCTGAAGCCGTAAACCATCTCCTTTCTCCTCAGACTATCATTGTGCAATAAATATGCTGAGAAGGGGGCCCAAAGAACCGTAACTTTTCAAGGCCCCAGAAATGAATGTAACAAAAGGATAATTCTTCGCCTGACCGAACTCTGCCTTCCCCACTGGATTTGGGACACTGGGCATTCAATTTGCGTGTTGCGATTCGAGAAGTTGGCAATCTCATTGTGGTGTCTTTCAGATTCGCTTCTCTGATGGGAAAGATTTTGAGTGAGATGGCGATCGACGGGAGAACGGAGTACGACGTGTCGGCGTTCAAGATCGACCGGCCGGCCGTCACCGATCCGGGCTTCAAGAACCAGCTCATCATGAACGGGAAGGCCAAGCTCTGAGAGAGACCTCCCGTCGGACGGCAGAGCCTCGATGCACCGGGGTTGATTGTTCCTCCCTATCGGAGGATGAATCGCTCTTTACGGCTGCTTGTGTGATTGCGCTGCAATTGGGTCAGGAAACTGATGAGTACAGAAAACAAACTGATTTCGGGGCGATCCGGGGGGATTGTTTGATTGTGAGTGGATCAGCCAAGAACCCATTTGTTTTCCTGTTCTATTTCGCACGCATGAATAAATATGGATCCTTCTCTCTCATTGTTTTGTCTGCTTTTGCAACGTTTCCAGCCAGATTACCACAGCTTTTATGATACGAGTACACAACCAGGTGCTTCTTCCAGAGCTCTGGCAGCTGGCAAAAGCATTTCTGTACCTTTTGGTGTCAGACAAAAGACTGTTTACGGAAGTCGCGCTCTAGTTCGAGACCTCATCAACATCTTGAATGGGATCAACGATCAACGGTCTCATTCTTTCCCTGCCAGTGAGGAAAGTTATCTGAACCTTGAAAAACATGTCGTCAGGAGAAGAATTTGACGCCTACTACGAGTACATCGTGGTGGGGTGTGGAGGGGTCGGCAGCGGAACTTTGTTCTGGTTGGCGAAGCGCGTGGGGAACAGTGAGTACGAGAACAAACACGCGTTTCCGCACCTCGTGAAGGTTGCACAACTGTGAGGGCGTCCGACCTCGACCTGCCACAGTCTGAACTTCAGCTTCAGCGCAATGAAACACATTTTCTTCTGTCGTGGGGCAAGACTTTTGAATTCTCTTTGCTTCACACAAAAATGTGCTCATGCCTGTCCTTTTGCTTTCCCCGGTGGCTGTTTTGGAACCGAAGACAACTCCTATTTATCCGTTTCTAAAAGTGGACCCAGTGGGGGATTGAATGTCGCGGCGACATCTCTCTCCGGAAATTACGCCTCTCGCTGCGGGGGCACAATTCGGATACTCTCAAAAAGTACACTTTGTCCTTGTCGTTGCATCCACCACACACAAGGTAGGTTCAGCTCATGTACTCGTGCACACACGAGCAGAATGGTGAATACGGTGAAATAGATGGTATTTTGAACGTAAAACACGTTTCAGATGTGCTGGGACTGGAGCAGTTCAAACTCGGACACCACAACGGTGGCTCACAGGACCTGTCCCGCTGTATGTGAGTGCAAAGGAAACCCACGATAAGACGGGTGTTGGGTCTGGTCCGTTAGTCAATCACCAAAAAGGCCAAACATGACCAGCCCCCAGTCACAACTAACAACTGTCTCCCAGGCTGTTCGTGAACAGCTACCTTTCATGGCATCCGTCCTGTTCACCTGTGTCAACGTCTTGTTTCCACTCATTTCCTACAACTAGTGCAGGTTTCAGAGGACATAAGAAAAACGGACTTCAGTACTTGGTAAATCTGGTGACATTTTACTTGCAGACGCCACACGTACCCGAGCGACAAGTACAACAAACTGACCAAGGAGCTGTTTAAAGCGTACGAACCACTGCGGAAAGAACATGACCGTCACTGCTTCCTGCAGATTCTGCGAGCAAAACAAAATTGTGTCACAACTAACAACGGCCAAAGAGCAACAAAATGTTGCAACCCATGGAGAGCTCCAGAATGTCCAGGACAGGGGGGAGACTTGGAGAGGGAATCTAAGTTTCAAATTTGGCATGAAAGCAACAAGGGTATTCAGGGATCGGAAGGCGTTTTGACTCATTGCCTTTGTCCACTGATTCCCTGTTGTTGTGTGTCTTCGCCAGGTGGTACGAGGTGGAGAGTGAGTCCGGCCTACAGCTGGTGAACAACAGCGGAGTGCTGGAGATGGCTGACCGTGCCTCCCCCCGGGCCCAGATGACTCTCGACATCACGCGTCAGCTGGTCAAACATGACATCAAGTAGAGTTATTTTTTGCAGATCAATGTGTCTCTTCTGCTCAGAAATGCAATTCGTTGATGGGTGTAACCCGCCCCAACTCCGGGGGCGGTTTGAGCTGCTCCTGACAGCGACAAGCTGCCTCGATAGGATGTGACTTTTGATCTACAAAGACACCCAACGTTTTGTTTGTTCACCGGTGAAAACAGAGGAATCAAAGAAACAGGCAAATTACCCTGTCAACATCAGGAAATATCAGAAATGCGTGGCCTCACTGTTCATCACAGCTCAGTGGGACCAAACTTGTGTTGTTTCTCTCCAACCCAGGGGAGTACAGATGCTGACTGGAGCGGAGATCCAGGCTCGATTCCCGCAGTGGACGGTCGGGGACGATGTGATCGGGCTTTTTGTCCCAGAAGGAGGATTTGTGGATGCAGCTCTGGCCAACTCCACCCACGTCCAGCTGGCCAGGGGATATGGGGCCACAGTGTTGGAGGAATGTCCAGTACGGAAGGTCCAGCCCACCTCTGATGGCCATGCCATAGTGAGTGACATAGTTCCGTCCAAATTGAGGCACCAAGAGATTTCAATATGCGTGCGGTTATTGACAATGAGACTGACATGAAAATAGCCAGGCTGGAGGTTTGCCTCCTTTCATTCTTTTGTGTTGCAAACTCTCTGTGTGGCACAAGACAGAAAGCACAAAGCGTTTTGGCCTGTTCTCAAATGTTTGAGGCCTTTTCAGGTGCACACACCACAGGGCCGGTTCAAATGCAGGAGACTCATCGTGACTGCGGGTGCCTGGGTGAACCACGTGTTGCAGACGGTCGGTGTGCACGTTCCGATTTGCGTGACGCAGGAGCAGGTGTCCTACTTCTCCACACCCAACATCAAGGACTTTACTCCTGGCCGGTTTGTGCATGTGTGCTTTCCGTTCCCAGGTTCCGTATCACACTGTCTGAACCTGTGCACAATCAGCTTTGGAATCATGTTTGCTACAATCCACACCTGCGAATTCCCATTGTACCCCAACTTCTCCACCTTACGCGAACGCGTTTGTTTGTGACTGTTTTCCTTCCAGATTCCCTGGTGGTTGGTGCTTCCACACCAAAGACAGCCGCACCTTCTACGGAATGGCGATCCACGGGAACAGCTGCAGTAAGATCGGGGTGGACGCGGGCGGCGCGGCCGTGACGCCCGAGACTCGCTCCTTCACCCCGGACCGCGCCACCGAGGCGGCGTGCACCGAGTTCTTCGCCAAGTATGCGCCGAAGGTGAGTCTCGCAGGGTCCGGTCTGGGGTTTGGTAGCTACAGGTGACGCTTCTTGTAACGGGTCCGCATTTTTTCAGCACCAAAGAGAAGACTATAAAATTTACGGCTGTGTGTAAACTTTGTGCAGCAACAAAGTCGTGAGTTAGGAGGCCTCAGGTCCCTGGATACCTGCCTCCTCCACAATTCTGTCTGTCCTTGCAAACAACCGATTATCCTGGGATTCATTCTGAGCGTTCAAGCCTGAGTCAATCAGAAAAGGCACTTGAAAGACCCAGCAGAACTGACGATGGCCCAGACCAAGGTTTGGAACAAATCAAAGCCTGCATACCATTCTGCACAAAAGAGCGGGATCTAATTGGCAATCACTGGTGAATGACATGTCTGCGGAAGACGTGCCGAGTTTACAATAAACGGGATAGACTCCGGACTCCACGATCAAACTAATGAACGGCAGTGTTGATCGATGTTTTGCGTGGGGAAATTCATCGTCACTTTAACAGCAATTAAAATACTTTCTGCTGCCGAACAATACCCCACTATCGACATTAAATGTTCTGTAATGAATGAAAAAAGAACTTTTGATTTGGATGAACGACTTGAATGATTTGGATTGTGTGTGTTGCAATGCCCACCCAACAAAATTCAGTTCTGCAGACGAAAGCGAACGAAGCTGTGCATTGTGTAGATCATTAGGAACCAGCCTCAAAAGCTTCTCTGTCCTACGACGGACATGACTCGAAACTCAACTGGATGCACCCAGGAAGGCCATTAGAAGATTTGGCTGCACCCCATCCTTGGTGCGCTCCTAATTTTCCGAAGCTGGTTCTAAGACGCCCTCCGTACCAGGACTCTCCGACTGATCCTGTGTCTTTACCCCCAGAAGAAAATCCGTTTGATCCCTCGCCACAACGAAGGCAAAATTCCAGTTGCCCAAGACTTCTTGCACTCAGGAGCCAAAATGAATTTCCTCTTACCGACTAATTGTGGTTCACATATTTCTCACTGAGCAGTTTCCCACAAGAGAACACTTGTGGGCTTCTCTGAAAGCATGGGTCCAGTTCTCATTCCTCTTCCGAAACATCCAATCCATTGGGGCCAAGAATCGCACAGACAGATGTCGGCTGCCAGGTGATTGCAGTTTGATGCTGAAATCTACCTGCGCTCGGGCCAAATCTGGGTTTACTGCTGTTTCCATTCGGATTAAACCCATAAACAACCGACTCACAACGGTGCAGGGCTTAGAGGTGGGTGAATCACGTAACAGACGGTCGCTGAGGTTGCGACGATTCGTTTCTGACTCAAACTGTTCCTGGTTCGTGTGACTCGGGTGAAATGACGTCCAGCTGGAAGCTGAAAGTGGCATTCAACATTTATTCCGGACATTGTTCTGAACAAGGTACTGCAGTGAAACGTGGACGTCATTTCACCCGAGTCACCGTTTTGAGTCGGTTATTTATGGTTGTTTTTGCTTTTCCTCTTGCTCACTCCAGGCTTTGGGTCCGATTCATTACACCAAGACCTGCCTCTACGCTATGACGTACGATCGGGACTTTGTGATTGACTCTTTGGCCTGCAGAGGACTACCTCAGGTCATCGTCTGTTGTGGAGCTGGGCACGCTTTCAAGTAAGAACTGGAATCCTTTTGGATTTGCTGAACTTCCTTCTGATCCACTTCTGAGAAAATTGACCGGATGAGTTTGTAAGATGTAGAAAGATGGACTATCAGGTGGATGAACCGAAATGTCAAGAAACCCTGACCAGCATTTGATGCAAATTTTCCTGCCAATAAGAGACATTTAATGGAGTCATTCTGCAGAACTACGATTGACTGCGTTTGGTTGGAAACCCACGCAGATGATTTGTTCCAAGACAAAAACGTGCGCACAAGTTTCCAGCAGGAATCCTCCTTTGGTGGTGGAAGATATTTTTTCCAGGCTTCACACCTCCAACACCTGTCTTTGTTGTGCAAGGATACCAATTCAATTGTCGGGACCTTTCAGATGGGCGTCATTCCTGGGGAAGGTTCTGACGGAACTGGCCGTTGACGGGCGGACACAGTTCGACGTGTCGGCATTCAAGTTCAATCGCCCCGCCGTCACCGATTCCAGCTTCAAACCGCACTTCTACTACGGCTACGGGGACAGCTCAAAACTCTAGAACAGACAAACAAAAAGCAGTGCGTGCCCTGCTTCTCGTACTTTCAGTCAGAGGTGAGGTTTCTCGTATCAAGATTCAGTGAGACCTATGAATGTGCTGCCGACGATGCAACTTTGCATTTGTCAGCTCTGGCGGACCCAGGGTCATACCTGAAAATTGTTTTCGAATTGTCCTGCAGTGTTCATGTTTCGCACAAGCTTGAGTTGCTTTTTACGTTGGTGTTTGAGCCGCCAGATTCCTCACACCCACACCAATCCCGCGGTTCCGCTAGAGCTTACATTTATGTTTGTTCTCACTTGGTTGTCGTGGCCATTTGTTTGTCAGGCGGATTGAAATAAATTGAAATAAAAGCCTATGACATGCGGGGAAATCCAAACAGATGTTTCTGTGCAGTGAGTGGCATGTTCGTGCGGCCTAAAGCTTGTCCGCACTGGCCGGTGCTCCAATGAAAATGAGCAAGATCTACCTCATAGGAACCCCGGCCTCTCCTGCCATCTGTGCTGTGAAGCTGATTGGCCTTCATCGTTTCACTTGAGGTGGGAAAACAAACAACCGATTCTTGCAGCCAAAAATGACGAAAAGAACCCAAGGAGGACCACACTGGGCGAACAAACTTGCCGTCTGCACTGGTACTGTTCTGCCCCTTTAAGTGTGAAATCCGGTGAGTATATATTCGTGTGTGGTTTCTACACAACGACTATCAGCTTACGCATCCATGATTGTCTGGTTGTCACACGTCTGTGATAGATATCCGAGTCGGTGCAGTGGTAATAACCAATGCAAACCTTTTGTACCAAACTGTTTTAAGTCAACCAGAGGAGATCACACTCTGTGCCCTGAGTACTCACTCAGACCTACAGCTGCTTCCATTCATCTGGGCACTTACACTTTCTACTCAGCACTACATTCGTGATGCATATTCATATAGTTGAGCCGAATACCCATCCAGTCTCATCTCTGTCGACAATACACTTCCAAGAACTATTAGTGCTGACCTGATAATACAACTTCCAAGTACAGTTGATCTTACCATTTATCACAGTCAATAGCATCAGGATATGTATTATTTCTAGCAGCAGAACAGACCACGTATTCAATCGCTACTCGACTTACACCTCTACCATCACCACAGTCCTTGCCGTACGCAAGCTACCCGACGGTTCGACACAACGCAATGCAGATTGGCCAGATCCACCCACGCGCACACTGAGGTCATGTTTTTGTTGTGTGAGATCGCAACACACCGACTGCCAGTTTTGACAGTCGCTGACGGCAAACCACCGCCAGACCCTGGGTGTCTGTTCCCTTCAAGACCGCACAGAATGAAGACAGCTTGTTTTGAAAGGTGTGTCAAATTGAAAACAACCTTTTTTGCTTTTGCCTTTCATAATCTTTTTTCCTGTGTGAGCAGCTGGTGGAACTTCTGGGGCTGTCGGAGCTGTTTGGGTCGAAGTTTTCCTCTTTTTCTCATGTCGGTTCGTGATCTTGTTCGAGCAAATTTAGTGCAGCGCAGTTTTGCGGAACTCAATTCTATCTCCTTATCTCCTTGTCTCTCAACATAGTCTGACCAGTTGGTGTCAAGTGTGATCAAAACACCATAGAGCTTACACAATATGTGTTGAACCAACAGAACCCGTGCGCGCAACAATGGAGTACGACAAATATTGCGAGTACATTGTGGTGGGAATCGGCGGGATCGGCAGCGGAGCGCTGTACTGGCTCGCGAAAAGAGCTGGTAAAGGTACGAGAGTGGACCAAGAACATGTGGGGCCAACAAATATCAACGACAAACAAGAGAAACATCACAAAAAACACAGAAATTTTTTGAAGAGAGCCAACGTTCAATGTTGACGAACGGGCGTTGGTCTGAACCAAAACTGCATGTGGTGCGAGGAGTGCGCAATGCAAGAGAAAGTAACGTTTCACTTGGCATTTCACAGTTTTGGGTGGTCAAAAACGGAAGTCATTCCACAACGTTGCGACAGCTCATGATTCAAGCCATGTTCGAGGTGCCAAGAATCAAAAGCGATTTTCTTCTTGCAGATGTTCTGGGACTGGAACAGTTCAAGTTGGGCCATCACAACGGCGGTTCTCAAGACCACTCGAGAATCATGTGAGACTGTCAACGCTTTCACGTCAAACCAAGTTCTCATTTCCTTTGACTTGCTGAATTCCATCTGCCTTCTGACGTGCCGTGCTTTGTTTCATTTCACAGTCGCCACGCCTACGCGCATGACAAGTATACGAGGCTGACAGCGGAGCAGTTCAAGGCGTGAGTGCAGATGTCGAGCGAGACGTTGACGCCTCTTGCTGATCCAGGGAGCCTGGGAGCCCAGGCTCCAGCCCTTCCGCTCTCAAAAACTACGACATCAGTGGCCTTCCGACGCCTTTTTCTGATGTCATGTGTTTTATGTTGTGACGCTTGAGGTGTTTGCAGAGCCACGATTCCTGGATCAAAGGTGGAAAAGCCAGTCAAATCAAATTGTCACGAATCCAATATCGTCTCATACCTATTCCAGAGATGTCTGAGCCAACAGAACTGTGTGAAGATATTTGTCACCTCGGGTCCCATCGGGTGCACAGCTCCATTGTACAAACGTTGCGCCAAATGAGCGTGAAGCGTGATTGATTTCTGAAAGAGGTCTCACCCGAGATGATGTAAACTTGTGCCCCAACCCAGGGTACTCGGAACGTGACCGAGTTTTGCATTGCCAAAATCCGCCCACACAAATCAAACTTCTTGCTGGCAAAGGGCTTCTATTTTTCTCCCAATTCTGGTTTCGGTTTTATGATGGGACTCAGCTTTCTCTGCTGGAATTTGGTTGGCACTGGAATTTTTGTGGCAGAACAAATGAGCACACACAACAGGAGACTGAAAAGTGAAACAATTGCGCGGCTTGGGCCGTGAGACGGCTTTGTTGTGAGAGATTCTGACTTCAGGATTATTCTCGACATTGGAGTGCATCTGACCGCAGGTGGCGAGAGGTGGGGGCGGAGTCGGGGCTGCGGCTCGCGCACATCGCCGGATCGCTCGACCTCGCGCACAGAGACGCAGCGCGCGCGTCCAAAGTGACGCTGGCGCACCGCGCCATGAGGAGGCAGGGCATCCCGTGAGCCGTACACTGCTTTTCCCACTTCGAAGAAGAATGTTTGGTGGGGCAAAAAGAGCAGTACACAGCTTCTGTGAAAGTTGGGGTGTATTGTCGTCTTTTGCTGTTGATTGGCAGTGTTTCAGTGCGGGACGCGTCAACTCTTGGAGACTCTGACAGTTAATTGCAAGCGGCACAAAGGTGCTGCAACTTGAGCAAAGCATCCAAAACACCCAACAAAATTTCCTTTCACGAAATAGACATTAAGTCTCAGATGGTGTGAAAGGAACAGACAAATTGTAGTTTGCATTCAGTGCTGTTCACTGATGTCTCCTGAGAGACAAAGATCCCAGACATATTCACCAGCCAATGGTACGAGTAAAAGAGATGAAAGAAACAAAGAACGAGAAGTGAAACCGCTGCCCATCAATTGAAGCATTGCCTTCTGTTGTTTTGTCTTGACAAAGTCAAGCTTTTGGCAAGTCATCATCAACACGAAAGTGCACAGCCGGACAAAAACCGTGCAAGAATCCGTCCATTTTTGCCAAAATTCCTTGGATTCTCATGTTCAGCCTGACGACATGCAGCAACCGCACTTTTGACTGTCAGTGGAATTTTACGTTCTGCACCCAAACTAGGATTACTTCGTTTCTGGCAGAGCTGAGCTGTTAACTGGAGCTGAGATCCGGGCTCGATTCCCGCAGTGGACGGTCGGGGACGATGTGATCGGGGTTTTCGTCCCAGAAGGAGGATTTGTGGATGCAGCTCTGGCCAACTCCACCCACATCCAGCTGGCCAGGGGATATGGGGCCACAGTGCTGGAGGAATGTCCAGTACTGAAACTCCAGCCAACTGCAGATAGACAAGTTATTGTGAGAACTCACCTCAACTCCAAAATGAGGACGCTTTGATACGCAATTCCAACAGAAAAGTTTTGTTGGCACAAATGCTTTTAGACTGTGTCCCTGCCTCACTCTGAGACTCCATCTATTTCAGGTTCACACGCCCAAGGGAAAGTTCAAGTGTCGCCGCCTGGTGGTCAGCGCAGGAGCCTGGGTAAACCACGTGCTGGGGTCAGTTGGTGTCCACATTCCGGTCAAGGTCAGCCAGGAACAAGTGACCTACTTCGCCACTCCAAACATCAGAGACTTCACTGAGAAAAAGTACGAAGGCTCCTCCCACGTATCTGCACACACCAGCTGGGAAAATTTGTCCCTTCAAAGTAGCTGCACTGAAACGCTTGAATTCAGTGGTAATGATGATTTGTGGATAGTTCACGGAGTGTAAGGCACTCGGCGTGGACAAATGTGCCTAGTTCTGGCGGGTGACAAGGCATTACGAGTGGCCTGAGCAGACTTTGAAAGTGAATTGTTGAAAGGGAATGGTGCATTAGTGCTCGTGAAGGCTGCACTTTATGTCGTCACGACTTGGGGTCATTATTCAGTGCATAATTGTCATGAGTTTCTGAGACCAGTGAACAGTTGGTTGGACTCGAACCCTGCTTCCGAAAAGAACCACCTCACTCAACTCTGCTGGTCAAATGCAAAGCTGTTCCGTTTTGCAAATGAACGTGAGAGACATGTTTCAAGATTTTGATAAACTTCTGTGCCTGCCGAAGAACTGGGACCCAAGATTTGGCCAGGGCCATGCCGTCGGAAGAGGGGAGAGAGGGGGTCCTTTTCAACGTGGAAACGATTACCATTCGCGCCGGTGCTGTCGGCGCTCTCGACCCTTGCAATGTTTGTTGTCGCAGTTTCGTGGGTGGCTGGATCTTCCAGCATGGGGACAAATCATTTTACGGGATGGCGATCCACGGCAACTCGTGCACCAAGATCGGGATCGACTCTGACGGGCCCCAGGTGACTCCGGAGACCAGGACGTTCGACCCCGATCCGATCCGAGAGAGGCAGTGCGTCGAGTTCTTCAAGAAATACCTGCCCAAGGTCTGTGTGCGAAAATTTTGTTCTGCATTGATATTTTGCCTTGTTGTCCCACGTTCGCGCAAACTCAAAGCAAGCACAAACAACCAACAATTACTCGTACCTTGTGTAACAATCAACTTTCCCCTTCTTTCGCTTTCGCAAACGCAGTTCAGACTGGCAAGGTACGAGCGTGTCTGGGATGCTTCGGTTCTCATTCATTGGCCAGATCCAGATTCAGAAACATCACAGAGGTGGTCTCGTTTACACAGGCTTTGGGTCCGATTCATTACACCAAGACCTGCCTCTACGCTATGACGTACGATCGGGACTTTGTGATTGACACTCTGGCCTGCAGAGGACTACCCCAGGTCATCGTCTGTTGTGGAGCTGGGCACGCTTTCAAGTGAGCTGTCTGTCTCTTTTGTTGTCAGTCAAGGTCCAACTGTGCAATGCTGAGTGTTTCAAAAACCTGAAAGCAATTTGTTGTTTCACAACCCGAAGCACCAGAGGCCCTGCATGTGCCTGAAGATTCTTGCTGTCTTCCACTGTCTCACTGCCTCAGTCTGTGAAACCTCTGAGATGACTTCAAAACGAGCTGATACGTAGAAAAATGACAGGCCAACGAGCAGGAAAGTTGTGAAATGTTGATTTGTTCTGCAGATGGGCCTCTTTTCTGGGGAAGGTGCTCAGCGAATTGGCGATAGACGGCGGAACGAAGCACCCTATCGCCGACTTCAATTTCGACCGGCCAGCGGTCACCGATCCCAATTACAAACCCAATTTTTACTACGGCATTGAACCAGGAGCCAAGTTGTGAATGAGCTTCCGCTGACCTCTACTTGAACAGACCAAGGTCCCACGTTCCATATCTCTCAAATGCGCGCGCCAATAAAGCCAAGTTTCCCACGCGCAATTTGACTCCCTAGTTTGACGTCAAACGTTGTCGAGTGTGCGACTGTGACGTCACCAAAACGCGCGTCGTCCCCAGGCAACAGTTGTCAACGCCGTCACTGCGAAACGACGGGTCAACAACGGGAAGCATGGTTTTGTGAAAACAGTTCTATTTTGAAGGGAAAATCCGGTAACTTTGGACAGAATGGTTTTGAGAAGGGAAATAGACTTGCAACAGAAAACGATAAGTCGTTTGATTCGAGAGAACGAAAGCCTGCACCTCCGACTGCAGAGTGAGAGGAGTGTTTCAGAAAAACACGCTGAAAATATTCTTGAGGAGGCTTTGGCCATCATCGAAAATGCCAGAAACCCGCGACTATTGCCCTGCGTTGGAGGCAAGTTGGTTCTATTGTTCCCTTCTTGTGTTCCTTCAACTGGTTTTGATCCAGAGTCGCTGATTCTTGAGGAATCTATCGATTCTACTGTATATCTATGCACTGTTTGGATCCAATCCCTCATAGATCTGGATCTAAATTTATTAAATCTCTGAAACTTCGGCGTAGATTGGTTTGTTTGGATTCTGTCAGCTTCGACGAATTGAACAAGAAGTTGGCATGCACTCATGAAAGTTGTCAGCGCTGCTTCGTTCAAGCAGGCATGCGGGTTTGCACTCAGACGATGCGAATTTACATGACCTTCTTGCACTGTGAATCATTTCTGGGCACACTGAACAACGAATTCATGCAAGCAATCAGTCGTGGCATTGGGAATTGGTTGAAGGGGCAGACCCAAACGAGATTTCCAAGCGATGTTGACCACGCGTGTCCCCAGGTTACAGGGATTGGGAATCGGCTCGCCCTCTTGAGCCTGGTGGTCTGACTTGCCAAACGTGTGTGTTTCCAGACTTGTGGCGGCTGCGAGCATCACAGCAAATTTCTTCCCTGCTCGACAGAAGTCGCGACACCTCAAGAATCTTGAACACTGACTCACAGTGGCTTCGAGAGAACGACGGATTCAAACCCAAATCGGTCAACTTTTCCCTTCTGGAAGACGCCTCCAAAACAGTGGCCGCAAACTCCAGGAAGTCCAGCGAAGGGGACACGAGCTTGCACGCGTCCATGCTGACGTCCGATGCCACTTCCAAGTGGCTGACCGAGGAGAAGGAGAGTGACCAACCGAACAGTAGCTTCGCTGTTCGGGATGGACTTCTCGGGCTCTCTTCGGATTCGGCAACACCCGGGTTTAGCCCAAACTTGGGCAGCTACATGTCACAACTGAGGCCACATCTTGGAATTTTCTCCAGTTCTCTCGGCACCAGCTCCAACAGGCCTTTTGAGTACTCAACAATCGGTGAAGCGACCGCGGCTGCACCCGAGACCAGCTCGTTCAAGTACACGAATTCCATTGAAGATCAGAGTCACAGGCCTGCGACCCCGAAGAATTCGAGTTTGGACGAGACCGCAGCTGCAACCCCAAAGCAAGAAGATGCCAAACCAGCGGAAGAAAGCATCGAAGCGATTCGGGACGCACCTCCACAAACTGACCAAAATGACCTCCTCAGCGATCTCTCTGAACTGGCCAACCAGCAGTCCAGTCCGAGTGGCGTCGGGTCCAGTCTGATCCACAAGGAGTCATTCCCGTGCGGCACGACCAAGTACACGGTCTGGGACATTCCCAACGATCGCTACATCGGACAGAAAGTGAGCGCAAAAACATTCTTCACTCCGGCCAAAACATCTACTCCTGTCAAGAGATCTAAAGGTAATATCATTTGTCATTGCTCTCGTTTCTGTTTGACTTGTCTCCGAAATGTCACATTTCTGAGTGAACGCCACCGGCACGCAAAATCTGCAGAGAAACCAGAGGAGTGCATTCAAAGAAACTTGAAGTCGACACTTTATCCAGTTTCTCTGCAGGTTACCATGAAGTCAGCGTGGCAAGTGTACAGCATCATTTCTTTGCATGTGCAGAAGACCAAATCGCGCACTCGAACGACGCGCCTCCGTTCTGGAATTTCGACGCGTCGGCCATCACGCCCCCGCCTCTCCCGCGACCCGACTCGGCACCCTGCACTGCGGCGCAGTGGTCCTGCACCCTGCCGACTCCGACGCCTCCCAGTCTTCAACAGCAGCTGCTGGAGGTGATCAGAACCTCGCCGCGACCGTCGACAACGAAAACACCAGGTGAGTGAATCTCACAGAAAATCCGTGGCCAACATTGATCAAGGTTCGTATGCCCGTCTTCGAACAGCATGAGAAGCAAGGAACAGCCACCATTCAGTGCAAAAATTTTCGAAAAATTCCCTTCGCACAAGGATTCTCACGGTGTTCCAGGAGCAGGGGATGAGCAGAGGCAGCCGGACAATTGATGACATGTTAAAATACCAAAATATCATGCAGTGAGCTTGACACCCGTAGCCCCATGATTCCTTCGGTCCTTCAGCAGTCCTTTTCCCAGGCTCTTTGTCGACTCTTCTCGCAGGCAAGAAAACGAGTTCTGGAGACATCTGGCGCAGTCGGCGCATACTCGGAGAGATCTCCTTCCAGCTGGACCGTCGCATCGTCAACTTCGTCTTCAACGACAAAGGCGACGGCAGCGTGCGCCCGCGGAAGCGACTCTACGGCTACAGCGTCCAGAACATCGACGCTATGATGCAGCACGCCGCCATCGACCCCAGGGGCGGGCGCGTCGACCGAAACAAGCTCGCCCGGATGCAGGAGCGCTTCTCGCGCATCAAGCGCGCGCTCAAGCCTCTTGGCTACATGTTCGCGTACCACGGCAACTTCGCCATGGACATGGTGAACAAGTACGGGTTGCTGCCGCTGCGTCCGGGGTACACGTGCCGCGGGAGGCTCGACCCGGACGACACGTGCGGCCTGCACGAGCTGGTCGCCTCGCTCGCCGCGCACAAGGAGAAGCGCGACATGACGGTGCTCGTCGACTGCCTCGCGCTGCTGTCCAAGCACGACGGGAAACCCATGATCTACTGGTGAGCAGCGCTCTGACAGCGGGCGAGTCACGTGACGCAGGCAACTCACGCTGGGTTCTTCACAACAAAACACGACTGCGAAGGTACAAAACCAGAGTAAAGTAAAGCAACATCTGCTGCTTCAAAATTCAACATCTCAACAATAAATTTGTAAGAAACCGCAATATCAAGTTTTGATCTTTCTTTTTTAAGTTCAACAAAAATATTTTTATTCAATGTTGTCAATGTACAGTGTCGTGGAATGCTTCAGGCTTTGAGAGGTTGCTGTTCTTTGAGAATTGAAAACCAACAAACGTTCAGGAACAAAAGCAAAAAGAGCGCACCAACAAATGACGTATCTTCAAATGTTTTACGACCAACTGCCTTTGAAAATTTACCGGTAACACAGAGTGCGGAAAAGCACCCAATGACTTTCTTCCTTCACGATTGATGAGAATTCGCAAATTTACAAATAAGAAAGTGACAAGACAACGGAACAAACACTTTGCAGCTTATTACGAATGACAAGTCAAACAATCAAGCAAAGAACGCGAAACATCTTGTCCCACAAGACCGTCAAAACAATGGTGAAGTTACCTGGTGCACGCGTTGCTCGACTAATGCGACACACACAGGTGGTTCAGTTGCAAATACTCTAATTGCATCGTGGAATTGTTGACGTCAGATTGATTGCACACACACACACTATGTGTGCGCATTTACAACAGGAAACGTCTCTGGTGGATGGAAACTCACAGCTACTCAAGCAAAATTCACACATAACAAAACGGCCGTTTTTGCTCAATCTCACAAATCCTGCCAAGTTTTGTTGTCGAAGGTATGTACCTCTGTCGGCAAGTCACTGTGTCAGTTGGTCTCTCGACCCGGCAGGTCCAACAAAAGTGCACTGGTTTTCACATTTCTCCACAAGAGAAACTGGTCACGAAAGCCTCACGGGATGAGTAGAGGTGTGAACCCTCTCCTTTTCCCTTGTCACGAAATCGCCTTCAGGAAAGGCTTGTCCTTCTGTACACAGGAAAACTTCGTTCTGTTGTGGCACGTCTTCGTGTGTGTCTTTCTTTGTTTGGTCCTCAGTTCAAGCACATCGACGGAAAAGTTCTTCTCCAGAATCACATTGGATCGCTGCAACAATTCCTGTTTGCTGTCCGAATCAACACAATCGGCCGTCTATTTGACCAATGGCGGTTGCATGAAACCCACGAAAAGAAAGTCAACGGGCGGATCGGGACCTTTGGTTTTGCTCGCGACTGGACGGAGGTGCGTGATGTGGCTGGACGTTATTGCTATGTGCGCGCGGAGAACTGCGGTAGGACACCGTTGCCTAGGGACGTCACCGTGACGCCGTCGCTCAGGTCGATCGTCCGCCCTTCTTTGTGCTGCAAAATGGGTCGCGAAGTCAAATGGAGACCGACTGACAAGGCGCCTCCGAAACTCGCAGCACTTTTCGAAACCTTTGCAACCTTCGTTTCACCATCACAACAAAAGGCAGTTGAAAATTTGAAACAGCACTTGCGTTCAGTTGCATCATCAGAAACAAGCATTTTTCTTCCAAAAGTCCATGCCGCCAGTTTCCAGATTGAATTTCGACTGTGAGTCACATGGACCAATGATTTGTTCAGCTGTGGATTTGTATTCATTGACACTTACCCATCTGTAGTCCAGAATCATTTCTTTGAAGGCCATGAAGTCGCTAAATGTCAGCAGAATTTCGAAAACCTCGCCCTCGAGCTCGTCTCTTCTATCGCTGCAATAACTTTTTCTTTTCCCACAAACTCAACAGAATGGCAAAGTACAATGCACACCAGTATTTTCTTCACCACACAAATGTGAAGGTAAAGGCAATGTTTTGTGGCTTACATGAGCTGCTTGCTGAAGTCAGACATGGAGAAATCAGGCATCCTCAGCGTCAACTGGTTCACGATGTATTTTTCCACCACGTCGACCTGAAAACAACACAAAACGTGCTGCAAACATCACGCTTTTGTTGCATTCTCTGAACTCACAGCACAAAACAAGTTTCTTTTGACTCACATATTCCTTGTGAATGTCAGTGTAGACGAATTTGTTTTCCTCTGAGTCTTCAAATTCCATGCAGTGTTTGTCCAAGAAGCTGGTTTGCATCAGTTGAAATTCATCCTCTGTCGTCAAAATTTAAAGAAACAAGACTGTTGAGTGAAGCGCAACAAGCACAACGTTCATCTGAGAAAAAATCCTGCATTTCGTTGAAGGCCATGAAGTCGATAAATGCCTGCTTCCCAAGCAATTTCCGTTGTTTTCACGCTCAAGACAGCGCGTGCTTGTACGTGAACGAGACTGACGAGCCCGCGGGTTTGTTGGGCATACTTACCCATGATGATGTCTTCGATGTGGCCCACCGTGACGTCGAAAAACGTGTCACTCAGATTTGAGCTGCAAAACGAAGGCTGAGGTAAAGCTTGTGGGAACAAACGAAGTTGAAGACTTGTCCCATCGCTTGACAGCTTTGATTTTGTTGGAGCTAACACCGAAACTTTTTTTCAAATCTCCAAATGCCTCTTCTGCACGCAAAAATTCACTCACGTCGACATGGCCAAATTTTCTTCCATCGGGTCCATTTCATCAAAAGCGTCTGGAGAAAGAGAAACAAAGCAATTGCTCAACAAGAAGTTCCAGGTTGGAACCCTGATGGTCGCGCCGTTTCCGGTCTGGCCCAGTGGGTGGGTGGGGGGTCTGACCCAGTAGGTGAGGGGGGGGGGGTCTGGCCCAGTGGGTCGGGGGAGGTTACAGTCCAAAGTGTGGACAGACGCACACATGAATGCTACTGGTTTTGTTGCAATTGCGCTGTGTATGGCCGCTACGCGACCATCAACAAAACGGCAAAACAAAGAGCATGACAACTGGCTGAACTCGACAGGCGATTCGACATCCACTCTCGGCGACTGCTTCTCTTGTTCAAAAGTTGTCTTCTCGGTTGGAAAAGCTTGGACATGAAGTTAGAGCAAGATGTGCTTGTCCGTAGGTGCCTCTCGTCACCGGTGGGACCTCATCGTATTCTTTCGGTTTTGTGTTTCCTCACTCGATCGTGGTTTGCGTTTTTCTTTGACAGACACCTATGTTCATCGACTTTGTGTGGAGGTGACTTGTACGAGTACTCTATAAGAATCCAAACACAACACCAACAACAGGCAGCTCAGACACAGAAAAATGGGAGCAGTCTTCTCACATAGATCTAAATCTGACAATCCCAACACGGATCACTGTTCAACTTTGAACCGGACGGAAGATCCCAAGACAAATCTTGACTTGCAATTTCAGTTCAGACGATTCTATTTTGTTGCGATCTCTGCGAAGAAAGAACTGAGAAGCACCCCATGTGGTCCATAAATTTCAGAATGCCGTTCTGGAAAGCACCGTGCACCAGAGAAAACAGACCAACACCAGCAAAGCCCAACTGATGAGAGGTTTCAGTTTAAAACGGTCCCAAATGGAGATCCTGTCAAAAATTCGAAACTGAAACTTGCTTTCCCCAAGCTTCTGACAAAGACAAGTTTCGCCCAAAATGTCTGCCAATCTGTGAACCAGAGTTTTAGCATTAAAACTGCACGAAAATATTGCAGGCAACCCTCTCACAGCTTGCAAAGAATCCCAAAACGAAAAACGAGATATTTACCGATTTGATTGGCCGCCATATTGAAACAATTTGTTTCGTTCTTGTCCGATTTTTGCATCACTTCTCTTTTCACAAGTGAAAGTTTCGTTGCAGCGCCGGGCTATAGCAACCGGAAATACAAGAGGTCACCTCAGGTTGAAGACGATTACTCGATTTTTGTGCAGATTCGTTGATTCTTGCAGATTTGCATGCAGAATAATTTGGTACAAAAGAGACAACAGTAAGACGAAGAAAAAGAAGGTCTTTCTTTGCGTGGAGGCTCACACAAATAAGAAATGCCAAGAAATGTCACCCAAATGCAAACATTTCAAGAAAGAACAAAATAGATCCACTTACCAATCACAATGATGCTGTTCGATTTACACCCGAGAATCCGAGAATTTGACAATTCTCGATATCCGAGAGTGTAAATCGAATAGCATTTTCATCCGAGAGAACATCCAAGAATCCGAGAAAGCTTGGGGCTCTCGGATTCTCGGGTCGAGAGTCTGAGAATTCTCGGCTGGGAAAATGTAAATCGAATAGCATCACTGTTTGCAAAGATAAAAACATGTACCATACCATCTTTTATTTTTGAAACCTTATTTCTTGAACGTGTCCAAAAGTACAGGAAGAAATAAAGCAGAAGTGAAACAAACATTTTCAAAAAAGAACAAGCATTGCAATTTTTAGGTGATTTGAGGTGGGTCGCGCGATTTGGGCTCAAGTGAGCCAAATCAGTGTGAGACAAATTGCTCCTATAGGCAGCCTCTTCCAAAAGTATGTGTACAGCAGTTTCATGGTCAAGATGAGGATTGATTTGGGATCTTTTGGGCTCTTTTGGTTCATTTTGGGTTGGGGATAATGTGCGAGGAAGGAA
>JAAUXT010004518.1_pt1 | contig 24850 bp, 29 predicted proteins | sample 7278171 | NCBI WGS metagenome assembly JAAUXT01 (sample SAMN14350112, study PRJNA611818) | marine sediment metagenome | isolation source: surface marine sediment (1.8m) | place: French Polynesia: Moorea | collected 2018-08
GATGTTTGACCCCCCCCCCCCTCGAAAAAGCATTGGGGTTTTCACTCCTTGATAGCCCCTGGCGTGGTTATTGCGAGTGCGTAATGAAAGCCAACTCACTTACGCCACTCGCCTATGCAAAAATCTTTGGTGTGGTCTTTGATGTGGTCTCCCCAAGAGTGCCGTGTGGAAGAATACGCATGTTCTTCACACACTGGCTGAACAAGCATTCGACCGAAGCCAAGTACCTGCCAGAGCAGCTTGTCTTGCAGCTCTGAAAGGTGGGACCTTTGGTGTTGCCTGGTGGAACCGAGAGTCTTCACGCCAAGGGTGATCTGCGCGCAAGAAAAACCAACAAAAGCCAAATCCATGTCCTTGAACTTGAAACGCTGACTAAACAAAGTGGTTGACTGCTCAAATTCCAGTGAACTTGGCGTCTCCTGTGCAAGGGGATTTTCAGCACTTCAGGATGCACTATCGCTCTCAATCTGTCGACCTCATGTTTCGATGAAACCACTCAAAAACATTTCGGACCAGAAGAGAAGTGGATAACGAGCACTTTTTGCCACACGATGGAAACGATGACAAATTACAAGTTTTATGCTATTTGAGGACAAACTGAGACCCAGTTCCTCCGCCTTGGAGACTCAAAGGGTCTTTGCAACAAGAACACTTATCACTGTGGACACGCGAACCGTTACGAACCTCAGCCGACAGGGCCCTGTTTTTCGAAATTATAACTACTTTGTGGCCAAGCTTTAAAAGACAGCAAGTATACGCGGATCGGATCCACACTTCCTCAGCTGAGAAGCAACGCCACGCAGTTTCGTTCATTGCTTAGCTGGAGCCACACGGTTGTGGTAACTTGACGCCCGAAGCAGGACCCTGACACAAAACACATCCGGCGACAGTGAGAAGCTCAGTGACTGACAAAAGCCAACCGTCAACGCAACGTCCTCACAAGGTGAGGACAGATCCATGACCTTCGCCTCCTGCCACAGTGCACTTATTAACTCAAAATAAACCCAATCGAGAACTTGGTGAAACATCGGACTTGGACGAAACACCCGGGCCACACCACCTTTGCATTTCCGTGCGCACCGAAAATGAGCAAAACTCGACAGTTCAAGCCACGCTCAGTTTGAAGAGGCCGACGGCACCAACAATCATCCACCTATCTGCCAACATCAACCTGGCCTGGGGTTATCAGGAGCGTTGGCCATTCACCTTGACACCCTCACCCAAACGCGTCACCGCTCTTCTTGACCCAGTCGAAATCACAGGCTGATTGAGAGTACCTGCGGCGCATTCATGACGCAAGAGCACACATAACAATATAACATTTATTTCTCAACACAAAAGGACTTTCCATGCCACACTGAAGCTGTCATGTGTTTTTACACACAATAGTCTTCCCTTCAACTTCCTACATTTTGTTTGTTAAAATGCTGTAGATTTTTCTGTTTATTTGCTGTTGGTGACACAAGATGTCAGTCGACGGTTGCAGTCAGTGCTTGAAACAGCGACAGGAGAACAGACAGCTACCACATCTCGCGCTGAACAGCGATTCTCATGTCGATGCCTCAAACAGTTACTCAATCCGGTCAGAAAACGACATAAGCTACACTGAAACACGTTTGTTGTGTACTTGGGGCGGGCTTATGTGAAAGTGACATTCGCAAATTTCAACCATTTTTTAATTTAGCATTTAAACAAACAAGTCAAACAGCGCGGTAAGTCACGAACACACACAAGCGCGGACTATCTGCCATGACAAACAAACATTTACCGTTTCAAAATGTTGCAAAATTAAATCTGGTTTTTGCGAATTCCTTTGAAACACTCAATGAAGAAATTTGCTTCTGAAACTCCGAACACGCTTTCTGGATCAACCATTTTGAATCGGCAATGTCTCAGGCAGAAATTTTTGAGGCTGTAAAATATTGTAAAATATGTACAAAAGTGTGTGCAGTTCCGATCCAGTTCAACCACAAAGTTCAGGAGAAGTGTTCTTGGTCGCACCCTGCAGCGGTCTGTCTCCCCTTTTCATGTCTTGCCATTTTCGACGAACAGTGCGAACACGTTTTTCGTAGCAAGATTCGCGCACCGATTTCAATTTTGACTTCGAACAAATCTCGCTGTCTTTGTAGCACAAACAGATGCAAGGGCACGACCAGGCCGCTTGAACTGATCCACAGAAGACAAATTGTGAGGCAAAACGTCAGTGCAAAATTTCTAATTCAGTATTCGTTTTCTATTTGACACCGAGTGCAAGAAGTCCTCTCAAATTAACGATGACGCAGGTGAAACGAAATTCCACAAATTCATCCCCTGCATTTCGTGACGCGTTCACGCCTTTTGCATAAAACCCCACTCTGATGAATTTCCAACAAACCCAAAACAGCAAAAACAAGACAGTAGAACACAGGCCCGTTTCGCAACCACCACCGAATTATTGGGGGGGGGGGGGATCACAAGTGCGAAATTTGTTGGCAGCAACCAAGAATTCTATTTTCATCGAGAAATTTCTTCGCCCCACACACACCAAAGGAAAATCAGTGGTGATCAGAGGTGACCCGCCTTTTGAGAATTCTCAGCTGTGGCCGATCCCCACTCCAGTAGTGACCAGGTTGATCGCTCATGTCTCAACCACAGGCTGGCTCGCGCTCCGAAGGACGCGCCTGCGTAAAAACAAAGCTTCTTTTGGAGCCCTTTGGCGGCCAAAAAAAAAACAAACAACAACAACAAAAAACATCAACCCCTCAATCTTATTTCTTCGAGTCATCACACTTCCAAGAGGACATTCTGCACGTCAGCAATGCAAGTTGTTTTTCTACTTTGTTGAACCAAGAATCCACGCGAAGACTGGGAGCAATCAAAAACAGAAAAAAGTCACAACCACAAGGGTGCAAGCAGACCAGAGGAAGACAAGTCGTTGACAACTCGCAAAGATTCCAGACACAAAAATTTGCATTCAAACTTCAATCACAGCCCAATCTGGCTGGTCATCTGCGTCCATTGTTTTTGTTTCAAAACTTGTCCTTTCTTGAAAAACAAATGGTCAAGTTGAGTATCAGCGACATGCATTCCACTGGGAATTGGCAATTCTCATCTTTTGAAAAAAAAGAGAGAGCGTTTGTGCGGTGGAGGGGTCGAAACGCAGAAAGCAATTCCTCGAGCGTTGAAAATTGGAATTCATCCACCCGTTACACGATTTTCCACGTTCCGCGCATTGCGTTCCACACCGCGCGGCCCCAACGCCTTGTGCCTTTTGTCTGTTATCGCAAACGCAAACTTGAGCAATACCCAACACACAACCAAAAGCTTATACAAGATTCAACAAAATCGTTTTTGTGCTCGAAATTCAAAACTGACGTCTACCAATGCACGTTTTGAAGAGTACACATCGGAAATTTCTACCAGTCGATCACTTCACGGGAAACTTCACAAAAGGTACTTGTTTTAGTTTTTAAAATCTAATGTCACAGAAAACCACTGCGAGTGTTTCGCCCTGCGAGTTTGCAAAACGACAAAATCGATCAGTAAACGGCCCAGGACATCAACACGAAAACAGACAAGGCGCCAGAAGATCCGTGCTGCCTGCAATAAAACCGAGAGAGCTTGAACATTTACCTCTGAAAGAAAATGTTCTTTCGTTTTTGGGCCGCTTCTCATGTTCATCATTTCGAACTCAGAGCGAAAAACTGACAATGTTTCTCATCGAGACAATTTCCTACAGTAGACCTAGACCAAACGATTTTACACGAGTGTTTGCAAACTTGTCATGAATTCTTCCTTGCGTGTTTGTGTTTCCAGAAAGCCATATCCACACGGCTGAAGCTTCGCGATAGCTGAAGCTCATCATGTCCTACGTTACACAAGAAAGATCGCCCACACGCGCATCACCCTTTCCGCAAAGTGAAAAGGGCAAAGACTGCGTCCAAACGAACTTTCACACACACACACAAAATGTTCACTGCTTGTTTTCTACTTCCGCTTGCAAATTTGACTTCGACTTCTACTGACTTCAACAAAGCAATCAAGTATTTTTGATTGCGTCTTTCAACACTTACGCTTTAAAATTGTTCTTTTGCATCTTTTTTTTTCAGAACTTAGTTTCACTCTGAGAGGAGCATCTTTAGCATGGAGACGGAAATGTCTTCAGTGCGGGACGACCTGTTCAACCACCACGCGTTGCCAACATTTGAAATGGAGAGTGGTTTTCTCTTTTTCAATTTTATCCAACACTTGACTTGCGAAGGTCATTCAGACCGTGTTCTTGGACGGATCGCGCACTGGAGGTATTTGCCGTCTCGCCTCACGTGAAAGTCGGAAAGCTGCACTGCATGAGTCCGCTGTTCCCGAATTGAAGGGACTCGGTGGTTGCACTGGTCACTGGAACGTTTGGTGGAAACCAACATCGAAGCCAGGTTTTACCGGGGTTTCGTTGGGAACAGTACCCCATGCAGAACAGCAATGCGACCTGTGTGTCAAGAAATATCGACTGCTGTTGGCACGAAACAATACGCGTCAAAGTTGGCGGCAATAACTGCTATGTACAACAATTCAATGCAAAACCATGATTTTTTTTATCCACTGGCAATTTCGCAAACGGCCTAAATAGTCAACTTCATGTGACATTTATCAAGCCCAAGAAAACCGTGGATGCGTCTAAAATCATTAGACTTTGTTCATCGCATCTGTCTACCTTCAAATGACAATTATTAGACAAATGCACAAACACACGAGACACTGAATCGAAATTATGAAACATTCTACTGTCACAAAGTGCCGTTTTCTTGACATATGTGGTCTCTGAAGCTCCACGGTATTGCTCCTGAACGTTCTCGCGCACTGTTGTGGCTCTACTCAACACCGCACTCAAACACCCACAGGCAATGTTTTCTCATTGCCTCCGAAGAGAAGAGCACGGAACACTGCTAAATTAGATCGTCGCTTTTTCCGTTGCAAAAGCAAAGATCAGGAAACTACTGGCACTGACAAGTTATGAGAGGTATCTACGAGTAACACGAGATAGTAACCTGGGGCTCCACTCTTATCGGCTTTTTGGCCGGTGTGGCGCGACATCACACACGGCCTGGTCGATTTGGCGTGTTGGTGTCGCACCACAACGGACAAACCACCCAATCTGAAAAAGAACCCAACACGCATGCGCATGTCAGTGTTTGTCCCCTGGAGAAGGTACGCACAACGCGGTCGTGTTCACGCGCCAACAGCAGAAGATAAATCGCTTCGCCCCGCATGCCGCGGCAAACTCGAACAGTACCAGGACTGGAGAATATATCGCCGAGCTTTGCAAGAGGCTCAAAATACAAATCAAAATGACACATTTTTAACATCAATACGTTTGTGCACAAATTACTTTTCAGATACCTTAGTCAATGACATATTAATCAAAAGGAAACTTTTTCTCAGAAACTACATTGTTCGTCTAATTGTTGACAAAAACAGAAAAATCGTCACAATATTCTTGAAACACGCAATAATTATCTGTTTCATAGACGCAGCGGAGAAACCCAGGACAAACACCACAAGGAAAGCACTTCTTCAGTTGCGCACACGGAGCGAGAATGAAAAACACTGCAGAAAACCGTTTCAAACTCGCGAGTTTTCTCAAGACAAATACTGCAAATTGATTCATTTTGTTTGCTTGCACAGTGACAAACACTTCAGGAAACGGACCAATCTTTGTGAGACTGCAATTTTTAGATTTCTTGGGGATCGCAAACAGCTTTCAGTGTGTCACATGACAGTCCAACAACAACTCGCCCTCACATGCGTCAAAAACGCCGCAATAACTACAAGACATTGTACAAAAATAATACAATTCCACTTGCAACATAGAAAACAATTATTTCGTCGCTTGTTCTCTGAAAATAGATTCCTCCTCTGGTGTTGATTTGGCGTTGCGGTGTTCCCCCAAAATCAGAGGCGCGTTCATCTCACATCAGACAGAGTGGCGTCCGACCGACTGGACTTGTAATCTGCTAACTTTCGTTCACACTTGTCGAATAGACCTGACCGTTTTCTCAAATGATTTTCCTCCAGCGTTGTTAGATTTCAGCCGAATCGAAAATTTTCTCCTTTTCAATTCTTTCTGTCCTATGTGTATCAGTCGTATCTGATATGAGTGACAATATCACATGGCAACAGATATGCCTCTTCAACAACAGTCTCCATCACCCTTCACTGCTGGTGGTGCTGGTTCATCCAAAGACCCGGTTCCAATGCTTGGCCGCTGATTCCACTTCACCCACAAAACGAGATCGACAGATCAGCCTTGCATACCTTTCAACATTGCATAAAAAATTGCTCGACTGTTGGCGCCAAATTTGGTTTCGCCCTCACCACCACCTTCCCAGCATGCAGTTTGTAACTTCAAGCACCGGTCTTTCAAGTCACAGGAGACTTCTGTGCGTGTCACCAAAGCGACATTTTTTAACATGGTTTGTCAACACCGGTCAAGTTCCAACCTGGACTAAACATCAGGCACTCAACCAGACTTGACCCGTGCCCATTCAATATCCAATTGTTCAAGTGGTCAACATTTGGCAGCGGACAGAGAGACTGACGGAAGTCCCGCGAAAAATTACACCAGAGACGCAATTCATTGGACGTGAGTGCTGAAGGTGGATTTTGTTTTTAGTGTCAACATTCATCACAATGCCCTTTCTCAAAATCCGACAAAAATCTGAAGAATTCCACCAGTACGGCCTGCAGTCCAGTTTTGGTCGTGCCCGGCCAGCTCTTTTTCTCCCAAGAAAAACGTCTCTGGTGGAATTTTCTCAAAAGTAAAAACGTACGTGCTGCTGCGACGTCAAGTCAGTACCCCACGTCTAGTCAATCGGTGAGCGTGGTGCCCAGGTTGACGGTGACGCGGCCGTTGTGCTGCACGACGTGCGTCACGCCCTCGCTCACGTACGGGTGGTGCGCGGCGGCGCCGGGGCCGCCGCCCATGTCGCCGTTGATTTGCATGACGCTGAGGTCCTCGAACTGGCCGAAGTCGTCGTCACTCGCACCACGCACGAAGGGCGGTGGCGGAGGAGGGGCGTCGCCTTGGCCGTAGTGCGCGTGCATCGCTCCTTGGTGGTGCATGCTGGCCATGGGGATTTGGTGGTGCATGAGGCCACCTTGTGTGTGCATGCTCTGTACCTGCTGCTGGTGGTGTGGGTGCGCCATGATTCCGTGCATCACGCCACCCTGCATTGGACCCAGCGCCCCCGAGGCAAGACCCACCGAGGCTGGGGCCTGGATCCCCATCCCAGCTGTGCTCATGCTGGCTGACATCGAGTGCATCACTTGCGCACCAGACGACGCATACGGGAGCTGCTGCTGTTGCGGGTGCTGCTGCATGGGCGGCGCGGCGCCTCCGCCGTACTGCGGGGACCCGTTGTGCAAGTCGTGCCCCACCTCCTTCTGACTGATGAACTGACTGATAGACACCACTGTGCCACCCCTGAAATGAAACGAAACGCCGTCACACCCGTGTTCAGAACGATTGCAACCTGCCCTGGACAGTTATCACCACACGAAACATACTGCTTCATCTGAAAAGTGTGCACCACGATTTCACCCAGAAACAAATACTGCAAGGAAAATAACGCGCGAGCATTTCACGAAAATCACCACAACGGACTCAGTTTGTCGTTTATGCCACACGGGACGCCCATCGCGTGCGCAAAATGTCAACTTTTTCGTACTGTCCGTGCTTCAGGTCTACGTCCCACCCTGCCAATCTCTGAAAGAAACGTAAGTGGCCAATGACCAGAAAGCTAGCTTCTTCGTGTTCTCTCATCAAAATCACCATGCTCTCCACGAATTCTTCCACGCGCTTGTCCACTTCTGTTCGTGACTCTGGCGTCTCCTCTTCTCCTTCAAAGAAGTCTGCTGTCTCCAGCTTGATTTCCCGAAGTTTGAACGTCACGATTTTGAAGTTGGCGACAAGGTCTGACTCATTGAAAGATTGGAGGCAGCTGGCGAGCGGGGAGACCGCGATGTAGGACCAGCGTCCTCGCCAGGCGCGCACCTGCGCGATGCCCTTCTCTGACAGACAAGGATTGTTCACTGGCGGGAAGCCTGCGTCGTTGCGAGTTTCTCCGTGCCGCAAATACACAAAAACGCGAAATGACTGTGGTGGTGACACAGGTCGCTCCACCTCCGCATGCGTGAGCAGGTCCGACTGCTCCACCATCTCTTGTGCATGGGACATCGAACCGCTGGACTGCGGCGCAGGCGGACTTTCCTTGTGACTGAAAGCGAATCAGTTCGCCAATAAGAGTGAACTGTCAAACAACGGAAAGATCAAGAAAATCTGCATCATTTTCCCCAACAACTAAAAACAACTTTCGAGCAATTTGATCACGCCGTTGACGTCAAAGCGCGCGTCTGTTCAAATCACGTGGCACGATCCAGGTTTCCATAGTGCCGGTACCGCCATGGTGTTGATGCTGGGTTACCCCCATCCCCATCGCCAGCAAAAGCAAGTTTTCGTGATGACCAACATGGGAAAATGTTTCAGAGGGGCATGCCATCCCTGTTCTGAAGTTGGTGAAAACAAACTGTAATGGGACTCAGCCTTTCCCAAGAAGCTATGACCAACGTGGCTTCGTGCCCGACAGTTTGGACAATACGGGGAAGGGTTCCATCCACAAATCGAATTTTGTGTCCAACCACTGCACAAACCCCCCTCACATGAGATTTTCAGTCTGGCCACTGTATTGCGGTCGACGTGAAAATGAAATTTCTCCAAGAAGTAACCTGAGCATTTTTTCAAAACACTTCACTCCGAAGTGTGTTCACCAGAAACAAACAAGGCGGGGCAGACGGACTGGTGGCTTTTTGGCTGTTTGGACCTTGCAGGCAGTTGGCGCGGGAAAAAAATCAGTGGTTTTACTCACTCGGCCATGTTGTCGACGGTGCAGGTCCTGCCGCGGCCACCGATGCCTCCGTTCTGAGTCATCGCGCGCGGTCCGTCGTCTCGGTACGAGACGTGCTTCGGCTGCGAGAAGGCGCCCGGGCCGCCCATGGCGCCGCCGCGGGGGGACGCCGTGAAGCGCGCGCCGCCCCGACCCGACACCGAAGCTGCTCCCGGCGGTCCGCCCATGCCGGTGGCTGCGCCGCCACGACCACCAGGTCCATTCTGATAGTACCTCTGCGTAGGAACCTGCAACATACAGCTCAATATCACCGACACAAAGCACCTTTTTCAAATCAATGTCCGCTTGACCGTTGAGACGCACGCTCCAGCCGTATGACTCCAATACGCTCACCTGCACGCGCTGCGTAGGCATGCCCCGCGCTGGAGAGGTGATGCCTCGGCCTCGGGGACCTGCACCGCCTCGGGCTCGAGTGGAGACGACACGCGAGCCGGCCGCACCGCGTCCACTGCAAAGGACAAAACACCGGTCTCCCCAAGCTCACGGCTAGGTAAGGTACCAAAATTCCTTTGGCTTCTATCCAACGAAACCGGGCTGGAAGTTTTCCTTTTGCAGGCACTGCTCACCTTCTGGGTCCGACACTGGTGACTTGAGGCGGACCCACGTTGCTCTGCCTGCCGCCTCCGCGGTGGCCGCCCCCGCCGTGCGTGTTCGCGCCCCAGTTGCCAACAACGACCCCGGCGATCTGCAGCTGGCCGCCCCGACTGTCCACCGGACTGTGTCCTGAACCACAAAACCCCCAGCGACATGAAACTCTGCCAGGTATCGGTGAAAACATCTTTATTTCCCCACAGCAAATGGCATAAGGACGCGGCTCCCTTTCTGAGAGTGAATGTGCGCGGAACTCACCAAGGATTCCCCTGCCACGCCCGACACCGCCTCGCCCGGCGCCCAAGGGCGGCTGGAACCCACCGCGCATTCCCGGCGGACCGCCTCCCGGCATCCCCGGGCCTCGGAATGGCATACCTGATTCACAATGAAACTTGGCTGCAGACCTCAGTAAAACGTCATCTCGTTTCCAACTGCACAATACAGCTCGAGGCTCACCTGACGGGTACACGGACCCCGGGAACTGCGGCGCTCCAGGCACCATAGAGAACGGCTGTTTCACGAACACGTCCATCTTGATGCCCTCGAGGATCGCCTTCCGCATCTGCTCCACCTTCATCACCTGGTCCATCTGCAGCACAAAACGCAACACGTCAACAAATAGAAATCTTGCGGACTTAATACGCGACAAATGACAAAGATTTTTAGCCAGGTGATCATTCCCTTTTCAACCATTGCAGTTTTGCAAATGATGCTCATACTTATGCAGCGGAAGAAATCCAAAGTATTTGACCTGTGTGTGTGTGTGTGTGTGTGTGTGTGTGTGTGAGTGCGTGTGCGCGCGCGACTCACCTGTCCGTCGCAGAGCTCAACGATGGACACGTTGTTGTTTGCTTTGAGGAGTTTGTAGTGGAAGAGTTTTCCGTCGAAGAAGTTCCAGGGGCACGTGACTGTCCAGGGCAGCGGCGCGCCGCAGCCGTCGTTGACGAAGATGGCGGTCTCGACGCCGTGCATGAGTAGCGCCGCCAGCTGCACCCCGCGCGTCGTCACCAGCGGCAGCTGAAGCCAACATCACAAGTGAAGGAACAATGTGCAACACAGCCCTACTCGACCTTCTCAAAGAGCACCAAAGACAGCAACACGTCCTTCCGTCAGAACACAAAATTCCCACACGCCTACCTTCATGTCCTGGTTCGCTTCCGTGTCTATGAGCATGGGCGACACAGCGGTGGCGAGGAAGGCGTCCAGCTCCTGGCGTCGCAAGACGCGCCGATCCTTGAACATCAGCATGTACCTGCAAAACAACCGAAACTTAGGGCCCTTTTGTACCTTCGCTTCAATTCAATGTGTCGACCACGTTCGGCGGCACAACGCACCTAAGGACGCAACAGAGGACGAGCAGGTGCTGCGGCACGTACGACACGTTCAGCATGAGCGACACGTCACTCATCATGCACGTCAGCAGGGCGCGCAGCCGCCGGTTCTTGTCCTCCACAGCCTGACCCAACCACAACCGCCGGATCGACGGCACCTGCAACCACCAAGTGTCATGTAATCGACGATCGATACTCGATCTGATCACGTGTCTTCTTTCGCACTCCTGTGAAGCTGCTTATGCACAGCTTCTTGTGTATTTTTTGCACACACAAGCCCAAGTTGAGGGCTTTTGCCTGCGGACTGCCACTGTATATAGAAAAGGTGAAATATAGTGGTTCCACTGAGGTAATGGTGTGTGCGACTGAGTCAATGGAGACAGGAGGGATCAGCTCCCCTCTCGTGACACAAAAGCCGTGATCAGGCCCGGTCAGCTGAGGGCTTCAGGGAACGATGCTGACCTGGGCACCGCCACATAGCACAAGTCAATGTGAAAGCTGACAGACGCCAGCAGCGAGTGCTTATGCCGACACACGATAAACTGAGTTGACCTGCAAAGTATGCGAGACCACACCTGATGATTCTTTCAAACAAAATAACACCAGGATGTCCCCTATCAAACCACTGCGTCCTGCTCACCTTCCACTCGAGAGAGATGGCGGGCACCTCGTCTCCCTTCGGTCCGCCGACCCCGCGCGGCACGACCCACTCTCGGACCAACACGTCCGTCATTATCTCGCCTGAAACACCACCAAACACTCAATTCACAAAAAACATCAACCTCATTTGTCAGTCTTCATTGGCACATTTTTGATAGGCCTCTCCAGAACGAACCAACGGTTTGTACTCACCACTCTGGCTTGGGTTTTGCTTGACGATGGCGCGTTTCGGTCCCAGATCGAAGAGGATGGCGTAGACCTTTTGGCGAGCGTATTTGTACAACTCAACGGCGTTGGGAAGGTCGTTACTCATGTCGTCTTCCAGACTCACGTCCATTTTTATCTCCCCCTAGAAATGCCAGCAAAGACGATGCAAGACCGAATAATCAACCGCGGCTGCCTTTGAATGAAAGAAAACTGCCTCGAAACTTGAAAACCAATGACGGCGAGCCGTTGCTCAGGGTCATCACAGCACAGTCCCTCGACCCACCTGTGTGAGAACCTGGTAGATCCAGGGCATCATGAGCCCCTTCGCGTGGCGCTCGCACACGATGCGCATGATCTCAGGTGGCACCCGAGGCAGCTTCATTGGTCGTCGGCTCTGCATGGCAACCTGAAAAGAATTTTGTTGGTCAGTTCCGATGCACATCTTGAGCGAGCGAGGGAATTGCCTTGTTCCAAACATGAACAGTGTGCACTCACTCTGAGAGATGCTGGATCCATCTCTGTGTTCAGCGACATCAAAGGTCGAATCCTTTGCTTCTCCCTCTTCTCTTCCCCTTTGGTCTTTCCCTCAGCTTTCGGTTTTTTCCCCTCCACTTTCGGTTTTTCCTCTGCCACTTCCTGTTTTTCCTCTGCCACTTCCTGTTTTTCCTCTGCCACTTCCGGTTTTTCCTCTGCCACTTCTGGCTTTTCCTCCCCAACTTCTGGCTTTTCCTCCTCCACTTCCGGCTTTTCCTCCTCCACTTCCAGCTTTTCCTCCCCCACTTCTGGCTTTTCCTCCCCCAATTCCGGCTTTTCCTCTCCAGCTTCCAGTTTTTCTTCGACCACATGAGGTTTTTCATCATCTTCATCCATTGCGTGCTTTTCCTCTTCAACCACAGAATGAGATTTGCCTTCCTGCACTTCACAATCTTGCTCCACATCAAGTTGTTCTTCTGCCTCCTGAGGTTTTCCTTCGTCCAACGGAGGTTTCTTCTCCTCATCCATAACTTTTGGTGTTTCTTCATCATCCGCGGGTTTTTCTCCCTCCGCTTCAGATTTTTCCTCAGTTTCCATCTCCTCTTCTTTCTCTGCTTCAGGTTTTTCTTCCTCCTCGTCTTCCTTTTCCTCCTTTTTCGGTTTGTCGTCCTCCATCTTTTCTGGCATCTCATCCTCTTTGTCTTCCTCCTCGGTCTTCTGTTGTTTATCATCCTTTGTATCGGCAACTTCTTCCTTCTCGACAACTGCGTTCTCATCTGAAGCATTTGAGAAGAAAAGTGGAATGCCGTTCCCGACCCAGGAAAAGTTATAAGCGTGAATTGTACAACCACACTTTACAGCTCTCAACAAAATGTATTTCTTGAACAGAAAAGGCTTACGACCGACACCAATCAACTTCTGCAAGACCTCACGGAAGCAAAAAATCAAGATTTACCTTCATTATCATCAAGCGACAGTTCGGACATCTTCTGTTCTACGTTGTTGTTCGTGGTGGCAGTTGGGGTAGGCGGTTCGATGACGATGTCGGGCGTCGTGTCTGTCGTTGTGCAGTACCCAGACTCTCCCTCAGTGTACACCTTATCAGCTTTGAGAATATCCTGAAACTAAGGGCAAGGAACTTGAAACTGGATGCCAACAGGTTGACACGTCTGGCAAAACGTTGCTTTTTGGAACAACTGAAAATCGTCATTGCACTCGAAACGAAACCACCACCACTTCTTCAATGGAGGCGGCCATTGAGATTTTGAGACTACTTTCCAGTGCTCAGTCTGTCTGAAAGGAGGGAAGGTCAACATGTTCTGGCCACCCGACTTCAAATCTCACCTCTGTGAGCTCAGATTTGTCTGCTTCTAGCTCTGACTTTTCCTCTTCTTTCACCTCCTTCTTGACGCCTGGAGGTTTCTTCTCTTCCTTGGGTTCCTCCGTTGGTCCTGGATAACTTCCTGGTTCCTTCTTGTGACCTGAAAACAAACTCGTCCTGTCTGACCTCGGGGCTCATTTTCTAATCAACACGTGTATCACGTCAACAAGTTTCCTTCTCCAGGAATCTGACCGCTTTTTGGCAAAAACATTCCAAAGAAGGCCAAAACTCAATATTTCGTAAGTACATCTCGCTTTGCAAACTAATTTGTGCTCACCATGTTTTGGCCTCGTCTTGTATTTCAGAAACCCTTCCTTGGTACCATTTATGTAATACTGAACACTTTGCCGGAACTTCAGATTTTTTTCTGCAAAATCCTCTTCATCTCTGAAAAAGTAATGTTTGATGAAATTGCAACTTGCCCACCAAATCAGTGAACCAAACCTCTACAAACTCCAAAGAACCCCGACACTTGTCAATTTCACAAACCCAGCGCTTACTTGAATATTTCTTGTCCCAACGTCTCCAAGTCATCAACGGAGTTGAGGCTTCGCACGAAGGCAATCACAGCTTTGATGACTTCAACGGGAGGGTTCTGAAGTCAGAATACAAAGATGTACACGAGAACAGATCTCAGATAATATCAAAACATTCATTCTCACTGCATTCTGTGGCAAACAGGCGATGTTGTTTCAACGTACCTTCTGTCCCTGAGCTGGAGCCTGACATATACGCAGGTAGAGACCTTTCAGATCATCCTCCGTCAAGATGTGATTCCCTGCAAACCACAAACAATCCGTTGTTGCCACTTTCTGAATTTGATCACGACACAGACCTGTCTGCCGAGAACGTTTCATGCTGGTCATTTCGTCCCACCCAGTATTCTTCCAAAGTGAACCAGAAGCACGAATTTTTCAGCGCAGCACGTGAAGGCCAAGTTGGTGATGAGCACTGACCGAGCAGGGCGGCGACTATGGGCAGGCGTTTCGGGTGGAGATCGACGATGCGGGCCACTTCGTCCACCACGTACTCTGTCGTCTCGAGCGAGTTGTGATAGGTGAGTTTGAGGTGCTCCGACGCGAAGTAACGAGGAGGATCAAATATTGCGTAGACAGCGTGTTGCCCAATCAACCCGTGGAAGAAATTCTCTCTGAAAAAGTGCGTCAACTTTGTGGACTCGAAATCGATCGCAACTTCTGTAGCACGACCAACGGTGGTGACATCTGAGAGCTGAAGAGGACGGAGTGGGTGCACACCAATGATGTCACTGGTGCACACACACACACACACGCACGCACACACATACGAGGATCTATCCAAATGTCCCTGGAATCATGTTGGCTGGTTTGACCTACTTGACATTGATCTTGCAAGGGAACAGGCCGCGATCCCCATCGGAGACCGATCAACATGATTCCAGGGACATTTGGATAGATCCTCGTACACGGTACTACGTTCCCTGCACCTGGCTTCAAAACATTTTTGTTTGGTCTCAGGTCGTCCAGGTCCAAACTCCTTGATGCACCACTCACCGTGTGTAGGCAATGATTTCTTGGTGGTGATCATCCAAAGAACACACAATGGGAATCTTGAACTGGCGCAGGACCATTCTGAGCGCAGACTTGAGGCCGACCGGGGGAATCCACCAGACCTTGGGGGGCGGAGTTCCCTTGTTGTTGATGTGTTTGTGAACCTACAAAAGAAAGTTAGCGCTGTCCATCACGAATTAAATTCAGTTTTGTAGGTCAGACAACGCACAAAAACACGCACAAATGAGTTCAAGAAGTAGAACGAGGTGTCGCAAGCCTACGTGAACAGCCCAATTTGTTCCTTTCCCACAAGGACAAAAATCTCCTTGGTATCAAATAAGATGGATGGTCTGTTGTGTTTCGTTCGCCAGCAAGCACTCGGCGGCCAAGCAGGATTCCCCATTTGCCACACGCAATGTTCTTACTCGTACCTGCGCAACCTTCTTCTTGACTTCAATTTGCTGTGTGTACCACTCGTAGATTCTGTCACTTTCCACTGCACCGTCGAAAAACACGACGAGCTCCATGTTCGCGGCGTGGCAAGCCTGCATCATGTTGTTGAGGAAATGCATCATGCGATTCCACTGGCCTCCACAGACCCAGTCAGAGTAGTAGCCGCCATAGAGCCGATCCAGGCAGCTCTCTGCATCCACGACCACATGGAAGCGAGAGTATTGGAGGCTCCTGCCTCTCAGAGGAGCACCTCGCTTCTGCAACTGTTGCTGAGTGTGTTCCCTCGAAAGCTTGAGCAAGTCAACCGGCTGGCATGCCTTGGAACATTCCTTCTCGATAAACTCCTGCAGATGCTCGATACCCATGGTGACAGTGAATGCAATGCAGTCTACCGCATGAAGAGATTACGACTACCTCATGATGCAGCCCAAGCCAAATCAGAATGGGAAGAAATAAACTACCAAAATCAACCAGTAAGCGAACGTTAATATCCAAGATGGCAGCTACACCATGTGTTCGGAGGTTCCGGAAATGACGCTTTGCACCGGAAGTGATGTCAGTTGTTTTCAGGGAGCGCAAACTGAAAACCAAAAAAAATTGTTTGAAAAAAAAATCGCGCCCCCCGCCTCCCACATGTACAGCGATATTTAATTTTGAGAATACCGATTTGGATGTTTGATTTTATCAGTAAAGAAAACCCATACAGATTTCAGTTTTCTTTCTGAGCAGGTTGAAACACCAAGCAAACGAGCCCACTGCACAACCAAACGCAAAGCAGCTCAATTGTTTTTGTTCTCAATTCCTGAGCATTTTTCAAACGAACAACGCGACGAAGAGAAACCTAACTCGGCTCGCTTTGATCGTTTTTGCCCAGCGGCAGGGCGGGGTCACGCAAATTCCGGACACAAACACACAGTTTGATAAACCAACAAGTATTTCCCCAAGACGTTTATTTGTGCACCTAACGCTTGAAGAAATATTGGCACACCAGTGACAGGGAGAGACCAAATTCAGTTTGTCTTTTCTTGTTTTGTGATTGATCTTTTCCCAGCACAACAGTCCTGTCAGTTGTCCTGGTCATCTTCGTCAAAGAACTCCCACAGAAACTGTTTTCTTGACAGCGAAGGTAGAGTTTGCAGAAACTCCGTGAGTCTGCCGTTAAATTCGTCCAGTGTGACCGGTTCACTCGTCTGCAGCGAGTAATGGTCCGTGTGTTCGTGGTACAAGATCAAGTGTGGTGGCAGCTCCAGACCTGACAGCAGTCGATAAATGGTCGGAGTTCCTTTGAAGTTGACCAGAATCTCGATCATTTTGTTTGTTGGTGGTCGCAGAGACATTCCATTTGGGCGTTCGAACTCCGTTCCTTGCTTTATGGGTTTCACCAGTCCATCGAACAACTTCAAATCGTAGGAATCGCGACCCATTTCCCTCTGCTTGTCGAAGTCGCGCAGCGTTACGGGGAGCCGGCTCTGAATGCGATACAGAGTGAACGGTAGCCGCCTGTAGTGCTGCATACTTTGAAGTCGGTCCCGCTGAAAAATCAAAGTGACTGGATTTACGAGAGCACTTTCGAACGTGAACACTGATGACCAAGTTGATGTCGGGACAGAGGATAACAGAAGACAAGTCGAACATTGCTGTTTTGTCTCAGGCACAAAATGCCAAAGGTGAATGCTTGCAAGGGTACTTGGTCAAAGATCTGTTTGGGCGTCTGGCATTTCAGGGTTCAAATTCAGTTGTTCTCAACTTGACATTTTAAACCAGTCGAGGGTGTCACACGCATCATTAGCAAGCGAAAAACACTCAACCTCAAGTCTGAAATCTACTTACTACAGCTGTGGTTGCAACTGTCAATTATCAAACCCAAAACTAAAAACCAAAATTTTCTGTTTACGAACACGTGTTTCTTGTGCGCATGCGCGAGCACCTGTTTTTCCCAATAAAACGTAGCTGTTCGTGCTATGCATTCGTGCTATGCATTTATAACATCATCATTCACTTTTTTAGCATGGACATTTATTCAACAAATCTTTTGCTCTGTTTCGGTTTTTCTAAATTTATCATATTATATCTTTCTTTTGCAGCTGAAACAAGACGCACAAAAGTAATTTGCACTAAATGAAACGTCCCGGAAGGAAAGCGAACAGAGCGAAATGCATCCGCAAAGATACATCACAGAGCAGGTCTTAAAAAAAGTTATTGGAAATTAGAAATGGCAGGGGAAAGTTTGTTTTTCCCGGGTTCATCGGCAATTCCTGCCACTAAAGTGGAACTGTCAGTGCAGTGTCGGTAAGGAACAGCATTTCATCTATCATTGCCTCAAAAGACAACGTTTTTGTGAAATGTAATGTCAGAAGGGCTGCGCAAAACTTGGACATTGACGATTGAAGCTCGTCCCACTTTCACTGAAGTTTCGGTGACGTCACAAATCCGATTCCAAACAACAACTTGCTGTGACTCATTCTTTCCGTCCGTTTAGTCAGCAAAATTGTGTTGCTAAAAATATCCAAATCCTCTCTTGTCCTTGATATAAAGCGGAGCAATGGAAAGTTTGTGTCATAAAAGCGCAACAGCGAAACGCAGTTTCATCACTTTAGAGACAGCAACACTCGCAGAAACTTGTATTCGGATTACGATCACACGCAGACGCAGATAGACAACGCCAGATTCAAGCCAAAGAGTTCAGAAGAAATCGCACGTCCACCGAAAGTTTGCAGACGATGACAAAACAAGTGAATGCTCACGGGGGCACGGTTCCCTCGCATGTCCTGCAAGAGATGGGGCGCACCGAGTCCAATCCGTCCACAGTCGTTGAACTGTCGGTTTCATGCAGGTACGCAAAGGAAAATTGTACAGCGGGTCGAGTCCCAACTTTTTCCAGGAGACTAACAAGCAGCATGTAGATTCTGCGCACAATTCTGTTACCGAGAGTAACGTTTGGCTTCAGAAACTTTATCTCCACTGCGTGTTCAAGCATAAGTGCTTTGCTTTGCTCTGGAGCAACTGAGATCTTGTGCCCCATGGATAAGCTTCAAGGGAAAGTGGATTGTGTCAGAAAATGGGATGATGCTGAGCCAGTATTGGCATACCAGTAATCAGATTGGCACGAGTATTGACAATTTTACCTGTGCTTCACATGCTCATCAGCCTCCTGTTTTGCATTTTCCATCTTGGTGCAAGTGTCTTTTCCATTCTGTCGCTGATTTTGAGCATCTTTTCTGCGAACCCATGAAACTTTCTTTTTTGTGCGTCACCTTTTGATGTTGCACATTTTAGGACGCGCTGTTTGTGCCGCGAAAAGGAAAGGCAGTTGTGGCAAAGGATCAAAGTGGAAGTCCAGCGAACCTTTCACAAGAGGGATTTCACCTGGGGGTCCGACCGCGTGTCTTATGATCACGCTTTTCCTGAAGGGGCGCCTCAAATGGAAAGTGAAACGGGTCTTTGGAACGTCCTCCCTTTTGGTACAAAAATTGGTCAAAACCACCTTCCTACCCGTACACACAGGTTTGAGGTACTTTCGGACCTCACCCTGGTACAATATTTGGCCAGGGCCTGTGACAGCCCCCCACCCCCAAGGAAAGGAAAATGTTCAGAATCTGAAAATCTGGCCGAACTTTGGCACCAAGATTCAGGGTGACGCGGGACATCCCCTCATCCGAGAAAACACTTGCTGTCAGTTCCTGTGCACGGACACTTGTCGCTTCGCTTGACGGGTTGGCGTTTGTTCACACCGCCAAATGTTTTCTTGGTTTCTCGAAAGTTTGCGAGGGTTCAAACTTTCAGGAAAATTTCCGGTGTGCTATGTTTTCAGTTCAGACTGGCGATCAGGTTATTTTTTCGGAGGGGGGCCGGATTTTCCTGAGAAGTGTCTGCTATCCTTTGGTGTTGCTATGGCACGCACACTGCCTCCACCGCGATTTGCAAAAATTCCCGAGTCGTAGAAGATCGCGGTGTGTTCCTTTTTAAGCGTGTGGTCCCGAAGGGTGTTACCACACGCTTAGTGTAATCACCATCAGTCTGTATGTCTGTCCGTCCATCTGTCCATATGTGTAAAGTGGGTCTAACTGGGGGTGGGTGGGTTGGACCCACTTTTGGAAAAATGGTCAGTGAGCATCACTGAACATTTCTGGCCATTTTTCCCCAAGTGGGTCCAACCCCAACCCCCCCTGGTAAGACCCACTTTTGGAAAAATGGTCAGTGAGTATCACTGATCATTTCTGGCCATTTTTCCCAAAGTGGGTTCAGGAAAAAATTTTCTATATGGTAATATCTTGCTTCTCACAAGGATTCAGAGCATGCCCCTCTGATCTTGAAGGCGTTTATGAACTGCAAACGTTTGTATGGACCACACACGATTTTTATCCATAGCTTTATTTTTCCCAATGTGGGTCCAACCCCCCCCCCCCCCCCGGTAAGACCCACTTTTGGAAAAATGGTCAGTGAGCATCACTGATCATTTCTGGCCTTTTTTCCCAAAGTGGGTCCAACCCCCCCCCCTGAACTTGAAGGTGTTTATGAACTGCGAACGTTTGTAGGGACCACACGCTTTTTATGCGTAGCATTCTTGTTCTTGTTTCGTTTGCTGGGGTTTCAGTGCTTCGTCGCGTACGTGCCAATGCTTTGTGTTCTTGTTTGAAAAGATTGCATGAACTTGAGCGCACACTATCACGCACCACTTTCAGCAGATTTTTGTTGAAACGTGCGTCTGCAGGACTGACGTGTCCCCAGCTCGCCGAAGGAAACATCCAAGTGCCGCTTTTGGCATCGTCACCTATCATTGTTGAGCGTGAGAATCGCGGCCCCGTTCTGCTTTTTTCACAGCTGTCGTTGCTCGCTCGCTTCGCGGGAGCTGTCTGCTGCCGTTTGTGCAGCTTCCACAGCGCAGGAGAAATGTGCGTGGGCGGAGAGGGAAGCCCTCCCCCCGCCTTGCCGCCTCCTCGTGTGCGCCAAAAATAGATCCCTGCGCAAGACCTCACTTCCATTCCTGGCAACCACTGACAGGCACATCTACGGCTCGAAAGCTGAATCACACTGAATAAGCTGTCCAAGTGAAGCTGCGGTATCCATTGGCGCAACGTTGTTGTTCCACTTCGTCAGGTCGTTCGCACATTCACGTTCTCCAGAAACAAAGTACGCGGTGCTTTGTTTTTTCATCGAATTCTTCCAGTGGTGTTTGGTAAGAATTCCCGTGCCCATGTTCTTTTTTGGCATTTTCAACGAATAACGAGTCCACTCGCTGTGTGTGATGCAAATTTCGAGCTTCACACAGTGTCTGATTTTGGTTGCAAAGATTCGAAAGCAGGGAGGGGGGGGGCGTCTCCCAAATCATTCAATACTTGTATTGAGTCCCAGGTTTTGGTACCCTGTTTGACCGGCGAAATCAATCATAAGATGTGAACTGTTGACCAGCTCTAGTGGCCCAGAATTTGTCTTGCTGTTGTTGTTTTTTTATTTTCTGAACACGACAGCGGAGGTGTTGGATCATTTGGTGCGTTGCGTTTGCAGTGTGAAACGAATCTGGCAAAACTTCGTCTGAAGTTGGGGTTCCTGCATGATGAGGAAGGCGAGGTTGATGCATTGCGTCAAACACAATGTCTCGCAAAATTGCACTCGCGCGTGCAAAAGCCAGTGAGCATGGCAAGGCGGAAGTTGCTAGGTTCCTGTGACCAGAACCTGAATCCACCACCTGACCCATTTATCGGATTGCGCCGTTGCTAAGAATAGCTGCGTGTCCTCACAGAACGAGCGTGCAGGGAACATGCACACATGCTCGCGCGGAATCCCAATTGTTCGCTGGTTTCTATTTGTGGAACTGGGACGTGCATGGAAGCAACAAGCAAGTGCAAAGTTCTGAACGATGCAAAGAGTCCAGTCTTGTCCTTTACTGGGTTGTAGCAACTCATTTTTCGCGTGGCCTGCACCAACACAGCCAGAATAGAAACCAGGGTTCGGAGAATTTGTTTTTCAAAAACAACCTCGTTTCTTCAGGGGGTCACTTGTTTTTCTTCTTGAAAATTGCCAAATTTGTTGTTTCCTGGGGTTCTTTTTCAAGGGAATCTTGTTGCTGTGTTTTGTTTGGCCAAAATCTGCTTTTCATGTGCATTTTTGGTTCAAAAAAAAGATTTCATGTAATAATTTTGATAAAAATCAGGTTTTCATACAATGTTTTGTGAATGCAAAAAATTAGAATTTCATGGGAAAAATATTCTTGGCTATAATTAGGATTTCGTGCAGTGGTTTGCGCTGATACTGGTCAAGCACAAAGCACTACAGGTGTCAAAGGAGTTTTTTCTGTGAACAGCTCTTTCACCATGAAAATAACTGACAATTTTATTCATATTTAGTCTGTTGGTTTGCTTGGGGTACAGTATAGGGTGCAGGACTTTCATCAGAATGCAGGAATAGAAAGTTAGCACCATTCCATTGGCTCTTGTCTGGTGCTGTTGCCCTCAAACAAAAGAGCATCAGGTGAAGGTGCAAATCATGCAAGCTCACTCACTCAAGCTATTCTCTTTTTTTTGTGTGAAAATACAATTTTATGCAATGATCTTTTTCTGTCTTTTTTTTTCTGAAATTGTCGCCCAAAACGATTGTGGGTGCTTGTCTGTCTGGCTGCCTGCAGGGAGGGCAAAAACCTGTCGGGGGTTTGAGCGTCGTGCTCCGCCCTTTCCCCGCCAATAAAACGTTCCTCTGCGTTCCTGGGTTGGAGAATTGTGTGCTCTATTGGGGTTGGAGTACAGACACCCCCAGTGGAGCACCAACTCCTACCTTGGAACACAGAACAAATTTGGAACATCGGTTGGAGCCAAATTTGCGCAGTTGCACCCTTCATGGACGGCAATGCTCCTGCCCAAAATTCAGTTCGTGTCAAGTGGAAGTCGACAAAAGCAATGAACCTGGTTGTGGATGAGCAGAGATACGCAAACAAACGCACGAATCGTGTAAGCTACGTGGGGTTGAGGCGTGATTGAGGGAGAGCATCACTAGTTCCGTTGTAGATCATTTTGTCCCAGTTTGAGAAGCATCCAGGGCATTGATTTCCGTCGTCGCCGTTCCAACTACATGTTTTTCTTTGCATGAACAGAATCGTAAACTTCGATCCATGTTGACGGAATGTGCAACGTCTGTTACAGCGCAGCGGACGTGGTGTTGCGAGTACAGCTGCGAGACCCGCAGAGCGGCGAGTACGGCGCAGCGCGCGAGCTCGTGTGGAACAGCGGCGGGCAGGGCGGCCCGACGCCGGCTGGGCTGCGACTCGTCGTGGCTGCGAGCCTTGGACTCCCACCTGAACACACAGTCATCGCCAAGCACTTGCGTGAGAAGTATGAGTGGATAGTCATCAAGACCGTCAGTCGCGAAAAGGTACGTGCAAGGGGCTGCTCTTCGAATCGGATTTTTTGAATGCCGATGGACCGCTCCCGTGTCTCTTTACCATGATCAGTATCCAGAAACATGAAACAGATGAAATTTGCTTCAGTGTTGGAAGCTGAAACCGCACTGAACGGGCGGCTCGTCGTGAAAATTGGCACTCAAACCCGAATGAGCCCTCCGCTGACGTCAAAAGGGCTGCTCATGCCATAACACTGCTGGTCCGTTGGCCTGCACATTGAAGCGCTATCACGTCACTACAGACAGTGTTGTGTTGTGTTGCGACAGCCGGCATCGAAGAATCACAGTGGCAAGAAACGCAAGTCGACCAACAGCAACAACAAGACGAATGTGCGTCAGGCGCCCTTCCACGTGCGAGACGGCGACACAATCGGTGTCAAGGATGCGCGCGCAGACGCCAGCGAGGACTTCCTGTCGCCCGAAGACCGGCGTGGGCTCGAGCGTCTGAAGAGGGAGGCTGAAGAGAAACAGCGCTTGTAAGTTGATGGTTGTTGTGTTGTTGATTTTTGCACGCGCCGAGCATTCCACGTCTTTGGTATACGAGCCCCTCCACCCGCTGACAATTTTCAGTCTTGTGAACTTTCTGTCCAGGCAGGTGTTCTTGTTTTGAACTGTGACCTTGAATACTCGACCTTGTGCAGATTTCTCAACAATCACCAAAGAATCAGCTTCACACCACCAGGCGAACGAACCTTGTTTCTGGTCTGAGGGACCAGAAATTTGCTGGTTTGACTTGGTTAGAGGGTTGAACCAGGACATCTTTTTTTCATATTCTGAGAAAACCAACACATTTCCTGGGCATTTCTGCAAAATTCGTTGGTTTTCAACTCTTACAGACCAGCAAATTGCATGGATAGTCATTGCAAACCACCATGACCGTGGACGATGTAGAGTGTCACGCGCTCCAGAGAGCGCGTGCTGTTTGATGTTTGTTCCTCTTCTTTTCCAAAATGAGATGCGCAAAAAGCAGTGCCTCCCCGTCCACCGTCCGCTCAAAGAGTGTTTCACGTTTATGGGCGCTTCATCGGTAAAAGAACCGCGTGTGCTCGTCACTTTCTTGTTTTTCTTGACCGTGAAACCGGCTCCCTCCGCCCTCACACCGACTGCTGCTACAACAATAATTACAATTGGAAACCCATGTTCTGGTTTCAGAAGAGAAGAGAGAAAGAAGTATTCTGGAGACATTCTGAATTTAGGATCAGGACAAAGGCGACCAGAAATTGGAATAAAAATACACGTGCAGTGAGACAGTGTCTCAAGGAAACAACAATTTTCTGCACGAAGAAAAACTGCATCCATTGCAGTGTGCATGCAACAAGCACAGTGTGATAATGGTGTCGTTGACGTCATGAAGCAACCATTTTGCGGGTGCTTTCCGGAGGCTTGGATGAGGACTTGCAGGTCTGTTTTCTCATTCAAACAATTTTGTGTGCCTTTGGTTTGTGTTCGTCGCCAGATGAAGCTAGTTGTGCGCTTTCTGTGATACTTTGACCACCCAATAAGGGTTTCCAAAACCACGGGAAAGCCTGGAAAATTGTTCGTTTGTTCAGATAAAATTGGAGATGAAAACAATTTGCGTCACTTTCCAGACAAATAGAACTGAAGCTCTGTGAAAAATTGGGGGCAAGTTGAAAGTCTTTGCGCGAACACCAAAACAAGTGTTTTGTTGATCACAAACACCCACAGGAAATGTTCAAGGACACAAAAAATTGGAAAATTGAATCCTGAAGATGTGTTTGGTCAACAGTCAAACAGTCTGAATAAAATCATTTTCACAAAGACAAAAACTGAATGAGATCGGTGATTTTTAAATTCGAATTATGCGCGTTCATAGTCATACGTGTTTGTGTCTATCTGTGAACCTTTCTTCGAGGGGGGGGGGGGGGGCAAGTTGCAAAC
>JAAUXT010001351.1_pt1 | contig 24842 bp, 26 predicted proteins | sample 7278171 | NCBI WGS metagenome assembly JAAUXT01 (sample SAMN14350112, study PRJNA611818) | marine sediment metagenome | isolation source: surface marine sediment (1.8m) | place: French Polynesia: Moorea | collected 2018-08
CCACGAGGTACCCGTCGAGTTGAGGATTCATCCAGTCGAGGCAGATGCTCCTGCAGCATTCATCAGCTGGGCCGTTCCGTTACTTTAGGAAAGGAACGACCCAGTGTTTATGTGCATTTCCCACCGTCGCCCCCTTTTATAATTTGTGATGTTTTGACGCTCAGCATCAGAATCTGGACAGAAGTGCGCCACTATCAAAATTGTCCTGGTCAAGGCACCCCCAATTTGCAGGTTATTCACGGCCCAAGCAGAAAACCTTCGCACATGTGCAACGTGAACACGCGACCGTGGCCGTTGACCGATTTCAGTATTGTTACCGATAAGATTTAGACATGTTTCCTGTTGGTCAATACACTTGATACTTCACATACACATGCCTGAGTACCTTGTTTCTTCACCATAAAAAGTGCAAAAAAATTTGAGCAGTTTGACATATGGAGCGCACCGGATGTTCATCTCAAAGTATACAAACCTCGTACACCCGCATTGGCTGTTTGTGAAAGAACGAACTACAGAGTTGTTTTCCACAACATGTCATGTTGCCCACACCAGTATCATGAAAAATGCGTGAGACAAACAACAAAATAGAAATGGTCACAATGGACAGCAAAACATAAATGACTTTTTTGTGGATTTCATCCCTCTGCCCCCATGTGCATGAGAGGAAAAAGGGGGCTTTTGTTATTTTTTTCTTGCAGAATGTGAAAGTAAGACTAAATCAAAACTGAATGTCAAGAACCTTACGGATCAGATAGTTGGAAACAGGGTCGGACATTCAGCTGGCCTGGGATGCTGACAACTTGTCGTTGGAGAACAGAATATCCGTTTGTGTCACGCTTTGCTACAGAAAGTGTGTTCGTCAACTGTGGCGTGCAGAGACCTTTCCAAACATTGATGGTACTGTATCTCAATTGATCGCCATCAGTGCCATGCAAACACCCGCTTCCTGTCGAGATACAAATCTCTTGTGTTGTCACTGAAGCATAATTTCCAGACAAAAGAGATCGTGATGGGGAGATTTGAGTCAAAGGTTGTTGCACCGCTTCGCATTTGCATTTCAGCTGCCACGCCTGAACCTGGCCCTTTTTTTGTCGCTTTCAACATTTTGGTGAAACTGGCGAAGTTGTGCGCACACTGACACCGAAGTTGCGTCTAATGAAGAGGAAAAGACAGTTTCAAGTTTTATTTGCGTGGCCTTGGACCCAGGCGCTGTTCAAATTGCTCGAAGAAACAAACAATAAAATGACCGAACCAAACCCGTGTGAAATGAAGCCTCTCATGAGCGTTCAACTTCTTCAATCTTCACAGCAAGGTGGTGCATGTCAACCCTTTGTCCCCGAGAAGCCTCGCACCAGCCGCGCGTCCTTTCCTCGAGATTAAATGAAGACAGTTGTTCTGCGGTAAATGAAACCTTTTACGATAATCGCCTCACCCGTGGCGAATGGCACGTAGAATGGAAGCCCAGCATGTGCGCATCCATTAGGGCACGGAACCGGCGAGTCAGGAAGTGACGCCCGAGACGCAGCTCGACATCCACGTCCATTTTTCTGTTTCTGATAAACTTCTGGTGCAGCTGGATGTCAACTTGTTTTCTGGGAAGAATCTCAAGCGAAAGGAACAGAGAAAGATCTGTACTCGTTGTTTGGTGGGAGTCTTTCCGGGGAGGCGTGGGCAGCTTGTTTTGCAGCCAAGTCGACACTGTGAACTGTGAGCGGAGAAAAGTCTCGTTTTCCCTTTTGCAATATAAATTCCTGCCCCGCACGAACGTCTTGTTTTTTGTTGTTGCAAAGTCATACTGATGGAATTTTTTGCCGTCAAAGTACACAGATTGTTGATCTGGGACATAACTCCTTGTCGTGTTCAGCACTCCCCAAGACACAGAGGCAGCAGACCGATCACGAAATGACCTTTCGTGAAACCGGTGAGACCAAGGCAAAGAGAGAAGGAAATTTTTGAAAGGCGAAGGCCATCAGAAGTTTCAATGTTTCCATTGCTCTTCAGGGCGTCAGCAGGCGAGTGCAGAAAAGCAAATGGGTGAACGCGATGTTCGTTCAAAGTGCTCCAAGAAATCCAGTTTTCTCTCTGATGTTCTCGAGACATTCTGTGTGGATCTGAGGAGCTGTAATTTCTTAGAATCAAAGTGGCCCTCAAATTGATTTCGAGACGGCGAAACATCCAAAACCGAGTTTGGTGGGAATCCAGCGTGCAGCAACAAGACAAACTACAAACATCAGTTGAGTCCTTTTGCAACCAAAAAGTTTCCTTTTTTCCTTGAGAGGACGAGTATCCCTTCTCTCTCCGTTCAATCGATCGCAGTTGGTCTCCGGTGCCATGAAACACAACAGGTTTACGTGAATGCCACACGGAAGCAAAGGTTTGCTCGTCAAGAAACAGGACCAAAGTGCCAGCGGACCTCAACTGTCTGGGGACGATGGGATGTCTAGCATGGGAACCACTGCCCCAGCAATGCACAAACACACACATTGATGGTGATTTCACAAAGCGCGGACCGCGCCTTTGTACAAAGGTCAACGTGCGATGGATCTGGATGACGTCTGAACTTCTCGTCTCACGCAGTTTCTCCCCTGTATCCCGAGAGAAACGACACCGTTTCATTCACTCTCAGCTGAAGGTTCTGTCTCCTTGTGTGGATTGATTCTTTCCCGAGACTGTGGTGTTGTACAGGGTCTTTCCCCGATTGCGCACTGCACTCGTACGTGCAGGCCCTCACTGTCAACAACAATCGAGATAGTTGTGCATCCATTCCGAGAAGCTGGCGTCTGCAGCTAATTAATTTACTATTTTTAGCTCAGAGGAAGCAAACGACAAAGACGATAGATAGTCTTGAAATCACACTGTATGGCAAATCAAGGCGTAAGTTTCGTTGACTCTTCGCAACGATGAAGGAAAACTTCAGAGATTTTTTCTCACGACGCCGTCGAGCGGAACGGTACCCATCAGAAATACAAAAACAGGCATCGCGAATCTTGAAAATTCGGTCGCGACTCCCAAATTCAAACACCCCTGCCCCCAAACAGCAAATTCTTGCGTTTTGCAAACCACGACTCGTTTTACTTTGCGAACGGCAATTACATTATCAGGTGACACAAACTATGATCAGCACAACCAGCGTGCTTCTTGGGATTTCTGCATTCCTGCAAGACGGCGCATCCCTGTGTTTTCTGAGATTGCAGTTCCTTTTGCTCCCTTTTGAAGACAATCTCCTCTCTTGAACATGACAGACACAGCACGGTTGATCGTTTGATTTCAGACATCTTCAAGTCGGTGGTGTCGACAATTTGTTGGTGCACGTCTCTTGTACTTGACGGCGAAGCCATCGCTTCACCGTCAGTCACCTTGCAGATTTCTTTTTCAATTACCTTCCTGGGAAAAAACGGACATTCAAAGGTGGTTTTGTGTCAAACTCAGGTGTGTCGACGACTTTGCGCCCTTAGCATTGTGAATGTTTCAATGGCAAAGTCAAAACACTGAAGAGGCAGCTGCTGTGATTACTTTCAATAAACTGAAGAATGCTGCCAAAGCCTCGTTTGCGCTTGTGTATCGACTGATCCAGGAGGCGGCCCTTTGGCTCATTCACATTGCATTCTGCTTGTTTTTTCATTCACGTTCACGTGTGGAAATGCTTGAAGATGGAAATCTTCCCTGGAAGATCGGCTCGACTGACCAGGTCCACGATCGTCGCCTGTCTCATCCAACTCACACTTCTTCACCACATTCCCTTCAGAACTTCGTTTCAACTCAGAATGTAAAGCTTCCCAGGAACTTCCCTGCAGAGGCTGCTTGTTCCCTCGAGACGGATTGAGGTGCTGATATAATCCAATTTCCTTTCTTAGCCTGCAAGTGGAGCTGACAAGACTGATCTTTTCATGGTGTTTCTCGGAAGGCGCATGTATGGGCACCAGTCACCTGGTCTCATCACAGAGCCACACAAACTTGCGAGGAGAAAATCAAACGTTTCCACCCGAATCAAGCAATAGGGATTGATGCTGGAAATCTTAAGAATGGTGCGGCCTCGACACTCAACGAAATTTTTTGGCCACCACCTCACAAGCTGTGATCGATCGCTCAGGACCCAATTTCCTCGTTCCAGAGGCCAGACCTGAGATCTGGTGTCTCCGTGGACCAAACAGAAAATGAATCGCTGCAAAGATCTGCATCTAATTTCCGAGCAAATCCGAACCGACGTCACCAATATTTGTGTGGATGTGTCAACTTTACTTCTGTCAGGTGAAAGCAAGTTTGCCAGAAAAGCTTCGTCTTGGCCAAAGTTCCAACATGGACTCACCATGCACTGTTGTTTTGCCTGCAGAGTAAGACAAAGCAGATCTTGGGCAGCTTCCCGGGCGAAGGGGAGAAGCTGAAGCCAGGAAATAAGCCCAGTGCAGCATTTATTACTCGACAATGATTTTGCCCTGGACCAGCCTAACGCAGTTCATGTTCCTGGTACGAGTATAATGCAATCTGTCTGTTGCAAACACCACGCTTTTGTTGCCTCGCCACGTGCCCATCAAAGTGCAGTTCGTTCAGTTCTTGGTTCCCTTCGAGTTCAAGAACAAACAGCCCGCCTTCTGAATTCACCAGCGTCAAAAGACACAAAGCTGTCGGCGACAGCGAGGGGAGCACGGCATTCTCGCGATGCTGTCGCCGAACGGCGGGGAAACCACACACACTCAAAGAAATCTAAATGTGTGCCAAACGAATGAAACCCAATGATCCTGGAGTTTGCAAGCTTCAGTGCGCCGGCAAATTGCGCAAACATCTGAACTTGTCGTTTTGTCTGATCAACAGAAGCTCTCGGAGAGGGCTGTCTATTCTATTGATTCAGCTGCTATCAACTGATGAGAACTGCCCTTTGAAAACACCCAAATTGTGATTTACACTTCTGGAGGCTGGACCAGCATGTTTTATTGTGCTATTACATACTGGACAAGTGCAATGCGTGTCTAAAAGTGTAATCACAGCCAAGGAGAACAAGATTGCTGAGATAATAAGCATGGTCGCCGGATTCAAGCACCAAGATAAGTTCGTAACTGAAACGCCACGCTTCTTCCACGAGGGTTCACAAAGGGGCAAACTTGTCATAAACGTTGACGCTGTCGAAGAGCAACGCACGATAAATCAAAATTTATCATGGAAAGCGAGTTCTCATCAGTGCACCTTCCGGCATCAACATCTTCAGGTGTACGTTTGTGTCATCTGTGTGTTGATGTAATTCCATCTGAGGCGTGGCCCGACCAAATCAGTGGATGGTTGCACAGGCCCTCGGCGTACTCGAGTGCTCTGTGTCTGCCAACCAACCATAAATTGTAGAAGAACATCTGCCAATGGGAAACAATGAATGGGTAGCAACACCTGTCACGAGTTCTGTCTTTCGGAGAAGAAACCCCAGTTCTAAGAGTGGAAAATGCATGGATTTCCATTCGCACACAACAGCTGTTTCTCCGGTGTTCGAATGACACGAATCGCAGTTTTACTGAGATGTTCTTCATATCAAAGAAGGTATGTGGCCCTTGTGCACGTGTCTCTCGTCGACCTCTTCGGTGAAAGTTACCGTAAAATCCCGCGTATAAGACCCCTTTTTGATGCTCAAAAATTTATCCTAAAAATAGGGGGTGGTCTTATATGTGAGGATTCAACTTTTGAAATCAATGACAGGATCAAAAGTAATATGAGGAAGAAGTATCAAAAGAGAGGGGGATGAGTCAAGAGAGTGTTGAAGTTGAGTCAAAACAAAAGAATTAATGAAAGGTTTGCCTGAAGAGTACACAAAGAAAGCCTTTTTTGAGGAAAAAATATTTAGAAAATGTAATTTTAAAGACAAATTTCTTTGGTTTTGACTTGGAAAACCTTCAAATTTGTATATGTGAATCAATTTTTTAAAAATGTAAAAAAGAGCTTTGTACTGACTTTGTGGCTGAAAAATGGGGGGTGGTCTTATACGCGAAGGGGTCTTATACGCGGGATTTTACGGTATACACTCGGTTTTCTCGTGGGTGGTTAGTTTCACATGTCGGAAAGCAGATCTCTCCTGGTGGCTCCGGGAAAAGGAAGAACACGTCCTGAACCAGATCCACTTTCAGTAACTCGTACGTTGGCCTCAGGACACACTGAAACGTTGAAACCTTTTCTCATCCAACGCTCAACCTGCGCGCACAAAAACCTTTCCTTGAAATGTCAAGAGCAGCACATGTTTCATTGAACGAAGAAATTTATGTAAATCTTGTGTGTTCTTCGGAAGCACCACAAAATGAAGGAAGTTTTCCAAGGTTACTTGCAGGAACATGTGTGAGACCCAGAATCATTACTTAAAAAGTCCTCAGAAATTAGGAAGTCCCTGGAACTTTCCTCAGAGCGAGATACGTCAGGAAGCAAACAGCTTTTAGCCCTGCTCAGCAGATCGCCCAATAATTATCACTGAACTTCCAACTGCACTCATCTTTCTCTGAGGGACAAACTCTCAGTATGCTACTCTTTGATTGAAGACTGTGAGAGACAGAATGTGGATAAGCTGCACTGGGAAAGTGCACTGCCCGCGGCGCTAATCTGGCTGAGCACGGCTCGATGGTTGTGGCCGGGATCAATAGAATGAAGCACAGCACAGTGGTCATCGAGGAAGCGTGCGCCAATGAATGTGTCTGCAGTGGATGCCTCAAAGTGTTGCCGAACAGGTTGTTTCAGTATAATCCTGAGAAAAGGTGGCCCAATGGGACCGCAATTCTTGTTTGAATGGGTTTGTCTGCTGTAGATCTACCGCAGTGCACACGCAGGAAACGAGAAACTCCAGCAATCGTCTTTCTGCAGAAGTGACAAGCCGAACAACAGTAAAAAGAGATCTGTCGGCAACATACTTCAGAAGACATTGTGAAGCTCCCGCAGTGCTATCGGACCAGCCTGTACTTCGGTCAGCAGGTTTCCCGGCCTCAGACAAGAGGACCTTACAGCATTGCTCGATGCTTGACCGTGAAACAGTACGGAGGTTTAGCAAACACGGGCAACGTTGGCTATTTGTTACACCGATCTGGCAATTGGGGTTCCGCGGGTACAGAAAATCTGTGCTTAACCTCCCCAATGCCCAAGGTGAGGCACGCTGCGCCTCAAGCAGGGTAGAGCATTGGGCCCGACTGGTTGTTGAAGAGGGGGTCACCAGCACAACTCCCCAGCTCCCCAAATTTCTGAGATGACGAGATCATGTCTCGTTGAATTGCATGAGAGCCGGAAGTAAGTCTTACTGGCACGCATGTCCCGCCAGGACGCCGCACCAAAAAAATGTCCGTCGGTTTGGCCCGAAATTACCAATTTAGTCAGGGCTCAGGGTGAATTCCGATCAGGCTGACGTTCTGGACATCTCTGTGGGAATCAGTGATTACTGGCGTGATGCGGCGGATAAGCCAAGTGCAAGTTTAAAGTACCATCCATGGACCCCGACCAGGCTCTGCAGTGAGGATCAGGACAGAGTCGAGCAGGGACTCAGGGGCGTCTCAACTACAAATTGGCCTCAACAAACCATGATCAATCTCGAAATGCGTAAAGTGGACGTTGAGCTACTGTCTGATTGGATGCTCGAAAATAAAGCAAATGTCCTTCGGGCAAATGACAGCTTATTTCGATGACTGTGAATTCGTCATGGTGGATTGATCCGAACACAGTTCATCACTTCGTCACACAGAGAAACGTTGTGTCCTACGAGTACCAACAAGTTTTCTTCACGACGATAACTGGAGTGAAAGAAGCGTGCAACACAGGACACGAGTTTCCCGATCGATACATCAAAGCTTCAGCTTCTGTAAACAACGGAACCAGGCTACGAGGAGGCCCTCAGCGAAATCAATCAGGCTGTACACATTAGGAGAAAAGTTCTGAAATTATGCAAACAATAACCACACCTTTGGGCAAACACAAGACCAAAAATAGCTTGCAAATATCATTCAATGCTTTGAAGCTGTCATAATCAGACGGGGGACAATGTAATATTTCTGTTCTGATGCCCGGGTGCTGTTTTTGGTCTTGTTCGGCACGGACAAAAATTGCATCCTGTGCACCTGCAAGTAACCGCAGGTTTTTCCTTTTTTGACAGCATTGCACGTTTGTCTGTGTTCTCATGCTACATTTGTAGTTCTGCGTGTTTTCGTTGTCAGTGCCAGGACTGCCTTTCTTGAATGCGGTCACAACAGATTGGCCTGATCACCTTCAACCCAGTGATCATGATTCCAACTTTTCTCTGTGGCGGCGGTGACAGTTGGGACGTTTGACGTGACCAGGTTCCATAAAGCACCGAACTCTCGTCCTGGGCGACTGGTCCACCTTTCGTAAGAGCTGGTCACACAGCGAAGTCTTTATTGTCCTCATAAAGGATTCCTGATGTTCACAATCCAAGCTGCACGCAAAGAAAAATTGCTCCGTTTCCTGGTTTCAGAATTTTACGATATCAGCCGTGATGGTTGGGGAACATGTTGGCTTGTTGTGTTTGTGGCAACAAGCAGGTTGCTGAAACGACAGAAATGTGAACAATTCATTGCTGGTTGCGTCGGGGTTGTGTCCGTCAATGCTTCATGTAAGATCGGGAAACATCAGGGACATCGTCTGTTTCAGTGGAGCCCATGTGACTTGTAGCGCGCTTCGACACTTCCAGTGGAGAGAGGCTCAAAAACAGACCCTGCATGTATGTCTGCACCGACTCCAACATGATGACAGCAAGAATGTGCCGTGCCTGCGAAAGGAAGAGGAACTAAATCCCGATTGCATGACCGTCACGCAGACATTTTCACAGGTCTCACTTGTGTCATCTTTTGAAGGCGTGAGACATACCCATGCACAGCTCCGAAACAACGCAAACTTCTTCTGCCTGTTCGTGCACTCGAAGATCAAAGGTACTGATACTTTTTTCCTGCAGATTCGACAAATGCCAGAAGGATCTCAGGATCTTTGTTCCTCACACACAAAAACGGAAGAAGTATCGACTGTGACCCAATCTTTTTGCTGCTTCCAAACTCTTTTCCTGCTGCGCAAAAAGAAGACAAACTTTCAACACTTCAACAGCGGAAAACTGGGCCACTGTGGGCTGCAGGCGAGCATCGTCGAAAATACCAGACTTGTTTACGGGCTTATAGGCTTCACAATTAACCTTAATGAATGATTCTGTTTGTACAGACTGCTCCCAGTGTGTGCTCAACTCAAGGTAAATGGCACATGCGCGTTCACTTTTTGCCTTTGTTCATTGCTTGGTGAAAATAATTTATGTCTTTGCAAGGCTGTCGGGTGCTCGGAGGAATAAACAGAGGGAGACTGCTTGGCAAGCGCGAAGAATGTCATCTGTCGTATGAATCCCAAGGATCGTGGGTGTGCACTCTGAAGCAAATGAAGATATCACCTGTTTCGTTTTGCTGTGTGGAAAAAGCGGGGGTGGTTCACAGGCCAGTGATTAATGAAGCAAACAAGTCAACTTCTCACGTGAAGTCCCTCTTCGCTGGTGCCTGACCTGGTTGCACAAAGAAATGCCAAATGAAAATGGTCTTCGTGTATTTGACAAAAATCCTGCGAAGAAGGCTGCTACAGAAGTTTGGAGGAAGAGTTGTTGGCGCAGTTTGAACGTAAAACGAGACAGGTGAAAAGGCGGAGTGCTTATTCTCAATTGACGCTCATGTGAAGCGGAAATGGAACGTGGGGGAGGGGGCTTTTATGTGTTGTTCTATTAATGGAAGGCATTTTGGCCACTTTGGCCCATTCTTCCTGATTGTGTCTTGCATCAGAGTGAAGCTGTCACCAGGAATTGGCTTCTGACCCACTTGCGGGATGGGAAGTTCCTGGAAACCACTGACTGAATCATTTGAGTCGTGTGTGCAACTTTAGGACCACAGAAAAAGAAAGCACAGCCTACAGTATACATAACGCTTGGTTCTGGAAAAATCTTTCAGGTGCTACTGTGGCCAGACGACTGTTTGTACGAGTACGAGTACGTTTCTCGGCGTTGTTGTGTACGAGTTCAATGTGCCGACTCTGACTCCCATGTGTTGAGTAATCCTTTGGAGCTGGACTGAACTTTTTATGGACAACGTGGAACATGACGTGTTCATGTTTGCCTCCAAGAACCAGAGACGTTTCACCAGCACGCAAACAAATCGATGCTGCGTTGAAGCAATCTTTGTGCCAGGTCACCTGTTTGTTTGACGGGAACAGATGTTTGCGAGATGTTCAGGGGAAACACCGTTTGTCTTTTCTCTGGTGGACTAAAGCTCGGCATCCATTCAAACCTGCCTCTTCGAAAGGCGTCCGTTTGACTGCGCTGAAAACTTGAGTGGTCACTGTTGTACACCTCCAAAATGGTGCAGAAATATTCAGGGCATCAGGAAGAACCTCTGCAGGCAATAAATCTATATTTTCTGTAGCTGCAATGAAAATGCGGTTGTTTTTCATCCGCAAGACGTCAGCGCCGCTAAGAACTCTCTTGCACGTTCGGGTCATTTACGGCCAGGATTCTAATTCACTGTGCACCTGGAGCACATCGTCGGGCACGTGGCTCCATCACAGCACGCTGAATTATTTTTGTCACCGCCCAGCTTTGGTTTGGTCCTGGAAAATGTTATGGATCTTCCATCGTGGTGTGGCAAAACGTTCAATAATGGTAATTAACTATGAAGATTACGTTTCTGCTTCATTAATAGCCGCGCCGTTCTGCTGGAGGCGGACGTTTTGTGCCTGTTCCACAGATGGTTGTGGCAAATAAGCTTGCTTCAGTGATGAGGCAGCTACATTTCCATTACTTGCACAATATCAAGACTTTCAGTGCATTTCACATTGAAAAGAATTTTCGTCGTGGATGGAGAGATGAGAACCAATGTCTGATCGAATTTGGGTGAGGAAGATTGGGCAGGAGTTTCCTTCTGATGAATCGGGAGTTTCCTTCAATGTCCGTCTGGCATTGAGACCGCGTCCATTCGCCTTGGTTTGGATATTTTTTTTATGGACAGCAAATATTGGTTCACTGAGATCCCTTCCGCAGGGAGACTGAAACTTTCTCCCCGTAAGTGGATCAGCTGCTGCAGCATGTCGATTCTGGCAATACTGCAATGCAACAAAGTCAAGTCAGATTAGGCTTCACAACGTGACTATTCATTGCTTCAAGACCTCGCTGGTATTTACACACTTTCTGGGAAAGTTATTCGATGAGAAAGTCATGCATTCACAAAATGTGACTGACACAATCAGCGACGCAAGAAATGTGATCTGCCTGAGCCAGACAAATCGTGTTTTTTGCAAGGTTGACAGAGTGAGGACAAAACAATTTTAAAACAACGGTCTCATTCTGGAGGAAGTTTCGGTGAGGAAAGCGTCCCGGCCGTGTTTGGTCCTCAGGCCAGAGGTCGGTGCTTTCTGTCACCGTCCAGACGATGACACATCGGATGTTGCCTGATTGGAAGGTTCCTTCACTTTGTTCTCACACGTGTCGCGTGACAAGGAAACAATGCAAGCGTTGTGCAAACAGGTTTCCTCTTTCTCGCAAAGGAAAATAATAAATCAAACAAAATAATGCACCTTGATTGATTCTTCTGCTCACAATATCCTGATGTCGCACAAAAAGTTGCCTGGTTTGTGGGGTTTTCTTGGCCAATAGGTCTTCACAGGCGAACGACAAACGGTTTCAAAATGGCAATGCAGTGGTTTACTTTCACTTGATATCCAAAAGCAGCATTTGTGGCACGCCAATGAAATCTTCAGGCAAAACAACGAAGTTTGTTCTGGGTGTGTGTGACAAATGAATTCCGCCATAAAATTCAAAGGTTAATTGGAATGACATTTGCGCGTGCCACACAAACGTTTTTTTATATAGCTGCAGTAACAAGTTTTATCGCAAACGTCAATGTCTTGAGAGGTTTTGCAAGTGCTCGAGGCGACATCATTTCTACACTCGGGATTCGACTGAACAGATGAAGACCTGAGTGATTAAACTGTTGCGGGCGGCTCTTGTCCCCAGAAGGAAACTTGACACACCTCAAACTGTTCGTGTCCTGCTTGGGCCCTCAAAAATGTTTTGTTGGGAAGCGCGTAACGATCGGGCAAACAAGGATGTACATACACGGCTTAATTGCGTTCTCATGTAAAATGTACGACACAGATCGTGCCTGCTTCTCCTGGTTTATTCCCCAAGGAGACAACAAAGCAATTTATTTTGTCCTCAACCCTAGTAGCTTGCATTTAAATGAGAAGTGTGTTGTCGTTTCACCAACTGTGATGAACACACAAGAGAAATCATGGTAAAGCTGTGGAAAGCACCTTTTTTCTGTCAGCTGACAGAGCAGCTTCTCTCTCTCTCTTGAGCGGGGTCCACCCACATCACCATTCCACCTCCAGAACACGAGGAAACCGGTTTTAAACGGTGTGCGGTGAATTTGCCACCCACGCACTTTGAGTTCAACATGCACCGATTGTTGATAGATTTGAGGCAGAGTTCAACGATGGCACAGAAATGCAGGCAGAGCTCACCAAAGCTGGTTGATGGGAGATGGATGTTGATCACGGAAGCGTCACCATAAAAGGATAAAAGTGAAAGCATCCCAATGGAGGGCTTTGAAGGAATACTCAATGAAACTGGAAATAACTTGTCCCATTTTGGAAATTTTTCTGACGGATTCTTTCCGCTGGAGGATGCCAAGTTTCACGCTGTGATGTACTTTCTGAACACCTACGTTACTCCTGTTGTAATATTTATCGGAGTGCTGGGAAATTCTTTGTCGTTTGTTGTCTTTGTGGGCACCCACCTATCCAGGCAAAGCTCGTCCATCTACCTGGCTGTCTTGGCAGCAGTGGACAACGTTTTCCTCCTGACGTTGCTTTTTGTCTGGTAAGTGCAATGTACGGGACTATTGTGTAGCTTGCGTGGAAGTGCAGAATGTGTGGCGACAAGAGTCGTTTCTGTGTGCGAGAACACCTCAGCAAAGGTTAAGTTTTTCGACGTGACAGCAATTACGGTGCTGGCTGCAATGAATCGAAAAGTAATTCTGCCGGATCCCGAGGGACAACAGGATGAATCCTCGGATCCTGCAGCCATAAAAGCAGATTCTCTATGTCGGTGAAAGGTTTTCAAGCAAGAATTCAGTTTAAGACTCTGGAGTTCAGCGCAATTACTGTGTTGCCTGTTGCAAGAAACATGGTCTATTCTCACGGCAAAAGATGATTGTTTATGTTGACTTGATCGTAGCCAGGGACAATTGCCTCTTTTCACAGGTCCATGATTGTCAATTTGACGAAAGCAACAGGGGGAAATTTCTGGTTGCTTTTCCGTCCGCTGTAAGCAAACATGCAAACTGTCAAAATACCAAATCCTTGTTGGGGAAGCTGGCACACGCTTTTGGATGAATACTTCCTGTTCTATTCTTGAGGTTCGTAATGCAACTGTTCTTTGAGTCTACAAAGTGATGTTTTCACCCGTGTGGACTCTCTGTCCTTCGATGACAGGGGCAGACACAGTCAGTGCAATCTCAGCCTTTAGTGTTCAGGTGATGAAATCTCCAGTGCAAAAGAAACACCCAGTGCGCGCCTCGGCAAGTCCTTTGAGATCAAGAAACGATCGAAGCATCGAGCACGTTGTCAATATCAGGACAACGCGCATTTAAAGCATCCGCCCGATCCACAAGGACAACAGACTTTTTTGCGGCCCACGCAGAGGACATTCTGACAATGTTTCCACATCAAAAATAATTGATGTGGCGCTGTCCGAAGCTTCTTCTGGATTTGGCGTCTGCTCACAAAGTAACAAGTAAACACCATGTCACCGAAGGATGAAGTTGTCACAAACAGCCGCAAAAGACGCACGGGCACACACTCTTCGTGTGAATCCAGCCTCCCCCAACATTAAAATCCTGAACAAGTCTGCAGTGCTGAAAAAGTCTTTTCTGGAGTCATTCAGTTTGGAGTACAATTCCAGGAAGCAACATTCATTAGGGCCTCCTTGAGACAGTCCCCGGGATACGCACAAATTTGGGTGCAGCGCACATCTTCTATTGTCTCTGCACATCAAACATTGACAAACAGCACAGTGGAGCAGCAAGCGTGTGGGCGGGCGGGTTTTTTGTCCTGAACAGCAGCTCAGCTCGTTGAAATAACATCCGGTGCGGCTGGTTCCTTCGAGCACCGGAGACAGGGCCTGCGGTGCGGTATTACCAGCTCCGGTGCCACACGTGATCTCATCTGTCTCAGTCATTCGGGGGCTCTCAAGAAGCACTTGAATCGACTGCTCGATTGGTACAGATTGTCAGGGCAAGTGAAACTATGATTCGTGCAAATTGTGTAACCTGAGGTGGTAACATTGCACTGTCGTAATGTGAAAAGGCTTGATTCGTGATCGAAACAAGACCTTCTCGGTTTCAGGCAATCGGGGATGGTGCTCATGGCAACTCGAACCGTGACATCGCTCACCTACGTCAAAAGTTGCGTTGGCGATTGAAATCCAGATGGCAAAACTGACAAAGCTCTGCTTGTTTTCAAAATGTCTTTCTTGACCTTCATGATATAGATCTACAAAGAACTATTCAATTGCCCACGCAAGTATCAAGAGACTTAACATTCTGTAAAGGGTAGAGTTCGCTCGTAAACGGGCGAGGCATCATCTGCGTCGTCAACCTGATCTGCACGAGTCGTGATTTCTGCTTGTCTATCGTTTCTCCTGTCACTGCAGTTTTCTTACACAAGGCCAACATGTTTGGGTCCAGCAAACTGAGCCGGATGTGATGAAGCCTTGGTCACGACATCCTGTTCTATCGTGTTAGGACCATGAGTTTTTTTTTCAAATTGAAGCAGAATAATATCATACTGAGTGGGAAAGCCTTTTGTGCGAAACTAGCTGAATCCTCGTTGGACAAACAACGCAAAACGACCAGCAGCTGCAAAATTTCTTCATTTGTTCAGACTGCTTCGCAAAAAGAGAATACTATCACTTTGTTCAATCTGGAAGGAGAATGGCGTTGTTTGAAATTGCCTGGGCTCATGTTCACTGCGACTACTGGAGACAAGTCTTTTGTACAGTTGCAGTTTCAGAAAACAGGAATGAAAGAAAGTCTTTCGCCTCCATGGCAGTGCAATTCAGTGTCTGTGTAACAAAGGGTGCCGGCGGAAAAGTTGCAATCATCCAAAAACACACCTTCTCGCTGCAGATTCCATCCGCATTGTGTTCTCGGTGTCCAGCTGTTGCATTTGATATGAATACCAAACAGAAAAGTGTTCTTCCAGAAAAAAAAAGAAAACAAAGCAACTTCACAAATCATCTCAAGCAACTGACTCAGTCGTTCCCCTTCGTTCTTGTCGTTGTCTGCACTTGACGTGATCTGTCTTTCCGAGGCAAGAGACACAAATTTAAGACAACAGCGGCGAAAGAATTTCTGAGAATGCAGTTTTGTTGCGTCGTTCAGACATCCATCTCTGAACGTTCCATCCCTTGAGACATCATGACCTTCAAAACGGCCGGACCTCTGCTGTCCTCGTGTAGGATTACAACCTTCAGGGAAACCTTGCAGCGCTGCGTCTTTTATCAATCTTTGCCTGTGTATCCGTGAAGTGGTTTACACGAAGCCGTTTATTGCCTATCATCCGGTTCTGTCATCGTCTGTTTTCCAGGTTCAGAGATATGAGCAGAACGCAAATCTATTTCTCTTCCATCACGGAATTACAGTGGTGCACTAAAAACGAATTCCCACAAGCTGCAGAGGTCTGAACGAGAATCAATGTTGTCATATGAGGCGCGCCCAGATGGGAAACAAAGCTGTTTTGCTGAAGGGGAAGGCGCAGGAAGTGAAGTGAATTGTTGAGCGTTTCAATCTGCTTCGGTACCGGAAGAGCGAGAGTGATATGATGCAATTCTCTCACAGCGTGCTTCCGTGTATTGTTTGGTGGAGACGAGTCTTGATATGGACAGAAATCGCGAGTTCAACAGCGACCAGGATGCGTGTGCATGAACAGCTAGAAAGACTGTTGATCAAATCCACAACTCGTTCCTCGCTGACAGAACAGCCTGTGCTCGAGAACAGTGTCAGAAAGTGCAAGTGTTTCTCGAGTTCACAGAAAGGAAACTTGTTCAGAAAGCCCCATCTGTTGTTGAGATTCTTGGATCAAAAGATTTCTGCCTCGAGAAAAGGGTCTGTGTGACACCTCTCACACGTTGAAACGATTTGGTTTTGTGCAGTGCCTTTCTGTCTTCGTGTTTTGACAAGTTTCCTCACTCTCTGCTGCGATATCTTCAACGCGATGTGCAGGAGAACGGAGAATTGGGCTGAGGACCTCAGGACGATAAATGGCTGTGTGTGTTCTGGAGAACGCTTCTTGCTCAGAGAAGCCTTTATCTCGTGCTACTGACACGGAGACGACAGAAGTGGGCATTCAGCACAGCCACAGCCAGGCTCAGCTGAACCAACCGCGGCCTAATTACACCACACGCCTTGCCTCCTCCGAAGGGATCAACTCAGACATTCTTAGCATTCGAATGTTAAAGTTGCAATGCATATGACCGACCAGTATCGTGTACGTTTCCTTGTTTCAGGTTCGGGTTGGTGGAGATCCACATCTTCAAGCGGAACGGATGGTGCCAGAGCATCAGCTATTGCACGTACGTGTGCAGCTTCCTGTCCGTCTGGACCGTCGTTTCCTTCACTGCTGAAAGGTAACTATCGTCCGGAGTCGTACGAGGGGGTTCCCACAATACTCCGGTTTTTTCCCATTTTAACCCGTTTCTGGTGATCGGATTTTTTTGGAATTTGTTGTCGATCATGCCTGGGACTTCCCCCTCGCTACTGTGATGGTTTCCTGTCTGCCAATTGTGTCGATCTTGATCTTCTGAGGACTTCATTTGGGTCAAGCACACATCAGTCGGCGACAGATGCGAGATCACCTGTGCATGTTGTCAACATTGATGTCAGGCAAGATGTTTCCTTTGTTTTTTATCCTTCTTCTGTGGATGGCATTCATTCCACTGGCTCGCCGAATTGAGCAGAGGGCCATGATCAAGGTGCTCCAGAAGGCAGGCCACACCCCAATCCAGATTTGGCGAGGTCTCAGCCACGTTTTCGGAGAAGAGGTGTTGGGCAAAACTCAAGTCAGACAATGGTTCAACAGATTCAAATCTGGTGACATGACAACCAGTACAGCAGACAGGAAATGCCCAGGCAGGCCCAACAAATGACGATCCAAGGTTGCCGACATCCAGAACGCCCTTGCAGCCGACCAGAGACAATCCATTCAAGAACTCAGCGAGCAGACAGGCATGCCGAAGACGACAGTTCACCGCATCCTGTAGAAGGACTTGAAATTGAACAAACTGAGTGCAAAGTTTGTGCCGCGGATACTCACACAGGAACAGAAAGCTCATCGGAAAACACTGTGCCAACAGAACTTGGATGCCTTCAGACAGGACAAGGACATGTTGGAGAAAGTGATCACATGTGATGAGAGTTGGCTGTCAGTGTTTGAGCCAGAAACAAAGCAGAAAAGTGCTCAGTGGAGGCGCAAAGGATCCATCAGACCCCAGAAGGCATTGAGGGCCAGATCGACCAAGAAGACCATGCTGGTCCTTTTTTTTACACTGCTGGCCCTGTGCATGTCGAGTTTGTGCCTGCAGGTGAAACTGTGAACACAGATCTTTGGATTGCCATCCTCAAAAATGTGAAAGAAAGCATCAGGCGCAAATGCCCAATCATGTGGAGGGGGGTTCGACGGACAAACAGACAGAGACTTCCTCCTCCACATGGACAACGCCTCTTCCCATGTGTCTGTTCCTGCTCTTGCATTCTATGGAGAGAACCAAATCAACCTGCTGCCACACCCTGCTTACTCCCCTGATTTGGCCCCTTGTGATTTTTGGGCATTCCCCACTCTCAAGGGCCATCTCAGGGGACGGAGATTCCAGAACTTGGACAATCTGAAAGAAGAGGCAAGGCATGTGTTGCGGTCCATTCCTGCCGAGGAGTACCAGAGTGCCATCTACGACATGGCAGTGAGATGGAGCAAGTGTGTGCAGGCAGAAGGGGAGTACTTTGAGGGTCAGAACATTTCCCACAACCCTGAACACCTTCCTCAAGAAAGCAGTTCTGATTCAGATTCCGATTGACACTTTGTGCATGTCAAATTCGCCGTTTCACAATTTTTGGCCGATGTTTGAGGCCTGTTTACACCTTCTTTTACTGTTGGTTTGAGCTTGGAATGTTTTATTTTTGATGTTTGAGGTTCTGAGTTCATGCAATAAAAAATCCACAAAAAACCGCGCACGCAATCACGGTGAAATCCGGAGACGATCGGAGTATTGTGGGAACCCCCTCGTATGCGCGCTCACACCACACCCAAACCGAAATAATGGTTCCGGGAATTCAGCTCTGTGAAAAGAGACACATGCGTGGAGCACTCGTTCAAGCAAATGTTGGACTTCAGTTGAGGAACGAAAGAAACGTTGTGTTTGATTTCATGTCGTCAACTGCCTGGTACAAAGTTGGGAAATTTACTCCTTTTCTTTGTTACAACCTGAACAATTCCTGTTTTGTGGGTGGGTTGGACGTGGACAAAAGACAAAAGAGCTGGTTCCCACCACGCAGGATCGTCTCTGACAAGGTCTGCTCAGAATTTGGCTTTCGCTTTACTTCTCGCATGACGTGGAAAACTGTTGAGGCATTGTCTGCACCGGACGAGCTGTTCTCATGCAGCTGCTGGTGGTGTACGTCACAGAGGTTATCTGAGACCGAACCCAAGCGGGACAAGGAGACTTTCATGCAAAACATAAATCCGAAACACAGCATTCCTTTCGGCTTATCTGTAGCATGCACTGGCTCAATAAGTGAAGGAATTTGCGAGATAAAGGGTGGTTCTGACCAAGAAATGGGCACATTTCCCCGTCATTTATGTGTCTGTCAAAGAGATTATTCGTAGATTACGGCTAGTGGAGTCGTCAACCTGAAGGAGAGGACACAAACTAATCAGAATAATTTCATGCTTGGATTTGCATCTGCATGTAAATTCATTGGAATTACACCTGATTGCCTTGTATGACGAGTCTGATGTGTTAGGTAATTTGTCACAGCTTTGTAATCCGAGATTTGCTCCGTTCTATTATCCCAATGGATATTTCGCCATCCAATTTGGAAAACTTGCAACTATTTTTTTCTTGACACTTTCAATTGATTCTGAGGAAAGTCAATTTTGCGCCACAAAAGAAGTGAAATGTGCTGTCAGCACTGAGCGTCTGGCAGTTGAAGCTGTGGCGCTGCGTTTTTCAAAATTGATTCACTGCGGAAGTCTTTCAAAACACATTCTTGACACAAATGTAAAGTGTATGGCAAACTAATTTCTTCCCCGTCGAGCAATAACCCGAGCTTTTTGTCAGGCATGGAAAGAAAATGATTCAGGGAAATGAACGTACGTGTGGGAGTTACGTCTCATTGTTATGGAAGCAGAACTCCAATCTTCAGTTCGCGTTTTTCTTTCCTCTGTGAAGTTTCAATCAAAGAGCAATGTGACTTCCGCTGTTTCAAAGAAACGCAAACCTTTTTTTCCATTCAAGCCAAGTCCCCTTCGCTTTCACATTGCAGGTACATCGTCGTGTTTCACCCGATCAAGCGGCACCGGCTGTGCACGCGGCGGCGCGCGGCGGGCGTCATGGCGTCGCTCACCGTCGCCGGCCTCGGGTTCTACATGTTCACCATCTTCACCCAGGAGATCCAGTATTATAATGACCTTCCGGTCTGCATGCAGTCCCCTAAGTACCACAACATAGTGCGGATCATGGCGACTGTGGACACGTTCATAACGCTTATTATCCCGACCGTGGCTATAGTGACGATGAATACTGCTATCGGAATCCGTGTTTACAACTACACGCGCAGGACGTTGAGACACGACGTGAATGCCTGTATGTCTGATTACTACAACTCGAGTTCGATTGGGAGCGACCGACCGAGTCATTCCAGAGAGTGGGCTGTGAACATAAAACTGAACGAGCATTCCAACGGACTGCGGCAGAGCACGACGTGCAGGACGTACCGGGAGCCGTCCGAGTCGGGCACGGCGAGTCGAGCCGTCAAGCCGCGGCAGTGGCGCGCCTACACGCGGCGCCACGTGTCCCAGATGCGCGTGACGCGCGCGCTGCTCATCGTCTCCACCGTCTACCTGCTGCTCAACCTGCCCAGCTACGCCCTCCGCGTCCACGCCTTCTTCATCTCCCTCGCCAACAAAAAGCTGTCTCTCGCCGTCTACACGTGGCAGAGCTTCCTCCAGTTCCTTTATTACTTCAGTTTCAGCGCGAACTTCTTCCTGTACGTGGCCTGCTCTCGCAACTTCCGCAGTGCTCTCAAGAGGCTGTTCAGAAGAACTGCGTACAACATTCGAGAAATGAACGTGCTTCAATATTTCAAGATTCGCTGCTGGTGGAAGAAGCCAGAAGGGCCCCGATTCTGATTCCCGGATCACTGTCAGGAAAAGAAACAGTTGCCCAGCTTTGTTTAGCGCACGTCACTGCAGCCTAACTGTAGAGCATATCTAACAACTGTGAACTAGAACCCGACGGACTCCTTGTACATACCAGAGGAAAAGTATGTGCAAGCATTTCCAGGTCTTCACATGGAACAAAGGGAATTTTAACAGAGAACAACCAAAGTCCTGCTTCTCCGAGCGGACAATCCTCAATCCGATGACTTTGCCAAGACGCCCAAGTGAAGTGCCTGTTGTCTCTTGTGTGTTTGTCTGTGATAAATAGATCATTGAAGACATTTGTAGATAAAAAAAAATCCTGCACGCACAGGTTGTAGATGCAGGTTGAATGTTTCCGGTGAATGTGTCTAAGTGCTCACGATTCAGAACTCGGCTTTCAGCTGTTAAACAATGACGTGAAATGTGGAGCACGAAACATCGTGCTGCGTTGTTTTGCTGCCTATGTGAGGCTGCAGATGTTTTCGAGGTTCCCTCAATGGGAACATACGTACTTTGCAGGCTCGCACGAGTGCGAGCCGGTCAACGTTGTTGTGTGAGGGCGGAAACTCACCAAATCGTTTCTCGCCAAAATGAAAAGCTGTCGTTTCGGGCAATTGTCTGATATGCCATGCACACTGAATAATTTTGTCAGAACAGTTTTGACTCACTATGGATTCTATTCTGCATAAAATTTGAACCGTGCGTAGCACAACATTCCGGTTTGCTTTCTTGGATGAGTGAATGTACTCCATAAGATTTGAAAAATGTTCTCCAGAACAGCTTTAAAAATACAAGAGAGTAATGTGCATTGTTTGACCCTTCTGTACGTGCTCCCTTTTGACAACATTTGAACTGACAACCCAAACAGGGAAATCACCACAGAAAGAGTAAAATTATTACAAGTCAAAATATTCCAAAAATTACCCCTGAAGTGATTACCATTTCATTTTGATGTGAAAAAATGCATGAAGAACATGGTGTGTGTGGTACAACATGCTTCAATGCAATGGGGATGGATTGTTTTGGCAATGGAAACCAATTTGCAAAATCTGTATCGTCTTGTGGCTGTGAAACGATTGGGTGTGCTTGTGCCCCGAGACAAGTTGTCACAAGAGCGATCTCAAAAAACCGAGAACCTCCCAAAAGAACAAGGTTGGGTGCTCTGGCTTATCCAAGAAACCTGCTTTGCAGACAAAGATGTGTTTGGTTTTCACATGCTGAATTTCTCTGTTTTTTTGTGTCACATTTGAGGGCCAGAATTGAGCAATCCGATGGACCATTTGAGTTTTTCGTTTGTGCACTGGAAAGAGCAATCATGAAATGGAAATGGTTCTTTGAGGATCTGAAATGAATTCTCTGAACATGTCACATCGTACTCTGATAACAGAATCCTCCACCATCCACGAACCACCAACAAAGTCGAAGACATTATCGTTGATTGTACATACGAGGATCGACACTGCGTTGCAACAGTTTTGTATTTGTTTTGTAAGAGGTAAATAAACAGCTCCAGTATTTTTGTGCTCACGACGCAAGGAGAGCCTGTGTTTGGTTTCGTTTGCGGTTTGTGTCTGCTCTTGACTTCTCATGCCAGCTTTCCGGGGATACAATTTTTGTATTTCCGTCGGTCGTCGCAGTTAATTATTCTCAGAAGACCACCTGCACTGCATTAGACGTAATCTTTACGGTTATGAGCGAGTCAGCATCATGGTTTACGGGCCTCAAGGGCTGCTACGAAGCTGTTGTATAATCGTCACACACATCGTTCGTAGATGCGTGAAAAGTGTCCATATGGAATGGTGAGGGTCTTCAATCAGTTTTGTCCAAAATACTCTGCCACCAAGTGCTTTTCGTGACACACATTGTGTTCAGAGGTTATGCCAGGGATCGTGCTTTTGTGTGACATCTTCTCACTTGAATTTCTCCACCAAGTTGCAGACTGCATTGTGTCACGCAGAAGGATGCAACTTATCCAGGTCAATAACATTAAAGTTGGACAAATATTGACACAGGCTCCGCTGCAGAACAAAATGTCAACTTCATCTCTGCCGCAAGAATCTGGTGTCTTGCTTCAGGCCAGAACATACGAGTTTTTGCACACGACTTCACCAGAGGTCCATGCAGGCTGGAACGCTAGTCAAGGCTTTGTCAAAGCACATTGCTTTCAGGGAAAACATTGTGTTTGGCACAGCAAAAAAGAAAAGTTTCGGAACTTGGGAGACTGCTCTGAAGCTGCGCCTTGACAGTTGCACGCACGTACTCAAGTCCGGTGCGGAAGCGTCGGCAAATGCCAACGTGTCCACATCCTTTTTGGGGCCAAAAGTCTGAGGTTTCTCAGCTTGAAATGTGCAGCAACGGTTCGAGTCAGATGAGACTGGTTGACAGGCTTCCTCAAGAGAGAACACTCACTCCAGAGAAAGGGCTTTTGACTCGCAACTTTTGCAGACAGAACCAAACGTCTTGGTCGAATGTTTTCAAGGAACTTCGTCTGCACCAAAAAGTAAGAACAAACCCCAACATGTGGGTTCAACTCAAGTCAAATTTTGTCCTCACAACAAAAGCTCTGCCAGATGTCCTCGTGTTCTCTTGAACGATCCGCTTGAAAAATCTTGGTAAAGTCAGATCAGCAGAGCAAAAGTGTGGCCAGGCTTGTGTGGAGTCAGTTTATCTCCACTTTATCGGAGAGACCCGTCGGTCCGTTGTCACTTTCACAACTGTGGGTGGTTCGTGAGGCACAATTACTTGCGGTCCTGCATGTTCCTTTCATGTGCGTGACTGACACGAGAAATGCTCCGATCTTCCGGAGGTTCCTGGATTTTTTGCGACACATGTAGGGCTGCCCGCCTCCGTGCCTTCTTTGTGTCGCAGTGTCAGTCGAACAGGATTTGTCGCGTTGAACAAAGACGCGACCCAGGCAGCAGATGTTCTCTCAATCCACACCGAACTTGATGCAAGTCGTAAGACGGAGACCAGTGCACTTTGGTCAGTCACACTTTAAACAAGCTGAGTTGTGCAAGTGGTAGAAACGGGAAGGACTTATTTTTGATGGATTGAGGCGTCAGATGTTTTCTTCTTGAGCCTCTTTTTCCTTTTGCAAACTGACGCTCAGGAGTTGCGAAGCAGAGGTTTGCTTTGCACTCAAAAACATCTTGGTGATGATGTTGACACTTGTGGTGCACTGCCGCAATTAGTGTCGAGAATGTGGATTTCCTGTTCCCGTTAGGCCTGCTTCAAGTCACGCGTGTATCATTACCTGCCTCCCACTCCCAAGATGAGTTTCCACACACAAACGCGTGGAATTTGCGATGCTGATTTGACTCAGGAAAAGTCGTCAGAAGAGAGCTTTGTGCGATGCGCGTGTCTGTAATGTGACCAGACTTCAAGGGCGCGTGATTCATTGCACGAGTTCCTTCCATGCACGAATACGGCAAGAAATGTACAGTTCCGATCGTCCTTGCTGAGGTACGGCAGTGAACTCCAACGAAAGGTCGTAGCTATTTGGCAATGAGTTGTCCCTTGTGACAACGTCTAGTTGTTGTGCACTGATCATTGTCAGAAAGGGTTGGTCTCTGCAGTTGCTCACTCTGCCTACATGCCATGGGGGCCAAGTCTTGGTCAACGCGAAACGTTAGTGTTTGAAGGTCACACATCATGTTTCTTTTCTGCACGTCATGTACTCGTGCGACAGGGGCTCGCACGTCATGTATTGCTGGAAAGGCGACAGCGTTTGGCTCAATTGAAAAATGATGCAGTGGCTCTGCCGTGGTACGAACAAAAATAGGAGATGTGCGAACACTCGCACGCTCTCTGTTGTGACTGAAAATAATCCATGTAATTTGTGCTGCACAAAGGGTCATTCTCAGGTTCTTTCTGTAGTGTGCCAGCACAGACAACAAAGTACAGGATCAAGGAAAGAAACGGAAGCCTCTCACTGAGCAAAGTGCCGCGAGTTTCCTGTCTCTTTAAATTTGGGAGGAGCAATTACCCCGGACAGAACAAAGCCGGTGTCTCCCGCTTCTTTGTCTCTGCTTTCTGAGGCAGGAAAACGTTTCGTGAACACAGAAACATTTGTTCAGATACGAATGATAGCAAACCATTGATTTTGGACTGTTGACAGACAATTTTTCTGGGAAGACTTGTTTCAAGCCTGTGGGCGCCAACAGGTTACTTCTTACTCCTCAGATAGGTTTCACTATTTGACGTCGGCGTGAGGTGTTCTGCTTGTTCTGTTTCTACGAGTGACCCACCAAAGGCAGTGCTGTGAAAATTGCAGGCATTTGGGGAATGTTGTATATATGAGTGAAGCCCCAGTAGTGATGTTGTAGTATAGTTTATTGTAGAGTATGAGTTGGAGCTCAGTGGTTTAGGCTACCTTCCTCTATGGTGTCACA
>JAAUXT010151456.1_pt1 | contig 24839 bp, 31 predicted proteins | sample 7278171 | NCBI WGS metagenome assembly JAAUXT01 (sample SAMN14350112, study PRJNA611818) | marine sediment metagenome | isolation source: surface marine sediment (1.8m) | place: French Polynesia: Moorea | collected 2018-08
AAGCTGCTCTACACAAGTGTGTGTGTGTGTGTGTGTGTGTGTGTGTGTGTGTGTGTGTGTGTGCTTGTTTGGTGTGTTTGTTTGTGCCCGCTCGCGTGCGTTTGTGTGTGTGTGCTTGGTGTGTGCGGGTGGTTGGGTGGGTTTTGTGTGCGTGCCGGGTGGACGGTTGGGTGGACTGAGTTCCGTGGCCTGGTTGGCAAAGCCTGCGGTCATGTTTGCCTGTTGACGGGAGACCCTGGGACTTGCCGCTGGTGAGAGTGTGGTCACGAATGTGACCACGTAGAATTCGCTGCAGAAAGCGAAAAACAAGGTGAATTCGTCAGACCAAAACCTGTTTCCAGCTCATGTTCCCGAGCCACTCTTTCGAATGTTTGACGCCAGCACCCTCTGGTGGTGTCCGCGTTTCTGCTCACTTCCCTGTCTCTCCAAATGTCCACAGCTTGGACTTCCCTCCAACCCCAATGGAATTTCATGCGAAGTGTCCGAAAAGAATTTACAACGTCTCAGCGGTCGTGAGTTTTCGGCGATGTTCGAAGTTAATTCGTTGAATTTTGTTCTTTGTTGTCAGCACTGCACAACGGTAGGATGTGGTGACAGTTTAGATTTGCTTGTTCATCACGTTTCAATAACAAAGTGCCACCACATCCGGCACACATTTGTGGTGGGTTTTATACGTCAACTGATCATCAGGTGAAATTGGGCGTTCTTGATGCGATCGAACATCACTCGTACGTAACGGCAGTTTGTTGATAGGGGGCGCAACTCGTACCCGGCTCATGTGTCACGTGACATCCACACGTGACGTGAGTGGTTCGTGACGTTCAGAGTTGGTTGGTTCGGTTGCAGGGTCTCTGCAGATCCGGTACAGCCAGGAGACAGACGAGGGGAAGTACGAGTGCGTGGCGGAGAACAGCGCCGGCGTCGCCTATTCCTACGGCGCCAACCTCTACGTGCGAGGTGCGTACTGTCCCCCCACCCTGCCCCACCCCGCCCTGTCCCGGACACCCCCGCGTGTTGGCGTACCAGCAGTACCCCGAGCAGTTTGTGTCTGTGTCGTCTGCAGGTGGAGAAAGTCCCCCGCACAACGCAGTAGAAACAGTCGACCTTTGCAACTTTCACAGCATGTTGCGATTTGAAAACAATTTTTGGTTCCGAAACAACACACTTACCTTTTGTCGTGTGGGAGGAAGTTTCAAGAGTTGTGGTGATTGAGCAGCAAATTTTGTTCCTGTTTTGCAGCTTGTTTTTATTTTGTTGCCGTGTGAGTTGGCGGGGCGACGTAGGTGGCTTCAGTTGTGAGGGATAAATCTATCCAGAAACGGAAAACAGCTTTGCCCTGCCCAGAAACGTGGGCTGCAGTGTTGGGTTGACGAAAAGGATGAAAGGAAATGGTTTCCACCCAATTTGCGTTTTGAATAGATTTGTACAATGGGAAAACCGTGTTTCAAGGGAAACAAATTTTCGTGTTTTGCGTTCTGTTGTTGTACATGTCGCGACCTTTCTGAAGTTTTGACGTTCATCTCTGTTTTTGACGTTTTCACAAGAATTTTGGCCTTCCCCCGAAGAGGAAAAGGTCCTGATTCTGCCTGTGAGTCAAAATGGACCTTCAACCGTGATGTCTGAATTTGAGGTTTTTCAGTTTGATGGAGAGCTTCGAAATTCTTGAGGGAAATAAGGTGGAACTATTGTGCGGGGACTCTGAGGGGAATCGTGTGTTTTGTGGCGGGGTCGCCGGCGGAATGCGGCGCGGTGCACCCTGGGCCCCGGGGACCCGTCCCCAGCCTCGCTCTGCCGCGCCATGAAAGCGCCATGTTTGATTAATCCCGGGCCTTTCCCGTTCATTCTTCCTGCCGCTTTAATCCATGAAAACAATAAAGTACAAGAGCGATCAATACGGCGTGCATGCCTCTGAAATTAACAAAGTGAAAACTATGGGTCTCGCTGTAAAACGTCGCTCACTCACACGGTAACAAAATGAAACCTCCCAGTTTCTGTTCGTTTTGTCGTTTGACGATCTTACCCGGGGTAGAACGACAGGAACTATGTTTGTCTACGGTTTATGGAATCTTTTACTGTTTTGGTATCCAGAAAAGACACCAGAAGCTTCATATGTGTATATTTGCAGGTTACTCCAAAGAAACCCTACGAAAGGGCCTTTTGATAAGCTCTTGATAACTATCACAAATACAATGCAAAATCTGATTGAGATTGTATTTATTACTCATTTCTGTTTCATTTTCTTCAAAAGTAAATACTTGAAATAGTTTTGGATTGATTTACAAGCTTTCTTGGGACGTAAGATTTGTTGCAAACTTTTGTGTTTTGAGAAAGTCACACCAGGAAAACGAAATTCTAATATCCGTAGACAAACTCGTGTTCCTCGACTGTGCAGAACCTGCCTTTGAAACGCTAATCGACGCAACAGCAGCAGCAGCAACCATCTGATGCGCTTTGCTTTGAACGAAATATAGTTCCTTTAAGTTGTAGCCGATCCACGTGGGGTTTGAGCGGCGGAAGCCTAGAATTAATATTCAAAACCGGAGGTGGCTCAGCTTCGGAAGTTTGACGTGATTAATTTTAAGTTCTTTTGTGTTCGCCAGACGTACACCGTAAATGTGCAGCTAGAAGGGAGTTTTAACACGACGCTCCGCAGCCGCAAAACGCACACGTAACACGTAGCTCACAGATGCAGCTCACCTTGTTTGGAAGGGTCCACAACCAAATTTAATTTTTTTTCTGAAGTCAGAAACTTGAGAAACTTCACTTTTTATTTTTAAAGTATTGAGTTTGCAAATGGCTCATAAACCTAACAGGGTCAAGAAAGAGTGTGTATTTTGCCTGTTTTCCTTCCTGTGGAGGGGGAGTTGGATCTGTAAGCTACGTTTCACGTGCACGTTTTGCGGCTATGGATCGTTGTGCTAAAACAGCCAAGAGTTGAACGCGCTTGATCCTCCGTATTAAGTTTTGGGTGGCGATTGGTTGTCAGAGTACAAGTCTTATTTCTTGGTCACAAATAAGTTTTTAGTTGTAACTGGTTCGGGTCAGGGATCAGGAATTAATGTCTAATTGTGAATTGTTCCTCAGCAGCAGCTATTGACAGTGTGTTGGATGTTTTGTTTTTTTATTTCGTTGCCATGTGTTAGGGGATGCTCGTAGCACGACTATCGCATCACCAACACGATCACCACCCACAGTTTCTACCCACCAGCCATTGCACAATACTGGTTCAGGTACCTTCTCTCACATTGAGAATGCGCTCGTGCAGCAAGCGTTGTGTATCACCCCCTCCCTTCAACAAAGTACAGCATCCCCAGAAATGGAGTCATGGTTCGCAGTTGTTGACCTGAATTTGAAAACGTAGCTGCTATGTATGAATTGGAATCATTCAGAAGAATGCCACACTAAAATACTAATGCGCTCACTGGCTCCTCCCATGCACTTCGCTTTTCGTGGTGGAGAGGTCAGAATCCGAGATCTGCTCCACCCACCCGAGCCACATTGGAACCAGAACAGATTCACAAAGTATCAGCGCTGCCCATGGTGCGTACCTGATGCCGCCATGTCTGTCCACGTTACTTTGACACAGGCACGTCCTTCGGAGTGAGGTTGTGTGGGGAAAACCTACTGATGTCCTGAGGGTGGGAGGACGGACCCAAAGTTGGGTGGGTAGGCCTCCTCCTCTCTGGGAGGGTAGGGCCACCCCAAAATTGGGTGAGTCCCAACTCTTCCCCCCCACATACCAAATGTGCTGCCAAGCAGGCGTGCCGGTCTTCCTTGCTTTGGTTGAAAGTTTGACGAGAAAAAAAGTTTTCTGGTTGGCGGGCCACAACTGAGATGGGCGGGTGCTCTGGAGCGACGTGTCGGCATCTGGAGCATTAGGCAGCGCGGCCTTGGTAGTGGCTCTTCACTGGTAGAATCTGCCGCTTCATTTGCTTCTTCTCTTTGAATTCCTCTCAAATTCATGTCTGGTAGTATGCATTGGCTGGTGACGAAGTTTTGACAGAAACCACCTCGTTTCCTTGGCTGGTACCATTAAATTTGCTCGCTTTGCTAGTCTTTCCTCTGCCTTTTTGGTGCACAGAAGCGTGGAAGTTTTTCGACGCCGATTTGGGGTGGGTGGGGTTAGATTTTGATGATTTTGGTGAAATTTGCTTTGGGTGAATTTGAAGGTGCGAAAGTTTGATAAAGCTGCGCTTGTTGAAGAAATGCCCAGGATGGTTTCTGTCGAGCTTTCTTTTTTTTTGTGCATTTGACAATGGTTATCTTGTCTCGTCAGCATGCACGATGAATCAACGAAAAATCTTGCACAGCATCTCGATACGAATCTGCCCAGAGAACCATTGACTTTTCTTCATCTTCTGCGAAATAAAGTGATTGAAAGACAAGATGGCCACCTGCACAGAGTAGGATTAACCAACCACAACACGAGTTGGTGAACCTCACAGAACGCACAGTCTGGACGTCGCTATTGATTCTAACATGGACATGCCTCTGCATTAATATTGTATTCAATTGCAGCATGTTGGCGGAATCCGTATCTCGTGAGTTCACAGCAGTGGACGACGCCCTTCGCCCTTTTGTAGATTTTAACCACTGATGGCGACTGCGACTGGTGCCGCCGATGTCCTCGCATGTGTAGATGGTGTGCCTTGATGCCTTGTTTTTACCCCTGACGTCATTCACATAACATGCTACTAACCACGGCAAAAGTATTTTTTTTATAAACCACAAGGGTCAGTCGGACGAAGCATTTTCGGCATCATCATCATCACACACGTTGTTTGTATTTTATAAAACATGTACATATTTGCTAAGTGCTCGACTTATGGCTTCTGCTTTGTTCAACGACGACTTATGGGTTCGTCTCGTTCGCCTGAATCAATCACTGTCGACCGGTGGTGCTGTTCGTGCATTGTGTTTGCAGCGGGCAGCATGTCGTCACGTGCGCGGGGCAGTGACGGAGACTGACGCGCGTCGTGTTGTACTTGCAGTGCGCCGCGTCCCGCCTCACTTCTCCATCCCTCCCGAAAACGTCGAGGTGATGCCCGGCGGTGACGTCAACATCACGTGCGTCGCCGTCGGCTCGCCCATGCCGTACGTCAAGTGGCGTCTCGGCGCCGTCGAGTTGACGCCAGAGGACACTATCCCGATCGGCAAGAACGTGCTGATGCTCAAGGACGTGCGCGAGTCGGCTAACTACACGTGTGTCGCGGCGTCCGACCTCGGGAACATCGAGGCCATCGCGCAGGTCAAGGTCAAAGGTACGAGTCAAGCCGCGCCACCTGACGGGAGGTGGCGCTGCATTTCGTGTCGCATAAAGCATCTCCACGGTATTCAATGGAGAAACGAAGGCGTAATTCAGCTCTTTCTATTCATTAACAAAGAAATTCAACTTTTGACATGCGAAGAAATACTCGATTCTCTGCTCGTTTGCTTGAAAATTTTTGATTGGAATCTCAAAAGCGCAACTTTTCGGTGCTTGGAACACTTCGCTGCATTCACAAATGCTGGAGTCCAAACTAAAGCGGTACCTTTCTATGTCAAAGCTGTAACCGAACCCGACACTGCAGAGTGGGGGCTTCGTTTCTTGCGGTTCTTGCAAAAATTATGACGGCCAATGCAACTTTGAAAAAAAAATCAGGTGTAGAAATCCGGTTTTATTTTGTAGTCCAAAAAAGATGGATTCAAAATTTCAGTTCGGACTGTTTTTAGGACATCTGTTAGAAAAAGACGGCCTCAAGTTTCCCTTGAGTCCAAGTACCCAGGTGAATTGGCATGCCTTTGGTTTCCTGGGTTGGTACATACCTGTAAATAGAGCATCGTTTGGTTTGTAACGTTGAGTTTGAAGCTTCTGCCATTCAAAAAAGAAAAAAAACAACACCCTTCACACGCAGCCATAGCGAACTTGCCTTGAGAGATTTGTATGTGAGGACGACATGCAGAACTCGTGTATGGTTGTGCGAGGGGAACACATGTGAGCACGAGAACCATTAACAATGCCAGACATGTTTTGCTTTGAAAATTTTTTTCTGTACACACGTCAATATTTTTATGGGGGGGGGGCAGCCATGCCATGCCATGCCATGCATAGCAAATGCAAACAACCAATTGTCTTTTCTTTCTTGCCAAACCACGCAGCCTTGCCGAAACCTCCTACAAGCCTAGTCATTTCTGATGTTACGGCCACCTCGGTCAAACTAACCTGGAACCCGGGCAACATTGACCCCATCGAGTCGTACATCATCCAGTATAAGCGTAAATACACGCCGGGCGCCGCCTATGAGGAGATTGCCGACGTGCCCAACACCGACTACACCGTCATGGGGCTCGACGCCTACACGGTGTACGAGTTCCGCGTGGTCGCAGTGAATAACATTGGGCGCGGCATCCCCTCGAGCCCGGTAGACGTGACTACTGGAGAACTGGGTTAGTAGCATCATATCTCTCTTTATCGTCTTTTCACTTCGCCTATTGTTGAGTGACTCTCTGTCGAGTTGAATTTGTGTTTTCCCGTCCGGACGTCAGTCTGAGACGCACAGGAAGTAGATTCGACTTTTTCACTTCCGGACAACAAAATCGCAGAAATTTTTTGCGTTGATTTGTTTGTGATGAAAGTGCGTTTGTGTTTCTTCTTGAACCAAAAAAAAAAAGGCTGACTAGATTTTTGGGCCTGATCCCTGTTTTGGTTGGTTCAGGTACCAAATCACAACCAGTTGTTGAGTTCAGATTAGGTTTAGATTTGCTTTGAATTCGGGGTGTTCCACACCCAAGGGTACATTCTTCAGCCATTTCTGTAAAAGCTGTGTTCAGACTGTGATTTTAAAATCTTGAAAATTTCGTAGAATTATTGTTCTTCGTTGTTTTGTTGTTGTTGTCGTCACTACATCATCGCTCATTTCATTCACACGATCATTCGTTCACTGCGCACTCATTTCCTCATCCATTCATTCATTCCGTCACTCATTCCCCCAAAAGCACTCATCAGATCACTCCTCTGCTTGTTGACTCATCTCTATACTAATATGCAAATGGGTATGTGCAACGAATTCCGAGCTAACCACCAGCTTGAGGTGCTGGCTGAACTAACCGTCACTGTTTTTAACTGTTTTTCGCTTGCAGGGTTTTTGCATCTCATTTCTATTTTCCGTACTAAACGTTTGCTGCACTCCTTTTTCAGCACTAAAAAAAAAATCAAAACGCGATTTGATTGACTGAAACTGATGTTGAAAATACCAAATCCCAACGTAACCACTTTTGTGTTGTCACGTCCGTTGAAAACGCCACGATTCAACTGATTTTTGTGCTATAGACCAAGACTCCTCGACTTGGGTGATTTTTGGTTTGTCCCGAAACCTCATTTGTTTCAGTTGGGCATGAAAGAGAGCGTCTGTTCACGAGACATCCATCCGTGCGTGTGCTGCGTGGATGTCTGTGTGAATGAAATAGGACAAAACTTCACTCACTCATAGCAGCATTCGGAGCACAGAAGTAGCGAATCCTAAAGCTAGAAAATAAATCATAAGACTAATCTTTGCTGGGAAAACTAGTGGACAGTGTCAGATTGGGTGTGTCAGAGTGTGTGTGTGTTTGTGTGTTTTGCCCCTCCCAGCTCACTACTCTCATCAGTAGCAGCTGCGCTGTCCGGCCAGCCTCTTTGCGTTGCGTTGGGTTTTGTTGCTCGTTGTTGGAGCGGTTGGCGTATGTATTGTAGCGCCGGGCAGCCCGCCTCGGGACGTGCGGGCGAGGCCCGTGTCCTCCTCCACCGTCGTCGTGCAGTGGAACGAGCCCGAGATCCCGAACGGCGTCGTCAGGGTGAGTAGTGCCACGTCACGTGACGCTCCACACCCGCCCCCTGGTGGAGAACTGAAAATCAATCCGCCCTTGCGTCACGTCTCGCTATCCCCGCCCTGACCGTATTCACCCATGTATAGGTCGTACCGAAGTGCAAAATGCACCCCAACTTCCACCTTCATTTTCTGGCATGAAGGTCTCATTGAAACATTGGCAGTTTCATGCCCGCGTAAGTCTACACCCCCTGCTTTGGGAGCAAAATCTTACCTCAAAAAGATGCATCTTACACACGGGTGGGTATGGTACTCAAGTTCAAAAAAACGCGGTTGCCTTTTCTGTTGGGCGACCAGCTCCTTTCAAGGTCCGGCACGCGATTCTGAAAGGAAAATAGTTGGAATGCATTGCGTCCTCAGCCCAGTTCAAAGGGCGCCAACAGAATCAAGGCGTTCAAGCGACAACCTAACCTCGTGCAGAGGAAAACTTTCTCAACTCCATTCAGGCTTGCTAAACGTTGTTGTGCTGTTGAAAAGAACAGTTTGTCCAATTCCGTGCACAACGAAGCGAAATGTTGGTGGAGTTCTGCAAATGAAAAAGTTCTGCAGGTTGGAAAACCTCACTGACTTCGTTTGTTCACCGTACTATAAAATCGCGTGTTGCCTGTGTGAAAACATAACACGTACACGGGGGCTCGGGGTCAGCGTTTAAGATTCACCTATTGATTGGTGGCCCCGTTTCCCTCCTGCCTCTCGAGCCTGGAATCGGACCCGCTCCTCCGTAAGACACGCACTTTCCTACAAATGAGAGCTACTCAGCATTGTCTCTGGAACTGGAAACCGGATCCCAGATGAGCGGAGCGCAGAACAAACACATCCACAATAATTACCTGTGGCCGAGCACGTCATTTCACTGCTGGATTGAACCCAGTGGAGACACGAAATGTGGTGGTTGAGAGGAGCGGTCCGACGGAGCTTCCTTCCTGTGGGTTCGGTGTCTGTGCTGGGAATTCACCAGAAGATGGGGGTTGGGTTTCAGTGTGCGCGGGAGAGAAAAATGAAGGAAGGCTCAAGCGTTCTTTGTCTGAAATGCCCATAAACGCCCCAAAAATGCTACGTGGAGGCTTGATGAGTGTATTTCAAGTTGAATTTGAAATTGCCAGACACTTGGGTCCACTGGCTTGGGGTGTCTGTCCATTTCTTAAAACTCCGGTCCGTGAGAACAGAAAAGCTGGAGAGCAGATTTGCCTGTGGTGTGTGGGTGTGTGACGCGCCACGTCGCGTTCTGCTTACAGGGCTTCAAGGTGTACTACACGATGACGCCGGACCTGCCCATCACGCTGTGGACGCTGCACCAGGTGGACAACAGTCAGCTGACGACCATCTCCAACCTGCTGACGAACCGCACCTACACCATCTCGGTGCTCGCCTTCACCGCCGTCGGCGACGGGCCCCTCTCCGAGCCCATTAAAGTGCGAACCCAGCAAGGAGGTGGGTACCCCGTCCTCACACGCATACCCAAACACACACACGCACACCTGACGTGTACATACCAACCAACCAGACAGACACTCACTCGCGCGACGAGAAACGGACATCCGTTTGTCGTCATGACAACCAGTTCTGATGTTATTAGGTTCATTTTAGACTTAACTTGGAGGTTGGGGGCGGCCTACGCTGTGATTTGAGATGAGAATGATGCGTGTACAGTTGGGGGTCTCGCATGCCACAAGTTTTCTGTTGCTACGTCTCTCTCGTTTTTACCCGAGGGAGAAGTTCCTTGTGGTCCAACGAGAAACGAGCCTCGTTTGTTGGAAAAAAAAACTTTTTTTGAGAAGGAAAGAAAAAAATCAAAGTTACAAACTGATTTTTGAATGTGTCAGTAGGTTCTCGTTTTCTGTTGCGTGTTGAGTTGGAGTCCGGTGGTTGTGTTGGTTATTAGTGCTTGTTTCGTTTCCACCCCGCCCGCGCATGCGCGCGCCCGCCGACGTCTGTGGGCGTTGTGCGGCGGCGGCGGCGGCCGGACGCTCTGTCGAAGCTTCACGGCGCTGTAGAGCTTCTGTACTTCCGTTTCCGTTTCGAGCCACTGTAGAATCACGTTGATCCTCCGTTCTCTTGTTTCATCCGGTTCATTTCTCACTCTTTTTACATTGAAAGCGAAAATTGTTTGGATTGGAAAAAAAAATCAGAAATTGTGGGTCATAAATTGGTTTGCTTGGTTCGTCTTCATCATCAGCTACACTGGCTCAATGTTGAGATTTGTGCATGATAGATCATTTCAAAAAGGCGTCCACGTCAAAATTCTCCCGTTTACAATTACTGATCTTTTTATTGGTTTGGGTCAAGTTCTCTGCTTTCGTTTCTTGACAAAGGGCCATCGCAACACATAAGTCTTTGGCTTTGAACACAATGAAGAATCTTGCAATTTGACACCAGAAACAGTTCCATTTGGGAACACAAGAATCGTTTGGGAACGAATCTAATCAGATTGTGGATTGGAAACAGTGGAACTCTGCATGAGGGTTTCTTCAGGACGACGCAATGCTGTTCACAACTCGAGCTTGATGCACAGACAGTAAAAACTGCGGTTTGTGAACTTTAATTCATTGAACGAACACACTTGCAAAAGCAGAAGTAAAGCGAAACCCTACTGCAGAGTTCTCAAAGCTGGAGGTTTATGAGTTGCGATGGAGTTTTCCCTTCAATTTGTTTGATTTCATGAATAGGTTTTGGTTCCCGTTAGTTTATTTTCACGAATACGTACGCTGACGGAAAAGTGCAAAATGAGGAAATCCGCATTTCCAGTGCGAATTGTATACCATTTGCAACATTTGATAGTGAGATTCAATGATGTTGCTCTGTGTTTTATTGTGTGGGCAGATTTGTACTAACTAATTGCACCTTTTTGCTGTGTTGGACCTATTACAGTCTTGGGTGTAGAGGGCATTTTTGACCGTAAGTAAAACCCAGACACGTCACACCATATGTGGTCAATGGTCGTTGCACACACGAAACGACCGTGACTTTTTGATATTGCATCCATATCGTTTGCCTCAGTTTTCTGATTCCGTTCAAGACTACGTGTTGATTGCATGCTGGTGTACAAAAAAGCCATTCACACTTGCTCTTGTCTTCCGTTGTATTGGTCTAGGTATGGAGTTTTATGTGTTTTAGTCGTTTTATTTGGTGGAAGTGACGAAGAAACGTGTTACTCTGTCGCTGGTGACGACGAGGAAAGAAACCGCGTCATAACCTGAGCAGCGGTCACTTGTTTTCGTAGAGTTATATCAGTAAATTTGCCAAAGTTTTATATATGGAAGGGAGCAATCTTTGTGTTGGTATTTTCCCTAGTGACAGAATATGGCTGAGTAAAGTTCTGTAGAGTACATGAGCTTTTTGTGAGGACAGACGTTTTGGTGGAGCTTCATTTTTTGCTGCTTCATGTACAAGCAGAATGTGTGCCATCTCTTTCAGTTCCTGACGAGTTTTTCTGTATTTGCAATTTTTCTCGCTTAGATTTCTGCTTTTCATGTGGGAAAAAGCAGCAGTCGTCTCTGATGGTTTCTTTGGTTTGGTTGAGTCGTGTGATGATTATGACGCGGTGGTCGTGAGATGGCGCTGCTGCAGGGCGGCGGCCGCATCTCTGACTTCCGGTCAGTCAGTGTCTCTGTGTGGTGCTGTCTCGTGGTATTGTCGACCCCAACAAGAATATGGCAGAAATAATGAAACCCGTTTATATACTCTGTTTTTTTAATCGCACTTCAATCAGTCGGCCCAGGTGAGATCTCTAGCTGTTCTGTTCGTTCCACCCTCTGTGACAAAACATTTTATGATACATTCACTCTAATTTATAACTCTCTTCACCTTTGTGGTACGAGATCCTTCATTTTCAGTTCTCTCACTGTCTCCAAAAAAACTATCAAGTACACTTCTTGATGACTTTGCGAGATTTTTTGGAGAGCCAGCACACACAGTTCGGTTGTGACCCAACTTGCTCAGTTTGTGTCTGAGACGAACAGTGGTCACCGTCCGTCCATCTGATGAAGTTTGTTCCACACGATGCTGTCCTTCTCCACCACAAGTGTCTGGGCATGCTTACTGCTTGCTTGCACCACTGGGCAAGCATGCATGCTCTCTGTCTCCAGCTTCATTCCTGTAACACAGCTTCTGGTGATCAAACGTTGAAAAATACATCTTGGCAATTGTAATGATATTGAGAAAAAAAAAGATCAACTGCTGTTCGTGAAACTTCCTTCTCGCAAACAAGCAGAGCATGGTCAGACGTCTTTCGACAATGCTATGAAATTCTCTTCACAGGCTATCAACACATACGTGTCGAGTGTGTGGCTCTGTGTCCTACTAATTCCATTTTTGGCCGGTCTCTCTCTGTCAAAATCTATTCATATTTGGTTAGTTACACGCAGATTGTTGGAATAAAATGGCGCCAGATTCGTTGCCACGAGGCGCAAGTTTTGACGCGGCGCCACCAGACGCCCAGCAATCTGTGTGTAAAGGAGCCTCTCCAGTCTCCTGAATTGGAAAGAGGAGAGGCCTTGTTCCTTTTGTTGCGTCATTCTCGTGGATACTTCTTCCGAGACTCAAAGTGCTCTTTGAACTGGATGTGTAGCGTGTATCTCTGCTGGAACATTCGTGTTAGACAAAATGGTCAGACAGTTTCAAAAACTGTTGTGGCTCGGATTGTTCATGATCATCAAAGGAAGGAGGAAGAGACCTGTGAAGGACTTGGGAGTTTGAACTGAATTGAGTCAGTGTCCTGCAGGAAAATTGTCAGGATGACGATGCTAAGCACCATATTTGTCTATCAATGAGGCAGTCCCTCCAGCAGGTGGAGTCTTTGTGGGGGGGATTGTCCCGTGAAAGATGTGGATCAGACAGGCTTCTTCTCTGTCTTCCTCCGTTTTCTTTCCTGATGGTGTTTTGAAGCTGCTGCTGATTTGTTCACGCAAGGTGTTGTTGGTGAGAACTCATTCATAGATGTGTGTGGTGCGAGGCATTGTGAAAGAGAGGGAGGGGCAGGCAACACGAGACGAGCGTGTTACAGTAGCCACGGCGAGCGGCCATACAGAGCTGTACTGCTTCAATTGCACCACTCAGAGAGGAGGATATACGTATCTGTGTTGAAGCACACTCTTTACCTATTCACAACTCACAGTCTGCAGTTTTTGTACGAAACCTCAACTAAAAATAGTTCTGCAGATTGGCAACTGTAAATGTGAATTGTGATTTGCACATTTCTATGATTTGTTGAGTTTTATGGTTTTAACATTTCCATCACTGGAAAGGTATGGTATGCTGGCACAATAGCTGTTGCTTCAGCAAGTCACTAATTTCCATGTCAGTTGTGGTGCTAATAGAGTAAAAAAATCCATCAAGTTGAAATTTGGAAACAAAAGTAATTTGCAAGTGAAACGCAATGGAAAGATTTCGAGACGACCAGATCATTGATGTGCCAAATGTGGTATGAAATCTGGGGAAAAACTCCACGTGTGTACTTCGTAACTTCGAGAAAAATGTTGGATCACTACCAGCACTTGGCAATCAATACAAACTTTCAACGTGTAAAGTTCGATTCAGAGAAAGGTTGACAAATTTTCTCCTCGTGTAGATCTACATTTGTGACTCTCTTCACTGTGGATCTCCAAAGAGACGAAAAATTCTCCAACTTTAGCCCAGCAAGCGAAGTAACCACCGACTTTGGAGATCTAGACTGAGAATCCCCAACCCTCCGCGCGAAAGTGACAATTGTCGCAAAAGTCCATTTCACGGACATGTGACGGGAACTGCTGGAATCACGACAGACTAAAGACCGTCACATATTCGTGAAATTCAGACGTCACTTTTTGACCAAAGAAAGAAATACCTAAAAAAAAGGAAACAAGATTTTTATTCGTTTTTACGTCTCAGTTCTCAGTGTTGTCTCTGTCATGTGAAAAATGGACCAGTTTCAAAAGCAAGTCCAGCCCACCAAGGTCTCTCCCTGTGTGTGCGAGGGATGGAGGCCTCATGGATTTGCCTTGAAATGACAGGATGTCGAGTTCTAATTTCCGCCCCTTTGTCATGTATTCTTTTCCAGACTTTGAAGCTGAGGGCTCGGGCGGTGGCGAAGCTGTTTTGTCGGAGTCTTCCTCTTTTGCTAGACCTCTACATGTGAAACGCATCTTTTCTTTGAAATCTCCGTATTTCAACGAAAAGAGAGGCATAGATTAAGTGTTGATTCACACCAGAGTGAAGGGGTCATTTTCCCATCTGATGTGTACATAACGTATTTTGTTGTTGGTCGTCCGCGGTCAGATGGGAAAATGCGATTGGGTCACAGCGAGCATCATCGTGTCTAACTTCCGGTTCCATCGCTGTGTTTCAGTCCCGGAGCAGCCGACGAACCTGCAGGGCGAGGCCGTGTCTCCCAACGCCATCCAGCTGACGTGGGACCCTCCCGAGGACTCCGGGGAGAGCATCCAGAGCTACGAGCTCTACTACAACGACTCGCACTTCCGGCAGAACGTGCGCATCACCATCTCACCGCCCCGCAACACGTACCTGCTCGAGGACCTGACGCCCAACACCGTCTACCACATCCGGGTCGCTGCCAAGTCGGCGCGCGGGGAGGGCGCGTCCACGCCCACCATCCAGGAAAGGACGCTCGAGTACGGTGAGTGCGCATGCGCGGTCACACGCGCTTCTTCTCACTTCCGCTCGAAACATCAACAAGAACGCCATCTGTTTTCTCGCTCAGCCTAAATTTTCCTTGCGCCTGTTTTGCACAGCCCCCATGTCCCTCTGACATGCGAGGCCGACATTTTCAAACGTTGTGTCAGTGTGACGACAACAATTTCGCGAGGGATGTCGCCTCACACTGTCCCTGAGCTACGAGTAAAAGGGCGGGTCCCAAGAAAGTGAGCATCGTCCGGGCAGGTAGGGCGAGAAAACAGACCTGCACGATGCGCAGTATTAATCTATTTTATGAAGTTGAACGCAACGTAATGGTTGAGACTTCACAGCTTCGAAGTTTCTCAAACTGTTTCAAAATGTTCGTTTCATGCAAGACAGAAAGCGACCAGTTAATTTCACCTTTCTGTGCTCTTCAAAAAAAAGTTTCGTGTTGGGATTTTTGGGCCTGTCGGAGAAGAGTTCTGAAGAACATCTTGCTGAGAGTTTATCAGAGCGTCAAAGATCTGATGATAATCCAGCAGTTGAAATCCAGCATTGTTGCCTTGCTCCATTGTTTCCACCCATTGTTTCACTGAAGTCACTTTGTTCTGAAAATTCTTTTGACTTAACCAAGTCAAGTGAGTTGTTCCCGTGAGCCAACGAACCGGAATCCCCCCCACCACCACCATTTGGTTGAAACTCATGCTGGTCATGGAGATGTTCAGGGGCGACAGGGAACGAGGAGCACCAGGGAAAGAAGTGCTTGATGTGATGCTGTGCGAAATGCCGTGCACTGTCTCCACTTTTGAGTCCTTTTGATTTATTTTCGTTTCTTACAACATGTCCTTGCATCAGCTGCTTGAAACTCCAGAATTTCGAAGTGAATCACTCACCAGCTAAAAATGCTGTTTTTGGCAGGAGTTTCAAGTTGTGGATGCCTCAATCTGTGAATCGTCCTCGCCCTACACAATCCACCCTTCAAACCTCCTCATCTTGATTTTCAAGTTTTATACATTTCCTTGATTTATTTACATTGGGTCTGTTTTTTGCCTTTTTCCGTGTCTCGCTATAGTCCCCACAGCCCCGCCCCAAGACGTGCGCGGTCAGGCCGTCAACTCGCAGAAGATGACCGTGTCGTGGGCGGCCCCGCCCGAGCAGCACCAGAACGGGCGGCTCGTCGGGTATCGCGTCCGCTACGCCGAGGCGGACTCGGCCCTCGAGGTGGACGAGGCGCAGATGCTCGTCATCGAAGCCTCGCGCACCTCGTGCGAGATCTCGGACCTCCACAAGTGGACCCAGTACAAGGTGTGGGTGGCGGCGTACACCCAGAAAGGAGACGGGCCCTATTCCGATGTGATCATTGTGCAGACTGATGAGGATGGTAGGTCTGCTCCTGCAGAATTGGGCGTCGCCTGCTGCTGCTGCAGCTGATGCACCTGCAACTCACACGCCATGCAGCCCGCCCAGCGTGCTCTTCCTTTTAAGTTTAGGTTTTGGGTGTCACGACACTGAACCTGCCTGCAAAGAAAAGTCTCCAAAGAAACAGACAACAATTCTGTCTCTGGGGAGGGGGATCAGTTTCTATTGGATCTTGATGAGATTTGAATCATTTCGCATTTGATAGTGTCATGGAAGTCCTCAGTTCAGTTGTTGATGTCGTGTGGAAAAAGAGAGATGGAGCGCACGCAGGTTGGGTGTGAGAGGAACGTACCATGCTGTGGTCAGGAGGAGGAGCATGAGGAGAGAGGATGGTACCTTCTGCCCCACGGTGACGGGACTTTTCCACATTCTTCCGTGTGTTTCAAGGACCAACTAACAAACAACACGCCACTGGCTCTGGGCTGCTGCCGCTGCTTTGTGTGGGATCGTGTTGTACAACCTCCTCGTTCCCCTGTAGCTGCTCTACTAACCAACCAACCGGCTCAAACACCTTGTGTAGACCGACTCGCCTTCGGACTTCCGTAGACCTGAATACTAAACCAGCTGCATTGTGCGCCACTAATGCTGCCATCTGTGCCTCCTGCAGACGACACGCCGGATGGACCCGCTGCCGACGATGTCCCCCCCCCCCTCTCTGTTCACATTGACAACTCGTCTTCCTTTACTTGTAGAGATGTGTGTTTTGTGGTGTGCATGTTGTCGTCTCTTTTTCTTCTAGTATTTTAAGTTCTGTTAGGATGATTAAAATTGGAAGATAATTTTGAATTTTTGGACTGCTTTTTGTGGTCGACCAACTAACACCACTGGCCAAGAGGAAGTAAGGAGACGGAGAATGTGCCTTGATCTTTTGTGGAGAACAAAAGTCGGGAAGAACATAAAACCTGAAAATTTGGCTTCTTGTCTCCCAAGACTGACGTTTTTTGAAAAAAAGGAGCTTCCGTGTGACACGGATACCATAAAACAAAATCACCAAACAACTACCAACCCCCACTACTAACAAGCATGGCTTGACATGCCGCCAAGTTTTGAGTGAAATTTTAACTTTCACTAGCGGATAGACTTTTGATTTTGGTGATACATCTTGTTGTAACATTCGTTACGAACTGATCGTAAAACCAGAAACAGAGGCATTTGAAATGAACACCACCCCAAATGGAACATTTCACCTGTAGGACGTAAGTTTAGCTTGTAAGAAACAATTGCGTCAAGAATGCAAAGTCTGCAGCAGTAAGAGTAAAAACATCTTGAGCCGAGTTTGAAAAAAAAAGAGAATTTTGCAAGATTTAATTTTGAGACATTTTCTTTTCTTCACTGTGTTGTATGAGTTGCTCTAGTCAACATGAAATGACGTTTCGTGACATTTTCTCTCTTTGGCGTCTTGACAAAAATCCTGGCCCAGTTCACGTGACCCGGTCACGTGGACTCGGCGCCGGACACGTGTAAATAGAGTCTCTGTGTCATCACGGCCTTGACCTTGCGCTGTCAGCCTCGCTGCTGGGAGCGCGTTGAGGATTCCCTCACTAGAGGGAGGAGCGTGCGACAGACGGGGACCGTCACTCACGTCTTCGCTGCTTGTTACAGTGCCGGGAGAGCCGAGGAAGTTCAAGGTCGAAGCGGTCAACTCGACGTCGGTGCACGTCGAGTGGAAGTCTCCGGCCAATAAGGAGAAGAACGGCATCATCCGCGGCTACCAGGTGCACTACATCAAAGTGAACGAGCGCGAGGAGCCGATGGGGTCGCCACTCATGTTCAACGTGCCAGGTCAGTCTCAGAGCCGACGCAGTTCCCGCGACGTTCAACGTCGTGGGTCAGTCAGAACGGATGAGGTTCCCGCTTGTGTTGAAAAGTCCGCTTCAACGGGGTGTTCTGGTAGGATTTGGGAGACTAAAAGCGCAAACAGGCGTCGATATATTGGCACAGGCTTATTCCGCTGCTGGATTGGTTCTTTTCTTGTGCGAATTTGAGCATTGAGCGAACGTGAAAAGACGCGCCCGCGTGGAACCTCCCTGGGCGCGTTGGTTCACGGGTTGCGTCTGAGCGTGTTTCACTGACCCGAACACGTTTGTTTGTTATTGCAGGCGGGGAGCAGACGGAGACGATGATCACGAACCTGCAGCCGGACACGCGCTTCCAGTTCCAGGTCGCCGCCTACACGCGCAAGGGCGACGGGGAGCGGAGCCGACCCCGCGTCGTGCAGACCAAGGGCGCAGGTCAGTCAGGGGCGACACTCGCATGGAACTCACACACGACACTTGCACAAGTTTCTCTGCATTCTTATGCAGCACTCGCACAGCAGTGCAGACACTCACGTGACATTCATTCATACGACACACACACAACTTACGAGGTTCTATCCAAATGTCCCTGGAAACATGTTGATCGGTCTGTTGATCGGTGATCGTGGCCTGCACCCTTGCGAGATCGGTGTTAAGTTGGTCAAATCATCATGCAAACCATGCCACACCGGCCAACATGATTCCAGGGACATTTGGATAGATCCTCGTACTCCACACTCACATGCAACACTCACACAGCAGTGCAGACACTCATGTGATAGTGCAGGCACTCACATGACACTCACAGAACTTAGTTAACACTCGCAGGACACTCACTCGAGACACAGTGGCCGTGTTCCATTGACGCGTGCGGCAAGCCAATGTTGGCCAAAATGGCTGACTTCGCCCACTTCACCCTGTGTCCAACCCAGGGGCGAAGCCACGCGACTTCGCCGGTGGCTAGCCGCAAGCAAAGATGGAACGCGCCGTTGCTTTTTGACGCCAAACTTGTGACGCATAAAAATCGAGATTTTGCTTGAAAGTCAAAAGCTGAATTTGGATTTGAGAATCTGCAAAGAAAGAAAGTCTTGAGCTTGAAGAATCTGCAAACGAAGCATGTGAGTTTTCCACTACATACTCATGCTCTTGTCTCTCTGCCCACAGTTCCCTCGGCGCCGGTTGGTCTGAGTCTGCGCCTCGTCCAGGAGAACCCGCCGGTTGTGGCGGTGCAGTGGCACAGCCCGCGCCAGACGTTCGGAGACGTCGAGGGCTTCAAGCTGAGCTACGGCATCCAGGGCGAGGACTCGAGCATCGAGGAGCGCCGCTTCGGCTCCGACAAGTTCCGATTCACGACGGGATTCCTCGGTAAAGAGCCGCGCGCGCATGCGCGTCCAGTTCTGTGCGCATGGAAACGTGGAGGTTTCCGGTGACAGTGTTGTTAGATGTGTTTTAAGTCTGCTGTGTTCAGAAATGAATCAGGCTGGGTGTTAGACAATGCGTGGACGTTATTTTTGCAGATAAAAAGGGAGGGGGGGGCGAATTGTAATGGAAAAGCGCACGAATGAAAGAATTCGGTCAGTCCTGAATCAAAATGAACCTCTCTGACTTGCCTCTTGCTGCACGAGTTGCATTTGATGACCACTGTCTTTTGCAGAAATGGGTGCAACGTACGAATTCCGCATCTCAGCGAAAAACGCTGTGGACTTCGGTGAACAGGCAGTTGAGACCATTCGAACCCCGGATGGAAGTGAGTTTGGCCGAGATGCCGGTGGCGACATCTCGTGTCTCGTGCGTCCTGTGCCACGGGGCGCATGCGTGAGTGCGTAGGGGAAGAGAAACTGTCACATACCCAGGTGCATAGGGCCATTCTGATGCTGTGTTTCCATCCCTGCCAGAAGATGCGTCGAGAACTGAGCGCTGGGACACCACACACACACCCCTTTGATTTCGTTTTGTTTCAGTTGGAGGGTGCAGGATAGGTTTTAGTGCCTCGTTTCGTTCTGTTTCCTCGTCCTCCGTCTCACGCGCTATTCTCGATGCAGATACTTGGCGAAAAAGTCCTCATGGCAAACTGAAGCTGCAAACTTGTGTAATCCGGTCATATTGCCACGAATATGGCCGTCACTGGTGTGGAATCATGGAGTCTGGAAATACATCCAAACGTAGAATTAGCAGGGGTGTTCAAGCTACCAAATTTCTACGCACCGAGTTTTGTTGTTATGTTTTCAGTAATAATTTCACAATGCTACTGTTCGATGGTTGAAGCTAAGATTACATAGCGTTACAATTAACAACCATCGCTGAAGTGTCTTTTATCTTCCAAAACTGTAACTAGGGACCACAATGCTACTGGCACTTCAGAAGTAGGTCAAGGCGGGGGCGGGGAGGGTGTTTTTCTTGTCATGAGGCATCTTTTGATCTCCTGCTCTGCACAGCTCCGGTAACAGTGGCAGCGGTTCATCCCTGTATTGCTTCTACTCCCCCCATCATCCATCATCAGAAGCCAATACACTGCTACTGTTACAGGACTTGTGCGTCCCACACTGCAGCGTCCGTGTAACGCATTGTATGTTTTGCCTTTTTCTCTTTTTCCCCCGCGTAGTCCCGGGTGGCGCTCCGCAGAACTTCACTCCAACCGGCATCAGCCCAACCAGCGTCAAACTGACGTGGGACCAGCCGGACAAGAAGCTGCGACATGGGGACATCATCATGTACGAGATCATGTACCACAAGCGCTCCGACGCCATCGACGTCATCGACATGAACACGACGGATACGCAGGCGATCGTGGACGGTCTCGAGATGAACGAGGACTACATCTTCCAAATCAAGGCGTACACGAGTAAAGGCGCGGGGCCCTGGAGCCATCGACTCGCTTTCCGAACGTTCGGGCAGCGTAAGTGTACGTTAAGGAAGGCTTTACATTCTAAGCATGCCTGGTGTGCCGTAGACGAGACGTGTTGCCTAGCAACAGTTGTGTGGTGCATGTCCGCGCACTGGAATTCATCGCGTGTGTATCTTCCATTTTATCTTTCTCAACTTTATAAAATTTATTTTAGCCCCAGATTTGGCTCCAAGAGGTGGGTTTTCAAAAGTAGATTTTCAGTTCCGAGTTTCAGTTCTGAGTTCTTCTTGTTCAGAAGAATGGTCATTCGTGACTTTCCAAAAAAATTCTTGCTTTCTGTTGACGTTGCAGTTTTTTGTTTGGGTTTGATGTTTGTGCGTTCAAACGCAACTGAAATTTTATCTTGGGTGTTTAGTTTAGAAACGATTTCATCAGGAAAGGAAATCAGATTTGGTTGTCTTCTTTGTCCCTTTTGTTTGATCTGAGTTCTGACTGATCGGGATCACTGACTGTGGCACACTGAACACATGTTCAGAATGATCTTGTCGTCGCATGGTTTGCAACTTGACTTGCTGCACAGATAGATGCACGAAGAAACAATCTCGATTTTAAAAGTTCTGGCTCAAATGTGAAGATTCTAAACGAATTTGAAAAGCTGAAGAGCTTGCCAGACGTAAGGCACAGGCAGACGCTGATTGGTGCTGTGTACATCACACGTTGCGCATGCGCTGAGCAGTGGCCTCCACGTGACCCGTGCGCGCAGCGTGTGTTCTCTCAGCCCGCGCACGGCTTTTCCCACAGTAAGTGCATGTCCGTCTCCCCTTGCAGTGCCCCCGGCTCCGGAGAAGGTCGCTCTGAAGCGCATCTCCCCGACGGCCGTCGAGGTGAGCTGGAAACCGCCCAACTTCCCAGGCATCGCAGGGTACCGAATCTACTACAACATGTTCGCCATCCCGGAGATGGAGCAGTGGCAGAGCATGGAGATCGGCCCCTACACAGTGACGGACATCAGTGGCCTCGAGCCCCACACCGTGTACGCAGTGCGCGTGCGCGCCAAGTCCATGGACGGAAGATACGGGAACTTCTCCGAGATTGTGACCACAAACAACCTGCAGCAAGGTATGAACGGGGCTCGCACCCCTGGATTCGGCCCGGTGCCCAGGGCAGCTTGAGCAAGGTGAATAGTGCGCGGCTGCAGAACTGCTGTGACCTTGACACGCCTGCGCACTATTCATCATTGTAATCTTGTGCACAAGAGTGGTCCTGCTTCGAGCATAACCCCCGCTCTGATTCGCTTGTGACGAAGCTTTGGACGCCATTGTCAGAGGCTTCGTTGCGACCTGGATATATAAACTTGGCGGTTGACGCAGATGTGGATCTGGCGTCGCAGGTAACAAGCGTCTCCACGTCTGCGTCAGCCGTCAAGATTTGACCATAATTTACCAGTCAATACTAAAGCAAATATGACAGTTGAAAACCCGTAGTTTTGACTACGTTTGAAGATGCGTTCTTCGCATAGATTGGGTGCATGTTACTCTAAGTGGAAACGTGGAGCTGGATTTCGCTTACCGAGTTCGGAATGGGCCTGTCTTTCCGCCATTTCCACTGTCATATCAGAAGTACTGTACACCGTTTTGAAAATTTTCTGAAAATTTTTCTTCAATTTTACTCTTGAAGTGACGCCATACTTTCAAGTGATTTGGAGTAATATGGTCAAGCGAATGGAATTAACCCACTAAGTAGCAGAGAAACTGGTTTCTGTGGCTTTTGGTGGTGGAGGCGCCTTTCTCTCCGTGGTGCAGGACGGACTCTGGGCGACAGATCTACAGGACGAGGCGGAGGCGCCTCGCGTGGTGCTCATGTTCTGTTTGATTCGCAGTGAGCCCAGATATGGTGCAGGATTTCAACGTGAGGACGCAGAACCCCAAGTCCGTCATGCTCGAGTGGAAACCGCCGCGCAAACCGGGGGTGATGCGCTACAAGGTGAGGGAGGTCTCTCAGCAAACTTGGTGCGAGCAGCGCTACCGCAGTCACCCAAGTACTATGGGCATCGTTTTGTATCAAAAATTGGTCTCAAAAGTTGGGGTGTGCACAGAACGTGCGCGCGCGTGTGTGTGTGCGTGTGTGTGCGTGTGTGTGTCTGTGCAAACAATGCGGCAATGTTTAACACAAAAGAAAGGATGCGCATTGTACTTGGGTGATAACGGTACGTCCAGAGCTTTTCTGAGAACATTTCTGTGAAGTTTGAGAGCAACTCGTGAGGCTGTCGGACTTTGACGTGAGTGACAGATGTGTACATGGCGTGTTTCAAACATCTCGTTTCAGATCGTGTTCGAGGGAAGGAAAACATATCGCGACGAGAAGGGCAAAATCCAGACTCTGCAGGACGGGAAGAGGGACCGGTTTGTGCCGAAGGAGGAGCGGACACTCTACATCGACGGCCTCGTCCCCAAAACCGTCTATGTGTTTAACATTTCGGCCAAATACATGGACGGAACATGGGGCCCGGATTTCCCGCTGAGGGTCGAGACCAGCATCGACGGTTAGTGGCTCCCCCGTGCGCCGCTCGTCTCCTGCGTGTGGTGGTGATTGACGTCGTCTGGTCCTTTGCGGAGTCAGTCATGTGACACGTTTGCTTGTCCCGTCAGTCAGTCGAGCACGGCAGCAACAGCACATGGCAGCAGCAGCAGCAGCAACAACAGCACCTTTTCCATCTTGATGTTTTTGACACATTTGCAACGTCGCTTTTGATTGATTGATTGTTCTCTCATTCAGTCATTGATCGATTGATTGATTGAGTTGGCTCGTCATCCTCCTTGTTGTTGACTGTGTGTAAAATGGCCGTGATCTTGGCTCATCGGACTGTGTCGCGCAGTCCGCTCCGCCATCACAAACTCGCTGGCCATGACCAGCTGTATCATCTTCACTCGCCTCTCACTTTCACTATTGAGCAAAAAAGCACATTTCCCTTTGTGGGGAAAAGCTACATCTCATTGCTACACGAAGTTCTCACGCGGCCTAACAACTGACTGCAATTTCTTATCCTTTTCTCTCTCTTGGTCTGTTTTCTTCTGCTGGTTTCTTGTTGTGTATTGATATCGTCACACAAGCACATTTTTGCAAAGGTTCACAAAGTTAATTTTGGAGCACACGGCATGAATATAAGTCTTTTTGGAAACGGTCACCGTGGTTACGTAGAGTTTACGTTGTTTCGCCTCACGTTGGATTGAGAATTACGGCTTTTTGCACAAAGTTTGACGAATTCCATCCAAAACCCAGCTTGAATTCAAAAGTTTGAGAACAGAAGAGCACTTATATTCTGCCTTGTAACATCGTGTATTTGAATCGCAAAGCTGAAGTTTGTTATAGTTATCCTGTTACAAGTAGACTGTCGAAGACTTTATTTCAAGTTTGATACAATCAGTACTGTCGAAGACTTGTTTTCATGTTTGATACAACCAGTAATTTACATTCTTTTCAATTCAGTAGATGCACTTGAGTTAAATTCAGTATGACGTTAAAAAATTCAGTTGTAATGAGAGTTGTAGAAATAAGAACCACCGATTATTTCTCCCACTTTGCCTGACCACAGTACGAAACCATAGCAACGTGTTGGGAACGATGGAGACTGAAACGAGGCTCGGTGTCTGTACATGTTGTTCGCTTCACCCGCAGCTCCGCCGGATATAGAGGCGCCCGAGTTCAAGGACTCCATCTCCGGGTCGATGCTGATGCTGAAGCTCAACAAGGCGTCCGAGAAGAACGGCAAGATCACGCACTACCTCATCGTCGTCGTCACCGAGGAGTTCGCCAAGCTCAAGAACCCCGAGCACTTCACGCTGCTCGAGGTACGTGTGCGCATGCGCGCGTCAAGGTGCGCGCGTGCGTCCTTCAGGGACAAAAGATTTTTTCAAGCCGCGGGCATGCTTCAAAATTGAAAACTTTGCAATGTGGACAACCTCGGTTCTGCAAAGAAATCTCTCTCAATTTCGTGGCCAAGAAAATTAATTTATGAAAAGAACATGACCTTTGTGGTTCATTCCCACTCTGCGCCCGTCGCTGTTCCCCCGACCCCCGCCTCACGCTGTGTGCGTGTCGCTGTTCCCCCGACCCCCGCCTCACGCTGTGTGTGTGGCGCTGTTCCCCCGACCCCCGCCTCACGCTGTGTGCGTGTCGCTGTTCCCCCGCCTCATGCTCTGTGCGTGTCGCTGTTCCCCAGTCCCCCGCCGCACGCGCGGTGGGGGGCGCTGGTGCCCCCCCCCCGGCCCGCCGGCCCCCCCCCCCCCCGGGGGCGCCCGCCCCGGCGGCGGGGGGCCGGCCCCCCGG
>JAAUXT010136617.1_pt1 | contig 24833 bp, 28 predicted proteins | sample 7278171 | NCBI WGS metagenome assembly JAAUXT01 (sample SAMN14350112, study PRJNA611818) | marine sediment metagenome | isolation source: surface marine sediment (1.8m) | place: French Polynesia: Moorea | collected 2018-08
ATTTTCAAAAATCAAAAATTGAATGCTACCTCTCAAACCCCCATACAATATACTACATTTCATCAATATACTTCTTTCACCAAATATTTGTGCCTTCTGAGATACGGAGACATTTCTACATTCACACCCTATTTTTTCCATACTTCCAAATTTGACCTTTTTGACCTCAGAAACCCAAAAATTCAAATTTGACAAATTCCTTCTTTGTGCATTATCCCCAACCCAAAATGAACCAAAAGAGCCCTCTTGATCCCAAATCAATCCTCATCTTGACCATGAAACTGCTGTAGACATACTTTTGGAAGACCCTGCCTATAGGTGATTTGATTTCGCTTGCTCTGATTTCGCTCACTTTTTCCAAAAGCTCACAAATCGGACCAAGCTCCTCAAATCACCTAAAAATCTGAATGGTGCGACACGTCCAGTGTGTCTGCTGTCATTTACAAATGTTGCACTGTTCAGGGGCAGCCCGTGCTGCTGCCCCGTCCGACTCGGTGTGCACCCACCCTTAATGAAGAACAAGGCTTGCAAAAGTCAACAAGAACTTTCGTGAACGCACGCGCACGATTGCAACCAAGCAGCCTTCTTTGCGAAGCCAGCAATTTTATTGGATTGAATTTCTTCACACCCCTGAAGATACTCCGCTCGAGAGTGCATGCTGGGTATCGCGATTCTACTGTCAATGTTCCTCATCTGGATGCTTGGATCTTGACGTGACTGTCTGGGTCTTGGACACCCACGGCAAGAGTGCATTGACATCCAGCTAGATGTTCAGACGTAGAGACATTCAGATTCAGAATTTTCAGTCAAATTCCACCATTGCTGGGTGCGAGAACTGAGCACTTCAAGAAAAGAAACTCCCGTCGTTGAGTTTGTCGTGACCGGACGTGAGGGTCCACAGCACGCCGCCTTCCTTCTCCTATGAACCGCAGATCTCGACTTCTCCCGGACACATGCTGAAATGAGAGCCACGCCAGAGTGTTCATGCACGCGGCGAGATCGAGCGAGACCTTGGGACCTGCGACTTGCACCATTCCATTCCAGTGGGGGATCCTTGGAGCCCGAAACCTCCCTGACCCTGGAAAAATTGATTTAGCCCACTGCTAATTTTGCGCCGCTGGGAACAATTGTTTTTGAGTTTTGAAAGTGGAATTTAGGCGTTGGGCGTTGGATCCTCTGGACACAGTCCTGGATCTGCGTCTGAAACCACCAGTCCAGTCTCAGAAAATTTGTATGGAGGGCAGGGGTGACATGACATTGTCCTTTGACAGACACTGTTTGGACATGATGGGCACTTTTGCTTCTCACACACAGGTTTCTGCCCTTCGGTGTTTTGTTTGCCACAAAACAAATGCAAAATTTGGCGCTGATTCTGGAAGAATGCCCGTCAGCAAAGTCATGACCAACTGACAAACTTCTACAATTTACTCGTCACTCATTGTCTGCCCAAACAAGCAGGTGCATGGTGATTGAAATGTTCGGTGTGTGATAACAAGGGTTTTCACATAGGCTGGGCGGCGTCAGACTTTTTGACGCGCGTGTCAAAATTTTGATGCGCGGGTGTCAAAGTCAACATGACGCCCAATGGAGAGCATCAAATTATCGGTCCAGACCAATCACAAATTTTTGACGCGGGCGTCAATTTTTTGTCTCTGCGTCACCAATGTGAAAACCCTTAATATCACGCCTTTGAGTAGTGCCACTGTGATCACAACTTACGCGGCGGGCTGGGCGCAGTTGCAGCAGGTGCGCTCCTCGGCCGGGTTGTACTCGAGGAAGCACGGGTCGGTGCCGAGCTGCACCCACGCGACGTGCTGTCCCTGCTCGTACTGCAGCACCGACCCCGCACCACCGCCTATCTGCCAGTCCTCTCCGGTCGGGCCCTGCAGGAGCCCCGGGAAGCGCCTCTCTCGTTCTCGGTCTTCCGGCCCGACGCCCTGCTGTCCCAAGGGAGGCTGCGAGCGTCGCCCCGTGGCGCCGTCCTGCTCCAGCTGAGCGCCGGGCTGCTCGCTCGGACAGCGTCGCACGGACCGAGGCAACAGCTGTGCCGAGCGTGAGGTGAGAAACGTGCAGATTAAATGTTGCAGAGAAACAGACCAGAATTCAGTTCATCGTCGCGTGTGCGAGGAAAGGTCAGGTTGCGTACGGTTAGTGAACCTTGACGTCAGATTGGACTTTAGCCACAAGAGCAAAAATCAAAGGAGCTAAATTTCAATGAGTTCCGCAGGCTCGCGCCACGTACCAACACACACACACACACACACACACACACACACACACACACACGCACACATGTGCAGAGCTCTATTTCAGCAATTCCTGATGGTTGTGGAAAAGTGGTTCTGCTCACACTCTGTAGATCCGGGTTGATATCGCAGCAAACGCGTCCACCGCCAGTGACGCCTTCACTGCTCTTCTCGGGCTGTAGCAGCCACAGGTCGCACAGGATGAGGTTGATGATCGGCGGAAAGCGTTGTGTCAGCAGAAACGCGTCCAGTGCCCCCGGAGCACATGCACACACACTCAGCAGCACAAGCAGCTGTACGTTTGCTGGGCCCATTGCAGCGGGTGAAGACCTTTTGAACCAGTTGGGCGTCACCGCAACAAATTTCTGGTTCTGTGGATGCACGGGAAAACAACACTTGAGTGCTGACTACAAGTGCAGATTTAGATGAGCGGGGCACACGACCAGCAGTGATGCCCCAACCCGCAAAAAACTCGTTTGTTTTTTCTCATCTCCAATTGAATTTCCGCGCCCTGCAACCGCATGCAGCTTCAGATCTTGCGCACAGCTTTGCACAGATGAGTTCACCGTTGCTTGCACGAGATTCAAAATGCTTGAAACTTTCCTGAAACTCACTTGACTCTCCCAGTCTCCTCTCGTTGACGAACGGACTCAGAAGGAACCAGCCCTTCGTTTCCGACAACCCTTCACGTAACAGTCATCGAAATGTGAAACATTCTGCCTTCTGAGTCTTCACACAGACCTGTGCGTTGATGTTCCGATGAAAATCCTGGGGTAAACTTCCGTTTTTTTCGCACGAACTCGGAGCTGTGGACACGTCGCTTGGCTGCCACATTGTTTCAATACACACCACGGGAATGACACAATTGGCAAATGACGCTGCAGCGCGGAAGTGTGACGAGTGATAAATATGCACTCGTGATTAATTTGTTAATTGTCCTCACACTTTGCAAAGCAGTATGGTTTTCTGAATGCATGACGCTGAGATGGATCCAGGGGGAACACGAACAAAAGAAGCTCCACGAACGCTGAGAAATTCATTCGGCGCTCTTTTCACTTGTTGCACTGAAGTCTGGGAGTCTTGAAAATTCGCAAGAAAAGAACTGTTACAATGGGGTTATTTTGCTGACACAGCCCCTGTATCAGCTGGCAGAACCTGCTGCGTGAAGTGATAAAAGAAACTTTCTGAACGTCAGACAAAGTGGTAAACCTCCAGAATCCGTTGGAACATTGCAGGTGGCTCGCAAACTGCAGTGCGAATCACTCACAGACTTGCAACTCACTCTGCAGAGAAAGGTCCTTTCGCAAAGGCAAAGCCGAATGACTCTTGAAGGCGTCCCGCAAGGGTCACACAGACAGCCGTTTGCGTCTTCTTGCTTTTCCTTTGACTTTATTTTGAGACTTTCATCGCCTCGCAAATGTTGGAGGCGGCATCCAGGGGTCACCTTCGTGTCCTATTCCCTGGTTCCCGCCCAGCCGGACTCACGACTGCCTGGTCCCCGCGCGCAGCCGCGTGACTCCCGCACAACGCATGCGCCTCACACACCGACGGCGGAAGAAGAGCAGCAGGAGGAGTGTGAGAGTGAGGCTGCTGCACATCGTGAGGAACGCGTGATCTCTCCGCAGGAGAGACAGGATTCGGTTGCCATCCAGAACAGCTGTGGGAGCAAACAGAAGGTAAAAACCCAGGTGCCTGGCTGAGGGGAATTGTTCCGTCCCAATCGGCAATGTCTTCTTTGTTTTATGCTTCTTTGAGTTGGAAAGGATAGAATTTTTAAAGCGACGCGTTTTCTGCTTCAATAAAAGAGCGAGAACCCTGACCTGCGGTGTGCCTGGGCAAGAAGTACCCAACAGATGGGAACGTGGTCCTCAGCCCGCGTAGGGGCAGCGTCGTCGTCTCGCCACAAGGGCTGCAGCCCGGACGGCGCGGTGGACGTGTGGTCCGCGGGGAAACCTGCGGTCAGTCCAGAAGATCAGTGGTAAAGAATCGACAGACTCCTCAAACTTGAGTAAGGTTCAAATTGAAGCCCATTCAAGTCGGGTTGGTGAGTCTGATGTTTGTCTTGCGCCCCACGACTTGGCCTTCTCAAATATCTTATATTCGTGTCAGAAAGACAAACTTGGTGACGAGGAGAGGTGGTTCCCTGGGCGAGCACAGTCAGCAGAGTGGACGAGTGGATCAGATCCCCCACAGCACGAACCACAGAAGGATGGTACTCGAAACTCTCGCCAGGGGGACATGAAAACACAGACAAACCACGATCGCTCATTTCGAACGAGAGGATTGGAATTGCCGTTCTAGAAAATGGACAGGCACAAGTCTACAATTTCGTGAAACACAAAACCACTTTGATAAAAATGAATTGCAGCATTTGACTCTGTGCTGACCTGCCACACCTCTTCTTCCGTTGTCTCCTTTCATGCCAGTTTCACCCTTCTCTCCTTTCATTCCTCTCTCTCCTTTCCGCCCTGTTGGTCCACGTACACCTTGCTGACCTTTCTGGCCTTTTGACCCTTTGATTCCTTCTTTTCCTCTTTCTCCAGTCTGCCCCTTGCTTCCCTTCTGGCCATCAGAACCATCCACTCCAGGGGTACCCTTCTCACCATTCAAGCCTCTGTCACCCTTTGGCCCTTGTAAACCTTGAATTCCCTGAAGTCCAGGTGGGCCTGACACACCTTGGGCTCCAGTTGGGCCAAAAGGTCCTGTTGGACCAGGCAACCCTGTCCCTTGAGGCCCAACAGGACCCGGCATGCCACGTATTCCAGTCAATCCTTGAGCACCTGTGGGCCCAGTGAGTCCAGGTATTCCTTGCAAACCAGTGGGTCCTGCGGGACCAGGCGGCCCTCTTGGTCCAGTCAAGCCAATTGGACCAGTGAGTCCTGCAGATCCAGGTGGTCCAGTCAAACCAGTTGGACCCACAACTCCTGCTGGACCAGTTAAACCTGCGGGTCCTACAGGTCCAGGTGGTCCAGTCAAACCAGTTGGACCCACAACTCCCGCTGGACCAGTTAAACCTGTGGGTCCTGCAGGTCCAGGTGGTCCAGTCAAACCAGTTGGGCCCACAACTCCTGCTGGACCAGTTAAACCTGTGGGTCCTGCAGGTCCAGGTGGTCCAGTCAAACCAGTTGGACCCACAACTCCTGCTGGACCAGTTAAACCTGTGGGTCCTGCAGGTCCAGGTGGTCCAATAGGTCCAGATGGTCCAGTTAATCCAGACTGTCCAGTCATTCCTGGTGCTCCAGCTGGTCCAGGTGGTCCTGAAGGCCCAGCAAGTCCCACACCGGCTGGTCCGATTGGCCCAGGAGCACCAGGAGGTCCAGGCAATCCTGTCTGACCATCTGGCCCTGTCAGTCCTGCAGACCCAGGGTTTCCAGGTGGCCCTGCAGACCCAGGGTTTCCAGGTGGTCCTGCAGACCCAGGGTTTCCAGGTGGTCCTGCAGATCCAGTGTTTCCAGTCGGGCCAGCCACACCCGGAGGACCTAAACCACCAAAACAAGATCTCGTTTTCTGTGGAAGCAAGGAAGCTTTGTGAACACCAACAGAAGCATGCAGCATGTTCCTCTTATCTGTGAAAGCCGGACTCACCTGGTGGTCCTGGCACCCCGTCGCCTGAATGAAAAAAATATGCTTAGCTGTGGAACTAGACTCGAAAACAAACAAACACTCACTCGCTTGTGTTTAGTGTATCTCAGCTGTGTGTTCTCACCGCAATGGAGGTTGGGATCCGCTGGTCTGTTGTCGTAGTAACCAATGCAAGTTGTACTCGCCTGCAGAGGTGGACCTGGTAACCCCGCGCTGTTGAGGAAACATTCTCCGGTGCACCTGCATCGAGGGGAACACAGCACATCTGAAAGATGCGGAGACGTTCACGGGGCAGAGAGGGAAAAAACTAAGCAAAATCCCCTGAGCTTGTGTGAGAGCAGATGGAGACACACAGACAACCCTGTGTCTGGCTGGCACGATCTCGAGCAGGCTCAAGGCAAGATGGTCCTCGGAAATACTTTCTGTCACGCCAAAATGTGCGCAAACAAAGAATGAACTGGAATTGCCACCGACTTGTTGAAGTCGAATGTGGTGCAGGTGGACACGGCGAGGCAGGCGTCCTGACACTGTAGCTCCGTCGTGGCGCTCGCAGCCGGAAGGGCAGCGGACGACTGGAGTCCGCCGTTCCGCGTGAAGCACACTGAAACACGGCGCAGCCAGCCAAGTTTGGTTGGGTGGTGAGATGGGGCTGTGTGTGTGTGTGTGTGTGTGTGTGTGTGTGTGTGTGTGTGTGTGTGTGTGTATGTGTGTACAAAAAGGCCTGGGCAGGTGGAGTGAGACAAGGTCCTGGTTTGACACTGGGTTGAGTGGAGCTGAGACAGACAAGAACCTGTCAGGGAGACATCAGTGCACACCTGCAGATTGTTCAGTGAATGCACGAATCACATACGACACAGGAACTCAAACGGAGGTTCACAACGCCCCTTTCTGTCGACTGGTGGCACCGCAGAATGTCTTTTCGTGAGTGTTGGAAGAGTTTCACTCCACTTGAGTCCAAGTGACGCGTTCGAAATAGTTTCACAACACAAAGCAAGTGGAGACTTACGTCGGGAGGTCTGGGCGAGCGCGCCAGCAAGCAGCGCGAGCAGCAAGACGCCCGCGTGGACGCCCATCCGCTGACACGCCTCGACCAACATCTCACCGCCATGTCACGTCTGTCCAACCATGTCGCTTCTGACCCACCCTACCAACAGCCTTGTGCATGGTTCTTCAAAATCTCAAGGCAAATAGCTGTCGGTTGCGAGTTGAATTCCACGATCGGATCTTGTAATGTTTGGCCACCGATTTACGCGTACAGCGTCGCCGAGTCAAAAGAAGAGTGACGTTTCCAAGCAAAATTTTGTCTGGGGGGATTTTTCTTGTTTGTTTTTCTGGATTGTCAAATGTCGCTTGCGAGCGTGCTTTGTTGCACATCAACAAGGCAACAATGGTCGTGAGCACAAATAGTAAAGACCAACGCGCACGCACAGCCATCATTGACATAGCCGACATGTGATTGTCAGTTTTTCTATGCGTGTGCGATATATCGAGCTTTGTATGCAAAGTTTGCGTGTAAGTTTCTGAACAAGTGTTTATTTCCCAAATTAATTTGTGCCAATTCATAAGAACACGACTTGGTTTTGCAGAAATTGAAGGTCCAGACTGCCTCAAACAACGGAAGTGGATTTATCCACCCACGCAGGCAGCTGCAACTTTTGCTGTGCACAGTTACGGTACTTTGGTCTCGTATTTCGCTGACCAGAGCAGCGATGCCTGGATGGGGTGGGGTGGGTCAGTGAAAACGGAGAAAGGGTTGCCACCATGACAGGGTTGTCAACCACAAGGATTATTCCAACGTGACCGTCTTTGTGTTTTGCGTGATGAAAACAGACGGTTTTGCGACTCTTCCAGCTGACGACAACAATGTGTGTAACGGAACAATCTGTTGCCGCAGGCTGGTTTCGCGAAAGCCGCAGCACCGAGAACTTTATGATTCTTCTTCAATCTCACTGCTTGGTCTCGTCTGAAAACGACACTCGTGGGTATCTCCGTTTGGCCCAGCTATCAGGTCGCTGTCCCCCCCCCCACCTTTACAATTGTTGGCTCACCAGATGCCGCGAAAACAAACAATTTTGCTTGACAGTGCAAGTTTTCGATTTTCCTTCAGTCTTCAGGAACCAACAGAGTGATGAGGTTGAGCTCAGCCTGACTCCCAAGGCGCACGGGGATTCCCCAGTAGACGGCGCCGCTCGACACGTACACCTGCGCGTCCCGGTACGAGTACAACCCCCTGAAGAAGGGGTTGGTCAGGTAGATCAGCAGCGAAGCTGGGAAGAACTGGCCTCCGTGGGTATGACCTGGACAAAAACACAAAAACACGACTGCGTCTCAGACAGGCCTGCTCTCATTGAGACAGGAAGTACCTGCAACTTGCTCTTTTGAACCTGTTCTGTCCGCTTTGCAGGACGCGTCTCTCTGGAACGCGCGTGCCAATTTTCTGCACACATGAACCAATCCCCTCTTCACATGCGTTTGCAAATTTGTCGTGTGTTCAAACTAGCACCTTGCACCCCGTGTTTTCATCTGAGCGACCTGAAAGCTTTCGGTGCATTTGAGAGAAAGAGACAGACACCAGTTGACGGCGCAGAACGCACACACACACTACACACACACACACACACCTGATAGCACCAGTTGTACGTCGTGCCCTGAGTCGAGAGCGAACTTGGCGGCGCGGGGCTGGTGCGCGAGCAGCACGACCGGGTCCGCCGGGTCGCAGCCGGAGAGCGCCGCCGCCACGTCCATCACGTGCACCCCGAACCTGCAGCCGCACAGAGTTGGGGCAACAGCCAGCAGACACAAGCGATCTTGTGCTGTCCCAAAATGTTTAGAACTCACGGGAAGCCGAGATGAGTGCATCAGATGTGTGGTTTCTGTTCTCTCCTTTCAAACATACACTGCACGTGATTTGGATCGAAATTGGACTCACGACAACCGCTCAGCGTCCCAATCGTCGACGCCGGCGAAACAGACACCACGTCCGCTCGCACCGCGCACGCGCACAGCGCTGTTGTGCAGCACGGAGAAGCCGAGCGCCCTCATGTGAGAGAACCAGGCATCCACGTCCAGGGTGAAGTACTCGTGGTTCCCTGCAAGGAAGAAGCAATGTTCTCCTACATGTCAGGCCAGTGTGAACACAAGAGATTTCTGTTGCTGTAGATGTGTGTGTGTGTGTGTGTGTGTGTGTGTGTGTGTGTGGTGTGTGTGTGCATGTTCCAGAAAAAGATATATTTTCCTTTGGGTCTTCTGTCATTGTCTCAGGTGTATTGTCGCCCACCTGTGACGAAGAATTTGCCCATGGGCGAGGTGAGGCGTTGCAGAGGCTGCGCCGCCGCTCCCAGGTCCCGGACCGTCCCGTCCGCCAGGTCCCCCACCAACACAGTCACGTCTGAAGAACAGTTCGCGGCGGGTGCAAAAACGATTTGTCAAGATTGTGCACATGCGTGTTGGTGGGTGAAACTGAAGGAAATTAAAACAGGTTCCTTTTGCTGTTGCTGAGGCATTGGAGTGAAAAGGTTGTGACTCTCTGAATAAACAAGAAATCAACGATCAACGAGCCCGCGGCCACAAACAGGTAGCGCGAGATTCGAAAAGTTCAAAATATTGTTTGGAATCTGTTTTCACTGGTTTACCTCTGAAGCAACTTGAGTTGGTTTCCATAGAGGTCGGGGTGTGTCGTAGTGAAGCAACCAAGTTGGTTTGCTCGACTGGTTGTTTTTTTCTCCGGGGCAAAGAAACTTGTTTCAAAACGTGATGTTTTCAAAATAAGTACCCCCTGTAAATCAACACAAGTTGCTTCAGAGGTAAAGCAACTCAAGTTGGTTTGGTCCTGGTACCGGTATATTTCTGGTCAGGGGCAAAACAACTTGGTTTCAAAACATGTTGCTTCCCCCCCCCCCCCAATAAAAGCAACTTGGTCTGCCAGTCTACAGAAATACGAGGCCCATCATTTTAGAAACCGTTTGTCATCCGGTATGACAACAGGATTGCTCACATGATCACCAAAATTGTGAAGGCACAAGATCAATCACCCATCAACTTGCAAGCAAATTGTCAAACATTTTGGATTTTACTTTCATAGTTCATTGACTGATTTTCCTTGTGTGGCTATTGACTGTTAATGGTCAACAGGCTAAATTCAGAGCAACTTAGTGTACAATCTATAGTCACAAGCAAAAGGATACTGTTTTTTGTTGAATCATGGAGTCCACAGGCATAACCAAATTTGACTGAAAGCTGTTCCAAAATGAAGGTGCAAGTCAAGATTGCACACAAAACTTTTCAGGACAATCCATGAAGGTTTTGGGGTCCTGCCAGAGGGTGAACGGTTTCTGAAATGATGGGCCTCGTACATACATGGGGTGACTGCACTGAGCCCGCGGCAACGGTTGGTTTTCTTAATTGTAACGCCAACCCACACCCACACAACATCCACGCGCACACACGCACATGCACACACACACACACACACACACACACACCGCTACACAACCTGGTTGCAGTTGGTTGCTTATGTCAGCAATAGTTTCCACAGCACTGCGTCCCACTGAAGGTCCCAGGTGCACGTCGCACAACAGCAAGATCCGCAGCGAATCCAGAGAGCGCGGCAATCCTGGCAACGTGATGTTGACCCTGGTAACCTGGGGTGGTTGCCAAGCGCGATGTACTCCGTACAAGCCCACCGTCACTGCGTACACGAACAGTACCAGGACGGAAGCTCGACCCAGTTTATCTGAGCGGTCACTTCTGAACTTTGCCAGACCAAGAGAACAGAATCCGCGCGACACGAGGCTCAGCCCTTTGAGCAGCACGATCCCAGCGATCAGCTGCGCGTAGACACCGAAACAAACGAAGCTGAGCACAGAGAACCAGTGCGGCTCGCCTCCTGTCGAGTACAGCACGGCGCAGTTGGCGGTGGCAAGATAAACCACCAAACAGAGCTTCAGCGTTTTCCTCACGCTGGGCCTCGCATTTTCCAGAGCCACGGCGACCTTCCTCCAAATCAAGAAGCAGCCCAGCAGGACGACGCTTTCCAACAGTAGCAGCGCCTGTGTTTTGTAGATCACCAGTCGAGTCCGCAGTGGAAGCGTAAGCGCAAACACGTTGCCCAGGACAACAGCGCCCAGGCCGACGAACACGCCCACCCACCGAGACGACGCCATGCGACGCGCGCTCAGCTGTTGCAGCAGTTTGCGAAGCTGTGTCTCGTTTCTTCAAGCCCTTGGTGTGCGTTGCCATTGAACGAATTTGTGATCCACTCAGTGCTCCAGATCTCGATTATCTGACTTTCATACCATATTTGGTCATTGTGTGGGAGCTACATTTGGCAGAAGCGTCGCACGCTGGAGGTTCCCATCGCGTTCCCGCAAAAAACAAGAATTCTCAAAAACTACGAGTCCGTCGTTTTGAAGGTTTCTCTTCTCCGCTGGTCACATAATTTGTCTTGACCATGCACAAAGTAAGGGTTCACACATGCTGGAAAATGGTTCAAGACTGTAAAATCGCACAAAGACTTTTTCCAGACCCTTCGTCGAGATAATAGCTGTGTGATTGAACAGTGTGTAAAGTCACTTCTACAACAATGAAGTCACGTACGAGAAGCCAGCATTGAAGAAACACTGTTTCGTAAATCACCACGACGAATGAGACAGTTGACATGCAGGACAAGACACCATCCAAGACTGAGCTCAGAGAAGTGCCAAAATAAAAACAGTTGAGACAAATTTGGCACCGGAACGCGATCACAACGACCACAGCCAAACCTGGCGGGTCCAGATACGGGTAGGGGCCATCCGACCCGGGGGGGGACTGAATCGATTTTGAACAGAAATATGCCAGATGGAAACACTTTCACCTGAAATTTAATTGAGAAAAATTAAAGTTTGAAGGGTATCGGGATTCACCAGAGCACCCAGGTCAGAGGGATGGGGGACTTCAGCTTTGAATTGAAAGAAACACGACAAAAGAAAAAATTTTGCGCAAGCGGAGCGGAATTATGGAGTCAAATATTGGGGGATTCAGCCCCGGTCCGCTCCTGCATCCGCCCTGACTCCTGCACAATTCACCAAGGGCCGGGCCCTCACATCACATCTGTTCCGAAGCTCCTGCTTGACGCACACAAAACTCCATACGTATCGAAGAGAAATTGGCAAGAAAGGTTTCACTTACAAGTGTAGTCATTGCTGTGACCAGTGCAATTCAGGATCCCAGATACGAGCGCACACACAACACTGCGATTTCACTGCGTCACGCCGTGCGTCGCCACACGCGTCGGTCAGTGAACCGCAGTGCGACCTGCAACTCGCTCTCACAGCTGACCAGCACAAACGCACCAACATTGACAGCAAAAATGTCACAGAGAATCTCCCGCTGCGAGAAAATAAATCAGATCTACTCGGTCAAAATTCGCGGGAAATGGACTGTTGCCCGCTGAGTGACTTAAACGTCCCGCAAATTCGGCACACGGTTGAGTTGCAGATCTGTTCATTCGTCGTCTAGTCCACGCCGCAGGAACTCCATCCGGGGCGCATTTACAAAACAGAAATTCTCCGGTGAAGTCAACATTGATCCGTGTCTCGAACACACACGATGTTCTTTGCCACAGACACAAATTATTTTTGGCGCATACCCTCAGCTTGCGAAAACATTGCACATCACATTTGAACACTCGGGCAGAAGTGATTGGCTCGGAATTCGCCACTTTCGTCCAAAATAAAAACTCGCAAATCATTACTGTCAAGCACGGAGATGCAACAGTCAAGCAGCGGCCACACAGGACGCGTTTATCTCCCACTATTCTCAATGAAACTGGCCAATCAGGAGGCGTCAATTTTGACGCATGGCTCTGGAATATCTCTACAGACATTTTTGACGCGCGTCAAACCCTGTGTGGCCGCCCCTTCACCAAAAAAAAAAAAAAAAGAAGGTTAAAACCGCACAAGAACGTCGGTTCTATTGCGCTGTTCACGTGTCGCTCGTTCAAAGACACGATAAAGTTACCAAACACAAAACATGCACCTCCCCTTACTTGCTCCTCACCACTGCCCAATTGATTCACTCATACACACCAAATCAACAGGCAAATTGAGGACACCGCGCGAAACAGGCAAAGAGCAAACCATTCGACTGGAAGCTGAACACAACAATGCTGCTGCGTGTTTTTCGTTTGCACCAATTTCGCCACTTGGTGAAACGGTTCACATTTCTATTCCGCTGCATGTGACGGATTCAGAATGAAGGAAGTTGACTGGGTAACTGCATAAATTAAGATTTCCTAAAGTCTATTTTGGCTACACGTTTTCCTCCGCCCACAGTGTGATGAGGTCAACCTCGGCCTGACATTGTAGACGCATGGGGATTCCCCAGTAGACGGCGCCACTCGACACGTACACCTGCGCGCCTCGGTACGAGTACAACCCGGCGTAAAACGGGTTCACCAGGTAAATGAGCAGGGATGCCGGGAAGAACTGACCGCCATGCGTGTGACCTGCAAACCAACAAAGTACAACTTGCTCAGCTCAGCTGCTTTTCTTGTGAGAACAAATGGGGTCTTGGTTGAGATGAGAAGTGAATAACTGACGCTTGTCATCTGGAGCACCGACCTGCCAACACGAGTTGAATGTTGTGCTCAGAATCGAGAGCGAACTTGGCGGCGCGCGGCTGGTGTGCGAGCAGCACGATGGCGTCGGAGTCGGCGCAGCTCGACACGGCGGCGTCCACGTCGGTGCCGTGACCGGCGTCCCTGCAGCGTGTAGAACAACGAGAGCATCACTCCCCTGGTTACGATACGCTTGTGTCATGTGGCTGCAAGCCTGACACAGAAGGCGCTCCCTGCAGGATGATTTTGTTTATCCCGTTCCTTGTGGGAACTTTCAAAGGAAAGAAAACTCGATGAGATCTGCCCAGGTGCGGGACACAACACGTGCTGCACTCACGGCATGAGTTTAGTGGCGTCCCAGTCATCGACGCCAGCGAGACAGAGCGCCGCCGCGGCGTCGCCCGCGATGCGCACGGCGCTATTGCGCAGCACGATGAAGCCCAGTTCCGACAGATGGCGCAGCCAGCGCTCCACGTCCGCCGCTTCTGGAACCTGATACTCGTGGTTCCCTGTGGTGGGCGGGACGAAGCAACACCGATCAACACAGGACATTCAGGCGAATGAGCCACACTTGATCCCACCACACCAAGAGGAAAATTGAGAGCTTGTTCGACAAGTGGTTACTTCCCGGTTTGTCATTCCTTGAACAACAAAACTGAAGAGACAAAAGCAAACAAGCAAACGTTTGATTGATCATTGGCACACGCCGGATTCAAACAATGCACTCCACTGGAAACCAATAGTAGTTCCTTCTGCTGGGAACAACTGGCCTTGTGAACAACCACACAATCTCGCACCTGTCACGAAATAGACGCCGCGCGGCGCGGACAGCTGCGCAAGTGGCGCCACCACCGAGCGGAGCCGCTCCACCGTGTCGTCCACCAGATCCCCAACCAACACGAGCACGTCTGAAACACACGACCACAACCATCAGTGAGGAGGTCACGGTGAAGACATGGGAAGGACAAAAACCAGCGGATGCTTGATCACTTGTTGTTGTCGGGGTTTCCGACAGATGTACAAATACTCAATGCGTCACTTGCTGAAAACGTGGAGCCATTCAAAACCTTGAAGAACTGAAATTCAACACGTCAAATCCACCATGTTCGAGGATGACTCACCCGGCTGGACTTTCTGCGCGATGCTGACCACGGCGGCGACGGTTTCAGAGGCGACGGACTGACCGAGGTGGACGTCAGCGACGTGAAGAACTCGGATGCCGCTGAGCGCTCGTGGTAACCGTGGCACAGTGATGTTCACCTGCGGCAGAGACAAGAATCAAGATGTTGACCTTTCCGTGTCAAAAACCCACGATCCTCGTCACCAGAATCGCCGTGACCGTTCACTTGGCCCACACTGAATATTTTCAATTGGAAAGGGGCGGATGCGATAGCAGGTGATTTTGGTGGTTCTTTTCGGAAGGGAGCGCATGAGCCACCTCTGAAATGTCCGTTTCCGGGGAAATAGATCAAATTGAAGCTTCAGGTCAATTCATCAGGGCTTGTCGCTGAAACTGTTTTGGTGGGGAAAACCGGGTCTCATCCACAGTGAAGCAAAATGCTTGGTGACCCATCTCTGGTTCTTCGTGGTCCAGTGTGGGAAACGACGACGAAACTTTCGCGAAAATTTGATCGGAAAGTCCGGTGAGTTCAGTCAGCGCACATGTGGACAGCGTGGGGTTCATGAAACAATCTGCAAAAATGTTTACTTTCTCAGATACCCTCCCCACAATTCTGGATCTGCCTCTGAATCTTGGCACCACGCTGTTCAACTTGATGTGACGCTTTCTACGAGCAGCTCCAACCTCGGTGACTCGGGGAGGTTCGGAGGCGTTCATCACACCCTGGAACCCGCAGTACGCCACCAGTATCCAGACACCGAGCAGCGCGACGCGCCCCAGGCGAGACGGGAGGAAGTTGGGGGCAGACGCGGGAGCTCCGTCCTGAAATCACAACCATCAGTCGTGTTTCAGTTACATTCAGAGGGTTGCGGTGCCAAAGAAAGAAAGTTGGAAGTTCGAACAGCTTGTCACCTGCTGCGAGAACGTTTTCCTGCGGTGCAGTTTGATGAGCCCGCAGCGCGCGACGCCGGCGACGCCCAGGAAGAAGCAGCGCAGCAGCGCCACGTAGGCGACCAGCTGGAAGTAGACTCCGAACACGACGAAGCCGAACCAGTGCGGCGCCGACCCCACCCGCCATAGCAGCACAGGAAGCAGCGCGCAGTGACTCACACACAGGTACAGCGCCAGCAGCACCTTCACCACTGCGCGCAGCTGCGGGCGAGTTCGCTGCAGGGCGGATACTGTTGATGTCCACACTGTCCAGACCCCAACCAAACTGGCCAGTTGGGCAAGCAAGACCTTCTCTGTCCAGTAGAAGTAGCGCACGTAACGGCTTGGCAGATTCAACGCGAACAAATTCCCCACGATCAGGGCGACGACCCCAATGAAACCAGCGATGGCCCACTTCTTTGCGGCCATGGTCCTCAGAACAAGATTTTCCCACACGAGGGAAGCCGTCAGAACTGCGTTGTGAGTGAACGAGTTGTTTCACCTCACAGAATGAGTGTCATTCCGGCATGGCACGCTGTGTGATCACATCTCTGCTGTCTGGCACGGGCAATTCCGCTACAGAATGAAAAGACGAATTAGCCTCAATATCGCCCATATGTTGAAGCCGGTTTCCGTAATAGACACATGCTAATACGTCTTCAGGGCAAGGAATTCTCCTCCTCAACATCAGTATCATTTCCTAAGCAGTTTATTTTGCCTCCAGTCCACACATCGGTGTCACAAACAGCTTTTTTTTTTCTATGAATGACACCCTCCTCGTTCACCAAGTGCCGCTTACATCATGAAGCAAAACATTTTTGACGGGAACCAGGTGAGGTTTGTTTGCAAACAGCTTTAATATTTTACATCTATTTTCGTGCACTTCTGCAATATGCCCCACCTTATTAGCCAACGAGTGTTTGCAAAATCCCAAGCCAGTCTAGAGAGAATCATATTTGTTCGTAAAAATTCACAGTTGGGCATTGCAACATGGGTGAACAAGTGTGTATTGAGCGATAATAAGAGGTGTTTACCTCGGTGGACACTTTGGGCAGCAGCACACTTTCAGCCTGCTGGCCAGACTGTTCTGTCTGTCTGTGAACTGAGGAGACAACAGGACGCAATGTGTGTGTGTGTGTGTGTGTGTGTGTGTGTGCTGTTCTGTCGATTCTGTACACGCGGGATTTGACTACCGCTCGTTTGCAGGATGGACAGCGTGGTGCGAGCAGCGGCTGGTGTACGCCTCCAGGACGCCGTCCTGTGTGTACTCTGCGCGCTTCTCATCTACATCCTGCGCGCCAAGCCATCAGCGATTCTGCAGCCCATCTGGCACGCCGACCTCCACCTGTGAGATTGAAAATTTTCTGTCATTCCTGTGCAAAATGTGGGCAGCGAAACCAGATGGTCATTTCAAACTTGTTCGAACCTTTGGAAGTGAACGAAGAAACACCAATAAACATCCCGATTCCGGGCTATATAAAGAACACACAAGAGAAACTCCAGACCGCCGACTTTTCAGAGAGAAAGGCCTCGTCAGGGTCAGATGTCAATTTTTGCCTCTTTCTGTTTCCCCAGTGGTCGACAAGACGAGACTCTGCGCGGAGTGCAGCTTCCGGCTCCCATAGTGACCGACCTGGACGGCGACGGCATCAGCGAAGTTGTGATTGTGACACGACGAGGAGAGCTGCAGACGCTCCGCGTCCCAATCGCTTCGGAAGAATCGACTCAGCGCGTCAGTGTTGGGTCCATCAATCAGCAAATCACAAATGCTTTGTTTTTCTGTTTCGGGTCTTGCGGATCCACTTGGATTCACAGCAGGCCTGAGTCTGCCTGATGGCTTGGTCTTTCATGACAGTTGCCAGAGCTTCAAGTGGTCAATTCGACGCAGTTGCCCCTTGAGATGGAGGAGGATGGGGAACGTAGCATCCCCGTCGTCATGGAAACTGGCTACTTCACACGGTATCAGTCCATGGTGCAGGTCAGAAAACAGGTTCGTCAGCTCTACATCAAGCGGCTGTGGTTAGAAACCATCCGGGTAGATCTCCTCGAGGCGCCCTTTGTTCGCACTGTCGGATCTTCCCTGTAGGTCATCGTGGTTGTGCTGGACACGTGGCACGTGTTCTGCTACTCGCACGCACTCGAGTTGCTGTGGCAGCAGCGACTGCTAAACGTGGGGCAGGCGCGCGAGACGCACCGCGTGCACGCCATGGCGGCGCTCGTCACGTCACATGTTCTCAGCGCGGGCGACGAAGGCTGCGTCATCGTGGGTGGCAGCTTTATCCACCGGGCTCACCGCCACGGGTGATTTCGTTTTTGCTCAACTTCAGCCGCGAGATGAAGGCAAATCGCACAAGAGGACTCGAATTTTGACCCAGAAGGGTGGTTGCCTGAAGGTTCACAAGTGTCAACCCAAGTCCTCTTTTTTGTGCAACTTTATTTCGACCCTCGTGATCATCAATGCCTTACGTCGGTGCTTCAGCTCCCCTCGGCCGGGTGGCGCCTCCTCGGGAGGGGGCGGGGCTCCAATGGCGCAGGCACGGGGCGCAGTTTCTCGCCGGCGCGAGGAGGAGGAACAGCTCGCGGATACGTGGTCACATTTCTCCACGTTCGCGCTTTCGGGAAACAACGGTTCCGTCAGATGGCATCACCTCCCGACTGACTTCCAGCCAAAACAGGTGAAATGCGCGCGCGCGCTGAGCGGATAACCAGCTCCCTTGGCTTCTACTTTCTCGCGGTTTCCCTTTTATCTGCAACTTTTGCTGAAAACTGGAGCTCCGTGTGAGTCACATCACGTGCGACATGTATTCCTCTTCGCTGCGACTGATACGAGAATTTCTCGTCGTGTATTGACTGACATTCTGCCTTGCTCTGTGTTCAGCCGGTGGAAGCGCCGCTCGAGCCGCACCACTGGAAGCTGGCACTGAAGCGGAACGTGCTGCATGTTGGGGAGCAGCCCTGGAGCAAGTTCTCGACCAGCATCGTAAAACAGCTGGTGAGGACGACTTAACTTGTTCGTGGTGGCGTGAATGGACCAAAATGCGTGAGTCAATGGGTGAGAGCATGCAGATTTCATGAATTTTCATCCGTAGAAACAATGTTCAATTGTTCAACCCGTTTTGGTGTTTCTCGCGCAGCCCCACTGGTGGGCGGAGCTGTGGGACACGCGAATGGAGCTGCTGCAGCTGCGCAAACCGGAAGTCAGCTCTCCGAGCAGCGGAAGCGAGGCGCCCGCGCCGCTCCCGACCATCGTCAGTGACCTGTTTGGCGAACACCTACAGGGATACGCGTACGGGGGTGAGCGAAACGGGGCGGCTGAAGCTCAGAACCCGTACAGTTTCGTACCCGTCAACTGGACAGCATATCGTGCGTGTGAGGTCTCGCCACACATGTTATGAGAGACACACACGATTTTTCAGGGCTACGGCCGCACTCTCCAGTGGAGCACGTGCAACACCCGGACACGGTGCTGGTTCACGGGCCGCGGGGACTAGAGGCCCTGGCACTGCGAACTGGGCAGCCGCTGACAACACTGCCGCTACTCGGAGAGGCGACGCTACACGCCGACCTCACCGGGACAGGCAACATCGCGAGTGTAAAGTTGGAGGACTGCAGTATTGAGGTGAGTGGGTCACAACGGGTGCGATAAGTCCTGGTATCCTGCTACCAAGTGCTGGGTCGGTCGGTCTGAATGCGGTTCAAAATGTGCAGGTTGTGTGTGTGCGTGCACGCTTCTGATCAGCTACCCGAAGTACTGGTGGTGTTCTGAACGCCATTTGTTGCAGTGATCATTGGTCCGTGGAACATATCTCTTGTGCTTTTGAAATCCGCGTGGAAACCGCGTGTCCACAACACGAAGTAGATCTATTCTTGCTACATTTGAATGACAATTTGATGTTCGCTAAACATTGAGAGCTTTATCAGGCAATCTTCAACATCTGTTTCGAATGTAAGCTGTTGGCTCGATCCTCGGAGAGTGTGGAAATTGCTCACTGTAGGTGGAGTTCGGGACACAGCGGGCCGTGGAGGCGTACCGCGTGTCGCTGTGCGAGGACCTGTCGTGGTGGGCGAGCGTCGTGTCGCGTCCTCACCGCGACGGGGAGGGACGCCTCGCCGCTGCGCCCGTAGCCGTGCCGAGGTGAGTTCAGCCAACATGTTCCCAGCCCATGCTCAATGAGGTCCTCATAATTTGCATTGAAACGCCAAGGTCCACATTATTTTCTTTTTCCCCGTGTTGACTCGAAGAGATCCGAATCTCACACGTTGTCGCGTATTTCCGATTCTGTCAGCGTGGCGGACGGACGCAGCGTGGTTGCGCATGCGCTCGGCGCTTCGCTGCCGTCACGCCGGAAGGGTTTCGACCACGTGTATCTCACTTCCGGTCACCGCCTCGTTTCGCTCGACGCCGCCGGGAACATCAACTGGGACGTAAGTCCTGCGTCTGTGGAAAACGTGTCATAAATGTGGTTTCTGTTTGTGGTTTTCTTTCAAGACATTCCAAATATTTTTTTTGGTCGGAGTTCATTGCACTTGTTGTCATTTTCGTCAAACAGAAATCATCCCAAAATTGTTCGACTGTCAGGAGTTGCAAGAAGCTTTGTAGAATCACATTGGGCGACTTGCGCCGTGTATTTCAGACGTACGTGCCGCTGACGCCGACACCGTCCGGCGCTGCTGCTGGAGACGCCGCCGCCGCACTGCGCTACTCAGTCTTCATCAAACCCTTCTCACCCGTCGTTTACGGAAAAATTGTAGGTTCACTTGGGATGCCTGAGCGCATGGACACCGAATTTGCCTTTTCGTAACGGAGACAAAGAAAGCTGGGATGATGCTGTTGCACAGTTTCCTCAACAGGCGTCCTGTGGCAGGAAACGAGTTTCATGTTTTGCAGTCGCAGGGAGCGATTCCAACAGACGTCAAATTGTGTTGAGTGTTTTCGTTGAGTGGATTTTCCCTTTCAGACGGCGTTGATCGTCGCGGGTTACCAAGACGTCGTCGTCGTCGAGCTCACGTCCGGTCGCGTGCTGGCGGCGCACAGCGCGCCGTGCCGTGTGACGCGGCCGCCCGTGCTGCGCGACATGACGGGAGACGGCGCCACCGACGTCATCGTCGTCTGCGACGCCGGGTGAGTCGCGCTCTGCGCGTGTGTTGAACAGGCCAACCGAAAAGTAAGGCGTTTCTTCTAGACAAACAGAAGTAAAAGACCAGCAATCTTGGTTCCAAAAACAACCGCGCTTTCTGATAAAAAATACTTTGCAGGTACGTCGGGTTTGCGCTTCACCGTGACGCCAACGTGACGCGGACAGCACTGCTCGGCGCAAGCGTTGTGCTGGCGCTGCTGTGGCTCACGTGGGTTTGCAAACCGGCCGATCCGGAGCCACCCCACGGCTGAAGGCAGTCCTGCGCAGTCCAGTCCGTCCATCCCTCTCCGAGGCGATGCGAGCTGCACGTCGAGCGTCTTTGTTGCTGCGTGTGCAGGTTGTCGCCTGCGGTCTTCTGAACGTAGGAGTGGCCTCAGGGCAATGCCCCAGATCAAACCTCTGTGATACCCTGGAACATTGCAGTCGAAGAGACGACAGAATGAAATGACGAGACACGGCCCACTTGATTGCCTGGACATTCCAGGTTGGGGTCCGAACGACCAACCACACAACTGTCTGCTTGTTCTGGGTGTGTGGCCATGTTGTTGCGATGGAAACCGACTTGATAAATGTGCTCAAGGCACTGATTTGGTTGGCTTTCACACAACCAAGACAAAGACACGTTGCGAACAGAAATAAATGGAACGTACATTTATTGACCTGCGCAGAGGCTAAAAATATACATTGCACGGGACATCATCAGTTGTGGTGGACACATCGAAATTCATGTGCAACTGCGATATGATCAGCAAAAGTACATTCTGTGGAGACTTTCTTGACATCATGTGGACGTGCAGGTTCCGGAATAAATGTGCCCACCAATACGCATGAGTTGAGTATTCTTGCTTGGGTTGACTTTGGACGTCACAGTCGGCATGTGTCGTCACAGAAGCAGTATAACAAAACAAAAGATCAAATCAGTCGCGAGTCGAGACATCTACGCGCAAGCTCACGGCCGAAAGAACCGTGCATTGAAATTGAAAACAAACCACCAGTGATGTGAAAGACTTGCAGCGGGCGAATTACACCGCGAAACCTACACAGCTTCTCTACGGGACACAAATCACATACGTTTCAAAGACGGACAAGTGCGGATCACTTCCCGCTGTGGGGCTCTCAGCCTCAGCCGAGTCCAACTGCACTGTGTCCAACTTGTCAGCAACGCGAAGCCAGGAGGACACAGCTAAAATCCGCACTGCGCAAGAAACATCAGCCAGCTACAATTTGTGACGCAAAGGACATGTCGTCTCTTTCTTGCCCAGCTTTTGATGGCACACTGGCGAAGGACACAAATATCGTGATAAGAGTCTACGGAAACAACGGTGCAGTTTGGCTGTCAGCAAGTTATGCTGCTGTCTTCAACAGTCGACACACACGGGCTGCGACCGATTTACAATTGAAAGATGCACCGGTTGTTACACAATGCATTCAGAATCAACACACAAGTGATAAACGAGCCCACCTGTGCACATCATGTTTTGGCGATCAGATCAACTCCACAGCGAACATGTTCGCAGTCAAGAAGCTTCCGCAAAAGTCGAGCTGCAATGCGTTGCGCTCCACAAGAGACAAATGCTGTCAAAAACACAAACACTTGTTGGCGTTGACAGGTGCCCAACGGCTCTGGCAAGAACTTCAAGATGACCACCGTTCATATTTTTGACCAACTAGTGAAGACGATTTCTCAGCGGCATATGAAACTCATCGTTGGATGTTGAGTTTCGTGCTCGTCCTCTAGCTGTGCAGGATAGGGGTGAGATTGACCGAAACTTTGGGCGCTTGGTTCTCGCGCCCCATCCCTGTCTGTACAGTACATGCACTCGTTTTCTTCTGATCGAATGACAAGAGCAACGAATATAATCTCACTGATCGGCCTGGTCAACAATCAACTGTGTACAAATGTGACAACAGCCACTCATCTGCTGAGTTACGATAATTTACATAAACTATATCCGTGGATCGGAAGTGTTTCTTTCAGACCCGCGCAAGTGGCAGTATTTTTTAAGTTGCCACCCAGAATGTTTTCCCTGATTGCAACAAAAACGATTGCACTTCAAAACACGTTCAATGTTTCTCCACCAAGTCGAGCTGGTGCATCCGTGCAAGAACTGCGCGTCAGTTCATTTCTTGGTTCGTCCCGCAGGCGAACATTCTCCTTCTCTGACAATGTTTCCTGAGACAGCCAGCCATACGGTGCACCGTGGATTATCTGGGGCCAAAATGTCAGAAGCTGCAGCAACGTTTCAAAGCAAAACAAACACAAATCAAATTCCCCTGACACAATGCCGATTCGAAAATCGTGCAACATCAGCAATTCCGAGTTCATGACTTTCTGCAAACATGAACGTACCGGCAAGGAGATTTTCGTTCCCTGCCAAAACGGTTGAGCGGAAAAAGTTGCATGTATATGTAACAGGAGCTACTGGGGTTCAGATCTCAGCGGAATAGCCTGACCAGAATAAGAACTTTGATGAACCCCCTCCCTCGAAAAAGAAGTGGCAATACACGTAACTGTACGTGGATATATTTTACTTGTTAGAAATATCTTTTTGGTTCTCCCGTCGAGATTCAGATCCAAATTTAATCTCGCTTGTGGCGTGGAACAGTTTAAATTCTGGTCCACGACACGTGGGGCTGGAAAGACTCGCGATTTGGCGAGCAGCAGAAAAGTTTGGATCTGCTTTGGGCCCCACGCAGATTGCCAATTCCAACTTCAGGTCGTCTGAAAAATCCCGGAGGTGAGGTGACCTCACTGTGGGTGGTTTCGGCGAAGCTTCAGTTGCGCGGCGCGCACACTAGTCGTACTCGGAGCCAATGGTGATGCTCATGTTGGACCCCGTGATGAGGGTCGAGTGATACCAGATGTTCGTGTCCAGCACGACTGCAAGAGATGATGCATTTCCTGGTGATTTCTTGAACAACATCTGCGCCACAAAAATATTGACTTCACATGTGTGGGACGACCAGAGTTGATCTTCCACATGTCTGGAGTGACTGTGGCGTGAAAAGTGAGCAACATGCGAGCGTGAGCTAACAGGTGTAAAGGACTCACTGACGTCGCCCGGATTCACGACAACCTTCAGCTCCTGCTCGCACACGTCGTAGCACTCCGGCGGCGGCTCGAGCGTCCACTCCTTGGTTCCGGTGATCTGCGCCTGCCACGACGGCAAACCCACCTGGTCGATCTGCAGGAACAACACCGGATCACTAGCTATCAACAGCCTGAGAGAAAATGTTTTTGCTTCCGTCGTCCGAAATTTGCCTGTCGGATGCTTTGTGCGCAAAATTCTTCAAGTGTCAGAGAACAAAGTCTCTGGAAACACGATGTGAGCAGCAAATCATAAGACGAATTGCTTCAAAGCAACCCAATCATCATCTTGTGGAATGAGGTACCATTGATACGTGAACATTGGAGTGGGGAAGTAAGGCAACAAGTCGCACAATACAAATTTCCCATTCCCTTCTTTCCCAGAACACTTTGCTGAAGTAACTTTCACTGCTTTCTCCTTGAGCTACGTGTGGCACTCACGTGGAGGTGAGCGCCGTAACCCGGACTGCCCATGAAGATCCAGTCGGTTCTGCTGGACTCGGACACGGCGGGCAGGAAGTAGGGGCGCTCGTAGTGCTGCCGCAGGATGTTCGCCGCCTTCGGGTCACAGTTGCTCCTGCAACACGAAATGCCAGAAGAACAAACAGGAGGTGAGGAGCTGAGAAACACACAAGAAATAGTAGCGTTGTCTCTTTTTTCCCAAAAAGTGACTTGACTAGCCACAAGCCGGGCGAACGTGTGACAAGTTTCCCAAGCAAAGTGAGATATGTTGCCCGGCCCCCTCCCTCCCAAGAATTTCGTCAACAAAGAACCCTGTCTCAAAAGGCTGCATTTCCCAACAAAGCGCAAATCGAGATCCTGATCGTATTTTCTCAGTGCGCGTCGACTGTCGTACGGGGACGCAATGTCTGACACGTCTACAGTAAACTCCACAACAATTCCGTCATGTTCACACTTCACCACAGGGATCAGCGCAAGGACAGAAGGTCAAAACGAGCTGCTCAGCTCCGGAAAATTGAACTCTCAGCCACTGCCAGTCATGATCAGCAGTGCTTGACGCATTGCGAAGGTTTTGTGCTGGGGCCGTGTATAACCTGCAAATTGGGGTGCCTTGACTAGGATAATTTCAAGTGGCGTACTTCTGTCCAAGTTCTGATGCGAGCATCAAAGC
>JAAUXT010054779.1_pt1 | contig 24827 bp, 28 predicted proteins | sample 7278171 | NCBI WGS metagenome assembly JAAUXT01 (sample SAMN14350112, study PRJNA611818) | marine sediment metagenome | isolation source: surface marine sediment (1.8m) | place: French Polynesia: Moorea | collected 2018-08
AAACCCCATTTATGCAGACTGAACCACATGGCTGTTGCTTTGTTTGAGACATCGCAAAGAATTTCTTTTGGTTGCAGAAGAAAATCTGGTGTCAGCTTGATTCTATGGAATATCCTGGTGGGTCATCAAGTATGAGAATGGAAACATAGAACAGAGGCAAACACTGAGTGCAAATAGAGGCTACAAGGACAACCAAAGGCTTCTTTTTTTTGGGGGGGGGAAGACCATCGTGCCTGTATCAGGCTTTATGGGTGATTTGAGGAGGTTGCGCCATGTTGGTGACTCAATTTTGGGGGACTGAAACAGTGTGACCAAAACAAATTGGAGGCAGAAGTGCAGCAGTCTACATTCAATTCATTTTGAAGATACGGATACAATTTTTTATCTTTTTGGCGTTTTTATGTTGAATTTGGGTTGAGGACAATGTACCAGGGAGGGAAACTTTGGGTTCTTCAGGTGAATAGGTTCCTTTTGGGAGGGGCTGAATAATTGGGAGTTGGCCACGCAAATTGCTCCGTGTCAAGGAAAGTGCAAATCTTTGGTGAAACCTTCCTTGGATTGAATGTTTTAAGGTGGAGTGTGTTTTCAGGGTTTGTTTACTTACTGGGCAGGTAGAAGTTCAGTGTGATCAACTTCCAGATTGTGTCCTCACTTGTGTGTTCTAGGCTTCTGGGCTTCTGACATTCATTTAGAAGCCAAGTTCTGGTGGTTATGTCAGATGCACTTTCTGGTACTGCACTCGGGAACACAAACAATAAAAGAGCGAGCTTCGACAAGGTATAGAAATTTCAGAAAGGTCTTGTTTTATATTGAAACCCATTTGAGTAGTATATATAGTAAGGGTCCCCAGAGCAGGACGATAAACTGGAACAAAAATTGAAAATTCTCTTATTTCCCTGAACATGACACTTTTCTCCTGATTTATCATCCCTGTTTCGGGAGGTAAAGGTCCCAATACCAGGACAATGGGTTTTCGTTATCAAATACATGTGGACCCACCAGACAACTCAAAGGAAGGAAAGCAGATTGAAAGAGCAAACCACAGAATGTCAAGTTATTTTTCAACAAAATATCCTTGTCAAAGATATTTCGGTTCATATTTTATTGTCCAGGTTTGCGAGTCAACTGTCCCAGATTATTTTACCAGTTCCAATTTTTGATGTCCCATACAGAGACATTTGCTTGAAGATTTCTGACAATCACACAACAAAAGATGTCATCATGGGCTGTCATAAAAACGACAACAAGGAGGAATGGGCCGGGGATCCAGAATGTTACACCCCAACATACGAACAATGTATTTGTCCGGTACAAGGACCCCCTCAATATAAAATTATTGTCCGCCTTTGTTTTTGTTAGCAAAGTTTGCAGTGAAGTAAGAGGCTAAGAAGACCGACACACATGCTGCTGTTCCTGCTGCTTGTATCTCAATCATGGCTTGTTGAGGGGTGAGTGTGCTTCAGTGAGGAAACAAATCAACACAGGAAATACACGCAAGCTTTTCACAATGGGAATGTTGGATTTTACAATTTCGTAAATTTCTATTCATTTGGGTTCATTCAAAAATTAGGGCAACGGAGGCTACCAAGAGGTTCAGTTTCAAATCGCACAACACAACGTTTTGACACCATCAGAAAAGCCCTCAAATTACCGCGAGGTCCATTTTGGATATATTTTTTCAACAAAAACCCCTTTCCATTTTTCTTCCAATGTTGTGAAGTTTTCCCTTTTGTGCACTATAGAATGGCAATTATAAGCGGTGGAGCCACTGCCCCATTGCCGTGCCCCTTCAGTCTGAGTGAACAAGAGTCTTTGTGAAGGAAGCTGCCATGGTGTACAGCATCTTGTGGAACCAATAGACCAACCAGAATCAACTGTGAGCCTCTCCCCCAGGCAAGCAACATTTTCCCTTTCTCTTCTTCCCGTTGTATGGCATGTCAAAAATACCCCACACGCTGAAAAGTAAATTGTTTCTGAGGGTTTCAAAACAAGTTTTCAACAAAAGCATGATTTTGAACACAAATTTTGCATGTTATGCCCAGATGTTTCTGCCAGACGCAACATGCAGAAAATCGGTTGTTGTTGTATTCATCTGAAACCACAATTAACCCATTCAGTGTTGGAATAATGTTGGCACATGCGAGAACCTGAACAGATTTTCTCACATGCTTTGGAAAATTGTATAGTTTTTGTTACTTTCTCCATCTGCGTCTTCTTGTTCACAGGGGTTTGCGTTTTTCTCGGAAGAAACTTTTTTGGTGGGTGTGTCGCATGTTCTTTTCTTGGTGGCTCCCACCCTCATTATTCCCCATGGAAATTCATGCCCAATACTGAGGTGCACAACTTACCTGCCACTTTTGGCAGCAAATGGGTTTAATGCAGCTGGGCATTGCAATATGCCACTCTGTATTTCTGCACACACAGGTCTGCTGAGATTTGGGCCTATCCTTCTGGCTTCAAGTTGAGGTCGTCATGTTCAAATTTCTGTTTTGATTTCACCCTGGGTACTGAAGTCAGCGTGTATCTCTTTCAAGTCTTGAGGGCGACTTGGAGTGTGAGTATTGCTGTGTTCTCAACAAGATCACCTTTTGATGGTTGGTTCACTGTGGCTCAGTGTGCTTCCCAGTGAGTGAGGGGTATTCTGGCGACTCTTGTGCACCCATTCACAAGCTGGTTGCCCTGAACAAGAACAAGGTTGCACGCTTTCACAGTGGAAGAGAACAGTGTTGCCAAAACTGGTAAAAAATAATTGTAAGGCATTTGCACAGGACAAAGAGTTTTGTCAGTGTATGGGTGAGACTGTGAAGTGTTTTCTGTGCAAGGTGGGGACAGGCTGAAAGTGTCTCTCTGTATGAAAGTGTTTGGGTCCAACATGAGGCACTCCTTATTTTGTTGAGTTCACACACATTTCCAGACTGAGGTCTGTTGAAAACCTCAATTCCAGCTTGGACCATGGAATCCTGAGACATTTGCAGAACCTGCAGAACCTCCTTCAGTGCATCTGGTGTTTAATTTTACAGACCTGTGGAGCATTTTGTTGTTGTGGGAAGCATGATTTTCCCCAAAATGATTGTTTCAGGCAAACTCCAGGATGGGAGTGTGCACACACATGGTGTTGTCGCTGCTCCTTGTCACTCAGCCACGGCTTGCTGATGGGTGAGTAAACTGCAACAAGGGTCTGCCTCAGAAAGATTTGATTCCTGGTCTTTGTATATGTATCTGAAGCTGCTCAGCAAAATAGCAAAACATGCTGATTTGGTTTTGCTAAGAATGTTTTTGTGCTGTTGATACTCTTTCAGGGAAGACAAACTGTCCCTTGAAGCCCAACTGCTGGAATTCCTCAAACTCAAATATGCTCCTGTCAAGCCAGGAACCAGGCCTGTGTTCAACTCCTCAGAGCGGATGGTGGTGTCTTTTGGCCTTGACTGGCTGCAGGTTTCAAAACTGGATGCAACTGAACAGACCCTGACTTCCTCTGTTGTTGCTGTCTATGTGAGCATTTGCACTTGAGCTCCCCATGTTTTTGTACTTGTGATCATACTGACCCTTTCAGGTGTGTTATGCATGATCAGTTTCTGTCCTGACTCAGGAATGGAGAGATGCGTACCTCAGCTGGGAGCCCAATATGTTTGGAGGACTCAACCAGATCACTGTGGAAACTGGCTGGATCTGGACTCCAAACATTTTCCTAAAAAACAAGTGAGTTGGGAAATCATTTGAAATTTCTTCCTTTGTTTACAATGTACTACACACAGCCTTGGTTTTCACACAGTGCTTTATCTCACTTGTTAGTCTTGATGACCATGAGATGAAGCACACAAACCCAGTGAGGGTGTTTGCCACTGGACATGTCTTGTGGGACCCTCATGTTCAGCTGAAATCAGCCTGCCATGTGAGTCATTTTACAGTTTATTGCAGTTTCCAGATACTTTGTTGTTGAGCAGACTGAAATTATTTATGTGTTCAATTGAATGAAATTCATTTTTTCTCATGCCCAAACAAATCTAAGATGGGGAGCCCACTTTATTGAAATCACTTGTTTTTTTTCCAGGTTGACATGACCTACTTTCCAAAGGATATGCAGGAGTGTGCTTTGGAATTTGAAAGTACCTACAATTTTGCTGAGTTGGACCTGTTTTTCCATGTTCTTAAACCAAGGGTCAAACAAAGTGCTACCTGGGCAGTCAAATTTGGTGCCAGAAAGAAATTTTATGTTCACTGGGGACCAAATGTCTTCCCTCTGCTGAGGTTTGAAATTAGCCTCCAAAGAAGAAGCTACCTGTTTGACATAGTGATCATCTTGCCTTCATTTGCCTTGTCCTTGATCACTGCCTGGCAGTTCCTGCTGTCTGTGGACAGCAGACTGATGATGAGTGAGTTTCTTTTCTTCACTCTTGGTTTGAGTCAGTTTGTTTGACAGAGATATTGCTCCCATTTTGTGGTCATTTGCAATCTCAAACATGGATGTTTGTACGCTAGTCAAAATTGAATGAACCCTTTCAGATCGAGGCTCCTTTGCTGCATTCTTCCTCCTTCTGCTGATCCTGTCCAGGATCGTCCCCACCAGTGGTTATTCTGTTCCTTATCTTGGTAAGTGTACTGGATGATATCCTCACCTGCTGGTCAAACTGATCCTGATCCAAGCAAACAAAATGATGCCCCTGTGCAAATTGATCAAACCCTGTTTGTTGTGATGGACATTTCTTCATTTTGGATCATTCTATTGGTCCCTTTGCAAATATTTCATCTGGTGGTCTTTCAGGGTATTTCTACATAGTTCAGATTGGACTGATCCTGATTGCCATTGGCATTTTGTCCTTTCGTGCTGAGATCCTCTCATTGTGTAAAAAGATTTCACAAATGGGCCAAGGGAAGAGTAAAAAGAAAAGTGTAAGTGCACATCACATTGTTTCTTGCCAGGAGGTTGACAGAACTACTGGGTTTTTCAAAAACATAAATCTACAAATGTTCAGCAATTTTGTTCTTCCTCAGAGTTGGAAAAGAGTTTGTCCCTGCTTCACTTGCTGGAACTGCAAAGCAGACCAAGAAACTGCTGCACTGGTTGAGAGTGGGACAAAAGAAGACTATGCTTCTTTTGATGAGGTGGATACTGTTTCCAAAGGGTCCACAGATGCAGCAAAGGATGCTACAGATTCAGAAAAGCTAACACAAGTGAATGAAGAAGAAAATAAAAAAGTTGAGCTCTGGTTTGACAGGATCTGTTTTATCCCTTACTTGGGTTATTGCCTCTTTTTTCTGGGTATGTATGTGCACAGATGTGTTGTGCTTCATAATGTTCAAGGTATGACATAGACCTGAAGATTTGTCTGAGATGTCAGTTGATCTTATTCTCTCTGGAATTATTCTTCCTTCCCAGGTTTGCTTGCCTGTGGTTGATGGTGTTGAACCCCAAAGCCTTCTTGTTGTGTACAGTTCAAGCTATTTACCCTGAGAGGAATAAAGTCAATGTCAATTTCAACAGGTTTGTTCTTTATCTCCTTTACATTACTCATTCAGTTCAAGAGAAATTGTTCTGAAACCCAGCTTTGCAGCCTGCGGAGGGAAAACTATTTTCATAACAATCAGATGACAACCATGAGTGTGTCTTTTTCTGATATTTGGTGAAAGTTTTCCATAAATTTGAATTTACCTTTCAATGTTGTGAACAGAGATGTACAATCTGTAGTGTACAGCTGCAGAGTTGAGCACCAGTTGGATTAGTACTGCCAATGACATTCATGTTTGGTGTCCATTTTGACAATTGTCATTGATTATAGTTTTCTTCTTGAAATTACACACCTTGTCCTCTACTGTATCTGAACATTCTGTTTCTGGTTGCTCAGTTTGTGTTTGATTGTTGTGTCTCAGCTTTGTTTTGTGTCTCTGGTGAAAAACAGGTGTGCCAATATTTGGACACGTGTTCCACAATGGTTACATGTCTGGTTATTCTCCATAAAATGTGCTCCTCTGCTGCAATGGTTGGAGTGTATTTGCTTAGTTTTGGTGCATAGTGCGCAGAAAAAAGGTCGAATATTGATAAAAAAAAATACTGCTGCTGTTACAAGGCCGCTTTTGTTATTGGTATTGTGTTTTGCACAAAGAATGTTATATTCCTGTGTTAATTGTACTTTGGTCTCTTACTTTGGCAACAAAAAAACAACCTACCCACATTTTTCAAAACTACTTCACAGATTTTCTTCTCAGCAGGCTGAACATCACTCTGTCATGATTTCCAGAACAAACAAAAAACACCTCACACATGTCTTGTGTCATATGGAACAGTTTGGCTCTTCCCATGCGAGCGTTCCAGCTTTTGGCAAGGAGCTGAGTATCTGGTGGAGCTGCTTTGGTGGAGCTTCGCCAAGCTGAAGCTGTACCCCAGGCCAGCACCTTGTGCCCACTACAAGAGCTGTGAACACAACACTTCAGGGAGTCTCTCTGCTCAGAGTGACAACCCCATTCCAAGCCCACCCTGAGGTTCCATTGCACATTGTTCTGTGCCACTGGATTGTCAGAAACATCAGTGTGAAAACCAATGAAAACAAGCGACGCAGTTGCTAAAATTTTATTTGAGGCTACCGTGCACACATTGAACATTATCCTGTGTTGTGTGCTGCACACATTGAACATAATGTGGTGTTTAGGGTGCTGATGCAGATTTGATGACTGAGGCGCACGTGTGAAAGAGGAACCCACGTGACCTAACCCATTCCCTGCCAGTCTTCTGCTCCACGTGGTTCCAATATTCTGCTCATTTTCTGTTCAAAAATATTTTCCTGAGATGAGATGGGTGAATTTCTGTTTCAAAGTAGATCTATGAAGACATGAACCTATTAAGCTTTGCCTGGACCTTGGGTTGAATGCAACACAAGGCAGACGTACACTGCGACGGTGAGTCATCCCACTCTCCAGCCTGACAAAACTTGCACAAAATCTAAACTTCATTGAACAAACACTCAAGTGAATTTTGGGACAACAGTACTGCTCCAAGTTTGTCCTGCGTACCTTTCAGGCTGGAGGAGGTTCCTGCCAGGTCCGTGCTCCACTGTGGCACCTGGACACAAGACCCTTTTTGTCACACATCCTACCACTTCCATTTGTAATTTTGGATCTGGTTAAAATCTTGCAAGTTTGTTGAAGACTTTGAGAAATAGTCCTTTGGCTTGTGAACTTGTTTGATGATTGCACAATTTCATTTTCACAAAACTACGCACAATGTGTACAGTAGGGGTCACCACCAACTGCCCCAGCATGCAGTTTGCTTCACCTCAGGCCAAAATCTTCCTTGTGCCTTTCCCAACTTGTTCCATGGGACAGTTCACCATTGGCAGCACATGCCTCATTATTAGCATCAATAAAAACAAATCAACAAGTCAATAAACCGCTACTGGGAAGCCTTGCTGCTTCTTGGTTCTCCCAGTTGGTAGTGTTCTGTCATTGCTGGAAAGAAAAAGGAAAGTTTGTTTGTGCTGGCTGTTTCATGTTTTTCTTGCCCTTTCAAGAAGTGGGATCGCAAGGATTTTGGAGGGATTGGTCAGATGACTCTGACAACTGACTCCTGATTACTTCAGGCACAACCCAAAATCAAGGATGGGGCTGTGCACACACGTGCTGTTGTTCCTGTGTTTTGCTTGTCCGCCATGGCTTATTGATGGGTGAGTGTGTTGAAAGGTTTCTGAAGCTGCTCAGTAAAATGGAGAGAAACACTGATTTGGTGTTCATTAGAGTGGTTTTGAGTTGTTGATACTGTTTCAGGCAAGACAATCTTCCACTTGAATCCCAACTGCTGGAATTCCTCAAACGCAAATATGCTCCTGTGAAGCCAGGAACCAGGCCTGTGTTAAACTCCTCAGATCAGATGGTGGTGTCACCTGGCCTTGACTGGCTCCAGGTTTTGAAACTGGATGCAACTGAACAGATCTTGACTTCATCAACTGTTGTGGTCTATGTAAGTATTTCCAGTACATTTCCCATACTTATGGGCTTGTGAACACAGCAATCCTTTCTTGTGCCTTTAGGTTGATATCTTTCTGTCCTCACTAAGGAATGGATAGATGAGTACCTGATCTGGGACCCCACTTTGTTTGGAGGACTTGACCAGATCACTCTACAGACTGGCTGGATCTGGACTCCTTGTGTGAAACTGCACAACAAGTGAGTTGACAAATCACTTCAAATTCCTTGTTTGTTCACAACAGACTTCAGCCTTGGTTCTTCCACGCAGTGCTTTTCTCTTACATCAGTGATGATGACCATGAGATGAAGCACACAGACCCAGTGAGAGTGTTTGCCACTGGACATGTCCTGTGGGACCCTCATGTTCAGCTGAAATCAGCCTGCCATGTAACACTATTTCTTGTCATTTTCCATTTTACTTGTAGTTGCCAGATAGGTTGTGAAAGTATTTACAAAAACCAGTGTCAACACATTTGTTTCTTTCAACTTTCTCAGGCCCAAACAGGTCCCACGTGGGGAGCCCACTTTCTCAAAATCACTTCCCTTTTTTCCAGGTTGACCTGACCTACTTTCCAAAGGATATCCAGGAGTGTGCTTTGGAATTTGAAAGTACCTACAATTTGGCTGAGATGGAGTTGCACTTCCATAGTCTGAAGCCAAGGGTCAAACAAAGTGCTGCCTGGGCAGTTCAATTTGGAGACAAACAAAAATTTTATGTTCACTGGGGCCCAAATGTCTACCCTGTGCTGAGGTTTGAAATTGGCCTCCAAAGAAGAAGCTACCTGTTTGACATATTTATCGTCTTGCCATCCATTGCCTTGTCATTCATCACTGCCTGGCAGTTCCTGATGCCTGTGGACAGCAGACTGATGATGAGTGAGTTTGCCTTCCTCTTGTGTGCCAATGAGTCATGTGGAATATTTATGTTCCTTTCAGTCAGAATGTTTGACAGAGAGATTGCTCCAATTTTGTGGTCATGTCTAATCTATTGAATAAATCTTTGCATCCTCATCAAGGCTGGATGAACCCCTGTCCCTCAGCCTGCTTTGTCCTGGTTTCAGATCAAGGCTCCTTTGGTGCCTTCTTCCTCCTTCTGTTGATTCTTCCCAGCATTGTTCCCTCCAGTGCTTACGCTGTTCCATATATGTGTGAGTAAAGAAGGGTAAAAAGATCATGTGGTCCAGTCAAGCTGATTCTAACCCAAATGAAAAATGGCCTGAGTGTCCAAATTGAACAAGCCCTGGCTTGCTGATCAATCTATTTCTGTTTCTTGTACTGCACACCTCGCCAATTGGAATGGTAATATTGAGTGCCTCAGCCTGATTTTCATGCATACAGACTTTTTACAGGGTACTTCTGCATCATTCAGATTGGACTCATCCTGATTGCCATTGTCATTTTATCCTTTCGTCCTGAGATCATCTCACTGTGTGAAAAGGTTTCCCCAATGGGCAAAGGGAAGAGCAAGAAGACAATTGTAAGTGCACATCACATTGTTTCTTTCTTTGAGGTGAACAGAACCACTGAGTTTCACAAAAGCATAAACCTACAAATGTTCAGCAATTTTGTTCTTCCTTGGAGTTGCAATGGAGTTTTTCCCTGCTTCACTTGCTGGAACAGCAAAGCAGACCAAGAAACTGATGCACTTGCTGAGAATGGGAAGAAAGAAAACTATGCTTCTTTTGATGATGTGGATGGTGATCCTAAAGGGTCCACAGATGCAGTAAAAGATGCTGCAGATTCGGCAAAGCTAACACAAGTGAATGAAGAAGATAATGCAAAAATTGGGCTCTGCTTTGACAGGGTTTGTTTTATCCCTTACTTGGGCTATTGCTTCCTTTTTCTGGGTGCCTACCTGCACAGATGTATTGTGCTTCACAATGTCAAAGGTATGACATAGACCTGGAGACAAGTCCAATATGTCATACAGGACATTCACTTCAGAATAAATCATTTTGGAACACAATTTTGTAGACTGTGGAGGAAATAAATCCCTGTGTTTTTGTTCTTGATATTCAGATGTGTGTCTTTCTCTGATATTTGGTTGCAGCTTTGGGTTCCTCTTTCAAAGAATTGTGTTTTTTTGTATGTCTGTAGTGGACAGCTGGCTGCATAAGTCTGACTGGTCTGTCCTTCCCCATGTTCAACATGCAATCTTCTTTGGTGTATATTTGTCTGTTTCTTGTTGAAATTAAAGTCACTGCTGTAGCTAGACATTGTGTTTATGGTTGTGCAGTTGGTGTTTGACTTTTGGTTCTCAGCTTGAAAAGTTTTCTGTGTCTGTGGCGGAAGCCTCTGCTGCACCATCACCAACTGGTTTTTGCCAACATCGTGGCTCCATTCCGGGTACTTTCTATCAACTGTTCTCCTGGTGCAATGTGGGCTGGAATACATTTGCAGTGTTTGGTGCAATTTGTGCAGTGTCGATCACAGTTATTTAACAACAACTGTACCTTGTTCTTTGTGGCTGGGTTTGTGTTTTTTGAGGCAAAGAAAAACGAACATAGTCACCAACTTGTGCAAAAAGGATTTCATTTCCAGCAGACTGAATCAAAACCAAAGCCCTCACACTTGCTCAACACCTTATGGCATTTCCACATTTGTATTATAATTACTAGTTTTGAGAATGAAATAAATATTCAGTTTTGAGTTGTGTCAATCTTGTTTCTGATATGTTGCCCTGATGTTACTGATGTCATCTTCAAGTTAATAACACCATCAGCTGCCTCCCAAGAGTTGCTAGCAGTTACACAATAATTATTATCCAGGGCAGCATTCCCGTACCAGACCCCCCCCCGCTCAGTCCTGAAGTGCAAATTTCCCATCCTGTGTTAGAGTGAAGTACAATTTTGGCTGTGGCCATCTCCATATATGTTTGTCCCTGCATTCTGTGCATTCTGAGCACACGTCTCTCACCCATCATATCCAAAAGCGTCATCAGATGGTCAGGTCACGTGGTCATGCCACGTGTTTTGGTCATGTGGTGAGGCCACATGGTGAGGAGAGCACAAAGTAGGTTCCCGACCCTGGCCTCACACAGAAAATTTCAGAAAAAACCTGTTCAGCCTGAAGTTGGTTCTGAGCTGCATAGAAGGCACAGGACTTGTGATGCCCTCTTGGGCAGAAGAGATTTGAACTGGGATCAGAGTCCCCACCACACAGATACTTTCTCAGAGTATCGAGATGCATTTTACATGATTCACAGCACACATGGTGTGGTGTACACTTCATGAGGCTGACAGCTAGATCACGTGTGCATTGGTTTCATTGCACTTCATTTATGGCCATTCCACACCTGCGATTTACTCTCTACAAGACCAAAGCTGAGCCTCCCAGGTGTGTTTACACACACACACACACACTCACATACACTCACACACACCCACACGCAGTCACACACAAGCACACACACACAAGCACACACGATCACACACAGACACTCACACACACACTCACACACACACCAACACACAAGCACACACCAGCACACACAAGCACACATGAGCACACACAGACACTCACACACACTCACACACACCCTCACACACACAAGCACACACTCACACACACTCACACACACACTCACACTCATACACATACACAAGCACACACGGGCACACACACACACAGACACACACACACGTCCCCTGCTCACGGTTCTGTGGTCCTGGCTTCTAACAAACAACAACAGAGAACCAAAGGAAGTAAGCTGTGCAGTCACTAAAAACATCACCATGCACGTCTTGAACACAACAGCATGCTGATGTTCCTCTCGTATACCTGCCACAGATGCAGTTATGACAAGGAACAAGCAGGTGCGCATGCGTGAACGTGGAAACCACGTGGAAACCACGTTACCCTCACCAGCCCATTCTGCTCCACATGGTGCCAACATGTTGTAGCAAAGAAGACCCTCTGTTGAAACTTTTTTGAATATCCATTTCCTTTCGCGGGGTGTGCCCAGTCCAGAGAACTCATTGGTTCCTCTGCTGATATGGTTGTTTCAGGTGATTTGAGCAGGTTGCGCTGTTGAACAATTTTGAGTGACTGAAACAGGGCGACCCAACCAAAAAGACTTGTAGCCAGCATCTACCAACAGTTTTTGTGCAGCAGTTTCATAGTCAAGACGAATGTCAAATGTGGATGTTTTGGGTCTTTTGAATTTGTATCAGTCAAGGATTCATTCAAGCAGCTTCATTCCCACTTGGTTCAACCTCACTCCATGTAGAGCCACATCACCATCACAAAAAAGGAGTGAATTTATCTTCCAAACCTCCTTGCCACATATTTCAACTCTTTCAGACAAAACTTATTGCATTGCACTTGCACACTGTTGGGAAACAGAGAAGCAAATGAACATCAAAGTTTCATTTGCACACTGGTACCTCAGATTTGATTTTTATTTGTTTCTATTGTCCCCTGTATAACCCTCCAGAGTTGCCTTTGTTTCTGTTAACTCACCCTGAGTTTCCGGAAATCACTGAAAGAGGACTTCTTCCCAGTGGACTTGACATGACAAATTATTGGCTGGGAGAGTAATTCCTGTCTCACAGTCAATTCTCTACTTGCCTGACCAATTCCTACCCTCCCGCTGGACACCAACCCAACATCATGAGGCCCAACCCCAGAGATCCACCAGTGTAAAATTCAATCTCCGTTGTTCTCTGCTGCATTTCTACTGACTCACCTCAGAAGCTGATTGCACATCACATTTGGCCCCGTCAGTTTCACTGGTATCTAATGGCGCAGAAACATCAATTTCCTTTTTTGCCAAGTCTTTTCTGGCAAACTCACAAAAAGTCAGAGGAATCCATAACCGCCACGTACAACAGGGTCGAACCCAGCAGAATGGTTATGTGACATTCAGTGTTTATTTACAAATGAAACAAAAAACACACAGGATTGTGCCTTCAATGTGTCATGAGTCACAAACAACATTTGTTCTATGGGCTTCTCATTGTGTTGCTTTGCCCCTACATGATAATTTCTGGGTCACTGGACAACACAGAGTTTCAGCTCTGTAGAACTGTCTTCAGAAGAACTGTGGCTCCTCTGAAAGGACAAACAGGCTGGGTTGGTAGATTCTGGTCTGAATGCATCCACAGGTAAATGATAAAAAAATGGCAGAAAAGGAAATAAGTTGGGAACCAAGCACATACAAATTCATAAATAACAAATGTTAATTTTTTTTTGTTGTAGATGTGATCTTGATGCTCTCTGCTTTGCAACAATTTTTAACAGCACAAGTGGAGATTGTTTGGGGATTTATGAATCAGGAAAAAGCAGCCAAAGAGGACAAGTTCACCAGAGTGACAACAATATCACTGCCACATTGATGAAACAGTTTGGTTGGTGTTTAGGTTCCTTCTGCTCATTCCCAAATGAACTGACAAAATGTAACTTGGTGTTCAAGTCCCAGCTCACCCATGAGGGATATTTCTACCTTCCTTCAGGGTTCTGTCCAGCAAAACCATGTCTGAATGGAGGAACATGCTATGAGGTCAAAGATGGATTCCAGTGTGATTGTCCTGTCCAGTTTTATGGGCAGACTTGTGAATCAGGTGAGCTGTGTTTGCAGTTTGTATCTGAAAACAATGCTCCACTTGAGCAATGTTTATCCTGTCCTTTTTCATGTTATCCTGATACTGCTTGTTTGCACCAGCTTGTGTCATCAACACCAGTTCAGAAATATGGACCTCACCACCTGACTGGTCTGGAGATGAACCATTCTACTACAAAAGCTTTGATGGAGTTCACAACTGTATGGACATGGCAGGTGCTAAAATAATGCCAGGAGGAAAGGTAAACAACATATCAATGTAGTTTTGCCATTGATGTTCAGCTTGGACTTTGATGCTCCATTTTTTCTTTTGGGGCCAGAACTTTCCACAGATTTGATTCACCAGCATTATCTGTTTTTTTGTACTGATTCACCTTGCTCAACCTACCTGTTCACATTTCAGCTCAATAGTTTCCTGCACATAAAGTACACCCAGGCTGTAATCTACCTCCCCCCTGTTTTCACACTGATACTATCCGGCGGGGCGGAGGGGGTCACTATCGCTGTATGGGTGAAAAGCACTGGTTGTCCAGAGAAAATCATTGCCCTGAAGGATGGACAGATTTATCTACTTGTGAGGTGTGGCAGCAATGAAAGGTCAGTGTCTCTCATTCTTGTTGCACACAAATGTATTTCAGAGTAAGAATTCATGATTCCCTCCTCTTTCTCTGCAGAAGTTACCAACTCTTTATGGCCACCATGAATAAGTTTTGGTTCAGGAAGAGTGTCATAACAGAAGCCTGGATTCATGTGGTAATTGTGGTTAAAGGCACCAAGGCTGTGGAAAGGTTGTCTGTCTATCATGATGGAGTTCTAGAGGGCAGCACTACAAAACTAAGAAGTTCTGGTTATGGGCAGATAAAAGAACCCACATTGAAGCTGGGTCATGAAACAGCTGATGTGGCTCTGGATGAACTGATCATCTGGCTGGAGGAACTGACTGCTGCACAAATATATGATCTCTACATGTCATACTGAGAGGTGTATTCAGGCACAGATCTGGAGGGAATGCAAATGAAAAGCCTTCGCAATGATACCTGTATCAGGAGAGGACAACACAGGGTCTCTGGCCCAAAAGTATTTGCCCAGTTCCTTGGTTGTCACAAGGAAACAATTGTCATTAGTGTGGGAGATCCAGGTGGGAAGTGAGGCCTGAGGCAACCTTGAGGCTTTGGCACTTGCTAACATTGTTCCGTTGTTCCATTGGGTTTGTACGGGATTTTTTGTCTGCAATTGGTATGTCAGGGAAAGGGTCCCACAGCTGAACCCTCAGGCATGGACTTGCATGGCTGAGTCTAACTTCACTGAGGAAGACTCATAACTCAGGTTCCTGCCTTCATCAAGTCTGCTGGACTTTGTTGCCGTTTATGACTGGGCCACCCACACATTTTTATTTGGAATCAAACTAATATTTCATTCAAGAACATAAGTCCAACAGGCTTTGAACAGTGACAACCTCTCATGTTGCTGCTCTTCTCTTTTAGCCCAGCCTCTTGCCTGTTTCACAAGTACAAAACAGAAAATCCCCGAGCCTGAGTAACCAGGGGCTGCTTGCTAAGAGAAGTGCTGTCCTACTGCTTGGGTCCTAAACTTCAGAACTCCTTTCACAAAGAGAAAACCCCAGATTCAGTGGGTGTGTGCAAAAGCTCATTCTTTGGAATTGACCCCACAACAGAGAGTTTCAGCAGACAGAAACATGCAGAGGGGCAGAGGGAGTCACTGTGGCTCTTTGGATGAAAAGCACTGGATGTCAAGAGAAAATCTGTGCCCTGAAGGATGGACCGATTTATCACTGTCTTTCAAGGACAAGGTGATGTATTTTATACAAGAGACCCAATCCCCATTTTTGGTGACCACTTGAAGAAGGTGTCAAGTTCAGAGATAATGACTCGAAATTAGGCCAATTTCTGCAGAAAATAGTGGACTCTTCCACCACAATGGACTGCTTCTCAAGGTGCGTTAGCACGTGGGTTTGGGGTGACAGAACTCAGTAAGTAAACTCGGAAGTGAAACTGTTCTCTTGTTCTCGTCTCAGGCTGGGCGCGCACATGGCCAGCACGATCTCCATGACACGCGCCGTGCCCGCCCAGCATCAATCTTATCCTTCTGACTGGTCACAAAAACTGAGATAAACAAAGGTGAAAATATGACCAATTTTTTGCTCAAAGGTTCCAGCAAAAATTCTTTAACTTTGCTCAAATTCCATACAATTTTGTATTTTATGCGCAGATGATTTGTGTCACTGATACTGGGTAGAATCAGCTGTGATAACAGAGACACACGTGTGAATAGAGGCGTTTGTGGGAAGTGCAACAACCCTTTCAATGCCAGTCTCAGTTTCCATGGTTACAAAGTGGTGGACATTTCTCACACATTTCACAATTTTCCATTGACATGTATTTTCAACAAGCGTTTGGTAGAATTTGTTTTTGGTGATTTGCGCCGGCCCAGCCTGAATCACTACAGGCATCCAGAACATTTTTTCTGTGTACAGCACTTTCTCCATGAAAAAGTATTCAATTGTGCTAATACTTGGTCTGTAAATTTGTTCTTGCACAAGGATAAGGCACCAGCAAGGAAATTGATCAAAATGGCCTTCTTGTGAGTTTGCAGTGTTCCAAAATTACTCTTGTCTGGTGCTGTTCACCCCAAATAATATGGCTCCAGGTGCAAAATCACCCGAGTTCCATGGAACAAAGTATTTTTCATCCCCTCTTTTGGATGCTTCGAAAATTGCAGATGTTCTTTTGTTTCCCTGGGCTGAACGCAACACAAGTCAAGGCTGCTCACCAAGAGTGAGATTGAGTGAACTGGAGACAAGAACAGATCTTTCCACAACACTGAAAGGAAACTCTGACAAAGCCAATGCTGGCATCAGTAGTGCAGGAGATTCCTCACAGGTCCGTGCTCCAGTGTGGTGTTGTCATTGTACAAAGTGTTGTGAACTGTGAAGTGTGCAGCTGAACTCAGGGCAGCATGTTACAAAGTGTGCTGAGCCCTCACTGTGCCACGGGGCACAGGGCAGCAGCATGACTTCCCTTTACTCATTCATTTCTCATCCACTCTTGGCATTTTAGCGTCTGTGGGTGATGGTCAGGTCTTCCTTACTCTCCATGCAGTTCTGTTGGTAGCACAGCAGTGGATGGAAGCATTGTCACCTGCACCACATTACCTGTGTTTTCCAAACAGAAAAGGTTGGGACCAGGAACCCCTCCACTGTTGAGTTTTCCCACCCCCTGACCAAATCCAGAATCTGGATTTCCGCGTCAGGACCACGGAAACATCCACCCTGAGCAACGAACAGGTTGAACACACCTGTCTGATACAATCAAAAATAAAACAATCAGCAAATCAATATTTGCTGCTACTGGGAAGCAACGCTGTTTCATGGCTCTCTCTACACGTCGAAGTGTCTCTGCTTCACCGTCAGAGTCAGAATTGTTGTATTGGATTCACTTTGGGCACAGTGCTCTTCTAACCACTGAGGTAATTTGCACACTTTGACTGAGCTTCAAAACGGCGTCGGCCTGTTGCCTTGAAAACCAAGGCTCATGATCATTTTCTCACAAAGAATTTGTGGTCTCTTGTTCAGCCTGTGTTTGGGACAAATTTACTCTGCACTGTGACAATCTACCTGTGTTACCCTTGAGGTACACTGCTGATCGTGTGTTTGTGACTGACAGAATTCACACTTTTGGTGAGAGAGGTCTATTTTTTGCGTGGAGCATCCTTTGCATCTGTTACCACATTTCAAATGGGACATTGTATCCCTGTGAATCACTTTTCTGTCCAGGACACCAGTGAAGTATGGGGCTGTGTACTCACATGCTGCTGTTCCTGCTCCTGGTCAGTCAACCGTGGCTGGTTCAGGGGTGAGTGTGTCTCCATGAGGACAATGAGAAGTTACAGATGCAGTCCTGATGCTTGAGAGTTGTTTGAAGGGAGTTGTCGAAGGAGTCCACACACCGTGAGCTCCGAACACTCATGCAGTTTCTTGAACAACTCTTGCAAAAGAGCACAATTTTGTGACAAAAACTGATCCAATTGCCAAGAATTTTTGTGGAGTGTAGGGACAACTGGTCATCAGAGAAGTGGAGTTGAGAGCTCTTTTTCAACTGTTGCATTTGAAAGTTACCTGATACTGTTGGCGTGAAAACATGGACATTGTGGTTCACGTTTCAGGAAGACAACTCTGTCCAATGAAGCCAAGCTGAGGAAGCACCTTGAGCAGAAATACGCTGACGTCAGCAAAAGAACCAGACCCGTGGTGGACTCCTCACAACAGATCAAAGTCTCGTTTGGCATCAAGCGACTCCAGATCCTGAAGCTGGATGGAGCCCAACAGATCCTGACTTCCGCGATAAATCTGGACTATGTGAGTTTCAGACTCTTTTGGTGATTTGCGCCTGGTCCCCGAAGGGTACCAGGTAGCGCAAAGCACATCCTGGACGAAAATGGGGCTCAATTTTGATCATATTTGGTAGATTTTGGCTTGGTGTAGTATTGTGTGGCAAGACGGATTTTGTTCAAATCACTGTACAAAAGAATCTTGTGGGCGATAATGAGTGCAAATCACGCGAGACCCATGGGTCTATTTTTTTCATGAGAATACTCTTGTGCCTGGTGAGTGCTTGACACACGTGTTCCAATTTCTCTGTCAGGAATGGGTGGATGAGTTCCTGACCTGGGATCCCAAAGATTTTGGAGGAATTGACCAGATTAGTCTGACAATGGACTCACTCTGGACCCCTGACATCATTAGAACTACGTAACAGGTGAATCACTCGAACCATTGTACGCTTTTTCACACGGATGATGCAGCGTCAAAAGTTTGACGCGACGCGAGGAACGGACTCCACCACCATTTGGACGCTCTCTACCAGGCGTCATGTAGACGCAGGCGGCAAAAATCTGACACCGCCCCTTCCAATGTAAAAAAACTTCGATTAATTTTCGTCAAAAATGTTGCCAGCAACAGTCAAAATTTCTGAATCATAATTTTGCATTTCAGTCGTGCTGGTTATGAAATGAACCAGGTGACACCAGTCCGAGTGTACCACAATGGGAAAGTCTTGTGGATCCCTCATGTTATCACAAAGTCCGCCTGTCAGGTAAGTGGTGCGGTTTGTTGTGTTCGCATTTCGTCCTTTTTCACGTTTTCACCACATTTGCCAAGCTGACATGGAAACATTGCCCCAAAGCTTCCACAAACAAGGCTTATGTTTCCACCAACTTGAGATCTGTACTGGTCTTGTCTTCCACTTTCCAGGTTGACATGACCTACTTTCCCAAGGACATTCAGAATTGTGTTTTGAAGCTCAAGAGTGCAGCCTACAGTGTAGCTGAAATGGATATCACCATTTCTGATCTAAAAACAAAAATCAGTAAAAGTTCAGAGTGGGCAGTTCTTATAGATCAGGGCAAGAGAAAAGTGATCAAGTCCAGTTCTGTTAAATTTCCCATACTCAAGTTCAACATTTCCCTGATGAGGAGAAGCTATTTCTATGATATTGTGATCATCTTGCCCTGCTTTGCCCTGTCCCTGATCACTGGCTTCCAGTTCCTGCTCCCACTTGACTACAGAATGCTACTGAGTGAGTTTCAGTTGTTGTTTGAAAAACAAATTTGTGGCCTGTTGCAATGTCTTTCAAATAGTTTTGCATCAATGGACAACAAATGACCAGGTTGTGGGTAAACCCCAAGAATTCCTGTGTTTTCTTTTTTTGCAGATCAAATGTGTTTCTCTGTGTTTTTCTTCCTCCTCCTGATCCTGTCCCAGATCATCCCTGCCAGTGCCTACTCTGTGCCTTATCTAGGTGAGTGAAATGTAGCCAAAGTTTTCATTAGAAAGAGCATTTTTCACCAATTGTTCAGATAAAATGGATCAAACAGCCTGTTGCAAAACAACTGGTGAATGAATCTTATTCATGGTCCAACAAGGTCAAAATTTGCCCGTTGTTGATTTACTACTCAGCCTTTGGGACACTGTTTCATTCTGGTTTAATTTCCACGCAGGTTACTTCTGCATTATGCAGATAGGACTGATCATGGTTGCCATGGTGACCGTACCTTTGCGCAACTGGATCCTCTCAATTTGCAAAGACAAGATCCAAGTGGGAAGTGTAAGTGTTTGTCAAGTTGTCACTTGCAGTGATGTAGATAAAAAAATGCTGGGGAGTTTGATAATGAAATCAAAGTCTCAACCATCCTTACCTTTTGCAGAGTTTGAAGGAAAAGGTGTTTCCATGCTTGACTGGCTCCACCAGCAAAGCTGATTTGGAGGGGAATGCTATGATTCAGGCAGCAAAGAAAGAAGAGTATGTTTCTCTTGATGGGAGGGACACTGGTCCTGAAACCTCCAGGGAAACCACAACACAAGCTGCAAGTCCAGCAAAATACAACACAGAGAATGACGAAAATGGGGCTTGGTTTGACTGGATCTGCTTTGTGTTGTACATGGCATTTTGTGTCCTTGTCCTTTGTCTTTACTTGTCCAGAAGTGGTGCTGATGGCATAGCCAAAGACTTGTCATGGAGCTAGGTTCCACAGAAACTTGATGTCGCGAAAAACGCTACTACTATTGTCAGTGTGTGTCTGTCCGGAACAGTGTGACTTGAAGCCAGATCCCCTACCCCCAACCCCCCAGTGAGCATTTCATACTCATTCCATGGCATCGCCCAGGAAAGCACAAGTATCATTTTGATCTCTTTGTGCATTTTGTAAAGCTGAAGTCATTTTTATTTTAATTGGTGCTGACAGGATTTTTGGTACTTGTGAATTAAGAGGCACTGATGTTTTTCTGGACTAAACAGCAGGGTATAGACAACTTCTCGTGACAAATGGCCTCTAAGGCACACTCGTTTTCACGTGGAAATCGTCCATGCTCAGCTTGATCTGCACCTATTGTCGATTGTTTAGCTTACAGTGTGCTTTTATTCATACAGACTCAGTCTCCAGCACACACACACACACACACACACACACACACACAAACACGAACACACACAGTTTCATTTGTTGGTTCCACTTCTACTTGGCAACTTTCCAAACGCTCTCTGTTGTTTTTCATTCTTCCTTCCTATGTTTTGCTCTGTTGATTGTTGTAAAAACACAAACATAATTCCCAAGAATCCACTGTTTTAGAAAACATTGCGTACATTGTGTACAATCTCAAGCTGTTGCGTTTGGGTTTTGTTCTCCCAAGCGTGACTGAATCTTTTCAGCAATGTGGTTTGTAACAATGAAATGATTCTAGGGTGTAAAAAATGTGTGTGCAATAGCTGCATCCAATTTCTGAATTTGAGGAGGAAACAAATATGTCTTGTGATTGGCTTTGACAAACAGGTTTGTGCGTCAGGTTATTTTATTATTGTGTCGCACTGTTACAAAAGGAACCAGAAGGTTGTACGTCTGTGTATCTGCCTCAAGTTTGGTTAGAAATGTTTGGAAAGGGCTGAACCTGGTGTGCGTTTCTGCACCTGGTTCCACGAGCCGTACACTATCATGAGGGGTGACGGTTTACTGGGGGGATATTCGTACTACTACACCGGTTCATTTTTCATTGTCCCTCACTGCAGCAAAAAAGAAAACTGTTTCAATCCCACCTAGCATTTCAAGTACGTTTCTGTTGTTGCCAATGGCGCACAAAAATACAGTTTGGAGCAAGCGCGCTTTTTTCCCAAAAATGCACAAGAGTTCAAGGAAAGAGCATGCAGACTCGAACCCATGATAAAGGGGCAGCTTCGGGAGACAACAACGAAACTGCCGGATGTTTGACAGAGAGATCCAGGACCACTCACCTGGAGGAGGATGAGGGCACATATAACTTGGTAAGTACAACACTTTCTGTGCACCTGAGGCGCGAAGTGAGTGGTGAAAGTTGAGGATCTGGGCACCAAGTCACCAAGTCACCAAAGGCCCCCAAAGAGGCCTCTCCAACGCCTGACTCTGCCATTACCGAATACAACAGTCTTTGTTCTGTGAGTTCTTTGTTGGAGATCGAAGAACACATGGCATGCCACAACAGTTTTGTTCACTTTCACTGTAGGCTCAAACCAAAGGATGAAACAATGTTTTGTATCAGTGTGGGCTGGAAAAAATAAATGGTAAAGGTTGTATGTAGCTCCATTGAGCACCTGTTTCTATTGTGGATTTTAATTCCAGCTGAAGAGGATGAAAATTTTGTGAAACCTTCAACGGATTCCACAGTGAAGAAATAACAACATCAGGACAGAAATATTATTTAGTTTGTCATGATTATCAAACAGGATCTACTTCTGCTCAGCTTCATATTCTTCTCTCTGCCCTGGTCAACACAAAGTCGCCGATGCAGGGCTGTTTTCAGAAGACCCTTGGCTCCTATAAAAGGGCACCAGGGCTGGGTTGACAAATTCCTCCTAAAGTGCATCCACAGGTAAAAGAGGCCAGCAAGAACAAAATTTGTAACTTTGATTTTGTTGAGTTGTACAATTATTGTTTGCAACAATAGGGCTGAAGTTTTTTTTCAGGTGTGATTTGGATGTGTACTGCTTTGCCATCATGATTGACAATGAGAGTAGAGAGTGTTTATCCATTTATAAATCAGCCATAATGTTCAACAATGACAGTGGAGATGGTTTTGGCATTTATAAATCAGCAACCACAAGCCAAAGAACATATAAAAGTGATCACATAAACAAAGTATTCTTGAAACCACTTGGTATGGAATGTCACTTCACTTCTTTGATCACATAAATGTATCTTCAATAGAACAGACCAAAACTCATTAAATGCATGATTTCATTGTATCATATTTTCAGGAACCTGTCCCAGAAAAGAATGTTCAAACAGAGGAAAATGTTCCGAGTTCAGCAATGGGTTCTTCTGTGACTGTCCTGCCCAGTTCTATGGAGAGATATGTGAAACAGGTTTGGTAATCACACTCCAATTATTGCCATATAGGGTGGCACAAAATTCATGCTCAAAGCTTGGGCCATCTTTATTTGTTTTTCATTTGATTTTGACACACAAATGTTTTTCTATCCCAAGCTTGTGCAACAAATGCCAGTTCACAAGTGTGGGTATCACCTGCTGAATGGTCTGGAAGTGAACCTCTATACTACAACAACTTTGATGATTTGTACAATTGTATGGACCTCAGGGCAGCCCAAATTATGCCAGAAGGAAAGGTAAATGACACTTGTCTGGAACAATACACTTGTTAAATTGTTTGCCATGTTGAATTTTCATTCTTGTGATTCCATGGCAACCTTTGGAGAAAGAAACATTTTTAAAACAAGCACATGGCCAAAACATTTTCTTGTCAAAAGCTAAAGCGCCGAAATCACAATGCTCCTTCCTGTTTGGTTTTCTTGTTGGCATTTATAAAACCAACATTGTTTTTCAATTTCAGCTTCACAGTTTCATTCTTCTTGAGTACAGCCAAGCTAATATTTACCTCCCTCCTGTCCTCACACTGATTGGTCCTGGGGGAGCAGAGGGAGCTACTGTAGCTGTTTGGATAAAAATCATAGACTGTTCCAGAACGGTCTTTGCTCTGATGGATGGTCCATTTAATTTGATGGTTGCCTGCAGAGCAAATATAATGTACACAAGCTTCTGGAAGCCAGCATATTTCATTCTCTATCTCTTTTAAATGCTCCGGAAATCAACTGGAATAAAAAACATTTTCTTTCTCTCCAGGAATTACCACTTCTATGTTGAATCCCAGAAGAAATTTAGATTTTCACATCCGGCAAGCAATAAGGAATGGATTCACACAACTGTTGCAGTTCATGGAACCAATGATGATGAAGGTTTCTCCGTGTATCTCAATGGGGCTTCAGCGGGCAGTGCCACAACCCTTATACCTTCTCATTACAATCACACCATTCAGCCCAGGATAAATCTGGGTCACAGAAAAGCTGCTGTGGGTCTCGATGATCTTATCATCTGGATGAAGGAGCTGACTGATAGGCAGATCTATTATCTCTTTACATCATATTGAGGGTGTTGGAATTCAGCTGGTGGTGCCTCAGGGCAGTGGTGTTTGTTTCCAGACGAGTGTCGCGCATGGAATCACCCGTGCACCTTTTCTGTTCTGGGAACATACGCCACTTTATTTTGTAGTTATCTTGGAGGCTCCAAACACTTGCTCCAAGAGAAGCTGTGGGACATCCAGCAAGGAAAAAGAAACAGATTTTTCAAGATTTCATTCAGAAAAGTGTGTTTTCTTGGATATTTGTTCTGAGAGAGGCACACGTTCCGATTCTAACTGCTGAGTTTTCACTCGTTGTGTTTCCAAATTGAAAATAGAGCAAAGTCTTTGAAGAAAAGTGCTGTGAATGCAAGCTCTTCCTCTGTTCATGGTTTGTGGTTAATTTTTCGGAAATGACAAATAAATATTAATTTCTCATGGCAGAATTGCTGGACAATGCAAAGGTTGGATGAACATTGTTCCAAACTTGTGCTTCAGGCTGAAAAACGAAAGAACTCGGCTTTGTGATCACAATCAAGTTACAGAACATACTTCAGGCTTCATGTGTTGCCGTAGATGCAAGAGTTGATGTGGGTTCAGCCCTCTGGTGGTGGTTTTCTGCACCAACATGGGCTGTGTCTGAGCAGCAGGAGACCCGGATGATGAGAACGAGAACCAGGAGGCGCCCTCCATCGGAGGCTGCCACCGCTGTGGTCACAGGAACACGTCCTGGGTCCATGTGGTTGGGCTTGTGCTGGGGGCTTTCTGTCCTGGCTGGAAGGGCACATCCATCATGGCTCCTGAGGACATCATTTTGTGCTTGACATGGTCATGTGATGCGACTGACCTTACCACAAGATGTGACGTCACAGATGTGTGGCAACATGGAAATTGCAAGACACGGGCACACATATTGTTCTGTCCTTTGTAAGGTGCGACTGGCAGCTAAGTAATGTCTCACGTCTTATCGCAACATTCTCGCGACTCAATAGTCCACCGTCACACGTCTGTGACAGTCAACTGAGTCTGGTGCAGCAGTCCGATAACCAATGCAGACTTTTTGTGCTATGCTGTTAGGTCAACCAGAGGAGATCGCACTCTGTGCCCTGAGTACTCACTTCAGACTCTCAGCCGCTTCCTTACATCTGGGCATTTACACTCTCTCTTACCACGTGATGCATATGCATGAACCGAGTTATTTATAATTTGTAGTCTTTTTCTGTCATATACATTTGACACACGGATGCTCAGCATTGTTATGAATGTGTTGTTTCAAATCATACCCAACAATGCAACTTCCAAGTACAAGTTGATCCTGCTGTGTATCACAGTCAATGCTTTGAAACATATATTATC